>Ga0181534_10000137_pt1 | contig 51626 bp, 51 predicted proteins | sample PEATcosm2014_Bin_37_FD_119758 | JGI IMG/M metagenome (GOLD analysis project Ga0181534, IMG submission 119758) | Peatland microbial communities from MTU Mesocosm Facility, Houghton, MI, USA - PEATcosm2014_Bin17_10_metaG | ecosystem: Environmental > Terrestrial > Soil > Wetlands > Peat | place... | reverse complement strand
GGGAGCTGAACCAGGATCTCCCCAGGTAAGAACGCAGTCCTTCACCGCACAACCGCCAGATCTACGACTCCGACCCTTGACCACAAGAGCTTCGCGGTTACCCGCCCGCTCGCCCTGGTCGGCATCGCCTCGTATCCGTTTCTTGTACATCGGCTCACGGTTTCGATCCACCCTTCCTCTCCACGGTCCGTTACCTCGCCGCAGTTGGGTTTCGCTTCGCTCGCTGTGGCCAGCTCGCGGGAGGACTTCCACCTCCAAGACTGCGCCCATGCTGGGCGCACGGGTACAGGGGCCGCGCAGGCCCTGTAAAGCCAGGCGCCTGCCAAGGCGCAAAACTGGGGGCCGCGCCGCCAGGCGCAAGAAGATCACCTCGCCCCGCGATTCCTCCCCGCCGCAGGCGCCCTCACCAGCGGCAGGAACACCTCGTCGACGATCTCCTCGAGCACCGTGCGCGGGACCGGCTTCAAGGTCGTGATCACTTCGTAGCGCACGAGGTCGAGGGGAAGTGCCGCGACCCGCGGGGTCAGTCGTGCGGCGTCGATCTCCCCGCGCGCGACGGCCCGGTCGAAGAGCGTGCGCATGCGCGAGAGGAACCGTCCGGGCTGACGGATCCTGTCGAAGACTTCGGCGATGTTTCCTCCCCCATCGCCGAAGACCTGGGCGGTCCCGACGCTGAAGAGCACCAGGACTTCCTCCCGCTTCTTGCCGAGCTCGTCCAGGAAGGCCACCAGGTCGTCGCGGAGGTTCCCGGTGTCGGGAAGTTCGACGGTGTTCTCGACCAGGTGATTGCGAATGGCGTCCATCGCCAGCTCGGAGATGGTGCTCCAGCGCCGATAGAGCACCGGTCGGCTCGTGCCTGCCTGCGCGGCCACTCCATCCATGGTGAAGCCCCCGAATCCCGAACGCACTAGGACTTCCCAGGCCGCGTCCAGCAGGGACTTCTCCAGTGCCTCGCCCCGACGACGCGTCGCCTTGGGAGGCTTGACTGCTGCGGTGCGCGACGCTTTAGATACGCGAATGTTTCCTATTGACATCTCGTTCCACGGACTGTAGGTTAGATACGCAAACGTACTTAATGGCGAAGTCATCGCGCTGGATGCGAAAGGCGGATTCCATGGACAGGGCCTACGAGAAGATCAGCCCCACGGCCAAATTCGTGGCTTACCTCCGTACCTTCTCCGACATTCCCTTCGCCGCGGAGATCGCCGCCGAATGCGGGGCCCGGGAGGCCTTCGAATCCCTTGCGCAGGAGAGCCAGGAACCGCTCGTCCGGTTCAGCGCCTATTGGGAAACGCGGTACAAGCTCACCGATCGGATCATCGCCCAACGGGGCCTGACCCAGGTCTTGGAAGTCGCCGCAGGACTGTCGCCCCGCGGCCTCGTGATGACCGAAACTCCCGATGTGGTCTATGTCAGCACCGACTTGCCCGAAATTCTCGAGGAAGAGAAATCGATCGTGGAAGCGATCCTCTCCAAGTGGGGGGAACGCCGACCGAACCTCCACTTCCATATCGCGGATGCGTTGGAGTGCGGAAGCTTGTCCCGGGCGGCGGCGGCGTTCCAGCCGGATCGGAAGATCGCGATCATCACCGAAGGCTTGTTCCCCTACTTCAACCGCCAGGAGCAGACGGCATTGGCGAAAAACGTCCACAGCGTCCTCGCCGTGCGGGATGGCGTGTGGATCGCGACCGACGTCCACACCAGACAGTACTACGACGCGGCCATTCTCCTGGACAAGACCGGCCGGAAAAGACGGGAAAGGCTGGCCAGCAGCACCGGAAGCGAACTGGGGCGCAACCTTTTCGCCGACGTGGACGACATGCGCTCGTTCTTCGAGACGGTTGGATTCCAAATGGAGGAATACCCGTACGCGGGCGTCATTCCGCACTTGTCGTCCATGAAGAACCTGAACCTGAGCCAGGAAGACATCCGGTCCGCGCTCGAACTGATCGCCCTGGCGAGAACACTCGTCCTCACCCCCGCACGAAATCAAAGCGATTGATGCCCCCCCAACCAGACGGCATCAAACCTCCCCTCCACCCTGACCAGACGGTATCAACCCACCCGCCGCCACGGCCTCACCACCATCCCATGGGCTTTGCCCATGGGAACCCTGGCCGTGCAGGCGGGCGAGCAGATTTTGACGCACCGCCAACCCCACCACGTCCGCCACGAAGCGGCGAGGGGTCCAGGGGGTCGAAGTTGTTCGCAGGGCGTCCCACGAACCATCGGCCCATGGGGGCCGATGGAAGAAAACAGGAGGGACGCCCGGAGAACTGAGACCCCCGGTGCGTGGGAGTCCAGAGGGTTCGCGCATACGGACCCTCTGGCCGCACGGGTACAGGGGCCGCGGCCAGGCCCCTGTGCAACGGAAGCCGCGCCGCAGGCGCAAAGAAGAAGATCAGAGCGCCTTGCGTATCCCCACCAGCTCCTCGTGCCGTTCCGCCGTCGTCTTGGGGTAGTGCATGTCGATCCCCTCCATCGCATCGAGCACGATGCGGGAGATGATCAGCCGGGCGTTGTGCTTGTCGTCGGCGGGCACCGCGTACCAGGGCGCATGCTGCGTGCTGGTGGCTTCCAGGCACTGCTCGAAGGCCTTGGTGTAGTTCTTCCAGAACTTCCGCTCCTTGATGTCCGACATGCTGAACTTCCAGTTCTTCTCTTCGTCGTCGATGCGCTCCACGAACCTCGATTTCTGCTCCTCCTTGGAGAGGTGCAGGAAGATCTTGACGATCCTGGTGCCGTTGCGGTGGAGGTGCTTTTCCAGATCGACGATCGACTCGTAGCGGTCCTTCCAGAAGCTTCCCTTTCCGATGGCATCCTCGGAGTAGCCTTGGCCGACCAGGATCTCGGGGTGGACCTTCGCGACCAGGACCTCCTCGTAGTAGGAGCGGTTGAAGATCCCGATCCTGCCCCGTTCCGGAAGGTGCCGCGTGGTGCGCCAGAGGAAGTCGTGCTTGATTTCTTCGGCGCTGGGCTGCTTGAAGGCGAAGACCTCGCACCCCTGCGGATTGACTCCGGACAGGACATGGCGGATGGCTCCGTCCTTGCCCGCGGCGTCCATGCCCTGGAAGATCAAGAGGACGGCGTCGCGGCCGGACGCGTACAGGAGCTGCTGCCGGGCGCTCAATTTCTCCACGTGCTCCTGGAGGAGCTTGTGGTACTCCTCGCCCGTCTTGCAGATGGATTTCACGCTGGTGGGCCATTTCCCCAGATCCACCGATCTGCCCGGCTCCACGCGGAAATCCCTGGTGTCGATCTTCATCTCCGGCCTTTCATGGACGCCTGGGGCGTCGCCTTCTCCTCCGTGTGGGATGCCCCGGTTCCAGGCGGAGGAAAGGCCTGGCTCGGTTGGAATTGGCCTCGCCCGGGAGCGAGGCGTTTCAGCAGCGCGTGACCCAGACGCCCACGTCCAGGCTGGATTCGGGGGCCCCGAAGAAGGACCCTGCGATGGGTGGGACGGATTCCGGCAATCGGGCCACGGCCACGGCGATGTGGTCGGAACCCGCGATCTTCCCGATGGTGGGATCGAACCCCTTCCAACCGGCGCCGGGCAGGTACACCTCCGCCCAGGCGTGGGTGGCCCCCGCCTTTCCCGCCAGGAGCGGCGCGTGCAGGTAGCCGCTGGCGAAGCGCGAGGCCAGTCCCAGGCACCTGGCGGCCTTCAGGAACAGGAACGCGAAGTCGCGGCAGGAGCCGGTCCCGCAGGAGAGCGTCTGTTCCGCCGTCTGCACGCCCGGCTCCTCCCGGACCCGGTAGGTCAAGGACTGGAAAATGTGCGCCGCGAGCCTCTGCAGAAGGGTGTAGGTCTGGATCCTCTCCTCGGGTTGCCAGAAATTGGCAATCCAGCGGTTCAGCAGGGCGACGGTTCCCGGCCCCGGAAGCGCACGGTAGGGCGACAGCACGAACTGGTCCTCGGGAAGGTAGGTGAAGGGGTACTGGATGGCGTGGTCGGCCACCAGGAAGTCGAGCGGGGATTCGTTGTACTGCTGGATGAGCACTTCGCTCTCGATCATCAACTGGCTCGCGGGCGACTTGAAGGTGGCGATGGCCACCGAATTGCTCTCCACGTCCCGATGCCAGTTCAGGACGGCGTCGGGAGTGATCTTGAGGGAGAACGATTCGATGCGCAGCTCGTGGTCCTCCCGTGGCCGCAGGAGCAGGCGGTGCGGTCCCAGAGTCACTTGGCCGGAGTAGTTGTAGTAGGTCCTGTGCAGGATCTTGTAGCGTTGCATGGATCATCCCTGTTTCGGGTGTGGGCGCAGGTGGTCTGGGCTCAGCCGGGTCTCGCGTCGCCGGTCGGCAGAAGAGTCACCTGGACGTGCTGCGCGACGGGGAACAAGGCCGGACCGAACTGGTTGTACACGGCGACATCTGCGGCGTCGCGACCGTAGCCGATGGCCACGTAACCTCCGTTCATCGTCGGCTGGGTCGCGTCGAAGGAATACCATCGACCGCCGACGTAGGCCTCGAACCAGGCGTGCAGATCCATGGGCGAAAGCCCGTGCAGGTAGCCCACCACCATGCGCGCCGGGATGCTGAGACTGCGGCACATGGCGATGCCCAGGTGCGAAAGGTCCCGGCAGACTCCCCAGCCCCGGGCATTGACCTCGATCGCCGAGACTTGCATGCCCGTCCTGTCGGGTTCGAAGCGGATGGTGGTCCGGAGCCAGGATACGATGGCCGCGACCTGGTCGTAGCCGTACCGCTGTCCGGCCACGATGGCAGCGGACATCTGGCAGAACCTGTCGGCCTCGCAGTAGCGGCTGGGGAGGAGGTGGACGAGCGCGGAATCGGGCAGGTTCTGGATTTCCACGAAGGCGGCACCCGGAGCCTGGTCCACCTGGTCCGAGGTCATGACCTCGGCGGCGGTATGGATGGCGAAGGGACCCTTGGGGGCGATCAACCGTTGGCAGAGGTTGCCGTACGCATCCGTGAACTCGAAGACGGGAACGCTGGGCACCAGCTTGTACTCCTCCGAGGCGATCCACTGCTGGGCCCCGCTGCGCGGTCGGAGCATGAGCACGAACGGCGTCGGAACGGAAATGTCGAAGGTCAGGTCGCAGGCAGTGCGCAGCCACATGTGCACCCCCCCTTTCGTCGAAACGGCACCCCGACCATCGAAGATACGATCTCCGGGGATTCTTGGATCGCCCGCGCCCCACTCGGGTCAGGCCGCCCTTCAGCCGCAAAATGCCGGAGCACGGGGCGTGCTCCGGTTCTTGCCGACCGATCGGCACCCTCCCCGAGGGCCTACTGCGGTTTGCTGATCAGCTGGACTCGGTCGATCTGCAACTCGCCGTTGACATTGGGCATCAGCGTCGTGTGGTCGAATCCGGGCTCGTTGGGGTCGTGGCAATCCGGTGCACCATTGGGGCAATCGCCATCATTGTTGGAGATAGTAGCCGCAATGGAGTCGCTCGCGAACGGCTGTATCACGGACCACCGGAAGGCGCTGATGTTCGGCTTCTTCCAGTTGTCGTGATCGGCATTCCACACCCATTCCGGTGTCCAAGTCAAAGCGTGGCCGACCCATCCCTGGAACTTGTCGAGACCGATGGCGTTCATCGCAGAAGCCATCGGAAATCCGACGATGCTGTAGGACTTGGGTGTTGTGTTCGTGGAGTCGGTGATCGGCGGAGTAAGGTAGGCGTTGCCGGCCGGATAAAAATCGGCGTAATCCATCACGTAGTGTTTCCAAGTGGTTCCGACCAACCCGACGTTTCGCTGGAATCCGTCTTCATACCCTCCGTTGTAGTTGTTGTTGTTCGTCCAGACCATTTCCGTAACCAGCGGAACACTGGTCGGTGCTCCTGCCCCGGGGACCCACTTCGCCCAGAACGCGATCCTGTAGGTGGTGCCCATCACGCTGTCGGGGACGTCCACGGAAAGGCCCGCATAACCAGGTCCCCTCGTCGCACCCGTGTTGGGGATGCTGAAATCAATTTTTCCGTAGTGGTACCCGATCGCAGGATTCCAATTTGTGGTGTCTGCGACGCCGGAGATCTGGTCTGTGATTCCGGTGTTGGTGCAAAGTTCACATGCCCAGAAGTGCCAGTTGGTCCCGATGGGGTTGGACAGGCTATTCTGTTCGAAGTCGCCCACCAGCATGGTGTCGCCTTCCACGATGTAGCGGCGATTCTGGATGGAGGAACTGATCCACCCGCTGCGCACGGCTTGGGCGCGGACCCACTGGTCCTTGGTGATCCAGAGGGTGTCTCCGGGGTTCTTCTTCTGGGTGGTGCCGGTGGGCCCGTTGGCGTTCCAGGAGGGATCGGAGCTGTCCCTCGTCACGTAGTAGGTGACTCCGGGCGAGCGGGTGGACATGGTCACCGTCTGGTAGCTGCGGTAGACGCCGGAGTCGGGGCTGAAGGTGATGTTCCCGACCTTGAAGGTGTCGTTCCCCGTCACCACGTTGGAGGAGTCCCAACCCGTGATGCACGCCCGGGCGTTGACCACCACGGTGGAATCCAGCCGCAGGCTGGAGGCCGGGTTGTAGACGGGCGACGAGCAGGTGGGCGTGGAACCGTCGAGTGTGTAGTGGATGGTGGCGCCGCGGGCCGAATCCGTCAGGGTCAGGAGCTGTGTGGTGTCGTAGTGCCCGGTGGACGAACTCAGCACGGGAGTCGCCACCTGGAAGGTGTAGGAGCGGGACACGACCGCGCTGGGTCTCCAGTAGGGCAGAGCTGCGATGGCCTTGATGGTGGCGTTCCCATTCAGGAGGATGGAGTCGTTGTACTTCAGCGACTGGATGGTGGGAGTGGATCCGTCCAGGGTGTAGTAGACCGGCACGGGCAACTGCGAGGTGCTGGAGGGGGTTGTGAGCTTCAGGTAGACCTGCGAGGTCTTCTGCGCCACCGTATCGGAAAACACCGGCGGCAAGGCGATGAGCTTCACCGTGGTGGTGCAGGCGGGACTGGGCACGTTGAGCCCGCTGAAGGCCTTGGCGATGATGGTCGTGCTGTCCGTGACCAGGATGCTGTCCTTGTAGATGGGCGAGTTGGAATTGGGGTCGCCTCCGGTGGTGGTGTACCGGATGGTGTCGGCGGCACCCACGCCGGTGATGTTGATCTTCACCGGCACGTTCGAGCTGTCGTAGCGGGAGACGTTGAAGTAGGGCGTGCCTTCCTTCTGGTTGATGGAATAGGTGACCGTGGTGGTGTCCGAGGTCAGGATCCCGCTGGACGTGTGCTCGATGGCGATGGCCTTGATGGTGGTGGTGCCGTTCAAGGTCTTCTTCGTGCCCGAGATCACCTTGGGGTCGGAGGAGGTGATGGCCGCGCTGGCCCCGTTGGTCGTGTACCAGATGGTGTCGCCGGAGTTGTTGGGCGAATTCAACTGGATCACGGCGGAATCGGTGAAACTGGTGGTCGTGGAAAGCACACCGGTTCCGACAGGCAATAGCTGCGGCGCGCCGATCTGGCGAAGCACGAGGATCTTCGCGAATTGGGTGGTGTCGGCGCCGAGCTTCAATTTCACGGTTGTCTGACCGATGGGCAGGCCGGTCACCGGAATGGAGAACACACCTCCGTTGGTCGTGACGGTGTCCGTGGTGCTGTTGTACGTGGCGATGACGTACAGGCCGCTCTGGGCCGGAAGGACTTTCCCCGTGACCGTGATCACCGTGGTGCCGTTGGGGACGGTGGTGTCCAACGCCAAGGGGGACGTCACCGACAACAGGTAGGAGGTCGTGTTTCCCCCACCGTTGTTGTTGTTCGAGGATGTGGGAGCGGATCCCTTGCTGTCGCACGAAACCAAAAACCCGGCCACGATGGCCACGACCAGTGACGTCGCCCAAATGATCGGTTTCCTCATTGCGCTCGCTCCTTGGGAAGGTAAAGGTCCCGCTCGATGGGGATCACTCATCCTCCCATTCTAGGCACCTTGGAGAGGGGACGTCAAGCAGTTCCTAGGGGATCCGCCCATTTTCCGTCCTCGAGATCCGCGGGGAACCATCGTTCAAAGCACGAAAAGGTTGTCCCGATGGACCGCTTCCTGGGGCACGGACCTTCCCAGGATCTCCTGGAAATCCGAGGAGGCGTGGCCCAGCAGGCGGGTGGTCTCCGCCGAGGAGAAGTTGGAAACGCCCCGGGCGATGGCCTTGCCGCGCGGCGTGGCCAGTTCCACCACGGTCCCGGCCGCGAAGGTGCCTTCCACCTTGCGTATGCCGGCGGGAAGGAGGGACGCTCGGCGCTCCAGCACCGCACGGACCGCGCCATCGTCAAGCAACAACTTCCCCTTCGGGGTGGAAACGAACCGGATCCAGCGCTTGCGAGCACCCAACTTCCTTTGGGCCGGAAGGAACAGCGTTCCCGTCGGAGCCCCGGACACGATGGCCAGGAGGTCGGCGGTGAATCCGTTGGCGATGACGCAAGCGGACCCGGATTCCGTGACGGTGCGCGCCGCCATGAGCTTGGTGATCATCCCGCCCGTGCTCGCCACGCTCCCCGTCCCGCCCGCCAACGCTTCGATTTCGGCGGTGACCCTGTGCACGATCGGGATCAGGTGGGCGGAGGGATCCAGCTTCGGGTTGGCGGTGTAGAGCCCGTCGATGTCGGACAGGATCACCAGGAGGTCCGCTTCCAGGAAATGGCAGACGTCCGCGGAGAGCCGGTCGTTGTCCCCCACCTTGATCTCGGAAGTGGCCACGACGTCGTTTTCGTTCACGATGGGCACGACCCCTCGTTTCAACAGGGCTTCCGTGGCTTGTCGGATGTTCCCGAACCTCTCCGGGTCGCGGAAGTCCTCCGCGGTGAGGAGGTATTGGGCCACCGGCACGCCGCGACGCCCGAAGGCTTCGTCGTAGAAGTGCATCAGGCGGATCTGACCGACCGCCGCGCAGGCCTGCTTCTGCGCCAGAAGTTTCGGCTTCGTGGCATGGCCCAGGATTCCCATGCCCACGCCGACCGCCCCGGAGGTCACCAGCACGACCTCCCGGTCGCTGCCGCGCAGCGCCACGATCTGGTCGACCAATAGTTCCAGTTGCTCCGGAGCCAATCCCCCGCCCTCGTGGGTCAGAAGGCGGGTCCCCACCTTCACCACCACGCGTCGGACGTCGGGAAGGAGGTTGGCCCGCAAGCTCGCGCTCAAGCCCGTACCCCGTGCAGGATCTCGGCAGCCTCGCGGGCCTGGAACCGACCGTCGAACAACGCCTTCCCCACGATCACGCCTTCGAGCCCGGGGTGGGCCAGGTCCAGGATGGCGCGAAGGTCTTCCAACGCCGAAATCCCCCCCGAAACGATGGTGGCAAGGTCCGTGGCATCCGCAAAGGCGGTGGTGGCGGCGAGATTGGGTCCCTGGAGCATGCCGTCCTTCGCGATGTCGGTGAACACGCAGGTGAGCACCCCCAGGGCACGCATCGCCCTGCCCAGGTCGTCGGCGCGCAGTCCATCGCCCTCCACCCATCCCGACACCTTCGCGATCCCGTCCCGCGCGTCGATCCCGACGATCACGCGTTCGGGGCCGAACCGATCCAGCATCGCTTCCACCGTGGTTGGATCCCGGGCGGCGACGGTTCCCGCGATCACCCTGCCCACGCCCCACTCTTCCAAGGCGCGCGCGGCGTCGTCCACGGTGCGGATGCCGCCCCCCAGCTCGGTGGGGCAGTCGGTCGCGCGCACCATCCGGCGCACGGCATCGCCGTTTCGGGAATTCCCCTCGAAGGCCGCATCCAGGTCCACCAGGTGGATCCGATCGGCCCCGCCCCGGCCCCAGGCATCCGCGATCTCCCATGGAGCTTCGCTGTAGACGGTCTTCCGGTCCCTCCTGCCTTGGACCAGGCGGACCGCGCAACCGTCGATCAGGTCGACGGCGGGGAGAAACTGGATGCGTTTGGCCATGCGCTCCCAAATGGAGAAAAACTCTCCGATGGATGGAGGCCGGCGCGGCTTGCCGCCGGCCCGGGATCCATCAGGCCTTGATGACCTTGATCGCCGAGGCGACCTGCTTCTCCAGCACGGAAAGGCCCGCCTTGCGGAGCTCCTTGCGCACCGAATCCAGGTTCGCGACGGCTTCCGCCACCGCGGCATTGGCCTTGATGCCGTAGACGATGCCTTCCTCGGAGGGCTCGCGGGTCACGCCGTAGCCGAGCTCGCGCGCGCGCTCGACTTCGCGGGCCAGCGTGCGGGGATGGACCGGAAAGCCGCGACGGGCCAGTTCCTTGAGCACCGCGACTTCGGTGGCCGGTCCGGTCTGGTCCTTCAAGGTGTCGATGAGCGCCTTGAGCTTGCGCGCCTGCACGACGTAGGACGCCTCCCCGCGGTCGACCTTGGGCTTGCTGGGCTTGGCGGTCTTGGTCTTCGCCTTGGTCTTCGCCATCTTGGACTCCTCTGTATCTGCTGTGGTGGTGGTTTTTCTGCTCTGCCGGGAACGAACCGGTCCAGGTCGGATTTTGACGACAACGTAGATGATCGCATGGTCCCCGGGCAAGGTCAAGAGGCGGATTTTGTCAAGACTGTCCTCCGGGGGAGCACAGGTCGGATTCCGGTCGGCAGATTTTTCCTCCTCGGAGCACCGGAAAACCGGTGGAAGGGTCGTGGTCCCGGCTCTGCCGAAACCCGGCATCCCCAATCCAGTTTCCGTCTTCCCCAGGGCTGCCATGGCATCGTGGTCCGGGAAGGGCCGGAACGGTTTTCGTCGAGGTTTCGGGGCATTTCCCGGGATCGGCGCCGCCGGGATAGGTTCTACCTTTGCCACCCCATGTCCACCAAACCTCAGCCATCCACCCTCCTCGAGGCCCTGGACCAGGTCCTGGAAGAGCGGAAAAGCCAGGATCCCGACCGATCCTACGTGGCCAAGCTCTACCGCAAGGGCATCGCCAAGATCCTGGAAAAGGTGGAGGAGGAGTGCCGGGAAACGGTGGAGGCCGCCTCGGAGGAGGGCACGGACCACCTGGTCCGCGAAGTGGGCGACCTCTGGTTCCACTCCCTGGTGCTGCTCCACCACCGCGGCCGCTGCGGTGCCGACGTGATGGACGAGCTCGCGCGCCGGTTCGGCGTTTCGGGCCTGGTCGAGAAAGCTTCGCGCCCCCCCAAGGAAACGCAAGGATGATCCAGGTCGGAATCCCTTCCAAAGGCCGCCTCCACGAACCCCTGGTGGCCCTCTTGAAGCAGGCAGGCTACCGATTCAAGGTGGACGGGCGCAGCCTGCGCATCCCTGCGGGGGCGGACACCTCGCTCGTGCTCCTGCGCACCGACGACATCTCCACCTTGGTGGCCGCGGGCATCCTGGACGCAGGGATTTCCACCCAGGACATCGTGGAAGAGAGTCGCGCCACCGTCGCGGAAGTGCTTCCCCTGGACATGGGGCACTGCCGCATCGTGGTCGCGGTGCCGGAAAACGGACCGGTCCTGGACCCCTCCCACCTGCACGGAAGGACCATCGCCACCTCGTTCCCGCGCCTGGCGGAGACCTTCTTCCAAAAGCACGGGGCGGCTCCCCGCTTCGTCGAGGTCGGAGGATCCTGCGAAGCCATGGTCCCGCTGGGGCTGGCCGAAGCCATCGTGGACATCACCGAGACCGGGAATTCGCTTCGGGACAACGGCCTGCGGATCCTCGCGGAGATCGGATCCTACCAGACGGTCCTGGTCGCCCGCCCGGAACGCGTGGACGACCCCGAGATCCGCCAACTCGCCCGCAGGCTCCAGGGCGCGATGATCGCGCAGACCTACCGCCTCGTGGAGTACAACATCCGCCGCGAACGGCTCGCGGAAGCGGAGAAGGTCACTCCCGGCTTCCAGGCCCCCACCGTGAACACCTTGGAGGATCCCGCCTGGCGCGCGGTGCGGGCGCTGGTTCCGGTCAAGCAGCTGGGCAGGGTCATGGACGAACTGGAAGCCCTTGGCGCCACGGCCATCCTCCAGTTCGCCATCGAGAACTGCCGCCTGTGACCCGACGGATCGGCCCGGATCCGCTGGCGCGCGCGGCGGCCACGTTGCGGGCGGCCCTGTTCTTCGGGCTCCTGTCCGCATCCATCGTCTTCTACGGCCTCTGGCTCATCCCGGCGGCGATCGTCCTCAAGCGAGGGGGGGCCATCAAGTGGATGTGCCGATCCTGGGTGAACGCCGTCTTCCCCATGTTCGGACTCCGGATCCGCGTCGAAGGACAGGAAAACCTCCAGGAGCGGCGCACGATCTTCGTCTCCAACCACCAGAGCTGGCTGGACATCACCATCATGATGGTCCGGGTGCGCTTTCCGGCCTTCCTCGCCAAGAAGGAGATCGCGTCCTGGCCCTGGTTCGGCGGGTCCATGCGGATCCTGCACTGCGTGTTCGTCGACCGTTCCGACCGCCGGTCGCGCAGCCTGGTGGGACGCCAGGTCCGCGAAGAGCTCTCCGAGGGAGTCGATTTCTGCATTTTCGCCGAGGGCACGCGCTCGGTGGACGGTGCGCTGCAGCCTTTCCAGAGCGGCGCGTTCCGCATCGCCGTCGACGCCGAGGCCCTGCTGACCCCCGTGGTCATCGACGAGACCTGGTGGATCCTCAACAAGAAGTCCTTCCGGCTCTACCCCGGCACCATGCGGGTGCGGATCCTGCCTCCCGTCGACACCGCGCTGCCCCGGAACAAGGACCCGAAGGTCCTGCTGGCGGACGTACGGGACGCCATGGAGGCCGCTCTCGCCGACATGCGCCGCGATCCGGAGGCCTCCGGACGGTTTCCGGCCTGACGGCCCGCCGCCGTCCGCCTCTATCCGGTCACCCTCCGAGCAGCCCCGAAACCACCAGCCACAGCGACATGCCGGAGAGCACGACGGAGGCCGTCCAGCCGATGACGTTGGTGACGGGACCGTTCCTGTGCTTGCCCATGATCTCCTTGTCGTTGATCAGGATCATGATGCAGATGAGGACCACCGGGAAGAGCAGACCGTTGACGATCTGCGACCAGACGGAGATCTTGATGAGAGGCGCGTTCGGGAGCAGGATGATGCCCGCCCCCACGGCCAGGATGGCCGTGAACAACGCGTAGAACTGGGGGGCCTGGGCCGGGGTCTTGTCGATGCCCGCCTCGAAGCCGAAGGCCTCGCAGACGTAGAAGGCGGTGGCCACCGGCAGGATGGTCGCGGAGAATATGGCCGCGACGAACAGTCCCGCCGCGAAGATGTAGGAGGACAGGCGCCCCGCCAGCGGCTGCAGCGCCTTGGCCGCGTCGCCGGCGTCGTTGATCACCACGCCGTGGACGTGGAGCGTGGACCCGCACGCCACCATGATGAAGAAGGCGACGATGATGGTGAGGAAGCAGCCCACCGCCACGTCGGCGAGCGTGTACTTGTAGTCCTCGATCTTGAGTCCCTTCTCGATCACCGCGGACTGCATGTAGAACTGCATCCACGGGGCGATGGTGGTGCCCACCAGTCCGATGCCCAGGGCGATGTAGGCCGTGTCCGTCTGCAGCTTGGGGTGAATGACCGCCCGACCGACCTCGCCCCAGTGGGGATGTCCCATGACCGCGGAAACCACGTAGGACAGCAGGAAGAGAGAAAAGACGAGGAAGATCCGCTCGGCCATCTTGTAGGTGCCCTTGGCCACCAGGAACCAGACGCCGATCGCGGAAAGCGGCACCGCGATGTACTTGCTGACCCCGAAGATGTCCATGGATCCGGCCACGCCCGCGAACTCCGTGGTGGTGTTGGCGAGATCCGCCAGGAGGAGTCCGGCGAAGATGAGGGCCGTGATCTTCACCCCCGCGTTCTCGCGGATGAGGTCCGCGAGGCCCTTTCCGGTCACGATGCCCATGCGGGCGTTCATCTCCTGGACCAGGAACAGCACCACCGCGCAGGGGATCAGCGACCAGATGTAGTGGTATCCGTACATGGCGCCGGCGACGGAATACGTCGTGATGCCTCCGACGTCGTTGTCCACCGATCCGGTCACGATCCCGGGGCCCAGGACGGCGAGGAATACCAGGAGGGATCGGAGCCAGCGCTTGCGACGGGACATGGTCTATCCTCTCAGCCGACGTCCGCCGGCGCGCAGGAGGTCGTCGAGGATGTCGTCCACGGTCACCGCGCCCACGAGGTTCTCGTCGGCGTCCAGGACCGGCACGGAGAGCGACCGGTACTTGGACAGGATCTGGACCACGTCCCGGATGGGCGAATCGTCGTGGACCGACACCAGGCGCTCCATCCCCAATCCCGAGAGCGGCGTCCCGGGATCGGCGAGCACCAGTTCCGGCAGCGGCACCACCGCGGAAAGCTTCTGCTTCCCGTCCACGGCGAAGACCGCCAGCATGTGCTCGTGGTCGATGTCCTGGCGGCGCAGCGATTCCAGCACATCCAAGGCGGTGGCCGTCTCGGGAAACGTGAGGTACTCGGTGGACATCAGCGACCCGACCTGGTGGTCGGGGTAATCCATGAGGTCCTGGACCTCCTCGCGGGCCTCGCCGTCCATCTGGGACAGGATGTCGGCCGCCTGTTCGTCCGGAAGCTCGTCGATGATGTCCGCGGCCTCGTCCGCGTCCATCTGCTCCAGGACGTCGGCGGCCTTCTCGGTGCCCATCCTGGAGAGGACCGACACCTGCGTGTCCGTCTCCATCTCCTCGATGACCTCGGCGACGGAGTCTTCTCCCAGCGCGTCCAGGATGGCCACCTGGGTGGCGGCGTCCAGGTTCTCGATGATGTCGGCGAGTTCCGAAGGGTGCAGCGTCCTGAGGCGATCGGCGCTGGAGGCGAGCTTCACGGCCCCGCCGTGGGGCACGAAGGCCTGGACCTCGCTCCAGGGGATGTAGCTGGGCAGGAACCTTCCGGGGGCGAGCCTGCGTCCCAGGAGCTCCAGCCCAAGGCGGCGCAGAAGCGCCGTGAACGATACGTCCACCGCCACCAGGAACAGGCCGTCCCGGACCTGGGCCAGACGGACGTCGTTCACCCGGACCACTTTGGCCCCGTCCAGGTCCACGATCTGGCGGTCCAGGAGGTGCTTTTTCAGGCGGATGTCGCCTTCCACGGGTTCCCGCGGATCCGTCCCCGCCGAGCCTGCCCGCATGGAATACTTTCCGGAACCGATCTTCTCCAGAACGATTTCCGTCCAGGCGATCTCGCGCACGCCCTGGGCGGAGCGCACCACGACCGAACGCACGCGCGGATTGTCTCCCGCGGCGGCGACGATCTCCAGGAGGCGCGCCTTGCGCCCGTCGGGAAGGCGGACGCGGGTATCCAGCAGGTAGCTTAGGAAAAAGCTCCGGGTACCGGTCGGCTGTGGCATATGGAACCCTCCCTGCTCATATCCGACCCCCTCCGGCGTTCGGCGAGACCGCCGGACAGGCCAGCAAAAATAGGCCTGGACGACCTCCGATTCAAGGAAAGAAGCGGACTTGGAGGTTTCCGCCGTGTTGCGCCCCGCCGGGGCCCTACTCCCTGTCCGGCAATTCCGGAACCCAAAGGGACCCCGGGGAGGGACAACGCCCGCGCAGGGGGCAGTTCCTGCAACCACCCAGGAACTCCTGGCAGGCCGGCCCGGCGCGTCCGCGGGAGAGGACCGCGTCCAAGGCGGGCCAGATGGCCGCGGGATCGCCCGGGGATGTTTTTTCCGCGATCCCATCCACCCATTCCTGGCGATCCCGCGGGCTCCATGCCCCCCATCCCGACGGAAGGACGGAAACCGTCTTCAACGGCCTCTCCACGGCCGAGTGTGGCACCCTGAGCTTGATGCGGAAGGCTCCCGCGCCCGCCCCGGATCCACCGGCCTCGCCGCGTCCGATCCAACGGCAAAGCCTCCAGGCCTTGATCCGGTGGGACGATCTCGCGCCCATCCAGGGCAGCTCGGAGGCCAGGGTCCGCACCAGGACCTCGGGATCGAACGTGCCGGGCCAGCTCTCGGGCCTGCCGTGGCTTCGCAGGAAATCCCCTCCCGACAGGATCCATCCCGGCATCGCCTCGCGGTGCGGCCAGTCGCGCAGCCATCCCGCGCGGGCCGCGAACTTCTCCAGGTCGGACCAGTCGGCGGGACTCGCGGCCAGGACCCTGTCCCCCAGGTGGTCGCCCAGCTCCCGCAGGAGCCTTGCGGCTCCCGCGAAAGTCAGATCCTGTCCCAAGATGGAAAGGAGCAGGGCACCCGAGGGGCGGTCCCGGGGCGGGAAGGGATCGAGCGCGGCCAACCGGGGATCGGGGCGGGAACCGAAGGCCCGGAAGGCCCCCCCGACCGTCTGGGAGGCGAGGCTCACGGGGGGAACGGCAGCGACCGTCCCATGCGCACCGAGGCCCCGGGGAGCGGCCAGGCCAGGCCGGCCGCGGCCCTGCGCATCCCGCGATCCGCCAGCACGACCACGGTGGATCCCATCTCGAAAACACCCATCGGGTCTCCCGCCAGCACGGGGATGGGCTGGGCCGGAGACCACCCTCCGCGGAGACTTCGGCCCAGCTGGGGACAGGCCGACAGTCGGATGGATCCCACGTTGTAGGCGCCCACCATGACAATCACCGCCAGGCCATGCCCGTCGCGCACCGCCACCCACGCCCGTTCGTTGCGCACGAACAGCCCCGGGATCCCCGCCACGGCCGCCCGATTGACGGGCCAGAGATCTCCAGGGATGTGACGGGAGCCCACCAGGTTCCCGGAGACGGGATGGTGCACCCGGTGGTAGTTCCACGGGGCCAGGTAGATGGTCGCGAACGCACCCAGCTCCAGTTCCCTGGCCAGGTCCGCGTCCTGCAGGAAGTCGGACACGGAATAGGGGACGCCTTTGGCCTGGAAGACGGTACCGGAACGGATTTCCCCGGATTCCCCGAAGACCCCGTCGGAGGGAGCCACCATCGAGGAATGGCTGATGGCCCTGGAACCCGGCGCGAGTTCCCTGGTGAAGAAGTCCTGGAGGCTCCCGTAGTCCGAACGCTCGCCGCGCATGGCCTCGGCCAGGTCGATCCGGGGGTACAACCTGTGGAAGAGCGCGATGGACATCCGTGCGAACCAACGGGGTCTCCGGCACCCCGCCAGCCGACCGAACACGCGCGAAAGGAAGACCCTGGGCAGAAATTTCAGCAATGCGAGCACAATGGGGGCGAACGTAGTTCACAGCGGGGGCGAGCATGGGTATCGGGGGGATCGATTAGGTTTCCCTGGACAGGTATGGTGCCAAAGATCGTCTTCCACGGAGATCGCGAGTGGTCGATCCCTTCGCTTCCTCCGTTGCGGAAAGCGGCTCGTTCCGTATTGGCGGGAGAAGGCGGAGCAGGCCCCGTGGACATCGTGTTCCATTCCCCGGAACACCAGCGGGAACTCAATCGGAACTGGAGGGGGCTGGACCGGACGACGGACGTGCTTTCCTTCCACTACGGGGAGCCGGAACTCTTCGGCGAGCTGTACATCGACCCCGTCCTCGCCGCCGCGCAGGCTCCGCGCTACCGGCACGACTTCGGTGCGGAATTGCGGCGGTTGGTGGTCCATGGTTGCCTGCACCTGTGCGGCCACGACCATGGCACGACCCCCGAACGGATCCGGATGCGCGCTTTGGAGCGCAAATACGACCCGCCCGGAGCCAAGGGATGATCCTTCCCCTCCTGGCTCTGATCGCGGGCCTGGTGTTCTCCGCGCACTTTTCCACCGTCCGGACGATCCTGGGCCTGTTCGACCGACCCGGGTACCATCCACCCGAGGGCTGGTCGGAGCGGGTTCGGCGCACCCGCGTCCGCCAGGAGGATCCGTCGTTTCCCGTCATGGTGAGCCTGGGCCGTTCCCTGGGCACGCTCCTTTTCGTGCTCGGGGGGTGGAACCTCCTGTTTTCCCACGCCGGTGTGCCCGGTTGGCAGGCGATCCCGGCGGGGCTGGTCCTCCTCCTGCTTCTCTACCTGCTGGGCGATTTCTTTCCGCGCCTGGCCGCACGGCTGCGCGCCGAGCGGCTTCTCCCGGTGTCGCTTCGCCTGCAGGAGGTCCTGAACCCACTCTTCCTCCCCGCGGCCCTTCCCGTGGTGAAATTGCGGCGGGTGCTGGAAAAACGCCTGGGGTGGGACGGGCGATTCGAATTCCTCAACGACCAGGAGCGCTCCAAGGTGGCCGAAGTCCGGGACGAATCCAACGCCGTGGAGCAGCAGATCATCCGCGCGGCGCTGGACCTTGGGGAGACCCGGGTGCGCGAAATCCTGACGCCCCGTCTCCAGGTCGCATCCCTTCCCGTGGAGGCCACCCCGGAAGAGGCCCTCGCCATCCTCCGGGAATCCCGGTACTCCCGTTTGCCCGTCCACGAAGGGGGCCTGGACCACATCGTGGGCATCCTCAACGCCAAGGACGTGGTGGGGCTGAAGTCGGACTGGGACCTCCGTTCCTTGCTGCGGCCGGTGGTCCATGTGCCGGAAACCCAGTTCGTGTCCGATCTGCTGCGGATCCTGCGCTCGCGTCACGCCCACCTGGCCGTGGTGGTGGACGAGCACGGAGCCGTGTCCGGTGTCGTGACCTTGGAAGACGCGCTGGAGGAGATCGTGGGCGAGATCCGGGACGAGACCGACGAGGAACCTCCGGCGGTGCGGGTGGTGGGAGGCGGCGAATTCCAGGTGCGCGGCGAAGCCCGTCTGGACGAACTCCAGGAGGCCCTGGGGACCGGAGAACCCGCCTTGCCTTCGCCCGAGGAAGGCATGGAAGCCGACACCCTGGCCGGCCTGTTCCTGGCCCTGGCGGGACGCATCCCCGAAGTCGGCGAAACCGTCCGCGCCGGTCGGTGGGAATTCACCGCCCTGGAGCGGGACGGCAACCGCGTGAGCCTGGTTCGGCTGCTGCGGCTCCCCGAACCGGATCAGTCCAGTTCTCTCCCAACGGATTCCGACGACGGCAAGGAGAGCGCGGCGAGTTCCTGAGGACTCCCCGAGAAGAGCAGCCGACCGCCGTCGCGGCCGGGACCGGGTCCCAGCTCCAGGATGTGGTCGGCGCGGGAAGCGAGCAAGGGGTCGTGGGTGATGGCCACCACGGTGTGACCCGCCTCCACGAGGTCGTCCAGCACCGACAGCAGGGACAGGACGTCCCGGGGATGCAGACCACTCGAAGGCTCGTCCAACGCCCACAGGACGCGCTTGCGGCCGGGAAGGGCAACGGTCGACGCCAGCCGCAGCCGCAGAGCCTCGCCCCCGGAGAGCGAGTCCGCGCGCCTTCCACCACTGAGATGGGACAAGCCCGCGCGCACCAGTTTGGAACAGAGGGGACCGATGCGGGCGTGGTTCCGGAACAGATCCGCCGCCCGGTCCAGCGGCAGGGCCAGCACGTCCGCCATGGAAAGTCCTTTCCACAGCACCTCCAGGGTGGACGGTTCGAAGCGCGAACCTGCGCAGGCCGCGCAACCGATCCAGGCGTCCGGAAGCAGATGCAGACGCACCCGTTCCTGGCCCAGTCCTTCGCAACGTTCGCAGCGCCCCCCCTTAGCGTTGGGGGAGAATCGCGAAGAGGTCCAGCCCCTGGCCTTGGCTTCGGGAAGCGAGGCGAACAGGGGCCGCAGCTCGTCCAGCATCCCGGAGACGGTGGCCACCATGGAGCGGGGGGATCGGGTCCACTCCCCGCCCACCTCCACCGGACGGATCTCGTCGAACCGCGCGCTGGAATCCGCGGCGTCCACGACGACGCCTCCACCCGACCAGGGGCCGCCCGACCGCAGGGCGGGGACCACGGCGTCCAGCAACAGGCTGCTCTTGCCCGCACCGGAAACGCCGGTGACCGCGCAGAAGACTCCCAGCGGGATCTCCAGGCGCGGAATGGACAGATTCCGTCCACGAATTCCCGACAGGAGCGCCCGACCGGATGGCGTCCTCCGAGTCCGGGCCGGGGGCCGGTCGCGTCCCGAGAGCCAGCGTCCGCTCGGGGTGTCCGCGCTCGCCAAGCCCGCGGGCGGTCCGGAATACAGGATCTCGCCTCCCAGGTCGCCGGGCCCGGGCCCCGTCTCCACCGCCCGATCCGCCCATTCCAGGGAACGGAGATCGTGCTCCACGACCACCAGCGTGGCTCCCCCATCCCGAAGCCGGGACAGGAGGCGGCGCACCGGGGGAAGGTCCCGGGGATGCAGGCCCGTGGTCGGTTCGTCGAGCACGTAGGCCACGCCCGAAAACGGCGCTCCCACCAGCGTGGCCAGCCGTGCGCGGCGCTCCTCCCCCTGCGAGAGGGTGCCGGTCGCCCGCCCCAGCGGCAGATAACCGAGCCCCAGGTCCGAAAGCGCGGAAAGCCTGGATCGGATCTCCTCCACCAATTCCCGGCAAGGCCCGGAGAGGATCTCCTCCCAGAAGGGATCCACGACGACGGCCCCGGCCGCGTCCACTTCCAGGGAGAGGAAGTCGGCCAGATTCCGACCTCCGATCTCGAACCAGCCGGATTCCTCGCGCAGTCCGGTTCCTCCGCAGATTTGACAATTCCCGTCTTCACCCCCCGACCCCGCGCAGCCGGGGCAGGCTCCCCGCGGAGATCGCGGCGAAAACAGCCCCGGAGAGGCAATGGGAGCGGATCTTCCGGTCGCCGGGCATCGCGGAACTCCGGAGAAGCGGAGGATCTCCTCGCCCGCGTCCCGGGAGCCGACTTCCGCCAGGCAGAGATCGTCCCCCATGCGGTAGGCGGTCTGGACGGCTTCGGCGATCCGGGAGAGGGCGCTTTCGGCGGCCACCAGGCGGTCCACCGTGATCCAGAGACCGTCGGCCTCCGCATCGGGGGGGAGGGATTCCAGTTCCACCACCCTGCCCTCCGCCGTGCCCCGGACGAAACCCCGGCGGATCCAGCTCCGGGGGCGGACGTCGGAAGGTGGGAACAGGATCTGCAGCGGTCGCCCCGCGTGGCGATCCACCAGGCTCCGGGCCGCTTGGGCGGGGGAATGGGACAGCATGGGCTCCCGCGTGGCGGGAGAGATGGGCGTCGAGGCCGCCGCCCAAAGGGCCACCAGGGGTTCGCGCAACCCGGCGAGCCCGGCGAGGTTCGCGGTCGCCCCTCCTGAATCCGACGATTCCTGTCTCAAAGCCAGGGTGGGAACCAGTCCGCGGCTGGAGCGCAGGGGAGGTCTCGGGAGGGTTTCCGCCATCAACCGCCGCCAGGCCGGCAGGGTGGAAAGCCACCTCCGCTCGGCCTCGGCGTGGAGGGTGTGGAAGACCAGGCTGGACTTTCCCGAGCCGGACACGCCGCAAACGACCGTCCATCTCCCGCGCCCGAAGGCGACGTCGACGTCCTTCAGGTTGTGGGTGCGGACTCCGAACAGTTCCAGGTCGGGCGACCCGTCAGGCACCACCCAGCAGCTTTCCCACGCGGTGGAGCAGGTCGGCGCGGTCGAAGGGCTTGGTGATGTAGTCCGAGGCCCCCAGCACATGCAAGCCCACCATCAGGTCGATGGGCCTGTCGCGGCTGGTCAGGAACGCGAAGGGGAGGTCGTGGAGACCGGGCACCTCCCGCAACGCCCGGAAAACCTGATGTCCGTCCATGCCCGGCATGACAAGATCGATCAGCACGAGCTGGGGGGAGAATTCAATCGCCGCCTGCACCGCGCGTTCGGGGTCGACCTCCGAGCGGACCTCGTGCCCGTCGGATTCCAGCACCAGACGGATCACGTCCACCATGTCCTCTTCGTCGTCCACCACCAGGATTCGAGCCATCATCCAACTCCCGTCGAAGATTTCTGGCGCAGCTCGGGTACGAGCCACCCCCAGGAATGCCAAGCCGCGTACCACCCCAGCAGGGATCCGAGGACATCCATCCCGACCGACACCCATTGGGCGACCGGCAGGAGGGGGGCGACGCAGGCGGCCACGCCCCCCGCGAAGAGCAATCCCGACGAAACCGGAAGGAAGACGATCGCACCCACGTCGTCCCGCATGGCCCGACCCAGCCGCACCGAAAGTCTCCAGACCACCAGGACCATCGCGGACAAGGCGGCATGCCAGAGGAGGACACCGATGGAAATCACTTCCGGGGCCCCATCATGACGTACCACAGCCAGAACGTTCCCAAGGAGAGAACCACGGCGCCGATCAACGCGACCAGATCGCCCACGACCCGCGGCAAGGCGGGAACAGCCTGGAGACCGATGCCGAGCACGCCGAGCCCCCCGCCGAGGGGAAGCAGCCAGCCATGGGTGCCCTCGCCGAATTTCTTTCGGTAGAACGCTCCCACGGCCATCCCGACCAGCGAAAGCGTCGCCGCGAGAATCGCGGCGAAAATGAGGGAAAGCGAACTCATCTGCGCCGACCGAAAGCCTCCACGAAGGCCTGGGCCCGGCTCTTGTGCGGCGCTCCTCCCAGGATTCCCTCCTGGCCCTCGAACTTGTCCTCCACCACGATTCCCCCTTGGGCGATCCGGTAGCGGCGGATGTCGGTGGCGTGCGCGGATCCGCGCATCTTCAGCACCAACATGGCCTTGGACACCGCGCTCTCCAGTTCCACGTACCGCAGGATGATGAACGAGTCCACCACGAAGGGCGACCGGCTCAGGCTGTTCGTGTCCCCGAGAAGATTGGCGTTCTCGCGCAGGAAGACCGAAGTGCAGCCTTCGCGCTTGAGCGCCGAGACCAGACGGAATTCCAGGTCTCGCAACTGGAAAGTATCCTCGGTGAGGAACTCGAAATGGCTGAGACTGTCCACCACCACGCGGCGGATGCAGAATTCCTCGATCTCGCGTTCCAGGGTCCCGTCCACTTCCTCGAGGCTCGCGAGCAGCTCCATGGGGGTGGTGAAAAGGATGCGGAGCCTTCCGTCCGCTTCGTAGGCGGCGAGATCCCATCCCATCCTGGCCGCGTCGGCGTAGAGCTGCGCCGGGAATTCCTCGAACGTCACGTACAGACCGGCCTCGCCCCGCTCCTCGATCCCGCGCACCAGGAACTGCAGTCCCAGGGTGGTCTTCCCGGTGCCGGGTGCTCCTTCCACCAGATTCGCGGAACGCTCCACGAATCCCCCGGCGGTCATTCGGTCCAATCCTTCGATTCCCGTGGCGATCCTGGCAAGCGGCATCACAGCCTCCCGGTGGCTCGAAACAGTCTCCTCAAAACGGCCTTCTGGGCGTGAAGACGGTTTTCCGCTTCGTCGAAGCATACCGCTTTTCCACCGTCCAGGACGTCGTCCGTGATCTCTTCTCCGCGGTGGGCCGGCAGACAATGGCTGACCAGAGCCTGCGAACCCGCCGCGTCCAGAAGCTTCTGGTCGACCTGGAAAGGCAGGAAATGCGAAGCCTTTCCCCTCTGGCCTTCCTGGCCCATGGACACCCAAACGTCGGTATAGATGAAATCCGCGCCGCGCACCGCTTCGAAAGGATCGTGCGACTGGGCGAAGCGGGTGCCGCGGGAACGGAACAGGGGTGCCACCAGATCCGAGAATTCCCGGGGAAGCTCGAAACCACCCGGGGCGGCCAGCGTGAAGTGCATGCCGCAGAGGGCGGCGAGTTCGGCGAGCGATCTGGCGACGTTGTTGCCGTCACCCACGAACACCAGGGAAAGACCGGACAACTCCCCCCGGCGCTCCAAGGCGGTCTGCCCGAAGGCGAGAGCCTGGCACGGGTGGGAAACGTCGGTCAAGGCGTTGACGACGGGAATGTCCGCGAGCTTCGCCAAGGATTCGACCAGTTCGTGCGAAAAGGTCCGGCACACCAGCGCGTCCAGCCAGCGTTCCAGGTTCCGTGCCACGTCCGCCAGGCTTTCGCGCTTGCCGATGCCGATGCTCCCGGCGTCCAGTTGCAGGGCCTGCCCGCCCTTCTGGTTCATCGCGATCTCGAAGGTGACCCGGGTGCGCAGGGACGGCTTCTCGAAGTAGAGGGCGGCGGTGCGACCGGCGAATTCGGTGTCGGGGCCGTGTTCTCCGAACCGCGCCTTCTGGGCGATCGCGTCCTGGAGAAGTTCGCGCACTCCCTCCTCGCCCAGGGGCAGGAGGTCGATGAGGTCTTTCTGGAGGGTCTGTGTCACGACGGTTCCGGAGGGTTCGCGGCTCGCGATGTGGAAAATGGGGAAATTAGTCTCTTTGCCCACGGTGTCCCATACCGACCTCGGCAGAGTCGTGCTCGTGGAGCCGGAGATTCCCGAGAACATCGGGTTCGTCGTCCGCGCCATGTCCTGCTTCGGGTGGGGGGACCTCGCGATCGTGGGAGAGCGACCCGCCCGGGATTCGGTCGCCTTCCGGACGGCCACGATGGGCAAGGACATCCTGGAGCGATGCACCGTCCATCCCGATCTCCTATCCGCCTTCGGCGACGCGCGCACCACCATCGCCTTCACCCGCCGTCCGCACCGGAAGGGTCTGGTGGACCTCCAGCGGCTCCCGGACCTGCCCGACCTGCAGGGTCCGTGGGCACTGGTCTTCGGACGCGAATCCATCGGACTGACCTCACGGGAAGTGCTTTCCTGCGACATCGCCTGCCAGATTCCGACCACACATGCGACGGGGTCCCTCAACCTGGGCCAGGCCGTGGCCGTGGCGCTTTCCGGACTGCACGGACGTCCATCGCACCCCGTCCCGGACGCGGCGGGGGAGGTGGCCATGGCGAGCCTGCGGGAGGGCTGGACGGCCTCCGTCCTCGAGCGCGCCGAGGACTTCCTGCACCCGGCCCGGCGCGAGGCGGGCCGGAGGCATCTGGCGGCCTTGCTCCGGCGCCTGCGACCGACACGCGAGGAATTGCGCTTCCTGGACGCCCTCGCGAACCGCATCTCACGGGAACTGCCACCTCGCGCAAACCCTTGATTTTGCGGAAGATGCGGCGTCCATTCGTCCCGCAGCCCCCTTTCCAAGGGCTTGTGGAGCAAAAAATCCCTCGAAAAGCCCATTGCAAGGCCATTGTTCCTGTGATATGTTCCATGGAAACGCGGTGGAATGCCGCCGCGAAGGCAACCACCAACCAACTCTCGCACAAGGACTCAACATGAGCAACAAGGCTGATCTCGTCGCCAAGGTCCAGGAACTCGCCCAGCTGGAGAGCAAGGCCTCCGCCGAGCGTTCCGTCACCGCGGTCCTCGAAGCCCTCGTCGAAGGACTCAAGAAGGACAAGACCGTGGCACTCGTCGGTTTCGGCACCTTCGAAGTCAAGGAGCGCAAGGCCCGCACCGGCGTGAATCCCGCCACCGGCGAGAAGATCAAGATCGCCGCCTCCAAGACCGTCGGCTTCAAGGCCGGAAAGGCCCTGAAGGACGAGTTCAACAAGGCCAAGGCCGCCAAGAAGAAGTAAGTCCCCTCGGGACCGCCGTTCCTCGACCGGCCCTCCGTCGCCCAGCGCGTCGGAGGGTTTGTTTTTTCCTCAAGTCCCCCCCCTCGCGTTCCGATAGGAGTCCTGGACGACCGGATCGGCGCAAGCCGCCCGGGTGTCCGACTTCGGAGGCAAGGATGCTTCCGGAGTGGAAACCATACAAGGAGGACGTGTCGTGCGTATCTACAACAATGTCAATTCCATCAGCATCCAGAACGACCTGAACAACACCAACATGTCGATGCAGACCTCGCTGCAGCGGCTTTCCACGGGATTGCGGATCAACAGCGCGGCCGACGACGCGGCGGGTCTTTCCGTGTCGGAGGGGTTGAGATCCCAGATCCGAGGCAGCACCCAGGCCCAGCAGAACGCCAACGACGGCCTGGCCCTGCTCCAGATCGCGGAAGGCGGCACCTCGCAGATCACCGACAACCTGCAGCGCATGAGGGAATTGGCCGTGCAGGCGTCGAACGGAACCTATTCCAACACCGACCGCGGCTACATCCAGCAGGAATACACCGCCCTGGCCTCGGAAATCACGCGCATCGCCGAGGCGACCACCTACAACAACACGGCCCTGCTGTCCAACACATCGACCTTCTCGTTCCAGATCTCCGCGGCCTCGGCGGGAGCGAGCTCCACCATCACCTTCACGGCGGTGAACCTCTCCAGCGGGTTGTCCTTCGGCGGCGTGTCCCTCCAGTCCACGGCGCAGAGCGCCATCGCTAAGATCGACGCGGCCCTGACCTCGGTGTTGTCGCTCCGGTCCACCCTCGGTTCGACCATGAACCGCCTGGACTCCACGGTGACGAACCTTGGGAACATGGTGACCAACCTCACCTCGGCCGAAAGCCAGATCCGGGACACCAACTTCGCCACGGAAACGACCAACTTCACCAGGAACCAGATCCTGACGCAATCGGCGACCTCCATGTTGGCGCAGGCCAACCAGTTGCCCTCCGGAGTCCTCAAGCTCCTGGGATGATCCTGACCTGATTCCGTCCTCCGCCAGGACCACCCTTACCCCGGGGTGGTCCTTTTTGTTCTATTCGTGGGACGATGCGGCTCATCGCCTGCCTGATCGCCCGCGACGAGGAAGCGAACCTCCCGCGTTGTCTCGGCTCCCTGTCGGCGGCCGTGGACGGAATTTGCCTGCTCGACACGGGTTCCTCCGACCGGACCGCGGAGATCGCGCGCTCCCACGGAGCCGTGGTCGGGAGCCTGCCCTGGGCCGACGACTTCTCCGCGTCCCGCAACGCCTGCCTGGAACTGGCGGACGGCGATTGGGTCCTGCAGGTGGACGCGGACGAAGAACTGGATCCCGCCACCATCCCCGCCCTTCGCCAAGCCCTTGCGGAACCCGGGACGTGTCGCCTGGTCCAGGTCGCCCTGCTCGACGGCACCGACCATCCCGGGTCCGTCCTTCTGCCGCGGCTGTTCCGCCTGGATCCCCGCATCCGCTACCGCCGGGCCCTGCACGAATCGGTCCTCGACAGCCTGGCCGAGGCGGGACTCGGGGAGCCCTCCGCCTGCGCGGTGCGCCTGGTCCACCACGGTTACTCGCCCGATGCGAGGGCCGGCAGGGCCAAGCACCAGCGCAACGCCGGGATCCTGCGTTCGGTTCGGGACCGCGGGCAGGCCGACGCCTACGACTTCTACAAGCTGGGAACCACCCTTTCGCGCTGGACCGACGGCACCGAACGATCCGCTTCGCTGCGGGAGGCATGGGATCTTTCCCTGCGAACGACCTCCGGGGAGCGTCGGCGGTGGCCTTGGTGGCCTTCCCTCGCGCTCGCCTTCGCGCTGGATCTGGCGGCGAAAGGGGGATTGCAGGAAGGATGGGAGGCGCTCGAAATCGCCGTGGAAGCCGGCGACCGGTCGGTCCTCGAATCCGGTCGGGCACAGCTGCTCCTCCGATCCGGACGTCCCCGCGAAGCCCTCGAAGTCGCCGAGCGCGCACTGGGGTTGCCGACGGAAACCTCTCTCGCCGTCACCGACGGCAAGGAGAGGGGCGAACTCGCCCATCTGGCCGCGCGCAGCGCGCGTCGGCTTGGAATGCCCTTCCTGCCTTTTCTGGAGGACGCCACGGCCCAGGGTCAGATCGACGCGCGGTGCGACCTGATCCTGTTGAGGATCCAGCAGGGCATCCCTGCGGGATGGAAGGATCTGGACATCCTGCTGCGCACGCAGGCGGGCAATCCGGTCGTGCTCATCGCCGCGTCCGAAGCCGCGCGTTCCCAGGGCGACCGGTCCACTTCCGATCTCCTGCTGGACCAGGCCTCGCGGATTCCCTCGGAAGCGGGCCTGCGCGCGAGGGCGCGGCTTTGGGTCCGTGCCTGGTTGGGAGGAGCCTCCCCCGCCTTCGACCTCCCGCCTTCCGACGTGGAGAACGCCGCGGCCCAAGGGCTGGACCACATCCTGTCCGGACGCCCCTGGTCCCCCGACCCGTTCCTGCACCGCCCCACCTTGCTCGCCACCCTCGGAGACATCCTCCAGGCCCTGCTGGAGGCGGGACGCGCCCAGACGGTGCGCGGTTTCGCCCGGGCGGCAAAAGGGCGCGAGGCCGAACTGCCCGGCATCTCCAGCCTGGTGGAGGAGGATTGATCCGCCCGGCGTCCGGTCCCCGGCGGTCCCCGGCGGGGGACAGGGAGAAAGGTTTCCCGGATCAGGGCTCCGAGCGCATGACAAGATCCGTCATATCGCTGGACGCCGCACGGCGCACCAGGGCCAGATAGGCCTTCGCGCTGGCCTCGATGATGTCCGTGCTGCGACCCTGACCCGTCAGGGTGCGCCCCCCCAGCCGGGCCGAAACCGCGACTTCGCCCTGGGCGTCGGTGCCGCCGGTGATGGCCTTGAGCTGGTAGGTGTCGATGTCGATCGTGCGGCCCGTGAGCTCCCGGATGGCCTTGAGCACCGCGTCCACGGGACCGTCGCCGGTCGCCTTCGCCGTGGCCGGCGCCTGGCCGTCGCGGCGAAGCACCACGGTCGCCTCGGGAGCCTCGCTGGAACCGGACAGGACCGAATAGCTCACCAGGGTCCAGTCGTCCCCCACCTCGCCCGATTCGTCGTCTTCGGAGACCAGGGCCATGAGGTCTTCGTCGAAGACTTCCTTCTTCTTGTCGGCCAGATCCTTGAACTTGTCGAAGATGGCGTCCAGCCTGCCCTCCGAGGCCTGGAATCCCAGGGCCAGGAGGCGATCCTGCAAGGCGTGCTTTCCCGAGTGCTTGCCCAGGACCATCTTGTGGGAGCCGCGGCCAACGGATTCCGGCGTCATGATCTCGTAGGTGGCGCGGGCCTTGAGAACCCCGTCCTGGTGGATGCCCGATTCGTGCGCGAAGGCGTTGGCCCCCACGACGGCCTTGTTGGGCTGCACCGGAATGCCTGTGATGGAGGTCAGGAGGCGCGACGTCCCGTAGATCTCCTCCGAGACGATTCCCGTGTCCGCGCCCAGTGTTTTGGAGTGGGTGCGCACGACCATGGCGATCTCCTCCAGGCTGCAGTTCCCCGCCCGTTCGCCGATGCCGTTCACGGTGCACTCCACCTGGCGCGCCCCCGCCCGCACCGCGGCCAGGGAATTGGCCACGGCCAGACCCAGATCGTTGTGGCAATGGACGCTGAAGACGATTCCCGGCACCCTGACGCGCTCCACCAGGAAGCGGATCAGCGCCTCGAATTCCTCCGGCATGGCGTAGCCCACGGTGTCCGGGATGTTGAGGGTGGTGGCGCCCGCCTCCGCCACGGCGGTGTAGAGGTCCACCAGGTAGTCCCGGTCCGAACGGGTGGTGTCCTGGGCGGAAAACTCCACGTCGTCCACCCGCGAACGCGCGTGCTGCACCGCCTTCACGCTGCGGCGGATGTTCTCCTCGCGCGTGATCCGCATCATGTGCTCCAGATGGATGTCCGAACCGGAGCTGAAGGTGTGGATGCGGCGTCGCGCGGCCGGTTCCACGGCATCGGCGGCACGGTCGACGTCCTTTTCGGTGATGCGCGCGAGGCCCGCGATCACGGGGCCACGGACCTCGGCGGCGATCCGGCGCACCGCCTCGAAGTCGCCCGGGCTCGCGATGGGGAAGCCCGCCTCGATCACGTCCACGCCCAACCGCGCGAGCTGGTGGGCCATGCGGATCTTCTCGTCGATGTTCATCGAGAAGCCGGGCGACTGCTCGCCGTCCCGCAAGGTGGTGTCGAAGATGCGCACGCGGTCGGTCATCTGGTCCTTCTTCTGTCCGAAAGGAGTTCCTGGATCGGGTGCAATGTAGATCGGACCCTTCGGGGAGCCCGTGCTGTGCTGGTTTTCGGTCGACATGGTCTGTTTCCTTTCCGGCGCATCCCCATCGGGACCTGGAAAGCCCTGTCGACCCGCCCCGCCCCTTCCGGGCGAGCGGCCGTTTGCGAACGTGGCCTGAAGCTCCCCTTACCGCCTATGGCAGGGAAGAAGAAGCAGGCTCTGGGCGTTCGCGCTTTGCATGCCCATACGATACGCGAAACGGGGGCGAATGTCAACACCCCCCGGTAGGGACGCGAAATTTTGCGCCCCTACGCCGGTGGGAAGGTGTGCGGCCCGCGATCCAGCAGCGGAATCCCCACGCGTTCGATGTGTTCTCGCAGTTCCCCGGATTCGATGGTTCCGAAGTCGAGGACGTCGAAACGGTAGGGCATGGTCGATTCCTGGTTCAGCGCCGCGCTCACCTCGCGCAACAGGTCGAATGTGATGTCCCCTTCCAGCGCCAGATCCACGTCGCTGCCTGGAGAGTGCGTTCCCTTCGCCCGACTCCCGAAAAGCCGCGCCCTCCGGATCTGCGGGCGGGTGCCCAGTACCCGCAGGATTTCCTGCAGGTCCTTCGGGGAAAGTCCGTTCATCCTCGGGACTTCTCCTCCAACACCGCGGCGAGATCCTTGAACAGCGGGTAGTACACGTCGCGGACGAGCGCGTCGACTTGCCGCGCCGTGCTCTCGTCGTAGGTGTGCGCCACCAGATTCCGATCCTCCAGACCCTGCAGCCACTGGTGCCCGTCGCGGACCAGGCCGATCTCGAAGGCGGCCTTGAGGGCCGATCGAGGCGTCTTGACATCGATGAGGCCCTGGGCCTCCAGGTAGTCCTTGAGCACCTTCCAGGAAAGTTCGAAGACCATCTCGAAGAACTGGACGATCCCGGCGCGCTGCACCGCGTCGGGCGCGGGCAGGACCAGGGCGCTCTCCAGCAGCCCCAATGCCTTCCGGTAATTCTGGAATCTCTGCAACCACCGGACATCCGTGTTCACCTCGGGTCCCTCGCCACCAGCAGACCCTTGATGTCCTCCCGCGCGAAGAATTCCAGGTTCCTCTCCAGCCACTTGGGCCTCGTGAACAACAGTCCTTCCGGCACGGGCTCCCGCCCGTTGGGAACCAGCGGCTCCTTGCCGGAAAGTGTCCTACACGCCAGTCCCGCCTCGCGGGCAACCAGGAGGGGCGCCGCCAGATCCCACGGATGCAGGGTCCCGGGAACCGTGAAATAGGTGTCGCCCTCTCCCGCCAGCAGCGCGTGGACCTTGTAGCCCACGCCCCCCAGGAGGATTTCGTCGCCTCCGGGGTGGGCTTCGCTGATGCGCAGGAGCGAGGCTCGTCGCGGCAGCGACCGGGTGAGAACCAGCCGCTCGCGACGCAACGGATCCAGTCCTTCGTAGGGGAGCAACCCCGTACCCGACAGGCGTCCCACAAGACACCCGCGTCCGCCCTCGGCGAAGTAGAGCCTGTCCACGGCGGGCACCGCCAGCACCGCGGCCACGGGTCGGCCCGACTCCACCAAGGCGAGCTGGAACGCCCACTCTCCCAGACCCTCGACGAACTCGCTGGTTCCATCCAGCGGATCCAGGCTCCAGAAAATGTCCGCATCCGTCTCCACATCCCCTTCCTCGGAGATCAACGGAACTCCCGGAAGGATGGAGGGGAGCCGGTCCAGGCACAACCGGTGGGCCGACAGGTCGGCTTCCGTCACGGGATCGTTCTCGCCCTTCCACTCCACGTCCAGGTCGTCGACGCTCCCTTTGCTGAAGCCCGCGAGCAGGGCTCCGGCCTCCCGGGCGAGATCGAGCAATGCGGATCGCAGACCGATGGTGTCCATTCCGGAAAGGTATCCCTACCGAGCGGTCAGGAGAAGGGATCGGGGACCCTGTCTCCCCGCCGTCTCCGATCCAGCGCGCCCAGCCATTCCATCGCGCGGCGGTATCGTCCCAGGTCTTCGGCCTTCTCCAAGGAGGTCACGACGTTGCGCAGCACACGGATGCAGATCTCCTCCTCCGAAGCGGGCGACAGCACGTGCCGGCACATGTCCTCGGGGACGCGCCCCAGGGCCTCCACCAGTTCGGACTCCCCGATGAGCCTGCCGCCGTCGAAAGCATCGATCCAGACCCGCTTCCCGTGCAACTCCCCGCTGGCCAGGAAATGTCCCGGGAAGGCCACCCCGCTGACTTCGACGCCCACGCGCCGCGCGATCAGCACCAGCGCCGAGCAAAGCGTGATGGGCAGCCCCTTGCGATTCTCGAGGACCCAAGCCAGGCTGGAGTTCCGGGGGGCGAAGTAGTCTTCCGTGTCGCCCTGGATTCCATCCCCCGAGAAGAGGAAGGCGACCAGGGATTCCAGACCGGGAACCAGGTGGCGGCGACTGTATTCCCTGGCCCACCGGTCCAGGAGGCGGCGCGGATCCGCGGTGCCTCCGTACACCGAGAGCAACGCGCTGGTCAGGACCTGGAACGATTCCAGGTCGGGAGGACCGGATACCCATCGTTTCCAGCCTTCGGCGAGCCAGTAGTCCTCCAATTCGAGACGATACCCGAGGAGTCTCGAGCGCTGGGCGGGACTGAGTTCGATCCCCTCGGCGTCCAATGCCGCGACCGGGTCCAGGCCCAGCTCCCGGATCTTGCCGACCACCGCCTCGTGCACGACAGGGGAGTCGTCGTCGAGCAGCTGCAGGAGGTGCACCCAGGGGCTTCCTTCCATCGCTTCAAGCTACCATTCATTCGGCCCGGGGTCATGCCGGGACTGCCAGACTTCACTTTCCGCCGAAATTCCGTTGGCGGACCCGCACCAGGAACGCGGCGGCGACGACGATGATGGTGGCTCCCACCGCGAGCAACCAGGGATTCTGCCGGGTGAGTTCCACCGCCAAGTGGACCAGGCCCAAGGTGGCCAGCATCCAGAGGAGCGTCGATCCCACCAAGGTGAAGACGAAGATGTGTGCCTCCATGCCCAGGATCCCGGTGAGCACGAAGATGGGAACCCGGGTGCCCGGAACGAACCGGCTCACGGCGACGGCGATCCATCCTTCCCGGTGGACGTGGTGGCGCAGAGCTTCCATGCGATCCTTGCGCAGGGACGAGAACATCTTCCAATGCAGGGCGCGGATCCCGGTGAGCCTGCCCGCGTACCACAGAGCGGTGTTGAGCACGACCGTCCCGGTGAAGACGGAACCCAGGGCCATGCCCCAACCCACCTTCCCCGCGCGTGCCAGTCCGAAGACGGCCAGGGTGGACCACTCCTCGGTCACGGCGGCGGCGACGGCGGAGAGAAGGAACTGCCCCAGCACGGGAAACTCCGTGATGTGCAGAAGCATCTTCTCGATGTTCTGGATCATCTACGCCGGTCTAAAGGGATTCGCGGACCTGGTCGGCGAGATTGGAGAACAGGGCGTCCGCCAAGGCCGAGGTTCCGAGCTTGTCCCACATCCGGTACTGGTGGAATACGAGCTTCCCTTTCCCGTGGGGCACGGATTGGATGTCGCCCCGGAACACCCACTGCCCGGAAGAGGGAACCAACTGGGCGAATCCGGCCGAGACCTGCGCGTTGGGCAGCCGCGAGAGGCTCCAGGCGGGCAGCAGATCCGCGTAGACCTCGCCGGCGACGATGCCCGACGGGAGCCTGTTGAAATGGGGCGACGGCGCGATGTAGTGGTAGCCTTCCCCCCCGGCGGAGGCCGCGGGGGCCAGATCCAGGGCGAACCCCAGGCCGCCGTGCTTCTGGAGGAACTTCGCATCCTCCGGTTCCAGGGCGGCGAACACCACGACAAGACCTGTCACGGCGTCGTCCAGGAGGTCGTGGAGGCGCTTGGGGTCGAAGGTGCGGACCTGGTTCACCAGCACGCCGCGCGCGTCGGGGGATCCCCTGCGGGCCACGGGATCCGGGAATTCCCCGAGGAACCGGAACGCGCGGGCGGAGGTCTCCATGTTCGCGGCGGGCGGGACGTAGAAGGTCTCCTCGGTGCGGAACACGTCGCGACCCTGGCGCGAGAGCTGCATGTCGAAGGTGAAGTGCCCGCGTTCGTCGCCGACGGGAAACTCGAACTTTCCCACCATGGACATCCCGCCTTCGGACACGGCGGGAAGCGACTCCTGGTGCCAGATGCGGTTGTTGTTCCCCTTCACGCGAAGGAGCAGGCTGTATTCGCCCGGTGCGTTGTCGTTGGAGAGATGGATCCGGACCGCGGCCGACTGCATGGTGTAGGGAGTGCGCAGGGCGGCTTCGGCGATCACGCGCACCGGACGGTTGTATTTGCGGAACAATTCGAAGCCGGGCTTCGGTTCTCCGGAAAAACCCACCAGCCCCGAGGAATGGTTGGGAGTGTCCGACCATTGGTTCACGAGCACCCCGGCGCAACGGGGATTGATGGCCAAGGCGTCGGCCTGGCGCAGCACCGCCTGCGCGCCCACCTGCTGGCAGGCGCTGGCGAAGGCGGATGGCGTCCAGACTTCCTTGAGCCCCGCGTGGTTCAGCTCCACCTGCAGCTGCTTGCCCAGTTTCTGGATGTTCTCGGTGCGCTGGCTCTTCTCGTTGCCCAAGGCCTCCAGGGTCCGTTCGGGATCCAGGAGGGAGGGACACCCGACGCGAGCCGCGAAGAACTTGCTGCTGCCCCCCCTGCTCTTGTGGATCTTCTTCCAGAACAACTGGTCGCCCAGTCCCTGGTCCACGAGATCGGAGGGATCGCGCGGGTGCATGTGCTTGGTCAGGAACGCCTGCCGATGGATGGATACGGGGGCGGGAAGCCTGAACCTGTGGATTTCCAGTTCGCCCAGGACCTTGGCTCCGGCCACGCAGGCCAGGACTGGATCCTGGGAGGGCGGATGCCCGATCTCCAGACGCGTTCCCCCGAAATGGCCGATGAGCGTCCGCAAGGGCTCCTTGCGCCAGCCCTTGGGCGTGGCCTCCGTACGCGCCGAGACCAGGGCCTTGAGCCACTCGGCTTCCTTGGCTTGCAGAAGCGGTCCGGGAAGGTCGGCGCCCACGAAGGCGAGGACGTTGGGCAGGCTCTCCTGCCTGGAAACCAGGGCCGCCGCCAGCGAAACGGAGGCATCGAAGGCGGCGGAAGTGTCCGACAATCCACCCGCGCCCAGGTTCTGGATGATGACCAACCCGGCATGCTCCGCCATGTGCAGCAGGGATTCCGGCATGGGGGCGGAGCAGGGGAAAACGGAATTGAAGCCCGCCTCCCGGATGCGCTGGAACTCGGCCTTGGGGTTGGCGTGGGCCAGGAACCCGGCTTGCCCCGCCGCATCCCAGCGGACGCCGCGCACGAAGAAGGGGGCGTCGTTCAACTGGATTCCCTTGTCCGTCCAGGTCAGATGGGCGAATCCGAACGGAACCCGGGTGGTTTGGCCTCCATCCACCGAAAATTCGAAGTGGTAGAGGGTGGGGTGGTCGGGAGACCAGGGCTTCGACTCCGGAACTTCGAATTCCAGGTCGTGGTCCGCCACGATCCCGGAAAGCTGGAGCTCCCTGCGAAATTCGCCCTTTTGGCCATCCGGGGCGATCAATCGCACTCCCAGTTGGATCTTGGATTCCGCGGCACGGGATCGATAGCGCAGGGTGACCCGGACGCGGTCGGTCTGGGAATCGACGCGGACCAGGGCATCTTCCAGGATTGGCCCAGGGGAAACGAAGTAGCGAGGGGCCTCGTGGAGCACGGGTCCGATGTGCAGAGCCTCTCCTTCTCCGGACAGCCAAGCCCCGCCGTGGGGAGCTTCCATCTCCAAGACCAAAAGGGTGGGTTTGTCCGAGATCACCGGTGTCAGGTCCACGATCTGGGAAATCCACGGCCGGAGCGCGGCGCCGACCTTCTGACCGTTGGCCCACACCTGGACCGGGTTGTTCGCGCCGCCGATCCGCAACAATGCGGAGGTTCCCGCGGGCAACTTCTGGGCCGGGATGGTGGCGAACCAACGGCACGCAGCCGGTATGGCGTCCGAGGTGGCTCCGATGGATGGAAACAAAGCGGGAATCGCCTTGGCCGGAAGTTTGTTCGGAGGGGCGACCATGTCGGTCTTGGCCCCACGTTGGAGGACCCAGCCACCCTCGATCTCCTGCCATTGCTTCATCGCCACGTCACCCTCCGCTCATCCTGCATCGTGGAAAGATAACGCAGGCCGGTCTTTTGCTTCACGCGCGAGCCGCGAGGAGCCGTTCCATGTACTTGGCGAGGAGATCGACTTCCACGTTGACGCGGCGCCCTGCCTTCCAATCGCGCAGTGTCGTGGCCTGGGCCGTGTGGGGAATGATGTCGACCGAAACGACATCCGCCTCCACCGCCGACAAGGTCAGGGAAACACCATCCAAGGCGATGGAGCCTTTGGGGATGCAGTACTTGGCGAGATTCTTGGGAATCCGGAGCTTCCAATGCTTGCTCCCCTGTCGGGAAGTGCCCCGCAGGACCTTGGCGATCCCGTCGACATGCCCTTGGACCCAATGCCCCCCCATGCGGGTGGTGGGCAACACGGCCCTTTCCAGATTGACACCGGCTCCCGGTCGCAGGTCGCCCAGGGTGGTCACGGAGAGCGTTTCAGCGACCGCGACCACCTCGTACCCCTCGGGACTCAGGCGCTCCACCGTCAGGCAGGTGCCGTCGTGGCTGATCGAATCGCCCACCTGCAAACCCTCCCGAATCTCCGGGGCCCGGATCCGCAGGCGTCGGTTGGATCCCTCGGCCATGGCCTGTTCCAACGACCCCACCGCTTCCACCAACCCTGTGAACATGTCTAGCCTCCGAAATTCCAGGTGATGCCCCACCCGGCGTGGACGCCCAGCGGCGTCCAGCCCGGAGCCGGTGTCTGGCGCTCGTCGAAGATGTTCTCCAACCACCAGTCGATCACGAAGGTCCGGATCCCCACCTGGAATTCCAGATCGGTCTCGGAGGAGGAAGGCAATCGCACCGCGTGGGCGTTCGCGTCCGTGGCGGTCCCCACCCAGCTCCAACTTCCGCCCCAAGTGCGCAGATCGGCATCGACGCGCACCTTCATGCGCCCTCCCAGCACATCGTGGTTCCACCCGATGTTGGACCTGGATTGCCATTGGGGCAGGCGAGGATCCCGTTGGCCGTCCAACGGCTCGCCTGGCAGGGCCGTCCACCCATACGCCCATTGGGTCCGGGCGCGGAAAGTCTTCCCTGCCCAGCCGGCGCCCAACTGACCGGAACAGCCCAGGACCCGACCGGCGTTGGCCAGCTCCATGCCCTGGTCGCGGGGGACAACGCTGTCCACCGCCGTGGGCGCTTCCAAGGGTTGGATGGCATGGTGGATCGCGAGGAAGGCCCCGGAGGCATCCAAGGTCCAGCCCGGCAGGGGACGAGCGCTCGCCCGCAGTTCCATCAAATCGCGCATCTCCGGGAGGAGACCGGGGGCGGGAAGGGTTTCCAAAAGCGGATCGGGCCGTTCCACTTCTTCGTTCGGGAGCTTCACCGCTCGACTGTACCGGGCGGACCCGGAAAGGATGGAGTCGGTCCAATCCACCCCGCCCGTGGCGTCCCAGTCGCCGAAGACCCCGTTTTCGGAATTGCTCAGCCGGGTCCAGCCCGCACCGGCCTGGGCTTGGAAGCTTCCCGCATGGGTATCGGCAAAGGCCCCGGCGCGTTCCTGATCCTCGTTCACGTCGGGACCGAAGAGGGGAACGGACCTCGTGCCCGTCAGAATCTCGCCCGAGCCCTCGACGCCCATTCCCCAGGAGTCGTCGCCCCAGCGCACGCGTCCTTGCCCGTCCTCGCGCTGTTGGTCGCCGTTGGCGAGCAACGGCGCCCCGGAATCGGCCCAACCCCACCAGGACCATTGCTCCTGGACGATGCGCAGGGAAGTCTCCACCCGCAGGAGATCGGCCCGGCCAACCCAATGCGCATACCAGCCGGATCGGTTGTCGTCGCCAGGCAGCGGGGAAAGGTTCGTTCCTGCCCATACCCCGGTGGGGTCGGGAACGCCCCTGTGCAAATCCGTCCAGTTCCACCCGATGTCGAGTCGAGAGTCCGGATCCCCGCGAGTCACCACGGCCTGCCACTGGGCATCGTCCTGGCCCGGGCCTTGGCCGGCGGCGGGCAGATCCTGCCTGGTCCGACCGAACGAGCCTTGGAACAGGTCCTGGATCTGGTCACGGTAGAGCCACGGGACCGATTCCGCGGAACGCGTCTCCATCCCCACGGAGAGACCCCAGGGACCCCACACCGCCCGCGAGAATTCCAACCCGAACCGGTAGGAAGCCAAGGCATCCCGGAAGAAATGGAGGGAGGTGGAGGGCGTGTCCGAGGGAAGCGAATCCGGTCGGATCCACCGCTCGGCAACGCCCCCGAACCCGGGAGTGGTGGAACTCTCCAAGGCGACACCGGAAAGCGGGCCCGCATCTCCCTCCCCGGCCAGGCTCGGGCCCTCCCAGGACAGCCGTGCGAGCCGTTCCTCCAAGGGGAGGCCGGTCCAGGGCTGCCAGGATTCCCACATGCCGTCGAATTCGAAGTTGCGACGCCAGGGCACTCCCTGGCCGCCGTCGCGGAAGGCCTGGTCCAACGCCCACCCCGCGGAACCGGCGCGGACGGGAATCGGCCAGGCGGCGGTGGAATCCACCCAGGGACGCGGGAGCGGAACGCGAACCCTCGCGACCTTGGACGAGTCCTTTTGGGCGCGTCCGGAATCCGCGGTTCCCGTCGGCGCGACCAGACCTGGAGGCGCTCCCGAATCCGCGACGACCGTGGCGGAATGCGCCGAATCGCTCCCGACGGCGAAGGCGGATCCGGCCCAGAGGAGGGTCAGGACTCCAGGACCCACTGATTCAATCGGCGCTGGAACTCCACCATGGTGGCGGGGCGTTCGTCCACCTTCCTGGACAGGCATTCCAGGAGGAATCCGCGCAGGCGGTCGCCGTTGCGGTAGGGGATCCGGGGGATCTGCGGCTCGATGTCGGCGAGGGCGGAAAGTCCGCGCTCGTCGGAATCGATGTCCACGGAAGCGCGGGCTTCGAAGGGATTGACCCCGGTGAAGGCCGTGCAGGCGAGCACCGCGAGCGAGAAGACGTCCGTGCGCTGGTCCAGCCGGTAGTAGCTGCCCAGAAGCTGTTCGTAGCTCATGTAGGTCTGGGTCCCCGGGACCTGCATGTGCATGTCTCCCACCACGTCTTCCACATGGGCCCAGCGCGCGCTTCCGAAATCCGTGATGTAGGCCTCGTCGCCGCGCATCAGGATGTTGGTCGGCTTGAGGTCGCAGTGGATGATTCCACGGAAATGCAGCTCGCCCACGATGCCGGCGATCTGGACCACCTGGATCACCCGCTTGATGAGCTCCTTCTCGTCGCTGGGACGCCTTCGCCAGCGGTGGGAGATGTCCTCGCCCTCCACGTACTCCATGATCATGTAGAGGTGCCGCGGCTCGCCCGCCTTGCGACCGAAGAACCCGAAATCCAGCATCTTGACCACATGCGGGGCGCTCTGGCTGGACAGGTAGAGGTTGTACCCCATCTCCGTCAGGAACAAGCGGATGTTGGAGTTGTTCAGCTCGGGGTTGGGCGTGCGGTAGATGGTGGGACGGAGGACCCGCAGCACGGCTCGTCGCACCCCCTTGCCGGGAATGTTCACCTCCGGAACCAGGAAAACGTCGCAAAACCCTCCCGAGCCCAGCCACTTCACGATCTTCAGACCGGGGTCGTAGGCCTTGAAGTCGCGCTCCAGGGTCCGCACGTAGACCTCGAACTCCTCGCCGCGCTCGGGGCAGCGGAACGTGGAGGAGAGGATGGTGGTGGAGGTCTCTTCCCTGGCGGCCTGGGCCTCGGGAGCCGTCATGGCCTCGACATCGCCCGCGGCGGCGACCGGTGCCGGGACGCCGGGGAGTCCAGCGACCGCGGGTTCCTCCTCCATGCCCAGGAAGGTCCGGATCGGTTTGATCATGAAATCCATGTGTGGCCCAAAGGTACCCACGCGAACACCCGGGAACAAATCCGCCGCGGCGCCGAAAGTGGCACGACGGAATCTGGAGAGGTATGATCTGCCCCGTGACGGTGGAGCAGATCGAGGAATTCCGCGGGCTCGTCGAGCAGGAGGCGGATCTGGTCGAGGAGATGGCCGAAGTCCAGACCGCGGGACTCGAGGCGCTCCGCGAGCGCTTCTCCAATGCCGAATTCCAGGAATTGGTGGCGCGCAAGCGGGAATCCATGGAGCTCCTGGGGCAGGCGCGGGAACGGATGCGCCCCCTGTCGCAGGAATGGATCCGCGCCCGCGCCGAGGACGACCTGTCCGATCCCGGACTGGAATCTTCTCTCGCCCGGCTGCGCCTGGCGTTCGACAGGGTCCGCGCGGCCGACGACGAGATCGAGGGCATGGCGACGGCCTATCTCGCCCGGGCGGGATCCTCCGAGGGCGGATCGGTGGAGGACAGGATACGTCTCCACCGGTCGTGGGCGTGATCGAGGACCTCGCCTTCCCGCAGGAGATCCCCGATCAGCTGCGGCCGGTGTTCTCCTGGTTCGAATCGCACGTCGAGCGGCTTTCCGGAGCCTACTCCACACTGGAGACCAGGGTATCCGATCTCGATTCCCAGCTGGAGAAGCGGAACGCGGAGCTGGAAAGCCTGCTGGATTCGCTCCACGACGGAGTCCTGATGGTGGACCTCTCCGAACGGATCACCATGGTCAACGGGCGGGCGTCCCAGATCCTGGGCTTGGATCCGCTGGAGGCCGTGGGACGCAGCCTTTCCGAAGTGTTCCCGACCCAGAAGGATTTCACCGACCCACTGCTGCACAGCCTGCACGAGGGGATCCCGCTGCGTTGGGTGGAGGTGGTCTGGCTCCGTTCGGCCGAGACGCCGGTGCCCCTGGGGGTGTCCACGGCCCCGGTGCGCGACCCAGACGGAAGGCGTCTGGGCGCCGTGGCGAGCTTCCAGAACCTGACCCATCTCAAGCAGATGGAACGCGAGCTGTCGCAGACGCGGACGCTGGCGGCCCTGGGCCAGATGGCAGCCACCGTGGCCCACGAGATCCGCAATCCGCTGGGAGGGATCGGGGGGTTCGCCAAGCTCCTGCAGCGGGACATCGCCGATGACGACCCTCGCCACAGGCTCTCCGAGCGGATCATCGAAGGAGTGCAGTCGCTGAACAAGATCGTGACCAACCTTCTGGCCTACACGCGTCCCATCGAGACCCAGTTGCGCGACGTCGAGATCCAACCCTGGCTTTCCGAACTCGCCGAGTGGTGCCGCGGCGAGGCGTTGGCGCAGGAGGTGGCGGAGTTGGACGTCGTGCTTTCCATCGAACCTCGGATCCGGATGGGTCGGTTCGACCCCGACAAACTCCGGCAGGTCATGCTCAACCTGGCGCTGAACGCCCTCCAATCGCTCCCCGGGCGCGGCGAAATCCGCTTTTCGGCGCGCCGCGCGCCCGGATTGCTGATCCTGGGAATCCAAGACAACGGCGCGGGAATTCCCCACGAGACCATTACCGAGATTTTTAATCCATTTTTCACCACCAAGGAAACCGGCACTGGACTCGGCCTCGCGATCGTGAGAAAGATCGTGGAGCTTCACGGAGGAAACTTGTTCGTGGAAAGTGCGACTGGCGCCGGCTCCCGATTCGACATCCACCTTCCGCAACCAATCCAGGACTGAATGGCTCGAATCCTGATCGTCGACGACGAAGCCCTGATGCGGGACATGGCCGCCGAGAGCCTGCGCCGTCGGGGCCACGAGGTGGTCCTTGCCCGAAACGCGGCGGAGGGGTTGGAGAAGTTCGACGGAACCTTCGGCCTGGTCCTCTCCGACTACAAGATGCCCGGCGCCACCGGCCTGGAATTCCTCAAGCGGCTGCGCGAACGCGACGCCCAGATCCCGTTCGTGCTCATGACCGCCCACGGCACGGTCCAGGTGGCCGTGGAGGCGATGCGCCATTCCGCTTGGGACTTCCTGGAAAAACCCTTCGACCCAGACGTGCTGGAGCTCACCGTGGAGAGGGCGCTGGAGGTCGACGGGCTGCGGCGGGAGAACCGCCGCCTGCGGCTGGCCCTGGATGACAGATTCCGGATCGTCGGGAATTCCACGTCCCTGGCCGCGGTGCAGAAGCTGATCGCCCAGGTGGCGCCCACGCGCACCACCGTCCTCGTCCAGGGCGAATCGGGAACCGGCAAGGAGCTGGTGGCCCGGGCGATCCACGACTTGTCGCCCCGCGCGGACCGCCCCTTCGTGAAGGTCAACTGCGCGGCGCTGCCCGAATCCCTCTTCGAGAGCGAACTGTTCGGGCACGAGAAGGGCGCCTTCACCGGGGCGCTGCGCAGCCAGCGCGGGAAGTTCGAACTCGCAGACAGCGGCACCCTCCTCCTGGACGAGATCTCCGAGATGCCGTTGTCCATGCAGGCCAAGCTCCTGCGCGTGCTGCAGGAGCGCGAGATCCCGAAGATCGGATCGGAGACCGAAATCCCGGTGGACGTGCGCATCGTCTGCTCCACCAACCGCGACCTGATGTCGGAAGTGGAGGCCGGACGGTTCCGATCGGACCTCTTCTACCGCCTCAACGTGATCCGGATCCAGGTCCCCCCCCTTCGCGACCGCCCGGACGACATCGCCGAACTCGCCTCCTGGTTCCTGCACCGCTACAACGACGAGAACGGGTTCACCGTCGCGGGATTTTCCTCCCAGGCGATGGAGAGGCTCCGCGCCCATTCCTGGCCGGGCAACGTGCGCGAACTGGAAAACGCTGTGCAGCGCGCCGTGGTGCTCACCCAATCCGGCGAGGTTTCGGCCTCCATCCTGGGTCTGGACCAGGCCCCTCTCCGCAAGGCCGCGCACCCATCGGCCGGTCCGGCGGCGCCCCTTCCCGCGGAGCTCGATCCGTCCCAGGCCATTCCCATCTCGGAAATGGAAAAGAGGATGATCTTCGCCGCCCTGGAGCGGCTGGGGAACAACCGCACCCGGGCCGCCGAGCAGTTGGGAATCTCCATCCGGACCTTGCGCAACAAGCTCCGCGAGTACCGTGGCGAGTCTTCCGCCGGGGAAGAAGATGACGAATCCTGACGGGATGGAGGGGCGCATCGCCGAGCTGGAGGCCAAGCTCGCCGAGGCCGAGCGGCGCCTTTCGCGGCAGGAGGAGTTCTTCCAGATGGCGGTCCACGACCTGCGCTCTCCCCTTTCCGCGATCGTGGTCTACGCGGAGCTCCTGATGAACAGGGTGATGGGCGACCTGGACCACCGGCAGCTGGAGCCCATCCGCACCATCCACCGCAACTGCAACAACCTGATCCGCATGGCCGAGGACGTCCTGGCCTCCGCGCGGCTCCGGGCGGGCGCCACCGTGCCCAGGTTCGCGGACGCGGACTTGACGGAATGCGTCCGGGAGGCGATTCGCTCCCTGCAGGGCCTTGCCGACGCCAAGCAGGTCGACATCATCCTGGAACCGCCGGAATCTCCCCTTGTGCGCTCGGTGGACTCCGATTTCCTCACCCGCGCGTTCGCCAACGTGTTGGGGAACGCGATCAAGTTCAGCCCCCACGGCAGCGAGATCCGGATCGGGCTCCTGCGCCAGGACGACGAAATCCGGATCGCGTTCACCGACCAGGGACCGGGGATCTCTCCGGAGAAGCGCGAGGCGATCTTCCGGAAGTTCCAGCGCGGGGACGCGGGGAACGTGGCCGGACACGGACTGGGGCTTTCCATCGCGCAGTACTTCATCGAATTGCACGGGGGCCGCATCCTGATCGAGGGCGTCCGGGGCCGCGGATCGACGTTCCTGGTGGGATTGCCGCTGCTGTAGGGACGGAAAATTTTCCGTCCCTACGCGGGTGATCCCACCAGGTCCAGCAGGCCGGCCATCGGGATCTCCACCCAGTCGGGTCGGTTGCGCATCTCGTATTTCAGTTCGTAGAAGGCCTTTTCCAGTTCGAACAGATCCACGAGATTTCCCCGCAGTGTCGGATCCGCAGGCAGGAAGGGTTCGCCGCCGATGGCATCCTCGTAGGCCGTGCGAAAAAGCTTCCGGGCCCTGTTGCGCCATCCCCGCGCCAGGATCTCGCCGGATTGTCCCGCCCCCGCGGGCAGGCCTGCCCTGGCCGCGTAGTCGAAGGAACGCAGCATTCCGGCCAGATCCTTGGCGGGCGATTGCTTGCGTCGGCGCTCTTCCACGGGGCGACCGGGCTCCCCTTCGAAGTCGATGATGGAAAAGTTCGCTCCGTCCCAGAGCGCCTGGCCCAAGTGGATGTCCCCGTGGATGCGCTGGCGGTGGCAGGTTCCGTCCGGGATGCGGGGCGCCATGATCCGGCGCAGGAGGTCCGGGGTGCGGTGGCGCAGGAGGTGCGCGAGACCGGATGCCGCCGGTGACAGGTCCGTATGTTCGAATTCGACGAGGGCCTCGCGCGCCAGCGCCATGGCGCCCTTGGCGATGGCCTCGAGATCGGGGGGATGCAGCGGGAGGGTTCCGATGGCATCCGGGCCGTCGGAGGCCAGCAGTCGGTGGAGTTCCGCCATGGATTTGCCCAGGAGCGTCCATGGCGCCAGGTCGGGCTCCTTCCCCTCCACGGTCTGGGCGACCTGCTTGCAGGCGAAATCCCATCCTGTGCCGCGGTTGGGGATGGCTTCCTGGAGGGAAAGCAGCGTGGCCTCCCCGAATTCACCGTCCAGCGTGAGAACCCCGCGTAGGACCGGGGAGTGCGCTCCACCCCTGCGGGTCAGGAAGCGACAGACCTCCACATCCAGGTTTTCACCGGGTTGGAGGCGGCGGTAGGCTTTGACGAACAGGTCGCCCAGGATGGCCCAGGAATTGGTCTGGTCCACCGATCCCAGGCGAAAGTCGCCCTGGCGTGGTGAGGCCCCCAGAAGCTCCACCCGCATCGAAAGGTCCAATCCCGGATGGATGCTGCGTCCGAACGCCGAAAGGAGCCTGCGCCAACCTTCTTCCCGGGACAGGGCGTCCAGCAGGGGCCGCCCCCCGATCTGGGTGATTCCCCCCGCCTCTTCTCCGGTCCCCACCAGCAGCGGAAGCAAGTAGTCTTCGTGGTCGTCTGGATCGTAGGAGACGCGGAGGACCGCCACGGAAAGGGCGGAATCCAACACGCAGCAGGCACTTGGTCGAACCGAAACGATGATCCTCCCCTTGCCGGAGAACCACCTGCAACCCCGCAGAAAGGCGATCCATTCGTCCTGCCGGACCACCTTGGCCAGAGTCCGGGTGTCGAGGCGAACCTCGAAGGAGTTCACTTGGAAGCCGTCTTCGCCTTCACTTTGGGCCGCGCTTCCTTGGCTGCGGGCTCGGTCGCGAGCTTGGAAAGGGCGGGCTTGGAACCGGCTGCCGGTTTGGGAGCCACTGCGGATTTCGGAGCCGATGGGGGTTTGGCACCCGCAGCGGACTTGGATGCGGCGGACTTGGCCGCCTTGGCGGCGGCGACCTGCCGAACCTTGCGGAGATCGTCGAGGATCTTCTGGCGGGCCCAGTTGCGGCGCCGGAATTCGTTGCGGTGCTCCTCGCAGAACCGCGGGTAGACGAACTGCTTGGGGAAGATCTTGACGACGTATTCCTTGTCGCACCCTTCCAGTTCGCAGACCCAGGATTGCTCCACCACCTCGATGAAGTCGTGCTGGTGTGTCTTGTTGTTGGAATCCCCGGGCTCGGGGGACTTCTTGGTCTTTTCCCGCTGCTTGACGTCTCGATGGAGTTCGCAGTACTTCGCGATGGGGTGGCCCCAAAATTCCTTTCCACAGTACTGGCAGATCTTGAGCTTGATTCTTTTCTTTTTTTTGTACTTGGGAAGCTGCACCAAACACTCCTTGCGGGGCCTCGTGGCGGACACGCCCGACTGGGCAATCCCCCACACCATGCACTTGCGATGGGTATGAATAATGCGGGAAACCTTCCAAGCCGTCAAGGGAGCGGTTTGGACGAGTTCACCCGGGACCAGATCGTGGCGAAGGGGGCCGTGGCACGCTGGGTCCGGCGATTGCGCGGAGCGTTGGAAAGGCTGTCGGCGGATCCCGACCCGTCCGGTTCCTCGGACCAACTGGAAGAACGCGCCCTGGCCCTCCTGGCCGCTCCAACTCCCCAACGCGGATCCCAGGAGGCCCGGGTGACCCTCTGGAGAGCCGATGGGCCCAAGGAAATCTTGCTGAAACTGGATCCTTCCCTTCCTGCACGCGACCAGGCAAAGGGGTGGCTCGCCCGGGCAAGGAAAATGCGCCGCACCCTCGATCGGCAAGTCCAGCGCCGCTCGGAGCTGATGGAAGAATTGCGGGAAGCGGAACTCTGGCAAGGGGAGTTGGAGGCGTGGAGCCTTGGGGTGGCTCCGCCCAAGGCGGACCGCCGACTCCGGGAAGGGAGATTGGAATCCCTGCGCACCCGATTGGTCCCACGCGGGCTCTGGCCCCAGCCATCGCGCCCGAAGGGCGAATCGCGGCAGGACGGACCGCTGCGATTCGCTCTGCCCGGAGGGTGGCTTCTGCTGGCCGGAAGGTCCGGCACGGAAAACGACTTCCTCACCGGGCGGATCGCCCGCCCCGACGATCTCTGGTTCCATGCCGCCCATGTGCCCGGCTCGCACGTGATCCTCAAGAGTCCCGACGGCAAACCCACCGAACCCCCCGTGGCCTTGCTGGAGATGGCCGCGGGTGTCGCGGCCTGGCTCTCCAAGTTGCGGGCCCAGGAACGGGCGGAAGTCCATTGCACCCGCCGCCGCAATGTGCGCAAGCCGCGCAAGGCCCCGGTCGGGACGGTTCTCCTGGAGCATTCCCGGACCTTGCTGGTCAAGCCGGTGCCCCCGCCCCGCGAACCCCTATCCGGGCAGACCTAGCAGAAGTTCTATGGAACGGAGCGAGCGCTCGCGTTCCAACAGGTCGTCCACCCAGAGCGGATCCACGGCGGCCAAGGCGGACAATGCTTCGGCCACCGCCGATTGGCGATTGTACGGACCCCATGCCAAGCCGCGGACCTGGGGGTGCCCCTCACCGCGAAAGGGCAGACGGTGGGAGCGCATGGACCGCACACGGCGCCCGAGCCGCTCCTGGCGCTTCCCATCCGATTTCTGGGGCAGGTCCCGAACCTCCCACCGCACATCCAGCGGGGCGATCCTTCCGGACCGGACCGGGATCTCGAGCAGACTTTCCAATTTCCTTTGGGCCTTCGCGGCGAGCCTGTTCGCCTGGAATTCCAGGCCGCACCTGGCGCTGACCCGAGCGGCGTCCAGGAGGATGCGCGCCCAGGGCAGGAACCGGCCAACCACGGGGTGGGTGGAGGCGGCCTCCTCCCAACGTCGGGCCGAGTCGTCCAGCTCGTTCGCCACCGGCATCAGCCCTCCATGCCGGTCAGGCGTGAGCCTTCCGTGCCGGGCATGCGGGCGGCGAGTTCGACCAAGGTCTCCCGGGTGCGGAGATCGGATTCCGAGAGCAAGGAGGCCAGCGACCCGGAAAAGCCCTTGAGCAGGCGTTCCAGGGCTTCCAACAAGGCGTTTTGCGCCTGCCGCGGGTCCAGGAGGCCCTCCATCTCCCCCTCCCGGGCGAAGAGGGAAAGACCCGTGGACAGTTCCTGCGCCGCCCGCCCGAACAGATCCACGGAAGCGGAGAACTCCACCTGGTTCGCGCGTTGGGTGCCGGAGGCCTCGTCCAGACGATCGCGGGCGGCCTCCAGGGCCTGCACCAGAGGGCCCACCGACTCACCTTGGCTCGCGAGCAGTCCTTCCAACGGTTCCAGCGCGGAGCGTACGCCGACGGCGACCTGTTCCATCCGCTCCAGCGCCGAATCCAACGCCGCGGCGGCGGCCTCGCGGTCGTTCCGCGCCCGGACCGCGGACTCGGACAATTCCCGTCCGACCTCGGCGACGGCCTGGGCGACCTGCCGCTCCGTTTCGCCGCGCAGGTTTCCGGATTCGCGCACGGCGATGGCCAGCTCCGCGAGTTCCGGTGCCGCGGTGGGTGTCTCCGAGCGCATCGATGCCGCCGAATCGGCGGAGGTGCGGACCGCCCCGGCCAGGCCATCCAGGGCGCGGGTCTGGGCGGCGGCGGCCTCCAATTGGCCTCCCTGCAGTTCGGCGATCGCGGCAAGGGGAGCGGCCAGCCCGGAGACGGCGGTCTTGACGGCCTCCACGAATGCTGCCGTCGATTGTGCGTCCCGCGCCAGGGCGGCGGCGGTGCGCGCTTCCAGGGATTCGCCCAGTACCGTGATGCTCTCGCGCACGGCCTCCACGGCCTCGCGCAGCGGGGAGGCCGCCGTTTCGTCGGCGATGCGACCGGGCAGGGCGTCGATCGCATCGCGCAGGAGCGCGAGATCCTGGTGCAACGCCGCACCCCTGGCACCATCCCCTTCGGACCTGGGGGCGCGACTTTGGCGGAAGGCGGCTGCGGCCAGGAACAGAGCAACCGCGGCCAGTAGAAGTTCGATCCAGTTCATGCTTGGACTCCTGATGGGGATGGGGCGGGCAGTGCGCGCAGGTGCAGCTCCCAGCGGCTCCGTGAAAGCCATGCCATGGTTTCGGCCAATCCTTGCGACAAGACGAGCAAGCGTCGGGCGAAGCCTTGGAAGCCGTCTTCCCGGGTGGTCGCCCAGGGGCGCGCGGCCAGGAGGTGCAAAGCGGGACGGCTGGGTGCGACGAGCTTGTCCCACGCCCCGGCGAGGGAGGTGCAGAAGGCCTCCTCTCCCAGCCGACTCAGGGAAGACCGCCAAGCCTTCAGACGTTCGGATTCGTTCCTTCGCAGGCCTTCGGCCAGGCAGGCACCCACCCGGGGGCCGTTGTCCATGGGTCGTTCCAGCCACTGCTTGGAGGCGAGCTCGTCCAGGTGGTCGCACCGGCTCTGGCACTGGACCAGGATCCGTTCGCATTCGGCCAGCAGCTCGCGGTAGCAAAGTTGGTAGATGGACCGCAGGTCCTTGCGGGAACCTTTGCCGGTGGTGGACCATGGGTCCGGCTTGTACCATCCAGCCTCCTGGAGCCTTTGGCCCAGAACGGTCTCTCCCCAGCGTTCCGGGACATCGCGGTCCAGTGCCTGGATCTTGTCGGAGATCTCGGTGCGCAGGGCTTCGTAACGGACGGAAAGGGCCGAGAGCAGATCCGGATGTCCTCCCGACTCGGGAACGCATCCGGTGTCCAGGACCTCGCGCAGCACCACGGAGTGTCCCGAGTCCATGCGGCGGGACAATCCCTCGAACACGTCGGCGTCGGGCAGGGCGGCCAGCAGGGGACGATTTCCCCCCAGGGCGGCCAGCGCCTCGCGCAGATGTCCGACGATGGTGTCGATGGCAAAAACTCCTTCAGGGTGGACGCACGGCGACTGGGACGGACGAAGGAGGGAAAAGGTAAACCCGTGGGTTGCGGCTTAGCCTTTGCGCTTCGCTTGGTTTACAGGGGCCTTGCCGCGGCCCCTGTACCCGGCGGCGATCCACGGGGGACGCTACCCGCTTCCCCCGTGACCCCCTCCGGGCCCAAGGGTCCTTGCACGAGGACCCTTGGGGATCCCGCGTGCCAGGGGGGCTTGAACTCTACGGGCCGGGTGAACAGTGGCGCCCATGCGCCACCAGGTTCGAGTGCCGGTGCCCGGCCCTCCGAATAGACAAGCCCCCCTGGACCCCCTTGGTGAGGTGGTTGTACGGTAAGTCGAACTGCTAGCTCATTTCATGTTGAGGTCGGACGAATCCAATTCAATGACACAGGAAAATACGCCGCAGTCAGGATTGAAGGTATAACGAGGACCGTAATTGACTTCAAGCTCTCCAACCATTGTGATCCCAATCGATGAATGCTTGGGGACGACTTTCGTTTCCTGCACGGCCCTGGTCCAACCTCATCCGCCCACGAAATGGTAAGATCCAAGTCCGTTTCATTTTCGACTTGGACTCCATAAACTCCATTCGATGGGTCGGCGGAACAACCGCCAATCATCACCGTAATGCCAAAGATGAAGAATTTTCGCAAAATCACTTTGGGTATCAAAATGCCTCCGTGGAGAGTTCCATGTAGTTTTGGCTTCGCGCAAACCCAAATTTTTCGTAGAAGTTCATGTTCGGAGAAGAGGTCCCCAAGGTGATCTGCGTTTGGGAAAAATCCTTCAAGCAACGCTCCAACAACATGGTACCGATTCCAAGGTGCTGATACTCGGGGTTAACCACGAAGTCGTAGAGGACGGATCGTTGCCGAGAATCGGAAAGGACACGGACGAAGCCAACGATCTCGTTGTCGTGCTGTGCAGAATAGATCGCCGTTGAATTCCGAAAGGTCGTTTCCAAGAATTCGAAGTCGTACGCCGTTCCATCCAAGTACAGGGTATGGTTGCTGATCGCATCGATCTTGACGTGCACCGTGGGCTTTTCCCGCCTGGGCTTGATCCAGCCCACCAAGGAGAACAATCGGAAGATGGTTTCCCCGGGAATGTGGGTGGAGGATTCGTAGGTGATGGGATTGGTGGAGGTCAAGGAGGGGTCCTGTTTGGGGATATGGGGCCTTAGCATGACGCCCTTTCTTAACCGGGCCGTCAAAGACGGCATCACATGAGTAGGTCCCGGTTGAAGAAGCGTATCGAGTAGGCCGGGGAATCACACCCCAGCCCCTCACGGAACCGTGCTTGACAGTCTCCCATCACACGGCTCTTCGAAGCAGATATTGCCACATTCCGAAACCTTTCGACCAATGATGGAACAGCACCGTCTTCCTGATTTCCTGGCTGCATAGCCAGCCACGGGCACTGGAGAACAAGGGAAAGTCAAACTTGCGCCTGACCCATTTCACCAACCTAGTGTTCAACAGGTTCATCACGCGCCCCATTTCGCCCGGACTGTATCGGCCGTAGTAGCTGATCCAGCCCCGTGTCCGCGGAGCCAAGGCCTTGGCCACCTCGCGCAGGGTCATCCCCTGCCACTTGGTGATCGCCAGCTTCCGCAACACATCGGCGATCCGAAGCTCGTTCTTCCTGCTGATCCCAGGCCAGAAGCTCCAAAACGTCCGCTTGTCGCTTCGTCGCGTCAGCAACCGGGGTTTGAACGTGAAGCCCAGGAAGTCGAACTCCTGGGGGAGTTCCTCCCGGCTGCGGGGTGGCCTTCCGGCCCTCCAGCAGTAGACGACCCGCGTCTTCTCCTCGTTCACCCCAAGTCCGTACTCGCCCAAGCGTTGACGGATCCTGTCTCGGAGTTCCTTTGCCTCCCGCTCGCTTGCCGCATGCACGACGATGTCGTCGGCATAGCGCTCGAAGGGGGTTCCTGGACAGGTCGCCGCCATCCAGCGGTCGAACACTTCGTCCAGGAAGATGTTCGCGAGCAAGGGACTGATCACACCACCTTGCGGGGTGCCTTCGTCCCTGTCCGCGAACGTCCCGTCTCTCTTCCATACCTGGGCCTGCAGCCAACGACGGCAGTACATCAGCACATGCCGCTTGTCGGTGCGCTCGCCCAGGATCGCCATCATCTTCTCGTGGTCGATCGCGTCAAAGAACCCGCTGATGTCCAGATCCGTCACGTACACCAATACCTTGCAGTTGGACACGCACGCGGCCAAAGCCTGGTGCGCGTTCCGCTTGGGACGGTATCCGTAGGAACTCGGATGGAATCCAGGCTCCACCAGCGGCTCTAGCTCCGCTCGTATCACCTGCTGGGCCACCCGGTCCAGGACCGTGGGAATCCCCAGCTTGCGTTCCTTGCCGTTCCCTTTGGGAATGCAGTGCTCGCGCACCGCAGGCGGGTGGTAGCTGCCACTGGCCATTCGGTTTGACCCGTCCCCCTCCTGACGGACGCAACGATCAGGTAGGTTGGAGTCATGGAAGTTAAGGTCAAAGTGAAGCGCCGTGCTTACGATCCTGGATTCAAGGATCGAGCGGTCCAGATGGCGGCGGAGAGCCGCAACATTGCCGAGACGGCTCGTCAGCTGGGGGTTGGCTACAGCCTCCTCAACAGCTGGATCAACGCCGCGGAGCTTGCCCGGAGCAAGGGCCAGGGGTTGGCGATGGCGCTGGAGGAGAAGGCCCGATTGGCCGCCTTGGAAAAGGAGGTGGCCAATCTCCGCGAGGAGAACGAGATCCTAAAAAAAGCCACGGCGTACTTCGCGAGGGATCGAGTCCCTCCGAGAAGTACGCCTGGATCCAAGGGATGAGAGGCTCTCACAAGGTCGGTCGGATGTGCAAGGCGCTGGATGTCAGCCGCTCAGGTTTGGACGATTGGAGCAAGCGCGACAAGGCTCCTGACCATCAGGAATTGAGGGCTTGCAAAATTCGGTTGAAAGCGGCCACCCCGATTCGGACCAAAGCGGCCACCTGAATTCGGCTGAAAGCGGCCGGATTGTGGTGTTCGTCGAGGTCTTCCTCCAGAGTGCCTGGGGGAGTGGCTTACATG
>Ga0181534_10000136_pt1 | contig 51916 bp, 42 predicted proteins | sample PEATcosm2014_Bin_37_FD_119758 | JGI IMG/M metagenome (GOLD analysis project Ga0181534, IMG submission 119758) | Peatland microbial communities from MTU Mesocosm Facility, Houghton, MI, USA - PEATcosm2014_Bin17_10_metaG | ecosystem: Environmental > Terrestrial > Soil > Wetlands > Peat | place... | reverse complement strand
CAGCACCGGACCCAAACCCGGCTCCGCCACCGTCTCCACGACACTTCCCGTGGACGCCGTTCGCCTTCCGGATTCCGTCTCCTGGAAGGCGATGGGAGATTCCGGCGCCTTCCAGCTGACCATCGAGAACGACACCACATTCCATGTCCAGGCCACCTTGCCCCAGCCCCTGGGCTCCGACACCCTGACACTTTCCGCCTGGACCCTGACTCTTCGCACCACCGTGGCCCTGTTCCAGGCCGATGCCGAGGGCACCCTCCACCTCCTGTCCTCGACCCGAGACAGCCTGTCCATCCGGCTGCTCCAGGCCTTCGACAGCCTGCGCACCAAGTCTGCCGCCATTTGGGGATCCTCTACCGACTCTAAGTCCGCGCAGATCGCCTCGCTGGAGAAGGCTTACGCCACCTTGCTTCTGGCCCGCGATTCCGCCGTCTCCGGATTTCCCGCCATCCATCCGTTCGGCATCGATTCCCTGGCCGTGGTGGACCAGCTCCTGCTTCTGTCCGCGCTTGACGGCTACACCTACCACACCCTGGACTCTCTGGTCCCGCTGGACTCCGCCAAGCTTCTGATCCAGGTGCGCACCTTGGCCGTGGCTGGAAAGTTGGACAGCAACGCCATCTTCCCGCCGCCACCCTTCGTGCCCAACCATGCTCCCACCTTTGCCGGGGCCCTGTCCATTTCCCGGACCTTCGACACCACATCCCAAATCATTCCCAACTGGATCACGGCCATCTCTCCAGGTCCGGCGAACGAATCGAGCCAGAAGGTCCACTTCGAGGTGGTGGTGGACTCGGGGGCGAGCTTCTTTTCCGTGCTTCCCGTAGTGGACAGCACCGGGACCTTGCGTTATCAAGCGAAGTCGACCGGCAAAGGAGTGTTCCGGGTGCGGGCCCACGACAACGGGGATTCCACGGGAACCAATGTCAACGTCTCCGGCTGGACCACATTCACCATCCAGCTCTTCTCGCGGCCGGTGCTCACCATCACCGGGATTCCCGACACCCTCCGGCTTGTGGAAGACTCGAGCACGACCCTGAACATCCTGGCGCAGAACATCCTGGGCTCCGGATTGGTGGCGACCTTCACGCCGGCCGACACCACCCTGATCTCCGCGCACACCTTCGCACTCGTCCCCGACGCCAGCGCCAAGGCTTCCTTCTCCCTTCAGGCGAAGACCGATGTCTTCGGCGGGCCCCTGCTGGGTGTACTGAAGGTCTCCGATTCCCTGGATGCCATCTCACAGGGCGTTTACGTGGTGATCGCCGAGCGCAATCACCCGCCCACCTTCGGAGGGGCGACAAGCCTCTTGGTCACGGCCACCGCCGCGACGCGCACCTACCGCGGGTGGATCGATTCCATCTCCGCGGGTCCCGCGAGCGAATCATCCCAGAAGGTGTCGTTCCAAGTGCAGGTGGTGAGCGGATCGTCCCTTTTCGCCAAGGCCCCTTCGGTGGATTCCTCCGGGACCCTCTCCTTTGCGGGGAACGCGAACGCCTCGGGTTTGGCGCAGATCCAGGTCCGCGCCGTGGACAACGACTCGGTGGATCCGGGAAATCGCTATTCCGCGTGGAAGACGACGTCCATTTCCTTCAACCAGCCGCCCACTCTGACGCTCCCCACCCATACGGCATCCACCTGGGAGAACCAGCCGATCGCGGTGGGGGCGGCCACGGTCCTGGACCTGGAGACCAGCGCGAACAGCCTGGTCCTGACCTGGACGGTTTCCGACAGCACGATCCTGCCTTCCGACAGCATCCTGGTCCCGTCTTCCGGAGGCACGCGGAACATCCAGATGCGCCCGATCCTGCACAAGTGGGGGTCCGTCCTGGTGACCTTCAGTCTCGCGGACAGCCAAGGGGCGTCGACGAGCGACACGCTCCGGTTGACGGTGAATCCCATCAACCACGCTCCCACCCTGACCATGAAGTCGCCCACCCTGCTCGCGACCACCTGGAAGGGCGGGCAGACCTTCGCTTTGGCCTCGTCTATGTGGGACGACGCCACCCCGAGCCAGACCGGCCACTACGATCTCCAGTTGGCGAACGCGACGGATTCCGTCTACATCTCCACACTTAGCGTGGACAGCACCGGGACGCTGCACGTCGCGGCGAAGTTGGACACCTCCGCGAGCATCACCTTCCGCATTCGCGCCCACGACAACGGAGGCAAGGCCAACGGCGGAACCGACACCTCGGCCTGGTCCAGCCTCCAGACCCTGCAACTGGTGGATACGGTGCTGGACCTGGACGGCAACAGCTACCGAGCCCGCCGCATGCCCGACGGGAACGTGTGGATGCGGAGCAACTTGTACACGAAGCCGAGGAACGGGGACACGGCGTACGTGTGCGCGGGGGGCAACTTGTGGGACTCGACAGGAGGTCACCTTACACCGGATTGCCCCAAGCGTGGAGCCCTCTACAGCTGGGGAACAGCGATGGGTCGGGGCCTCGATTGCGACACTTCATCCACCTGCTGGCAAAACATCCCGAGCCCGGCGCAAGGGCTATGTCCCGCAGGTTGGCATGTGGCGGAGATAAGCGAATGGAGTGGACTGATGGCAGTCACAACAACTCCTGGATCGACGGACTCCACCTACAATTTGCGAAGCGCTACCTCAGATTGGGGAGACCACTACACCGGGTGGAATAGTTATCCAGGAGCTGGTCTTTATGGTGACTTCTTGGTTCCTGCGGATAATCCGCAGATTTGTGGAGATAACACTGCGGGTTCTACAAATGGTGTCAATTTATGGCTGCCACATCGCCAAGCAAGTTTCACCAACCCGGTTCCAGGAGGCTTGACGTTCACGATACAGGAAAAGTTTCAATCGCATGATGGATACTGTGGCGGCACAAATACTGTGCCAGGATCGATCCGTTGCGTCTTGAACCCGCCCTGACCCTCTCCGTTCCCGCCTCACCCCTCCCTCGCCGTAGGCGAGCGCCCCTCTCCATCGTCAGAGATGGAGAGGGGAGAAACGAAGCGAGCCCCCTCTCTACCGCTTACCCGGTGGAGAGGGGGAATGGGGGTGAGGTGGGCTGCGGAGAGGGAGGGGTGGAAGGTATCGGAAATGCGGGTGAGTGACGTGGGCTACGTAGACGGGGCGTCCTCTGAAGGAGCCAGAACCCTCCAGCTCCCGCGTCTTCCTCTGCACCTGACCGTCGCGTTGTCCGACCAACCACCGCAGAGGCAGGTGTCCGTAAGGGAAAATCGGCGGTGGAGATGGCTACACGAACCTAAATTGCGGACACTTGAATCCGTTGTTTGGGGTTCCACCCCGGGTGAAATTCGGGATAGGATGCATTCTCAGGTTCTGAAAGGACTCGTCGACATGGCCACGCTTCGCAATTCGATCCTCACCGCGGCATTTGTTGGGGGGATGGCATCGTTCTCTGCGGGGCAAGCCACGACGCCATCCGGTGCGACCGGAAAGTTCACGGCCGATCAGTACAAGAAGGCGTTGTGGATGGCCACGCGGTACTTTGGTGCCCTGCGGTCCGGTGAAGGTCCGAACTGGGTATTGCAGGATTCCAAATACCCCTCAAGCTTCGTGAAGGACAGCATCCCTGGTCACAACGTGTCTGGAGGATGGTTCGATTGTGGTGACCATGTGATGTTCGGTCAAACCCAATTTTACGCAGCCTATATCCTTGCAAAAGCCTATGCCACTTTCCCTTCTGGATTTCCGGATGTTTACACTGGCGATTATAGCGACTACAAGGCCGCACAAAGCTACACCATGGCCGACGGTGTTCCCGATGGTATTCCCGATGTCCTGAACGAATTGCGTTACGAAGCGGATTTCTTCGTGAAGGCGACGCCAAGTCCAGATACATTCGTTTACCAGAAGGGGAATGGAAATCTAGATCATCAGTATTGGGTGAATGCCGGATATATGTCGACTTTGACTATTGCTCAGGGGGGCGAATCTGATGGATCTCGTCCCATTTTCATTAACCCACAGGACGGAGTCATGCCTGCGCTTTGTGCTGCTACATTGGCTGTTATGGCCCGAGTGGATCCTGACTCTTCTAGAAGAGCAACGTATCTGAATCATGCAAAATACGCCTATCAATATGCGCAATCATATTCAAGCACAGTGGCGGATGCTGAGGGTGGTAATTTCTATCAAAATATCGGCGGCAATGGTGGCCTAGGTGGAGCGGCTGAGACCGTTGCAGCGAAACTTGATGCCGAAGTCGAATTGTACCTTTCAACAAAAGATGCGAGCTATCTGAGTGCAGCACAGACCCACGCACAATCCGTGCTTTTCAATGGATATTATTCTCCTGATTGGCAGAACCAAAGTTATTTTGGAGTTTACAATGCTACATATGTCATAAATCAAAAGTTGACTTGCAGTGACACAAAAAAATGTGATCTAGCCACCTACTTGAGTAACGCAAGAAATACTGTTAGCTCCAGTAACGATAATGTCTCAACATACTGCCAAAATGACCGCGCCTTGCGTGGGCCAGAGAGTTATGCTTTTCTTCAAGCTCTTATTCAGGCGCAAACGGGCACATTTGCGAATGATCAATTCATACTTAATCAGGTTGATTATTCGCTTGGCGCGAATAGTGCCAACCAAACTTATTTGCTTGGCTGGAATGAGGATAACAAGACACAGCCGGGGCTTATTCACAGCAGAAATTACTATATGAACGATAATATTGCGAAATCTCCGACAGATGCCTATTCCATCCCATCTAAAAACAAATATTTCGGAGCCCTGGCTCCAGGAGCCTTGGATGGAAGCTATACAACCGATATCACCAATGTTGCCATAGCTGAAGCTTGCGGGGAGCTGAATGCTACTTTTGTCGCAGATCTGGGTTACATCGTCTCCCGACTGGCCCCTGTCACCTCCCTCCACCCCCATTCCGGAGCGTCCCTGAGCTTCTCCGCCCGTTCCGAGGGCCGCACCCTCGTCCTCTCCTCCAGCGCGCCGCTCCAGGAGGTGCTGGTGACCGATCTCCAGGGGCGGACCTTGGCTCACGCCATGCCCGCCGCCTCCAGCTACCGGTGGACCACCGGGGGTCCGGGGCTTTACCTGACCCGGGTGCGCACCGCGGATGGATGGGCCTCCTCCAAGGTGCTGGTGCAGTAGGCCACTGCTAGACCTTCTCCATGGCCGCCTTGGCCGTGGAGGTGAGCAGGAAAAGCCGGGTGGGATGGAGCGGGAAGGGGCGGAACCCGAAGTCGCGGTAGAACTCAGAGGCTTTGGCGTTCGCCGCCTCCACGACGATGGCGAACACCGCGATGGTTTGCGAGGCCTTGAGCACGCGGCTCATCGCGTCCGCCAGCAGAAGCTCGCCGACCCCTTGGCCGCGGACCCGTTCGTCCCGCGCCAGTCGACCGATCAGGGCGGCGGGGATGGCATCGTAGCGGGGCAACTTGGCGGCGATCTCCACCGGGAGATGCTCGAAGGCCAAGGTGAAGGAACTCAGGCTGTAGATGCCCACGATGCTTTGGGCGTCGTCGAGGGCGACGAAGACGCGCGCCACGTTGCGGCGCTCGTCCTGGCTGGCCCGCTTGTGGAACCACTCGTCGAGATCCCGATCTCCGCAATGGAACGCGCCTTTGCCGCCGTGTTGGCCCAGCGGCTCGAAGGTGAAGGCAGTTCGGGTCAGCGGACGACCTTCCGATGCCGCCGCAGTGCGGCGACCAGCTTGCTGGTAGGCTGGGGCGGATGGAGCAGTGCATCCAGGAATGCCTCCTGGTCGGCACTCGTCAGCACCAATCGCTCGTGCTCGGCCAGGACCCGTCGTGCGCCTTCGTAGGCGAGATCGCCCGCGGTCAATCCGCTCACCGCCACGGCCCGCTGGATCAGATCCTTGGTGGACGCGGCGACCCGCAGTTCGATGCGCTCCTTCTTGAGTTCCTTCGCAGGCGACGGTCGATGGGCGAGTGTGGGCATGGGACACCTCTTCCCGCAAAAAGTACGGTAATTGGCCGTACATGTCAAGCGATGGTAGACTCCCCCGGATGTCCGATGCCTCTGCGCTACATTTCGGGACGAACATGCGCCTTTCCACAGTGGTGCTTCTATCCATCGCGAGCGCCTTCGCCACCGGGCTCAGTGTCCAGCCCGGGCATACCGCTCCGCGGTTCAGCCTGGTGCGCCTGGATTCCGCGCAACGGCGCGTCAATCTGCGGGATTTCGCGGATTCGGCTCGTCACGCGTCGCATCCGGAATTCGGCCGCCCCGTCGTCCTGTCCTTCTGGAGCACCACCTGCGTCAACTGCAAGGCAGAGTTCCCTCGGTTGCAGAAGTGGGCCACGGCGCATCCGAACGTGCTGTTCCTCCCGGTCTTGGTCGAGGACGACGATCCCGCGGAGGGCGTGCACTGGCTTCGGTCCGCCGGCGTGAAGGAGAACGGCCTCTTGGACCGCTACCAAGTGGCGGGAAAATCCTACGGCGTCTGCGAGGGGGAGATCTGCACCGTGCCCGCCCTTGTGGCCATCGGACCCGACCAGCAGGTCAAGCTCGCACGGCTGGGCTACCACCCCGAACTGCCCCTCGAAGCCGACTTGGACAGGGCGCTTTCCCTGAAGACCTCGCCCTGATGCTGCGCGCGGCCACGGATCCTCCCCGCAAGCGGGCCGGAGACGGAGACCACGAGCGGGCGCTGCGCGAAATGATCTCGGGCCGCAATCCCGACCACAGGCTCCTGGAGCGGGTGGAGGCCCGGAACAGGATCGTGCTGCACAACTACACCGGGCCGGTCGATCAGAACTGGACCTGCGACCACCCGGAATGCGGCGCCGTGTTCCCGGTGCGGCTGGTGCCAGGGCAGATCGTGTACCCCCGCTGGTGCCCCGAGCACCGCACCCCGCACAGGCGGAATCTGTCTGCGGGGACCGGGGAGCGTCCCTAGCTCTTCGCTGGAACGCCGGAGGGCAGGCCCGCGGCGGGCACCAGCAGCAGCAGCGACGCCGCCCCGGCCACCAGGAACGCGTGCCTCTGGCCCAGGCCGTGCAGTCCCGTCGCGGCGATGGCGCCCAGCAGGGAAGAGGTCGCGATCTGTCCCACCGAGTAGGTGACGGAAAGCATGGACTGGGATCCGGCCAGTTGCCCCTTCGGGGAGTGGCGCAGAAGCAGCCAACGCAGCGGCCCCGCAAGAAGGCAGGCCAGCCCCACCCCGAGTCCGGCTCCGGCCAGGTCGTAGAGGAGAGAGGAGGTGGGGAACCAACCGAAGGACGCGAGGCACCCGGCTTGGAGAAGCACTCCGAACACCACGACGGGTCGGGCTCCCACGCGGTCCAAAAGGCGTCCGGAGAGCGGGGCTCCCACGGTGAGACCCAGCACCAGCGGGATCAAGAGGAAGCTCGCCTTGTCCTTGGCGACATCCATCGCTTGGACCGCGAGATCGGGGAGCAGGATCACCCCCACTTCTCCCAATCCCGCTCCCAACCCCAACAGGAAGACCTTGCGCAGGACGGGGGAGCGGAGGAGATCGGGGTGGATCAACGGGTCTTTGGCGTGCGATTCCATCCATGGGGTAAGGGAGAGCAGGACCGCTCCCACGACCAGCGGAATCAGGGAGGGAAGGCGTGTGGTCCCGAAGAAGGCCTGGTCGGTGGAGAGGGAGGAGAGCCCGAGCGCGAGGAGGATCAGTCCTCCCGCGAAGCATAGAAGCCCCCCCAGGTCCAGCTTGGAGGACCTGGGAGTCCCCACCGGGAGACTGGTCCAGGCCAAGTAGAGGACCAGCGCCGCCAGCGGCAGGTTGATCCCGAAGATCCAGCGCCAATTGGCGAAATGGAGGAGGATCCCGCCCAGCGGAGGCCCGATCAGGAAGGCGAGACCGAAGGTGGCTCCCAGCAATCCCAGCGTGCGGCCCTGTTGGTTGGCGGGGACGGTTTCGCCGATCACCGCGGAAGCGACGGGAAAAAGTCCGCCGGACCCGAAGCCTTGCAGAGCGCGGGCCATCAGCAACACGGGGAAACTCGGGCCCAACACCATGCCCAAGGAGCCCAAGGCGAAAAGCCCGACGGAAACCATGTAGATGGAGCGTCGACCGCGCCGGTCGGAAAGATGCCCGAGCAGAGGCGTGCCCACCAGATTGGCGAGCACGTAGACCGTGATCAGCCAACTGACTCCTCTGGGTGTGACGTGGAATTGCGCGCGCAAACCCGTTTCCGCGGGACCCAGGACGGCGATGTCCAGGGCGGCGAGAAGGATTCCGGAAAACAGAGTGAGAAGGAGTCGCTTGTTCATGGGAGAGGTGCAAGATAGGTGTCCGCCGACAAGTGCGCACCAGACGCCTCGAAGCGACCCGTCGTCGGAAATCCGATGTGAATTCGGAGAAGCTGCCTACATTTCAGCGCGACAGTTGCAGGGGGAATGGGTGCAGAATCGATTTTGCGCTCTACCGTGGAGGATAGCTGGATGCGCTTGGGTTTTGCCCGGACAGGATGGCTCATCTTGTCCCTGGGGGTGGCGGCAGGGGCCGACAAGGTCCTGATCCTCTTCGATCCCTGGTCGAACGTTTCATCGCTCGCGCCCGTGGCACCGCAGATCTTCTTCAACGAGAGTCCTGTTGCCCGGCCTTCCTTCGTTCCGGTCTCGCCAAACTGGTGGAGCTACGACTTCGGGACGGCGGCACAGGTCCCGGCCCAGTTCACGATCCACGACACCGCGCGCGATTCCACGGGCGACAACTGGCACGATTACATGACCCAGGGGACGAGCAGCCAAGGCCAAGGCGTGGGCGTTCCATTTTCCTCCGCCCTGTTCGCCACCAACGACACGGTCTGGCTGGTCCCCGATCCTCTGGAGGGTGGCCCTCCCCTCGTCTACTACAGCCGGCCCATGCAGACCACCATCCTGTTCTGGAACCCCTGGGAGGGGAGCCAACCTGGACAGGCTCCCTCCGTCAGGCTGGAAACCCAGGCCTGGTCGCCGATGGCTCCCGTGGCGGGGCAACCGGGATGGTACTCGCGTTTGGCGGTCGGGTTCACGCACCTGGACCTGAGCTTCCTGTCGGCGACGGGGAGCCAGTCGCTGGGGGCATCGGGACCGGTCTCCGGAGCGAACGCCGCACCGGTTCGGTTCGATTCGCTGATCTCGCGCAACGACACGGTCTGGGTCGTCCAGGCTCCCGCACCGTCCGGTCCTCCCGTGGGATTCGCGTCATCCCCCAGGGCTGTGGTCCTGGATTTCTTCAATCCATGGGACGGTCGGTTTCCGGTGGTATTCCCCGTCGCCCGGTTCGCGGATGGATATGCGGTCCAGGCAGAACCCGTCCTGGCGCGATGCGGCTGGTTCCAGGTGGTGAGGTACGACCTGCGCCCGACTGCAGTGCTGTTTTCCGGGGCCGCCACCACGTGGGGAACCGGCGGATCGGGATCCACCGTTCCCTTCGACCCGACGGGAACGCTCGCCTCGGGAGACACCGTGCGCATCGGTCCGGATACCTCGGGTCGCTGGCAGGTCGGGTCGGCTTGGACCGCGGCCACCGGCCAGTGCGCTCTCTACCAACTTCCGGCGACCATCCGCGATTTCGATTTCACGGACCCGGCGTTCGAACACGCAATGGGGTGCGGCGTGACCCACGGGATGGTGTTTCCCACCCTGGGAGCCGACAATACGCCGGTCCGGGACTCCCTCGACGGGAACCTCTGCCAGGATTCCACGCTGTACCAATGGTTCCACGACGAGCCGAAACTCGAATACACCACATGCGTGGACATCCCCTTGACGTTGAACTCGGCCACCGACGTCTACAGCTACGACAACCAGAACTACTTCCCCATCGACACCGTTCCCGTATCGGTGGACCCTCACAACATCCAGTACGTCGCCCAGGACGGGAAGATGCACAATTTCAATTTCTGTCTGGAAGCCCACGCGGTCTTCGACTACCATCCCGGACAGACCTTCGATTTCATCGGCGACGACGACGTGTGGGCGTTCATAAACAAGAAGCTGGTCGTGGACCTGGGCGGGGTCCACAACGCGGCCGAAGGCTCCGTGGCCCTGGACACCCTGGGACTGACGCCGGGAAAGACCTATCCGTTCGATTTCTTCTTCTGCGAACGCCACACGATCACGTCGCACATGAAGATCTCGACATCGTTGAACCTCCGCGACCTTCCCTCGTACCGCATCGTGGAGTCCACCCCTTCCCCGGGAGTCCAGGTCTACGACCTTTCCAGCGCGCTCACCAAGGGGCAAGGGTGCGCTTCCACCCAGATCGACAACCCCGCCGCCGGTCGGTACCTGCTCTCCGGGGCCGGATTGGCCGAGCCCGTGCACCTGCCCCTGGGCACGTCGTACGGCGGATTGGTGGTGCGCGGCGACACCGCCGAGATCGAGGTCGATTCGGCGGGCATGCAAGGGCTGATCCCCGGGATCTACACGGTGCGAGTCCAGGTGGCCGCCGATTCCACCCGATTCCTGATCGACACCTTCGTGGTGCCGGTCTCCGGAAAACCCGTGTTCGTTTCCCACGCGGCCTTGACAGGCATTGTCGGATCCACCCCGGAAACCGACGTGGAGGAGGTCCAGAACGGTGCCGTGGTGCTGGTGCCGCAACCCTTCCGGCTCCGGCCTCTGTCCGGCATCCTGTGGTGCGCGGACTCCGCCTGCCTGCGGGTGGTGGGACCCGCCGACACGCTGATGACCGGAGCCGGGGGCACGCCCAGGAAGGTTTGGGTTCGGGATTTGTTCCAGGGCTCCTACTCGCTGGTGGTGCAGACCGTCGAGGGGGACAGCAGCGACGTCCGCCAAGCCGTGTTCTTCGGCACCGCACCCGATTCCGCGATTTGGACCAATCCCGATGGAAACGGCACCGCCGATCACGTACAGATCTGGCTGCACCAGAAATGGACTCCGCAATCCGAAGTCCGGGCATCCTGGCCCGACACAAGCCTTTGGATCGGTCCGAACCTTCCGGGACTCGTGGTGTCGCCCGATTCCATGGTGCTGAACCTCGATGTTCCGGGGGGACGGCCGGGGACCGCCGCCTACACCACCTTGTTGGGGAGCTGGAGCAACGATGGCATTTCCTGGCAACCGTTCCGGATCCGGGATGGCGTGCCTCCGGTTCCCACCAAGGCGATACTGTCCTGGGGGACTGCCTACGACACCCTTCGGGTATGGCCGAGCGAGCCCATCCAACCGTTCCAGACCGGCGACGACGTGCTGCGACAGCGCGCACCCGACGGCACCTTGCCGAAATACGACTTCACCGGGGAGTCCCTGGATCCATCCACGGGGGCCATGGCGCTCGTGTTTCCCGACGCGGCGAATCCGATCCCCCATCCCGGGGATTCGGTCCGGTTTCCTCCCGAGGGCAAGACCATGGATGCCTACGGAAACGCGCCGGGTCTCCTGTCCAAGTCCGTGATCGTGCTGGGAACGGACCGACCGCCCCACGACGCGGTCATGCTGGACGCCGACGGGGACGGACGCGCGGACGAGGTCGTGCTCCGCTTCACCCAGCCCCTGGCCTCCGGGGAGAGCTGGATCTTCCGCTGGCCTTCGGACAGCGGCGTCCTGGACATCCGCGTCGCCGCGACGGATTCCGCCCGACTGGATTCGGGTGGACGGATCCTGACATTCCACCTGCCTCCCTACGACTTCGGGAGCACCTCGTGCCCGGCCACCGGGTGCGGCAACCTGGGTTCCATGGTGGCCACCGACGGGGCCGATTCCGCGGTCACGGACTTCCCCATCCGCGACGGCGTGCCGCCGATCCCCGTGCGAGGGACGCTGCACTATTCCGGATCGACCGGCGTGCCCGACACCCTGACCGCCTATTTCAGCGAACCGGTGGTGGTCGGGACGGACACCTCGGGATGGATCGCCTGGGGCGCCATGGTTCCGGGCTCCAAGGGCAATCCGTTCAGTCCCGCCTACCAGGTGACGCTGGATTCGACGCGCAGGATCGCCACCTTCCTGGTGGACACCTTCGTTGCCCCGTCGCCGGGAGACGGAATCCGCATGGACATGCCGGGAGCCGGCGGACTCCTGGACTCCTCCGGCAACGGGGCCGGCGACACCGCCGCCTGGGGACCTCTGGTGCTGGGTCCGATTCCACCGCACATGGCCCTGATTCCCTACCGGACCGTCCGGAAATGGAACGGCCAGATTCCCGCCGGTACCGAGCCCGCCATCCAGATCTTCGTGCACGGCGGCCAGGGCGGCGGTCCCTGGAAAACGCTGGACGGGAGCGCGCCTTCCGACACCTCGCAGATGGTGCTCGTCCTTTTCCGGATGAACGGCCCCACCGACGCCGCCGTCTACGTCTACGACAATTCTGGGGTCTTCGTCGCCTACCAGAACCTGGGTGCGGTGAAACAGGCCTACCTGGACGGCGCCATCCAGACCGACTCCAGGGGCAACTACGAGGTCCTGGTCGGTTGGAACGGCAAGGCGGTCCACGGGATGGCCCCTTCCGGAATCTACCTGATGCGGATGGTGGGCTGGCGAACGGTGGGTACCCGACCGTACATCGAGCAGAAGCTCATCAACCTCGGTTGGATCGTCCCGTGAGGGAAGAGGTTCCTGGGACGCTCTGACGATTTCCGTCCGGGACGGCCCCTCAGCGCCCCTGGACCTCCGCCTTCATGGAGCTCCTCGAGCGCGGAAGCCTGGGGTCCGCTCCGTATCCCAGGATCCGGTCGCAACGACGACGGCATTCCTCGCCGGTACCGTAGAAGACCGTGGTCCGTCCGGAAAGGTCCACTTCCACGGCGCATCGGAACGCGGACTCCCGGGAGAGCGAGCAGCAGTCCACGAGGAGTTCCACCACGTAGTCGTAGGTGTGTTCGTCGTCGTCGAAAAGGACCACCTTGAACAGCGGAGCGAGGGCGGAATCCGTTTCCGTTTCGGGCTGGGAGGGGGAAGTGCTCATGCGCTGGTCAGACGGCTCCACAGCGCGTTCCAAGCTTCCAGCTGCGCGTCGGCGGGGAACGGGCCCAGCTGGAAATTCCTGGAGAGCCATTCGTTGATGTTGCGGATCTCCTGGCGCAGGAAGAATGCCTGTCGGCTGGAAAGGAACGCGAGGTCCTGGCAAGCCTGCGGGGGAAGCCAGATCTCCAGGGGATTCGACTCCTCGACATGGACCGGCTCCAGCACCAAGGCGTGGTATCGTTGGAAAAACCGGTCGGAAAGTTCCCGGTTTTCCTCTTCGTGTTCCCCCAGCAACTTCTCGAAACCGGCGGGACCCAACCCCTTCAGCAGCCCGACCAGCGCGGGCAGGAAGCCGTCGGGGATCCGGTCGGCAAGCGTCAGGAGGTCGTGGGAGGTCAGGTCGCGCAAGTCGCCTGGGACCGCCAGCCTTCGCCCCAGGACGCGCCCGAAATAGGCCAGTGTTCTCGCGGCCAGTTCGTCCGGCATGCGCATGGATCCTGAAAATAGCTCCCTAGCTATCTTTGAACCCACCATGTCGCGTCGAATCCTGGTGATTCTCCTCCTGAGCTGGGCGATGGCGCATGCCGACGTGGCGGAAGGCGTCATGGTTCCCCCCGTGGAAGGCGCCTACATGGGGTTCCGAACCCAGGCGACGGCCAATCCGTGGAATGCCGGGATGGGTGCCGACTTCGGGTGGCGCGAAGTGATGTACCAGACGCAGACTCCCGCTCTGGCCTACAACTACATCGGAATGGAGTTCGTTTCCCAGGCCATCGTCCAGGAGCTGGATTTCGGGGTGCGGGTGGTCCTGCAGCCCACGAGTTTCCTGCAGACCAGCTTGGCCTACGAACGGATCGGATACCCCTTCGGACTGATTTCGCTCGTCGGAGACCCGGGGCGGTCGGAGAACGACATCTGGAACCTGTCCGGCGGGTTGAACTCGAACTGGGCCGACGAGTTCACTTGGCAATGGTCGGTGCTCAAGGAGATCGGCTCGATACAGGGGCGCATCTCCGGTTTCTGGAGCCGCATCGACATCGACGACACCAGGGATTCGCTCTACCTTCCCTCCCAGGACATCGTGGTGCAGTCCCGGGACGACATCATCGGGTTCGATCTGTTCGCCGGGTACATCTCCCAAACGCCCTTCCTCACCGCGATAGGCCCCGCCGTCTCCGCCCTGACTTCCATCGACCACCGCGTGGACCGCGATCGCGCCGGCATCTGGCTTCAGGCATGGCCTTTCAGCCAACGGCACGGGGAGGTCATTCCCTACTGGACCATACGGTCCAGGATCGACGTCTGGACCGAACACTCCTCGCGCATGTGGGAGCCCCGCCTGGAACTCACCATCGGGTGGGAGAGCAACATCTTCCAGCCCCCACCTTCCTCCGTAGACAAAGGGCCCTGAAATGCAACTCGAAAAGTCCGCACGTTTCCAACCCACTCCCGGTCCAGTCGTCGCCATCGTGCTCGACGGAGTGGGGCTCTCCCAGAACCACGAGGGCGACGCGATCCGCGCCGCCCGAACCCCGATGCTGGATTCCTTGTTCGCGAAGTACCCCTGGACGCGCCTGAACGCGCACGGAACGGCGGTCGGTCTGCCTTCCGACGAGGACATGGGAAATTCCGAGGTGGGTCACAACGCGATGGGCGCGGGGCGCGTCTTCGCGCAGGGAGCGAAGCTCGTCGCGGATTCCATCGCGGAAGGCGTCATCTGGAAGGGCCAGGCGTGGAAGGATGTGGTGGCCACCGCCAAGGCCGGGGGCACGCTCCACTTCCTGGGACTTCTTTCCGACGGCAACGTGCACAGCCACATCGACCATCTCGAGGCCATGGTGGAGAAGGCCAAGGCCGAGGGCGTCGCCAAGGTCCGGGTGCACATCCTGCTGGACGGTCGGGACGTGGGAGAGACCTCCGCCCTGGAGTACGTGGATCCGTTCGAGCAGTTCCTGTCCGGTCTGCGCGGGCCGGGCTTCGACGTCCGCATCGCCTCCGGCGGAGGTCGGATGAACATCACCATGGACCGCTACGAGGCGGACTGGTCCATGGTGGACCGCGGCTGGAAGATCCACGTCCTGGGAGAGGGACGGCAATTTCCGTCGGCGCGCGACGCCATACAGGCCTTCCGATCCGAGGCGAAGGTGATCGACCAGGACCTGCCCGGGTTCGTGATCGCCCGGGACGGCGCGCCGGTGGGCAGGATCGTGGACGGCGACGCGGTGGTGTTCTTCAACTTCCGGGGCGACCGGGCCATCGAGATCTCGCGGGCCTTCACCGAACCGAACCTCGCCAAGTTCGCTCGCGGGCCTCTGCCCAAGGTGACCTACGCGGGCATGATGCGGTACGACGGGGACCTCGGGATTCCCGCCCGATTCCTGGTGGAGCCTCCCACCATCGACCGGACCCTGGGCGAGTACCTGGCGGGTTCCGGCGTGACCCAGTTCGCCATCTCGGAGACGCAGAAGTACGGCCATGTGACCTACTTCTGGAACGGCAACCGCTCCGGGAAGTTCTCCGAGACGCTCGAGACCTACCAGGAAATCCCGTCGGATGTCGTCCCCTTCGAGCAGAGACCCTGGATGAAGTCCGCCGAGATCACCGACGGATTGCTCGCCGCGATCAGGACCGGCGCGCATTCCTTCCTGCGGGTGAACTATCCCAACGGGGACATGGTGGGCCATACCGGAGTGTTCGAAGCCGCGGTGGTCGCCATGCAGGCGCTGGATCTCCAGCTGGGCCGGCTGATCCCGGCGATCCTCGCCGCCGGAGGCGTGGCCATCGTCACCGCGGACCACGGCAACGCCGACGAGATGTACGAGCTCGACAAGAAGGGCCATGTGAAGCGCGACGGGGTCGGCCACCCGAAGGCCAAGACGAGCCACACCCTCAACCCGGTTCCGGCCATCTTCGTCTCCGCCGACCCCTTTCCGGGCTGGAAGCTCCACAGCGACCTGGAGAAGCCGGGGCTCGCGAACCTCGCCTCCACGATCGCGAACCTGCTGGGCTACGAAGCGCCCGAGGACTACGAGCCGAGTCTGATCGAGCCGACCTGATCCGGCGGCTGCGGCCGCATCCCTACCAGGAGACGGAAAATGTCGCGCGGATCCCCTTGGCGCCGGGGGGTATGGCGGTCGGGCGAGTCCAGGTGGTCCAGGCCGCCGCCTGCACCGGTGTCGGTCCTTCCATGGGTCGGAGGACTTCGCCCCCCGAGGAGCGGAACAGGTCGAAGGAAAAAACGATGCCGCTCAGGGGTCTCCAGCCCAAGTTCCAGAGAAGGACCCGATCCGTGGCGTTCGACCGCCAACGGTCTGCGCACCAGGTGGGTCCCGTGGACCACGAGCCCCAGAGGAAGGCCCATTGGACGGACAACCCCAGATTCCCCGCATAGGAACGCGGTCCGAACCCACCGGAGTCCGCGAGAATTCCACGGTTCCAAGCGGCGCCCAACCTGCCTCGGGTCCATCCGAAGTCGGGTGCCGCTGCCAAGCCCAATTCGACCCGGCCCCGGTCGATCCTGTCCCATCCCCCCGAGAGCGACCCATCGACCGCCAAGTGTTCCCCGATCTTTTGCGATCCCGCGATCCCACCTCGTGCGGAGGCGTCGTCCTTGTGGTGGAAGTCCGGGGACCAGTCCAGGGCGGCTCCAGCCGTCCAAATCTCCGAGAGTGTCCATTCGACCCCGGAACCCAGATGCCAAAGCGTGGAGTCCTGGGCTCCCTGGACCGAGTTGCTCCATCCCATGCTGGCCGAAGGCTCCCACCTTCCCAAATGCCAAGCTCGTGTCGCTTCCGTCGTCCAGGCGTCGCGCAGGGGGGAATCCGGGGTTCTGGAACCGGTGTAGAGAAGAACCAAGCTCCAAACCGGAAGGGTATCCTCCGGCGCGGTGGTGGAGTAGGTATAGGGCTGGTCGGAGGAGTCGGGCGACGCCTCGTTCGCGGTATCCACTGCGGTCGTTTCGATGGCGATTCCCTGGCTCCCCAGGGCGAAGAGCAGTCCAAGGGGAATACGGAGGGCTTTCATGGCGGGCAATGATACCTACGGGAAGCGCTACCGGACGGGATGCTGTGGCCGGGAACTAAGCGGGGACGGCCGAGGGAATCTCTTCGCGATTGGTGTAGACCGGAATCAACTGCTCCAAGTCGGTCATGACCAGCAGATCGTTCATTTCTTCGCTGGGGGAGAGCAGGACCAGTTCCCCTCCACGGCGTTGGAGCTTCTGGTGATGGGCCAGGAGGATGCCCAGGACGGCGCTGTCGAGCATTTCGACCCCGCTCATGTCCAGCACCACCTGACGGATTCCGCCATCTTCGGTGGCCTCGGCCAGCATCCGTTTGAGATCTGCGGTGGAGCGCAGGTTCGCCACCCCTTGCAGGGCGATCAAAACGCGAGCTCCTTCTTCAGTTCTGGTCAGATCGAGCATGGGTCCCTCCGTTTCAAGGTATCCTCCCAAGCCCAGGTCTGCACACCGTTCGCGCTCAGAGTTTTGCCGGGGGCGGTTGGACAGCCTTGGAAACTGGCGTGGGCGGCGGAGTGTCGTCCGTTTCAACGGTGTCGTCGGACGTGCTGTCGTCCGGCAGCGCGGTCGAATCCGGATCGGCGAAATCGGACGGACCCGAAAAACCTCCGGTGGGGAGAACGACCACGGTGGAATCGGTCCCGGTTCCACCCCGGATCCGGAAGACCTTCCGCCCGTTCCCCTGCAACCCGACCGTGATGGTGTCGACGGCGGAAGGCACTTGCAAGGCAGTATGGGCCTTGGGGACCGAGTCGAGCCGCATCCACTGGCGGACCACCAGCTCCAGGATCTGGCCGTCCGGAGTGGTGCGGACGATCTTCCCCGGAACCAGGACCCCATCGCGGTCCTTCCAGTCGAAGTATTCGATTCCTTCGGTCTCTTTCCCCTGCGAAAGGTACTGGTGGCGCAGAGGGAGACCGGTCGACTGGTCCAGGAGCAGGGCCCAGGCCGGATCCTCCGACGCGGTTCCCGGCAGCACGACGACCTGGCCGTTTGCGGGCCGCAGGGTGCGAACGGGTCCCTTCACGCTCATAGCGCGCCCCAGGAGCGCCGAAACCAGCATCCTGGGGCTGACATTGCGCAGGTCCAGGACGGGAAGGTTCATGGTCGATCCGCTGCCGCGCAGCAGGGTTCCCTGTCCGGGAAGCCATGTGGTCCACGAGGAGTCGGTCCAGACCACGGACGCCAGGGGGGTGTTGAACGGGCCCATGGCATCCAGGCGGCCATGCGTGGAATCGCATTCGATCCACACGTCGAAGCGGAACGTCTTGCCGGACCGCAACAGGGTGGCTCGGCATTCGGCGCGTACCGCAGGCACGGTGGGAAGAGGTTCGACGGTGCCGTGCAGAAGCTCGAATCCCTGGCGGCTCTTCAAGGTCGGTGCACATCCGGCCAACGCCATGGTGGCGGTGACCATCCATTTGCGGGCGGTCATTTCGTCCTGTCCAGACCCTTGATCGCCTCGGGGCGGCCCGGGTCCGCTTCGAGCACCGCCTGCCAGAGGGAGCGGGCTTCGGCTGGCCGGTGCAGGGCTTCCAGGATGCTCGCCTTGTGGGATTTCAGCGTGGGATCATCCTCTCCTTGGGCCATGGCGCTGTCCTCGTCCGCCAACGCTTCCGTCAGGCGACCCTCGCGGAACCGGACCCACGCCCTCGAATCCAGGTACGCCGGGTTCTTCGGGTCGCCCGCCGTGGCGTGCTCGATCAGGGAGTCGGCCGTCGCCAACGATTCGTTCCGGTCGGCCAGAAGGTAGCCCAGGTAGTTCCTCGCGTTGAGATCGTCCGGATTTTCCTGGATGGCCAATTGCAGATCCCGTTTGGCGGCGCTCCACCTGCCCAGCCGCTCCAGCACCGACCCCCTCTCGAAGTGCACGCGGTGCATCCCGGAATCGATGGCGAGGGCTGTGTCGAATTCCGTCAACGCCGAACGGCGAAGCGCGGTCGCCTCGGGTTCCGAGTCCGGGGGCGACCATTCGCGGTGGACGTGGACGGTCCGCGCCTCCGCGAGGCGGGCGTACGAGTAGCCCAGGAGGAATCGGGCCTGCGGCAAGCGGGGCCAGTTTTCCGTCATGCGCCGGAAGATGGAAACCGCGGCGGCGGGCTTGTCGTCCTCGAGTTCCAGCATTCCCCTGCGGATCCAGGTGTCTATGGCACCGGAGTCGAGTTCCAGCGAACGGTCCAGGTAGTGTCGGGCGGAATCCGGAAGATCGGACTTGAGCGCCCAGAGCCCGAGGAAGTAGTAGGGGATGGCGTCGGTGGAATCCATGATGCGCAAACCTTCGAAGGTGGCGCGGGCATGCGACAGGGAGTCCATGTCCAGAAGCAGGGCACCCAGGCTGGAAAGGATCTTGGTGTCGGTCGGATTTTCCTCTTCCATCCGCCGGAAGCGCTCCAACGCCTCGTTCCTGTGCCCTCCCGCCAGCAACGCCCGCGCGGCCATCAGTTCCAGCCGTGGCGAATCTTCCGGGGCGAGATCGGACAAGCTGTCCAGGAGGTTCGCCGCGGAATCGGCCTGCCCAGCGCCCAGAAGGAACCGCGCCAGATTCTCTCCATCCGCGGGGCTGTGCCATTCCTGCCATCTCTTTTCAAGAAAGGCCATGGCGGAATCGGACAGGTTGGCGCGCATCCAGAGGGCGGAGGCGCGCTCGACGATGGGCGCGGCCTGGGCACCGTACTCCTCGGCCAGCCGCCCGAACAATCGCGCCGCTTCGGCAGGCTGCTCGGCCTCGGTCATCCCCGCCAGGCCCATGAGCGCCTCCCGCGAATGGGGGTCCAGCGAGAGGACCTTCTTCCACGCGTGCAAGGCGGAATCCCGCGCGCCGGTCTCCATCCAGAGACCTGCCGCGAGCTCCCATTCCTCGGCGGTCTCTTCCCCGTCCAACCTCAAAGCTCGGCGCAACACCGCCAAGGCCTCCATGGAGCGTCGGCCATCGCGGAGACGACGGGCCAGATTCACCTGCAGCCAGCGGCTGTCGGGATCGTAGAATGCCGCCGCTTGGACCGCCTCCAGAGCCAACTGGGGTTGGCCCTCCTGGTCGAGGGCCAAGGCCTGCAGCCAGGCCTCGTGCGCGATCTCCAGGCGTTGTTGGGAGGAATAGCCTTCGCGTGCTTCCTCGGCGGTCTGGGAGGCCAATTGCCTGGATCCAGCGTTGCGGCTGGCACAGGAAGCGAGGCAGAGGCCGAACGTGCCGACCAATAGGATGCGTGAAGTCATTCGTCCCTAGAAAGTACGAGGAGCGACCTTGGGAGTCGCGGTCCGGGAGGTGTCGACGACGGAGTCCGGATCCGCTCCGGAACTGAGCACGAGTTCCAACGAGCTTCCGCGTGTCAGCAACGTGCCGGCCATGGGGTCGGAGTGCAGGACATGGCCCGCGGGAACGCGGTTGGAAGAGACGTAGTCGAGGTCGGAAACCTGGAAACCCGCTTCCTGCATGTGGGTCACCGCCTCCGACGAGTCCTGATCCTCCACATCGGGGACGGGAACCGTGGTGGCACCGGCGGACAGCCAGAGTCGGACCACATGCCCCTTCTTGACGGAGTCCCCGGGCGCCGGGCGCTGCACCGCGACAAGGTCGGGGCCGATCCGGTCCGCGCGGCGTCGTTCGGGATCCACGGTGGGCTCCAGGCCCAGATCGACCAATTTCCTGGTCGCCTGCTCCAGGGAGAGTCCCGAGACCTCGGGGACTTCCACCACGGGCCAGCCCTCCCGCGCGACGTGGGGCATGATCCAGGCGTCCATGGCCACCCAGCCGATGGCACCCAGGCTTGCGATGGTGGCGGCCGCCAGGGCCAAGTGGATCAGAATGCGTTGGATGGACGGATTCACAGTTCTCCCCGGAGCTTGTCTTCCGAATTCAGCACCAGATCCCGGCCCTCCACGCTGACGATTCCTTCCTTCTGCATCTGGCTCAGCACCCGGGAAACGGTTTCCCGGGAAGTGTTGGCCATGTCGGCGATCTCCTGCTGGGTGGGCCGGTCGTGGATCACGATCAGCCCGCGGACGCGAAACCCGCGCAGGTCGGCCAGTTGCAGGAGGGCACCGGAGACCCGGGCGTAGACGGGAGAAAGGGCCAGCGCGCTGATCTTGCGATTGGCGTTCCGGAGCCTTCCCGAGAGCTCGGTGAGCAGTCCGATGGCGATTTCCGGAAATCGGCGCACCAGATCCAGGAAGACCGGGCGCCGCAAGAGCAGCAACCGGACATCGGTCGCGGCCCGCACGGTGGCGGATCTGGGGTCGCCGTCCAGCAGGGACATCTCGCCGAAGAAATCGCCCTCCTCCAGGAAGGCGAGGACCGCTTCGCGACCCTCGGCACCTGTGATGGCCACGCGAGCGCTGCCCTCCAGCAGGACAAAGAAGCCCCGAGTGACGACTTCCTCCTCGCGGATGAGAATCTCGCCTCGCGACGCGTTCTGCAGTTCGCTGACCTGGGCGATCGCCTCTCGCGGTGCACGTCCCAGGGCGGCGAAGAGGGGAAGCTCCCCGAGTTGGTCGGCCAGATCCTTCGACATGGGCTGAGAAGCTAGCTCCTCTCCCGACCGGACGCCGGTGGTTCGCCGTCGAAGCTCTCCATGGGGTCCACCCAAGCTGCGCCGACGGTTTCTCCCCACCGTTCGCGCCAGGTTGCGTGGAGGTCCTCCAGCGCCTTTCGCGCGGTGGCGGGGGAATCGGGTCCTTCGGCGTTCTTCACGGGAGCGAACTCGCTCTTTCGGCTCACCCTGAGAAGGGAAATCCCCGGGGAGGCGGGGAATGCGTCGAAGAGGAACCGTTCGTACTTGCAGCCGATCTCGCCGGAGCGGTCCTCGCCGGAGGCGGGGTCCACATGGGGAATTCGTTTGCGCGCCAGATGCCATGGAAGCTCCAGGTCGGCGAAGGATTCCGCCAGGTCCAGCCGGACCAGATGGGAAGCGATGTTGGCTTCGCGGTGGACGGGAAGTCCGTCGGCGTCCAGGGTCGAGGCCGTCCGGGCGGGCAGTTCGGTGTATTCGGCCACCCTGGGCCGTCCCCGGGCGTCCTGGGCGTAGACGCCCACCTTCTCGGAAGGATCCGTGCGCAGGACGGTCTTGCAGGACAAGGGCTGTCGGGCAAAGGCCGCGAAGCCCAGGAAGACCGGATCGCACGGGAGGGAAAGGATGTTGTCCACACCGGCGACATGGATCCAATCGATCCCTCTCGTCTTCCAGGAGGACAGGATACCCGTGTCGCGCAGGCGCTCCCAGATCCCGCCGTTGCCGTCCGGCACCAGCGCGAGCCTTCCCGGCGAGCCCAGCAGAGCGCGCCCGGCGTCGTCCAAGGCGGGTGCCGAGGACTGGACGAAGAAGGAGGGCCAGCCCTCGGGAAGCGGCGGACCCGGGCGTTCCCGGAACCAGCGGCGCGTGGCCTCGTCGTTGTCCGGCCCGGTCATGACGGAAAACGGCGGCAATGAGCCGGAGAGCGTTTCCAGGCGGAGGAGGCGGCGCACGGCGATCTCGAACAACGCGAGGTTTCCGGGAAGTCCCAGGGGAGCGGCCCCCTTTGGGCCGTCGTATCCCAGTCGCGAGCCTTGTCCTCCCGCCATGAGGACGAACGCCGCCCGACCGGAAGCGAGAAGGGAAAGGCCCGCTTCGCGCAACGAGGACCGCCGGTCCAGGGTCGGTTCGCTCGCGCGCACGGGAAAAAGCTCCGTCGGCGCGGGATGTTCCGCGGCCGGCCCGGCAAACAGGTGCATGGCCCGGACCCGGCCCCAATCGATCCCTTCGAGTTCCCTGAGGAAACCGGCTTTCCGGTCGGGTTGCAGGTTCCCCAGGTGCTCCAGCAGGTGTTCCTGGCCGGCGGCGCGCAGGCGGGCTTCCATCAGCGCACCTTGAAGAAGATGACCAGTCCCACCAGCAGCATGAACAGGGACACCAGGTGGAAGCGCCAGATGATCTTGGAGTTGGCGTCGGTGCGACGACGGTACTTGTCTTCAAGCACCTTCTGGAAGTGGTGGTGCACCGGGGCCATGCGGAATAGGCGCTTGCCTCCCGACGCCTTGAACCACCCGATCTGCAGCGCCACAGAAAGCGCTTCGGCGAGGAACACGAATCCCACCACCAGCAGGAAGAGCTCCGCCTTGGAGAACACGTACATCATCCCGATGGCCCCGCCGAAGCCGATGGAGCCCGAGTCGCCCATGTAGATCTCGGCGGGGGGGCTGTTGTACCAGAGATAGGCCATCAGGGCGCCGCTCATGGCCCCGGCCACCACGAGGAGTTCGTCCACCCCGGGCAGGTGGGGCAGGAGCAGGTAGTGCGACCACACGGCGTTTCCGCAGATGTAGGCCACGGTCCCAGTGAACAGCGCCGAAGTCACGAGGGGAACGGAGACCAGGGAATCCAGGCCGTCGGTGAAGTTGGCGCCGTTGGCGGTCGCGGTGACCACGAAGGACATGAACAGCACGAAGCCCCAGCCGGGGAGGTGGAGCTGGAAAAGGCTGGGCTTGACGAAGGGAATGGCGATGGTGGCGGCCTGAAGGTGCGGCACGTATCGGAAGGCGGCCCAGGAAACCAGAAGCGAGATCCCGAAGTAGAGCGCCAACCGCAGCCTTGCCGAAATGCCGTCGGCCTTGTCCATCCAGTTCTGCTTGGAGGCCTTGCCCAGGCGGATCCTGCGCTTGGTGCGGATCTTGGCGAAATCGTCCAACGCCCCCACCGCGGCGTAGGTCGCGAGAATGCCCAGGATGGCCAGCACCTGGATGTTGGGGATGGCGAACAGGAGGGAGACCACCAGCACCACGGCCACCAGCAGGAGCCCGCCCATGATGGGCGGCGGGGAAGCGTGGGTGGTCCCTGCGAAATCGGAGGTGGCGTCCATGCGGTGGAGGAACCGGATCCACCAGGGCATCAGCAGGAACACCAGCGTCGAGGCGGCGATGGCCGCGGCCCCCGCCCGGAACAGACGTCCGTCGAAGAGGGCGAGATGGGTGGCGTGGTGGAGCCAGATGCTCAACATCGGGATCCTTTCCGCTCCAGGCGGAATTGCCCGAGCCGTTCGTTCCAGAGGTCCTTGAGGGATTCGCGCAGGGGGATGGCCGAACGCCACCCCGTGTGCAGGAGGATCTTGCCGGGGTCTCCCAGCATCATGGGGATTTCGGCGCTTCGTTCCCGGCGCGGATCGAAGCGGACCTCGACGCCACCACCCGAGAGCTGCACCAGCTCCTCGGCCACCTGGCGGGCGGTCGCGGTCTTGCCCGAGGCGACGTTGTAGGTCTCGCCCGGCTCGCCCTTCTCCAGGAGCAGGACGTACGCGCGCGCCACGTCGCGGACATCCACGTAGTCGCGCTCCACCTCAAGGTCCCCCGTGTACAGCACGGGTTCTCCCCGTTCGACCCGGATCCGCGCCAGCTGCCAGGCGATCTCGCCGGCCAGGGACTGCCTGGAGAGCCGGGGCCCCACCGTGTTGAAGAGGCGCGCCACCACGATGCGCAGACCGTGCCCCAGCACGTACTGGCGCGCGAGGATCTCGCCGCAGGCCATGCTCGCCCCCATGGTGGAAAGCGGAAGCAGAGGATCGTCCTCGGTCCGGGCCACTTCCGCGCCCCTTCCCAACGGCCCCAGCCCGTAGATCTCGGCGGAACTCTGGAAGAGGATGCGGGCGCCGGGGCAATGGCGGCGGCAGGCTTCCAGGACGTTGCGGGCCAATGCCACGTTGCCCAGGAGAGCTTCTTCCGGATCCTCCTCGCCGGACCGGACCGACCAGCGGCTGGCGAGATGGATCACCTGGGAAGGCTGGTGGAATTCGAAGAGGCGGCGCGCCTCCTCGGGGTCGCGCAAGTCGGCGCGCACGTACTGCACGTCCGCGCGCTGCTGTTCCGGGGCCGGCAGGACCGGGCCGGCTGCCACCAGGGGTCCGCTCTCGCGGGGCAGCAGTTCCATGAGGTGGTGGGCGATCGAGCCCGTCGTGCCGGCGACCAGGATGGACATTCAGGCTCCGATCGCCGACCAGGCGATCGCGGCTTGCTCGGAGGGGACGTCCTCGACCACCATCGCCGAACCGATGGCGGTGGGAAGCACGAACCGGACGCGGCCCGACCGCGCCTTCTTGTCGCGGGCCATCGCGTCCCAGGCGGCTTCGCGGTCCAGGGAGATCCCGGCGGGGATCCGGACCGGGAGACCCAGTTCCCGGATCAGGGTGCTTTGACGGATTTCGTCAGCCTCCGTCCAGAGCCCGCGCTCCCTGGAGAGCCTGCCCGCGCAGAGCATTCCCAGGGCGATCGCCTCGCCGTGGAGCAGCGCGCCGTAGCCGGAAAGGGTCTCCAGGGCGTGCCCGAAGGTGTGTCCGAGGTTCAGGAGGGCGCGCACGCCTTCCTCGCGCTCGTCTCCGGCGACGATGGACGCCTTGATGGAGCAGCAGGTGGAGACGATCCGGGACACCGCCCCGGCTTCGCGACCGCGGATGGCCGCTGTGTCGGCCTCGAGCCAGGCGAAGAAATCGGGATCGCGGATCACGGCGTGCTTGACGACCTCCGCCAGGCCGGCCACGTATTCCCGCTCTGGCAGGGTGTCCAAACAGGAATTGTCGGCGAGCACCAGCCGCGGCTGGTGGAACGCCCCGATCATGTTCTTCCCCAGCGGATGGTCCACCGCGGTCTTCCCGCCCACGGAGCTGTCGACCATGGCGAGCAGGGTGGTGGGAACCTGCACGAAGTCGATGCCCCGGAGGTAGCAGGCCGCGGCGAACCCGGTCATGTCGCCACCGACCCCTCCGGAGAACGCCACCAGGAACGCCTTGCGGTCGGCCTTTCGCTCCAGGAGGAAGGTGAACAGGCCTTCCAGATCCCCCAGGGTCTTGTGCTCCTCGCCCGGCTCGAAGGCGAACACGGGGAGGTCCTGCCCCCACTCCCGCTTCCAGGCCTCGATCTCGGAGGCGCGTGCGGCCAGGACGTTGCGGTCGGTGACCACGAAGGGCCTCCCGACGAGCCCGATGCTCCTGCACAGCACCGGCAGGTTGCGGGCGATGCCGGATCCGGAGAAGACCGGGTAGCTCCGCGGACCCAGCGGAACGGTCGCGACCTTCGAGGCCCATGGATCCAAGAGCTCCAGGATGCGCTCGGCGATCTCCTCGCGGCCTTGCTCGTCGGAGGATTCGATCCGGAAGTCGGCCTGCGCGTACAGGTGTTCGCGATCCGACATCAGGTGGTTGATCCTGGCCAGCCTCGAAGCCGGGTCCAGGCCCGCCAGGAGAGGCCGGTTCTCCTTCTTGCCCACGCGCTGGCAGATGGTCTCGGGACGGGCCCAGAGGCCAACCAGGATCCCCGCCGAACGGATCAGGGGCAATGCCTCGGGGTGGATGAGGCTGCCGCCGCCCAAGGCGATCACGCGAGGACTTTCCGCGCTGAGATGACGGATGGCTTCCATCTCGATTTCCCGGAAGGCGGCCTCACCCAGTTCTCCGAACAGTTCCTGCACGGTCCTGCGGTGCCTGGCCTCGATCCAGTGGTCCGTGTCCTCGAAGGGCACACCCAGCCTCTCGGCCACCAGCGCGCCCAGGCGGCTTTTGCCCGTGGCCATGAATCCGGTGAACCAGACGTGCCGGTGCAGCGTCACGGAGCGGGCCGAAGGGTCGGGCAGGAGCGGTCGGACATGATCCGGGGAAAGATGCCAATTCCTACCGGAGGTTTTGTCACTTTCGTGGGTCTCCCTCCGTGCCGATGCACGGGGGACGCCTGCCCGGCTCCCCCGGAGACTGCGCGCCTCACCCACCTCACCCCTCCCTCGCCGGAGGCGAGGGTATCCCCTCTCCAACAAGTGGAGAGGGGAAAAACGAAGCGGGCCCCTCTCCACTTGTTGGAGAGGGGGAATGGGGGTGAGGTGGGCTAGACGCCCAGGGCGCTGCGCATGACGTCGGCGGTCATGTTGAAGTCGAATATGCCGGAATCGTACGCGTTCATCCACCGTTGGAGCGAGAGGACTCCTTGGCCCAAGAGCATGTTGATGCCGTGGACTACGGTTGCGCCATTCTTGGCAGCATCCATCAGAAATAGAGTGTCGTGCGGTTTGTAGACGAGGTCGAAGGCGATCTGATCCATCCCAACGGATCCGGTGGGAACAGGGGTCCGGCCAGCGTCGTTTCCAGTGGACAGTCCAACGGTTGTTGTTTGGATCACGATGGATCGTCCGGAAGGAACCCAATCAGGAAATTCCGAAAGATCCCTGGCTGTCGTGGGGATGGGGGCTTCAATGTCTCCGAGTCCAACAGCGGGAGATCGATTGCGGACTTCTCTAGCCAAATTCCGTGCTTTTTCGACATCTCGACCGAAAATTGTCAGTGATCTTGGTAAGGTGTTGTCCTGTGCAAAGCCGAAGGCCAAGGTCTGAGCAGAGCCTCCCGTCCCGAGAATCGCGATATCGAATTCCGTGAGAATGCGATCCAAGTTGCGATTTGGATTGGGGCTTATGCCAAGCCCATTTTTCAGCAAGGCGTCACGGGCTCCCTGGAAGTCCGTGGAGTCCCCGCCAAATTTTCCATCGGGCTGGCGGACCAAAGTGTTCACTGCCTTGGCATATTGCGCGTAGGTGTAAATGCGCCGATTTCCAGCTATGAGCCACTCGTACACCGCCACTTTGTGCGGTACGGTGACGTTGCAGCCGATGACGTTTTCGTCGGCTTCGAGGCGTTCCAGGGTGAGGATTAGGTCTTCCGGGAGGACATCGAGGGTTTCGTAACGCCAGTCGAGGCCGAAGTGCTGGATGGCGGCGTTTTGCATGAGGGGGGAGAGGCTGTGGGAGACCGGGTGGCCCAGGAGGTAGAGCTTTTTCATGCCGCGTTCCAGTCGAGGTTCTCCACCGCCTGCTCCAGTTGCCTGTCGGCCTTGGCGGTGCGGGAACGCTTCCAGGCCAGGGCTTCCCCGTGGATGGCTGCGCGCAGGGTGTCGAAGCCTTCGCGGGTGGACGCAGACACGCTCAGCGCGTGCGGGAAGTGGATGGCCATGCTCTCCCGGTCGGGGCCGTCCAGGAGGTCTGCCTTGTTGAAGACCACGATGCGGGGCAGGGTGTCGCCGCACAGTTCGTCCAGGAGGTCGCGGGCCACCCGCATCTCATCGTCGCGGAATCTGTCCGACCCATCCACCAGGTGCAGGACCAGGTCGGCTTCGTCCACCACGCGCAGCGTGCTGCGAAACGACGCCACCAGGTGGTGGGGGAGCTTGCGGATGAAGCCCACCGTGTCGGAAAGCGTGCACTCCGGGGCGTCGTTTCCCACCCAGAGCTTGCGGGTGGTGGCGTCCAGGGTGGAGAACAGCCGGTCCTGAGCGAGCACCTTGGCCCCCGTCAGGGCGTTGAGCAGCGTGGACTTCCCGGCATTGGTATAGCCGGCCAGCGCCACCGAGAACGCGTCGCTGCGCCTGCGCTTCCCCTGCTCCGTGCGGCTGGTCTCCAGGTCCGCCAACTCCCGGCGCAGCTTCGCGAGCCTCGTGCGGGCGATGCGGCGGTCCGTTTCCAATTGCGTCTCGCCCGGCCCCAGCGTCCCGATGCCGCCGCCCTGGCGCTCCAGGTGGGCCCACATCCTGGTGAGCCTGGGAATCAGGTATTCGAGCTGGGCGATCTCCACCTGCAGCTTGGCCTCGCGGGTGCGGGCCTGGCGCGCGAAGATGTCCAGGATCAGGCCCGAGCGGTCCAGGATGAACCTCTCCGTCTGTTCCTCCAGGCGTTTGGCTTGTCCTGGAGACAGGTCGTCGTCGAAAACGATCTTGTCCGCGTTGTTCGCTTCGCAGAGTTCCGCCAGTTCGCGCACCTTGCCCTGGCCCAGAAGGGTGGCGGGATCGAAGGTCGTGCGGTTCTGCACCAGCACTCCCGCGACCTCGGCGCCCGCGGAGAAGGCCAGTCTCTCCAATTCGGCCAGGTGCTGGGCGGTGGTGGCCGGATCCTGCGCCCGCGTGCTCACGCCCACCAGCACCACGCGTTCCCGGGAATTGTCGTGACGCCCGCGCGCGGCCGCGGTGGGCGCGAAATTCACTCCCACTCGATGGTCCCCGGCGGCTTGTGGGTGCAGTCGTAGAGCACCGCCCCGGCCCCCAGTTCCAGGAGCTTGCCGGCGAGTTCGCGCAAAGGGGCTTCCGGCGCTTCCCAGAAACTCGCGGTCATGGCCTCGCGGCTGATGACGGGCCGCAGCACCACGACCTCCTTGCCTCCCGCCAGAACCGGCAGGAGCACCACCGGCATCTGCCAGACGGTCTGGTAGGCCCCGATGCTCTGGAGCCATCGCGTCGATTCCGAGTCGAGCGCGCGCAACAGTTCCAGTCGACCGCGCGTCGAGAAGGCTTCGTGCCCGACGAAATCCGTCGCTCCGGCCACCTGCCAAACCACCCGGTTGAAGGCTCGGACCCTGTTGGTCAGCTCGACAGCCGCGGTCTCCAGCTTCTTCCAGTCGCAGAGGCCGCGCAGCACCGCGGGCTGGGCGTAGGTGCGACCGTCGCCCTGGACTCCCACGGACCGGACGGGCAACGCCGAGAACCCGAACCCGTGCGCCGCGGCCACCACGCCGGCGGCCTGGACGGATTCCGGCGATGTCCGGGGCGCGTCGGGGCCTTGGCACAGGAGGCGCACGCCCAGGCCCGGACCCGGGAACGGGTGCCTCCAGACCAGGCCGTGGGGTATCCCGAGCTTCTCGCCCAGTGCGCGGACTTCGTCCTTGTAGAGCTCGGCCAGCGGTTCCAGGATCCGTCCCGCCTCGATGAGCCGCAGGATGGCGGGGACCCGGTTGTGGTGGGTCTTGATGGTGGCGGCGTTGGCGGTGCCTCCGGACTCGATGGTGTCCGGGTAGATGGTTCCCTGGGCCAGGAGCCATTCGTCCGGGTCCAGGCCCAGCCTCGCGGTTTCCTCGGCTTGGACGTCCAGGAAGGTGTCGCCGATGATCTTGCGCTTCTTCTCCGGCTCGGAGACCCCCGCGAGGCGCGAAAGGAAGAGGTCCGTGGCGTCGGCCACGCGCAGGTTGTCGAAGCCTTCCTTCTTCATGAACTCCATGACACCGGCCGATTCCGATTCGCGCATCAGCCCGTTGTCGATGTGCAGGCCCAGCACGCGCCCGGGGCCCAGCGCCTTGTTCAGGAGAGCGAAGGCCACGGTGCTGTCGACGCCGCCGGAGACCAGCAGGAAGACCTTCCGCCCCTGCGCCTGCAGACGGATCTTGTCGGAAAGGGCCGCAGCGTAGTCGCCGATGTTCCATTCCCTGCGGAAGCCGCAGAAGTCCAGGAAATTGGAGAGGATCTTCTCTCCCTGCACCGTGTGCACCACTTCGGGGTGGAATTGGAGTCCGAACCGGCGGGAGGGGACGTTCTCCACGGCGGCGTGGCGGCAGTTGATCGTGGTGCCGGAGACCCGGAACCCCTTGGGGAGCACGTCCACCTCGTCGCCGTGGCTCATCCACACCCGGGTGGGCGAAGGAATCCCCGTGAACAGCGGGGACATTCCGTCGTGCTTCAGATCCGCTGGCCCGAATTCATGGACCTCGCCCTTCCGGACATGGCCGCCCAGCTCCTGGTTGATGGTGTGGTGGCCGTAGCAGAGACCCAGCACGGGCACCGGCACGGAAAGCCATCGCGCATCGAAATCGGGGCGGTCGGCGTCGTAGACGGAGGACGGCCCGCCGGAAAGGATCACCCCGCGCACGTCGCCCAGGTTTTCCGGCGCGGACCCGGGAAAACGGATTTCGGAGTAGACGCCAAGATGGCGGATCCGGGTGGCGATCAGATGGGCGTATTGCCCTCCGAAATCCAGCACGACAAGTTTCTTCATCCACGGGAAAGCTAGGAACCGCCGCGCCTGTCGGTCGGGCCGACCAGCGCGCACTCCTTCGGGTTCCCAGGACGGAACCGGGGGGCCTTGGATAGCCCCACCGGTCCCTGACTCCAACCAAGTTTAGCCTACCCGGAAAGAGCTTTTCACTAGGTAGCTTTTCTGAACTTTGGCTCCAAGGAAAAAATAAATATGGGTTCGAGTCGAATTTGAGTTCTCGTGCCTTGTATACTAGTCCTCGGAATAATCAGAAAAGGACTGGAACAATATGCTTTACACACTTGCCGTGATTCTGATCGTTTTGTGGCTTTTGGGGGTCGTGACTTCCTACACCATGGGCGGATTTGTTCACATCCTTTTGGTCATTGCAGTTGTGATCATCCTAGTGCGCCTGATACAAGGCCGCAAAGTCTTGTAAATGTCCAAATACGGAATTTGACTCGGGATTTGGCATTTCACATTTGACGGATAGCGTTTCACCTGAAGGAAACAAAATGGATTCATGTACCCATGAGCACCACTGCTGTTGTAAGTTGTTGTCCCTATTGGCGGCAATTGGGATCGGATTCGCAACGCTGGTCTTCGTGATCGCAAGATGGAAAAAGATTTCCGTGCTTTTCGAGCCTTTGATCAAGGAAAAGTGAGATGAGCACCAGAGACGCCTACAAGGCAAAGATCCAAGCCGAAATCGAATTGGCACAAGCGAAATTGTCTGAATTGAAAGCGCAAGCAAAGGTCTCCGCATCGGACGTTCGAATCAAATACTCCCAAATGGTGGACGACCTCGAACGAAAACTCGACGCGACGAAAACCAAACTCAAGGAACTCGGCACCGCCAGCGAAAGCGGGTGGGAGCATCTAAAAGACGGAATTCAGGATGCTTGGACAGACCTGGAAACCGGCATCGGCAACGTCGCCGCCAAGTTCAAGACCTGATTCACAAGGAGTTTTTGAAATGAAAACAAACACATTGGCGGGGGCTGTTCTGCTCCTGGCGCTAAGCAGCGCGCCTGTTCTTGCGGACGACGTCGTCGGTCAACCGGACGGAACCTTCGCACTGGGTCTTCAACTGGGGGCTGCGGACGGGAAGAACGGTGCCAGCGGATTCAGCGGGATCACCGCCCGCTTCGGTCGGGACAGGACCATCGAAGGTGTCTTGGCCTTCAACCCAGGTGGGACCTGGATCGTGAACGGGAACTTCCTGCTGCACAGCTCCAGCCTGTTCCAACAACACCCGATTTCCGCCATCAAGCTGTACGCGGGATTCGGGCTGGGAGCCTGGACCGGTGGTGATGGCGGCTTCTGGGCCCAGGTCCCGCTGGGCGTGGACTTCGACTTCTCCCTTCCCATCGAGGCGTCCGTCTACGTGGCCCCGGGACTGGACATCCTGCCCTCGGCGGCGGCCAACGTGCACTTCGGGCTCGGGGTGCGCTACTGGTTCTAGTGGGGAAAGGCCGGGGTTTGCCGGATTCCGGCAGACCTTGGCTCCTCGGCTATCTGTTGCACAACGCCACCGAACGCGAATCCGAAAACCCTGGCGCGGTCAATTGCACGATGGCGAGACCGTGCCCGGAGAGTTGAAGGTTGGAGGTTCCAACAGGGAGATCGGAGCTGGCGAGCACGCGCCCCGTCAGGTCACGCACCACGGCGCGGGAGGCCCGAGGAACGGTCACGCGCAGACCCTGTGGAATGGCGACGACGGAGGTATTCTCCGCCGCGACACCCTTGATGGCGACCTCGGGCGGCATCGCGACGAAGGCGGCGGGCGGCGTGTACATCTGCGCGGTCACCTGGCCCAGGTGGAACGAGTCGATCTGGAAGTGGCCCGAGGAGAGGCCATTGACCTGTTTGTCTTCCTGGATGTGCCAGTGGAAGCCAGTCGCCGTGGACATGTTCGGGCTGCCTGATCGCAAGTTGATCCGACTCGCGTTGAAGCTGGCGATGCTGTGCGTGTATGTCTTCCAACTGGTTCCGACCGTGTCCAGAACGTGGAAATAATCTTGATCTGTGATGTCGCTCTCCAGCACGTAGTCGTCGAGGATGATGCTGTGGCTTGCCTTGAGACGGTAGGTGACCCTTGTCACATACTGGAGCCCCGTCCAACCATTGGCATCCCAACCGACTCCGCAGTAGTTGTATCCCAAGTTCGGGGTACCGAGATTGTAGTCGAATTGAAGTGAGCGGTCGGCGCCAGCTCCCGAAACACCAAAATTCGAGATTTTGGCATCTCCTCCTGCACTCGAATTGTCGAACGACGACCACGCCCCCAGATTCGGCGACAAGGTGGGCGCCGCGAAGTCGTCCACGATCAACCATTTTCCGTCCGGACTGCGGATGTCCTTCTGGTGGGCCACCCACACCGCGGTGGACACGTCCGACAGGCCGTGCGCGGAAAACACCACGTCGCAGGCGCCCTGGGCGAAGGGGGCGCCATCGGAGGCCTGGCCGCCCCATACGGCGGATAGCGAATCCGACGAGCCCGAGGTGGACCAGGTCTGACCGCTGGTCCGTTGCGTGATGGTGATCCGCCAGGCGGCGGGCTTCTCCAGCCGCGCTCCTGCGGAAAGACGCATGGTTTGGAAATCCAATTGGCGCGCCGAGACCTGGGGTTGCGTCGTCCAGGCCTGGGGGACGCCCGGCATCGGGTCGGCGAGGTCTTCCCAGATGTTGGAAAAGCGACCCTCGAGCACCGCGGCGCCGAACCACGCCAGGAACTGGTCGAAGTACATCTCGTTGTGCGCGGTGTCTTCCGCGTGGATGGCATCGGTCGCGTTGGGATCCACCGCCCACCCCCAATAGTCGGAGGTCGGGGAATCCCGGTGGGCCAGGAGTTCGGTGGCCCAGGCGGCGGGGATGGCCGGATTGGACGAGGCCATCGAAGCGCAAGCCCACGTCCCGATGGTGAGGTGGGAATGCTCCTGGCGCGGTCGGGTGCAGCCAGCCCCTCCGGACAGGCTCCAAATGGAATCCGGAGAGACCAGGTTTCCGTCCATCTGGTAGAAGTTCGCCAATGCGGGATTCGCCCCCAGGAAGTTCATGGCCGTATCCAGAAACGCTTTGGCGCGCGGTTCTCCGTTCCAGGTCCAATCCAGTCCCAGCCGCCACAGGACCCGGATCCCGTCCTTGTACATGTCGTGGCCCTGGTCGAAGGGATTGTATCCCAGACTTCCGCTGTACCACGTTCCATTTGGGACCATCCAGTCCGGGAGCAGCCCCAGGGCATAGCCCGGATTGGCTTGGATCACCTTGTAGGCTTGGTCCACGACGGCCATCCAATTGTGCGCGGTGTCGGCCTTGGCGAAGATCCGGTAGTTGGCAGGAGCCAGGTATCCCGGATCCACGAACGCATCGCCTCCCCAGGCGGCGCCAGGAGAAAGGTTGTAGTTCGCCGTCACTGCTTGGCTCCAGAGGGTGCTCAGCATCGCCTTCGCCCGGGTCTTGTAATCGACGTTGAGCGGACTGGTGTGGGCCTTCCAGACCCCTTTTTTCACCAGGCTGTCGGCGAACAGGAGCGTCATGCAGATGTCTTCGTCCGCATCGGTGGCCATTCCCTTGCCACCCACAGGGATCGCACCGTTGTCCCACCTCCAGTTGTAGAACCCTCCCGTGGAGCTCCACAGGTCCTTCTCCGTCGCATCCCAGATGGAATTGAAGGTGGTCTGATCGTTGTCGTAGAGCGCTGCGATCATGCCGTACGAGGAGGACTCCGACACCGCGTCCCCGGGAGTTTCGGATTTGGGCCGGTGGACCAGTCCGTCTCCATAGGGTGCGATGTTCCGCGCCTTGATTCCCGACCAGGTGTGCTCCAAGGCCGTGTCCAGCAGAGGGTTGGAAACTCCGGCCAAGGAAGAAGGGTAGGGTGCCCCGGCAAAAACCAGGGCCGGAAGAAGCATCAGACTGGATAGAAGCATCGTTCGAGGCATGGAGGTCTCAAAATGCCATCGATCCAACCGTTTCGCAGGCGGGTTTTGGAGTTGCCCCGCCCGGAATCGTTCTCGGCCCGCCACAATGCCGGGATACCGGACTCCGGGGACCCCTATTCCTCGGGGGCGTCTTCGCTCTCCGTGCTGGTGGGGAGGCCGACGAAGTCGTCGCCATGCAGGGCTTCGCGGATCTTGGCTTCGAGGTCCATGGCCATCGCGGGGTGCTGGCGGATGTATTCCAGAGCCGAATCCCGTCCCTGTCCGATCCGCTCGGGCCCGTAGGAAAACCAGGAGCCGGACTTGGAAACGATCTCCAGTTCCACGCCCAGATCGAGAAGGGAAGACGGTTTGGAGATGCCTTCGCCGTACATGATGTCGAACTCGCACTGCTTGAAGGGGGCGGCCAGCTTGTTCTTCACGATCTTGACGCGGGTGCGGTTGCCCACCACCTCCTCGCCGGACTTGATGGAGCTAATCCTGCGGATGTCGGCGCGAAGGGATGCGTAGAACTTGAGGGCGTTGCCGCCGGTGGTGGTCTCGGGGTTTCCGAACATCACGCCGATCTTCATGCGCAGCTGGTTGATGAAGATCATGCAGCAGTTGGACTTGCTGAGAATGCCGGTGAGCTTGCGCAGGGCCTGGCTCATGAGCCGAGCCTGCAAGCCCACGTGGCTGTCGCCCATCTCCCCGTTGATCTCGGCCTGGGGCACCAGCGCGGCCACGGAATCGATCACGATGATGTCGATGGCCCCCGAGCGCACGAGCGTCTCGGCGATGTCCAAGGCTTGTTCCCCCGTGTCGGGCTGGGACACGAGGAGGTTCTCGATGTCCACGCCCAATCTCTTGGCGTACTGGGCGTCGAAGGCGTGTTCGGCATCGATGAACGCGGCGACACCTCCTGCCTTCTGGGCTTCGGCGATGGCGTGGAGGGAGAGCGTGGTCTTGCCGGAGCTTTCGGGGCCGTAGATTTCCACCACGCGACCACGGGGCCAGCCGCCCACCCCCAGGATCGCGTCCAATTGGATGCAACCGGTGGGAATGATGCCCATTTCCGCCCTGCCGCTGTTCATGCCCAGGGTCATGATGGAGCCCTTGCCGTGGTTCTTCTCGATCTGGGCGAGCGCGGCGTGGAGGGATCGCTCCTTCTCCTTGTCCTTGTCCAGGGATCCCGCCGAAACGACGATGCCTTCTCTCGCGACATTCTTCTTGGGTGTGGCTACGGCCATGGTTCTCTCCTCGCACGTATTGGTGGATCAGGGTTTCCGTTTCGCCCGCTCGAGCGAAATGGGAGGGTGGTGGATCAGGGGGCGAACACCGATTCGCCTCTGAATGGAAAGAACATACTGAATACTGCTCAAGAGGGCAAGTGAAATTTTGAATAGGTGATGGATGGTCGGGGGAAGAACCTCGGGAGGCTAAATTCACTTCCCTTATGACCATGGAAAGCAAATATTCGCCCATCGAGGTGGAGAAGAAGTGGGAAGCCCTCCACCGAGGGAACGGCTCGTTCCACCCGCGCGGAGAGGGGAAACCCTTCACGGTGGTGATTCCTCCGCCCAACGTCACAGGCGCCCTGCACATGGGCCATGCCCTGAACCAGACCATCCAGGACGTGCTGGTGCGGTTCGAGCGCCTGCGCGGCCGACGCGTCCTTTGGCAGCCGGGCACCGATCACGCCGGAATCGCCACCCAGAACGTGGTGGAACGGGCCCTGGCGAAGGAAGGGAAGAAGCGCCGCGAGATGGGGCGCGAGGCGTTCGTGGAACAGGTCTGGGCCTGGAAGAACGAATACGAGGCCCGCATCGTGGGGCAGGTCCAGCGCATGGGTAACTCGTGCGACTGGGACCGTCTGCGCTTCACCATGGATGAAGGACTGTCCCGCGCGGTGCGCGCCGCCTTCGTGCACCTGTACGGGAAGGGTCTGATCTACCGGGGCAAGTACATCGTGAATTGGTGCCCCAAGGACCGCACCGCGCTCTCCGACGACGAGGTGGAGACCAAGGACGGTGGGGAGCCCGGGCATCTGTGGCACCTGCGCTATCCGTTGGAAGACGGAACGTTCCTGGTGGTCGCCACCACCCGGCCCGAGACCATGCTGGGCGACACCGCCGTGGCGGTCAATCCCAAGGACGAGCGGTACGCGAGCCTGGTGGGCAAGCGGATCAAGCTGCCGCTCACGGAACGGACGATTCCCGTCATCGCCGACGACTTCGTGGAGATGGACTTCGGGACGGGATGCGTGAAGGTGACGCCGGCGCACGATCCGACGGATTTCGGCGTGTTCCAGCGCCATCCCGAGATCGGGGTGATCGACATCATGAACGAGGACGCGAGCCTCAACGAAGAGGTTCCCGAGCGTTTCCGCGGGCTGGACCGCTACGAGGCGCGCAAGCGCATCGTGGCCGAGTTCGAGGAGCTGGGCCTCCTGGAAAGGATCGAGGATCGCATGACGCCCATCGGGCGCAGCTACCGCTCCGGCGAGCCCATCGAGTACCGTCTTTCCGACCAGTGGTTCGTGGACATGAAACCGCTCGCCGAAAAGGCCTTGGCCAGCACCCGCGAAGGCCGCGTGAAGTTCGTGCCCGAGCGCTGGAACGACTACTACTGCAAGTGGCTGGAGAACGTGCGCCCGTGGTGCATCTCGCGCCAGCTCTGGTGGGGCCATCGCATTCCGGTCTGGTACGACGAGGACGGAGTGCCGGTGGCGGCCCTGGAAGAACCTGCGACGCATCCCGAGACGGGGAAGAAGATCGTCCGGCAGGACGACGACGTGCTGGACACGTGGTTCAGTTCCGGCCTGTGGCCGTTCAGCACGCTCGGCTGGCCGGGCGAAGCCGCCGTGGTGGGCGCTCCCGTGGACAGCTGGATCCAGCCGGACGTGAAGGGACATTTTCCGACCGACGTCCTGGTCACCGACCGCGGCATCATCTTCTTCTGGGTGGCGCGCATGGTCATGATGTCCAACGAACTCACCGGACTGGACCCGTTCCACACCGTGTACATCCACGGCACCATCCTGGACGACAGGGGCCGGAAGATGTCCAAGTCGCTGGGGAACGGGATCGACCCCCTGGAGATGGCCGACCAGTACGGCGCCGACGCCGTGCGGTTCTCGCTTTTGATCCTGTCCAGCGAGGGCCAGGACATCAAGCTCAGTCCCACCAAGTTCGAGATGGGCCGGAACTTCGCGAACAAGCTTTGGAACGCGACGCGCTTCGTGCTGCCGCATCTGGAAGGGGCCGATGTCGGGACCCCCGCCCTGGATCCCTCCGACCGCTGGATCCGGTCGCGCCTGGCCACTGTGACAAAAAACGTCACAACGTCGCTGGAGGCTTGCAAGTTCGCCGACGCGGCCATGGAGCTGTACCACTTCGCCTGGGGCGACTTCTGCTCGTGGTACCTGGAACTGCGCAAGAACGAGATCCACGGCGAAGACGGTCCCGCGAAGGCCTCCGCGGTGGGGTCCTGCTTCCAGGTGCTGGACGCCCTCACCCTGCTCCTGAGCCCGTTCATGCCGGCGCTCTGCGAGGAGCTGCGCGAGCACCTGGGACTGCCGCAGGCGATCCTCTCCAGATGGCCCGTCTTCCCGGTGTCCGCCGTGGACGAATCCGCCGAGCGGGCCTTCTCCCTCCTCATCGCCGCGGTGGAAGCCGTCCGCGGCCTGCGCGGACGCTACCAGATCGCTCCCAGCCGGATCCTGTCCGCGGTGGTGCGGGCGGACGACGCACAAATCCTCTCCGACCTGCGGGAGAACATTTCCGCCCTCCGGACCCTGGCCGGGGCGGAAGTCGTGCTCCAGGTGGGAGGCGACAAGCCCGCATTCTCCGGCACCGAGATCCTTTCCGGCATGCAGGTCCACGTGGCCCTGGAAGGGATATTGGACAAGGAGGCGGAATTGGCGCGGGTGGCCAGGGAGCTCACCGAAGCGGAGAAGTTCGCAGGATCCATCCGCTCCAAGCTCGGGAACGAATCCTTCGTGTCGCGCGCGAAGCCCGAGGTGGTGGACGCCGAACGCGAGAAGCTCGCGAACCAGGAACTGCGCGCCTTGCGCCTGCGCGAAACGCTGGCGGAGCTGGTCGCCTAGCGGATCGGCGAGCGGAAGCCGCCCCCGAAGAGACCGAGATCGTATCTTCCTCTCGGGTTGGCTGGTAGCCAATTCCTGAAAGGACGGTTCCCATGTTCGCCAAGATCGCATCGAGCCTGACGCTCCTGCTCGCCATCGCATCCGCCGCATCCCATGCCGCGGAGCCCAAGGCCGTCGCGGAAGTCCAATCGATTTCCGGCAGCCGTGTTTCCGGGATGGTCATGTTCAAGGACACCGCGGATGGAGTTCACGTGGTCGCCATCGTCAAGGGACTGGAACCGGGCAAGCACGGTTTCCACATCCACGAGTTCGGAGAATGCGTGGATTCGGGCGCCTCGGCCGGCGGCCATTTCAATCCCACCGGCACCACCCACGGCGGACCCATGTCCATGCACCACCACGCAGGAGACCTGGGGAACATCGTGGCGGACAGCTCGGGAACCGGGCGCGTCGACCAGTTCTTTCCCGGTCTTTCGCTCGTGGGCCCGACTTCCATCCTGGGCCGCAGCGTGGTGGTCCACGCGAAGGTCGACGACCTGTCCACCCAACCTTCGGGAGCCTCGGGCACTCGCATCGGATGCGGCGTGATCGGACTCTCGAAGCCCTAGCTAAGCGGCGATTCCGCGGGCTTCGAAAAGCTCGCGGATGCGTTTCGCGCTCGCAGGCATGGCGGGCACCAGTTCCTGCGCCCAGGTCTGGACGCGGAACTCCTCCAGGCACCAGGCCAGTTCCGCGAGGCGCTCGAAGGCGTCCGGATCGGCCAGTGCGCCGGGTAGCCGCCAAGACTCCGCGTTGTTTCCCGATTCCCTGCGCAAAGCCAGCACGAACGGGGCGAGTTCGGACGCTCGTTCCTGATCGCGCTTGGGGTTGTCCACGGCGCTGCGAAGCCTGCGGGCCGCGGTTTCCCACCAGACGGGCAGCCGCCCGAAGACGGGCCAGTGGGCGGATCCCGGAAACCCCGCCGGCCAGAGGCGCGTTCGCGTGAGTTCCGCGAACCGGACGAGGTCGGGTCGATGCGGCGGAACGGTGCGCGCGGTCTCCTCGAAGACTCGTCTTGCCGCCACCAGGGCTCGGATGCGGTCCCGTGCCTGGGAGCGACCCTCGCGCAGGCGTCGACGGGCTTCCTCCAGGCGGACCAGGAACGTGGCGCGATCGCGGGTGTCCCCCTGGCGTCCCGCCTCCAGCGCCCATTTCCGGAGCGACTCGCACAGTCCTTGGGAAAAGAGCCGCGCTTCGGTCCACGCCGAGAGCGGGAGATCGATCTCGACGGGCATCCGGAGATCGCGGGGAAGCCAGGCCAGGAGATGGTCGGCACCGTCGACGTTCCATTCCAGCAGGCTGCGCAAGGCTTCGCGGTGGGAGTGGTCGGCCTCGGCGGAAGACGGAAAACGACGAAGTTCCACGTCCCGGTCGCGCAGGGACAGGGCGGGGAAGAGCGTCAACGGCATGCCTCCCGAGCGGATCTCTTCGGTCGGGGCCACGACCAGGTCCTGAGGCCAATCCCGCATTCCCGCGCGCAACACTCCACCCGTCGCTGATTCGGCCGCCTTCCGGCGCATGGCCAGCATGCGTTCCGCGAGCCGCTCGCGCAGCCGGGGAAGGTCCCGGTCCCTGCCGGTTTCCGCACCCTTGGAATCGAGCACCGCGACCAGCATCCGCAGATGGGGCGGAAGATCCCCTTCGGGGTGGAAGGCGGCGGCCCGGATTCCGATGCCGTGTCCGCGCAGCCACGTCGCAAGCGCTTCGCGCAGGCCCGTTCGGCCGGCCTCTGCGGCGGTGTCGCGCACGAAACGCCTGGCGGTCTCGGAGAGCGGCGCCAGCGCCTGGCGGTCGTTCCGCGGGAGCGAGCGCAAAAGCAGATCGACCTTCTCGGGGAGCCGCCCGGGCACGAGCCATTCCACCGCCGCGTCGGGAACGGATTCCAACCTGTCCTCGGGAACGGTGAGGCGGATTCCGTCGTCGTCGTCCTCGGGAGCGAACCGGTAGGACAACGGCAGGTCGAGGCCCCCGGCCTTCCACCGGTCGGGGAAATCCTCCTCGCGGGGCAGGAGCGACGGATCGGAGATCAAGTCGGATTCCGTCATCCGGAGATTCGAATCTCCCCGGTCCTTAAGGAAGCCCCGCAGGTCCGACGCGCTGGAAAGCCCGGAGGGGAATCGCGCCTTGTACCAGGCGACCTCGGCCTCCACTCCGGCGTGCAGGGCGCGGCGGCGCAGCCGGTCCTCCAGGGCCAGGACCCGGTCGCGCAGGGACAGGTTCGATTCCAGGAACGGGAATCGCCCCTGGAGGCGATCGTCCACCAGCGCCTCGCGGCAGAAGCATTCCGTGGCCGCATCCGGGTCGGCGTCCTTCGCCCTCGCTCTTCGACCCGTGGCCAAGGGAAGCCCCCACAGCAGCACGCGCATCCCGCAGGCGACCTGCTGGGCCGATTCGTCCCAATGGGCCGGGCCGTATTCGCGCTTCAGGAGCGGTGCCCCGATCTCCTCGATCCACAGCGGGTCCACTTCCGCGCAGGTGCGCGCCCATGTGCGGGAGGTTTCCACGATCTCGGCGGCCACCAGCCATGTGGATCCCGCCCGCGCCAAGACGGAGCCTGGCCATGGCGTGGCCAGCCGCCCGCGGGGCGCCCGGTACGGGAGGAGAGGCTTCTTCGCGGGATCGCCCTTCTTCGCGCGCGCGGCCGCCTCCTCGTCCAGGCGGCAGATGTTGGAGAGGAATCCCGCCAGCAGGGCGCGGTGGATCTGCCCGTAGTCGGCGGTCGATTTTTGTCGGCGCGGATCCATCTCGGGGTCCGATTCCAGCAGGTGGGAGATCTGCCGCACCGCGTCGCTCCAGTCGCGCATGCGCATGTAGCTCAGGAAATGCTTCTGGCAGAATTTGCGCAGCCTGTTCCCCGACGCCTCTTCGCCCAGGGCCTTCTCGCAGGCCTCCCACAGGTTCAGGAGACCAACGAAGTCCGATTGCCTGTCCTGGAAGGGCTTCTGCGCGGCCCGCGCCTGGTCTTCCTTGCCTTCGGGCAGCTCGCGGGGGTCGGGGATGGAAAGTCCCGCGGTCAGGATCAACGCCTCGCGCAGGCAGCGTTCGCGGCCGGCCTCCAGGAGGATGCGGGCGCTGCGAGGGTCCAGCGGCAGTCGCGCCATGCGCTTGCCCGTGTCCGTGATGCGGTCCTCCTCGTCCACGGCTTCCAGTTCGCGCAACAGCTGCCATCCGTCGGCAAGCTGCCTGCGATCAGGGGGATCCAGGAACGGGAAGTTTTCGGGAGTTCCCAATCCCACGTCCAGAAGACGCAGGATCACCTCCGAAAGATCGGCGCGCTGCACCTCCGGCTGCGTCTGCACCTCGCGGCTTTCGAAGTCCTCCCGCGAGTACAGGCGAAGACAGATTCCGGGCCCGACGCGACCGCAGCGCCCCGCGCGCTGGCGGGCCGAGGCCTGGGAGATGGGCTCCACCTGCAGCCGCTTGGTGCGGGTGCGGGCCGTGTAGCGGGAAAGCCGCGCGAGTCCGGTGTCCACCACCATCCGGATCCGCGGCACCGTCACGGAGGTCTCCGCGACGTTGGTGGAGAGGATGATCCTCCGCTTGGATCCGGGATGGAAGACCTTGTCCTGGTCGCCGGCGGAGAGCCGCCCGAACAGGGGCACGATCTCGGTGTGGCGCACCGGTGCCTTCTCCAGTTCGCGGGCGGTGTCGCGGATCTCCTTCTCTCCCGGCAGGAAGCAGAGGAGATCGCCGTCGGACAGCTCCATCATCTCCCGGCAGGCGGATGCGGTCCGCTCGGCCAGGGTTTCGTCGTCGTCGTCCACCAGTTCGTCGCGGTAGAGGATGTCCACGGGAAATGTCCGCCCTTCCACCGCCAGCACGGGGGCGGGTGTTCCATCGGGCTCGCAAAACGCCTTGGCGAAGGCCTCGGTGTCGATGGTGGCGGAGGCGACCACGATCCGGAATTCCGGCCTCCTCTCCCGGATGCGGCGCAGGACCCCGATCAGGAAGTCGACGTTCAGGTTGCGCTCGTGCGCCTCGTCCACCACGATGGCGTCGTAGCGGGACAGGAACGGGTCGGAGCCGAGTTCCGCCAGGATGGCTCCGTCGGTGGCGAAGACCACGCGCGTGTCCCGGGTGGTCCGGTTGTCGAAGCGCACCTTGTGTCCCACGAACGCAGTTCCCTCGGACCGCATCTCCTCGGCCACCCGGCGGGCCAGGGACAGCGCGGCCACGCGCCGGGGCTGGGTGATGGCGATGGGTCTGTCTACGCCGAACCCGGCGCGCAGCAGGAGCTTCGGGAGCTGGGTGGACTTGCCGGATCCCGTCTCACCCGCGAGGATCACGACGGAATGGAGTCTCAGCAGCTCCTCGATCTCGTCGGCCTTTCCGTGGATGGGAAGGCTGCCGTCGAAGCTGAGGTCGGGCGTGTAGGGGCGATTCATGAATCGCCCCTACACGCCCTTGCGGGCGATCACCAGGGAGGACGCGCCGTAGCGGCGGACCTCGATTCCCTCGGGCCACACCCCCGGGCGATCCGACGGCCATTGCAGCACCGCCCACCCGCCGCGTTCGGCGAGATCCAGGCATTTCTCCAGCAGGTCGTCCGGAATCGCGGAAAAGGGAGGATCGGCGAACACGACGTGGAAGGCGCCGGGGCGCCGGAACTTGGAGGCGTCCAGCTTCACGATCTCCAACTCGGGGAGGGAAATCGACTCCGCGGTGCGGCGCAGGCAGGCGAGCGGGACGTGGTGGTTCTCCACGGCCGTGGCGCGGGGGGCTCCCCGCGACAGCGCTTCCACCGCCATGGAACCCGTTCCCGCGTAGAGGTCGCAGAAGGCGCCCTCCGCGATCTCGGGTCCGAGGATGGAGAACAGCGCGAGGCGCAGCATGCCGGGCGTGGGGCGGGTGGGTTCCACCCCCGGGGGGGCGTGGATCGTCCGACCCTTGAGCCGACCCGTCGAGACGTGCAGGCTCAAGGCGAGTAGGAGATGGCGTTCGCCTCCATGCGGAGCTTGCCTTCGGGTCCGGAGGTGAGGGACAGGGAAGCCATGCCCAGGGGACAGGAGGTGGACTGCAACGCGGAAAGCCATTTGTCGATGCCGTCCCAGGTTCCGGTGCCCCCCATTTTCCAGGTCGCCCGCTTGCGACCGGACAGATTCTGTACCGACGGGCCCTTGAGGGCGGAAAGGTCCAGGTTCTGGGACTTGGCGAGATCGCGCGCCTGCAGGATGGTCTTGGAGAAGTCGCCCGAGGCGCCTCCGGAAGTCGCGAAACTCGCGCTGAAGGGAAGTCGCGCCACCAGTGCGAACTGGCCATTGGCTCCGGTCTTCATCTCCGTGTCGACCATGCTCTGGGCAAGCAGCCCTTGGACCAATCCCCGCAAGGCGGAGGAATCCTGGGTGGCTCCTTGGAGCACGACCGACCCGGGAGAGTACAGACGCACCCGGGAGAACCGGATCGAGCTCGAACTCACCTGGCGCACCACCGAAAGGATCCGTTCGAACGAGAACAGCTGGTAGGAGAGGCGCGCAGGAGCCGAGAGGTCCTCGAAGCTGGCGGGTGGGGTCGAGGACCCCGTTTGGGTCTGCGCCTCGCTCAGGACCTGGTTCACCACTCCACCGGCCAGGGCAGGGGCCACGACTTCCGGCTGCTCGGCTTGGGGTGGAGGAGGAGGGGGCGGCGGCGGCGGAGGAGGAGGAGGTGGTGGCGCGGGCTTGGCCGGCTTCTCCTCGTGCTTGGGTTCGGGGGGCTTCGGCTTGGGTTTGGGAGCATCGGAGACCTTCACGGGCTCCGTCTTGCCGCTTTCCTTGGCCGTGCGGACGGTGTCCTTCGGATGGGCGGTGTCCTTGACGGCGACCTTGGCCGTGTCCTTCTTGGTCGAGTCGACCTTGGGTTTGGCCACGACGGTGGGAGGGGCGATTTCCGCGAGGATGGACGGGCGCAGGTAGTACCAGACGCCGCCGCCCGCCGCCGCGAGCAGCACCAGGACCGCGGCGACGAGCCACAACCTGCGTCCGCGAGGCGGAGCCTCGTCGCCGAGCTCGGTGGCGAGCGATCCCGCCGTGTCCAGCTCGGGAAAAATGGGTGCGGAATGGAACCGGTTCCTGAGAAGATCGAGACGGATCACGAGCGATCCCCCTGGGAAAGGGTCAGGGCCAGTCCGAGTGCGGTGGCGCATCGGGGAGACAGCTCGGAGAGCTGCTCGGCCATGGATTCCGCGGACGGGAAGGGCAAGGAGGCGAAGGAATCGAGGAGTCGAACATCGGCGTGGATCCCGGTGCCCAGGCGGGCCGCGAATCCGGTTTCCGCGGCACGTTGCCCGCAGAGAAAGACTCCTCCCAACCCATCGGACTGGCCTCGAACGAGGCCCGATCCTTCCTGGAGCGCCTTGGCACCCCCCATGGAGAGTTCGTCGGAGGGGTTGGTGCCCTGGGCGACCACCACCGCATGGCCCAGGAATCTCCGTTCCTGCGTCCAGAAGATCTGGAGATGGCGGTCGTCGGCGAGCACCACGGCGACGAGGCGGTCGCTCCACGACGGGTAGTTGGTTTCGAAGGCGTTGGCCGCAGCCACGATGTCCAGACTGGCTTCCTGGAGCGGGATGTTCGCCGCATCGCAGATGCTGGCAACCCGGTTGGCCGCTGTCCGGCGCACGGAGGCAACCAATTGGGCGGGCTCGTTGTGGGGACCCAGCCCGTGCGGCATGCAGTTGATCCAGAGATCGTCGTCGGGAATGCCGAACCAAGTCCTCGCCTCGAACCTGGCGGCTTCTTCCAGCGGGAGTTCGGAATCCGGCTCCATCAGACGCAGCATGGCTCCGACTCCGGAAAGGGAGATGGCCACCGCCTTCACCCCCTTGTACAGTTTGCGCTCGGAAAGCCAGGCGTGCAGGCCTTCGCCGAGTTCCGACGGGCTCTTCCGACCGTGCGCATCGTTCCAGGTGGCCACATGTTCGATCTGGTTCTTCTTGGGATCCAGCGCGACCAAGGTGCAGTGCTCCTCACCCAGGTCCAATCCGACGACGAGATTTTTTTTTGCCATGGGAAATGAGTGTACCAGTCAGAAGGTGAGGTGGGAACGGAGTTTGTCGAGTTTTGCCGGACCGATGCCCCTGACGCGCAGCAGGTCTTCGCTCGACAGGTAGGGGGATTGGGAGCGTGCATCGGCGATCCGCTTCGCCAGGGCCGGCCCGATGCCGGGCAGGGATTCCAATTGGACCAGATTCGCAGTGTTCGGATTCAGGCGCCCGGTAATCTTTTGCGCGTGCTGGGCTTTCGGCGTCGAAGGGACGGGGATTTCCCCGATGGAATCCGCGGTCGAAACCGGTTCGGAAGTCCATTCCAGCGGAGTTCCCCGGATTTCCAGCGGGGACAGGGACAGGCGCGCCTGGGCACTCCTCCAGCCGAGTCCGGCGAGGAAGAGAGCTGCGGTCAGCCCGAGGAGGCGGATTTCTCCTCGGCTGAACACGTTCAGACGGAACTCCGCATTTGTCGTAATCCTAACATTTTTCTGGACTTACGCAAATTTTTCGCGCGCCAGGGCGGCCTGGACCAGTCCCATGAAAAGAGGACTGGGTGCAAGCAGGCTGGAGGTCAATTCCGGATGGAACTGGCATCCCAGGAAATAAGGGTGCCCCGGAAGCTCGATCACCTGCATGATGGGAACTCCCGGTGCTTTGCCCGAAAAGACGAGGCCGGCGGCTTCCAACTGCTCCACATAGTCCGGATTCACCTCGTAGCGGTGGCGGAACCGCTCCCGGATCCGGAGCACGTTCCCGTAGATCCTGGAAACGGCGCTGTCCTTGCGGATTTCGATGTCGTGTCCGCCCAGGCGCATGGTGCCGCCCTTCTTGGTCAGGTTCTTCTGGCCGGGGAGGTAGCAGATCACCTTGTGGACCACGGGATGCTCGGGACTTTCCACTTCCTCGCTGGCCGCACCGCCAAGGCCGCAGACGTTGCGTGCGTATTCCACCACCGCCAACTGCATCCCGTAGCAGATGCCCAGGAACGGGAGGCCGGTTTCGCGGGCGCATTGGATGAGCTTGATCTTGCCTTCGATCCCACGGGATCCGAAGCCGCCCGGAATGATGAGACCATGGACCCCGGCAAGGGCCGCAGTGGGGGTCTGGACGCCCTTTTCGATTTCGCTGGTCTCGATCCACTTGACCTCGACCTTGGCGCCCAGGTGGGCTCCGGAGTGCTCCAGCGACTCGATCAGGCTCGCGTAGGAATCTTCCAACGCGGTGTATTTCCCGCCGATGGCGATCTGCACGGTGCGATCGGGGTGGTCGTGGTTGCGCTTCACGGCTTCCACCCACTGGGACCACTCGCCCAGGTCGGGCGGGGAGTAGATCCCGAGCTTCTTGTGGATCAGTTCCGAAAGGCCTTCCTTCTCGTACACCAGCGGGATCTCGTAGACGGATCGCACGTCGGGGCCGGAAATCACGGAATCCTTCTCCAGGTTCCCGAACAGGGCGATCTTCTCCTTGATGTGGTCGTCCAGGTACTCCTGGCAGCGACCGATCACCACGTCCGGATAGATCCCGAATTCGTTGAGGAGCTTGACTCCTTGCTGGGTGGGCTTGGACTTCTGTTCGCGGACCCCGGAGGGGACCGGAACGTAGGTGAGGTGCACGAAGAGCATGTTCTCGGGGCCCACCTCGTGGCGCATCTGGCGCAGGGCCTCGATGTAGAACAGGTTCTCCAGGTCTCCCACGGTGCCGCCCACCTCCACCAGGAGGATGTCGGCCTTCTCTTCGCGGCTGATGGCGAAGATGCGCTCCTTGATGACGTTGGTCGCGTGGGGGATGAACTGGACGGTCTTTCCCAGGTAGTCGCCGCGCCGTTCGCGTTCCAGGATCTCCTGGAAGATCTTCCCCATGGTCAGGTTCCACCCGAACTTTCCCTGGATGCCCAGGAAGCGCTCGTAGTGCCCGAAATCCATGTCGACCTCGCCCCCGTCGTCCAGCACGAAGACCTCTCCGTGCTCGATGGGGTTCATGGTGCCCGGGTCGGTGTTCAGGTAGCCGTCGAGCTTGACGGGCACGATCTTGAGCCGGGAGCAGAGCAACCGACCGATGGAAGCCGCGGCAACGCCCTTCCCCAGCCCGGAAAGGACGCCGCCCGTCACCACGATGTATTTGGTGTCGCTCTTGTTCGCGCCGGACATCTACTGGGCTCCTTCCCTAAGCAACTCTGCCAGGACCGTGGAAATATGCTCCCTCCGATCCACCGCGGCACGGGGCCAATGTCCGGTGACGGCCCGAACCCGCATTCCGTGGGCCAGGGCGCGCAGCGGTTCGATGCGCCGTTCCTCCTCCTCCTCGGGGACGGGAAGAGAGGCGAATCTTTCCAGTGCCTCTCGCGATCCGCCATAGACGCCCACATGGACCGCCCACCGGGTCTGGTCGGAGCCGGGTGGGATCTCGCGGTGGAAATCCAGGGCATCGGCCGGATCGCTTGGCCCGAGGGCGATCTTCACCACGTCGGGATCATCGCGGTTGGCCCGAGAAAGCACGAGATCCGCGGCGGTCCACAGCGCGGCGGGGTCGGTGGGCAGGAGTTGCGCCAAGTCCTGGAGAAGCGACATGGGGAAGATCGGTTCGTCTCCCTGCAGGTTCAGGACCCAATCGGCCCCCAATCTACCGCCGACCCAGGCGACGCGGTCGGTGCCGGTCGGGAAGGTGGGAGTGAGGAGCGTGTCCAGGCCGTGCCTTTCACAGACCTCGACGATTTCCGCATCCGGCGTGGCCACGACGACCCGCGAGAAGCAGTCGGCGGCCACGGCGCGACGGGCCGAACGAACCACCAAGGGCACCCCCGCGATGTCCACGAGGGGCTTTCCCGGAAATCGGCTCGAAGCCATCCGCGCCGGAACGACGCAGACGACGTCGGGCATCAAGCGGCGCCGATGACTTTGGGTATGGCGAAGAAGCCTTCGACGGCCTTGGGCGCGTTGGAGAGCGCGACGTCGCGCTCCAAGCTCTGGTGGGGGATGTCCGGCCGCAGGGGGCGCTCGCCGCTGTCGGGGTGCATCATCGGGGGAATGTCCGAAAGGTCCAGCTTGGACAGCTCTTCCATGTGCTCCAGGATGTGCGCGAGCTGACCGGCCAAGGCGGGGATCTCGCTGTCCTCGATGTGCAGTCGCGAGAGCAGGGCGAGCTTGCGGACGGTCTCTTCGGTCAATTCCATGATAGGGCGAAGTTAGAAAAGGCGGCTATTGGATCGTGGCGATGTGGATCCCGCTGGCGCCCAGCACCACCAGCTTGCCTTGCCAGAAGCAGAAGGATTGTGCCGATTGGATGGGTTCGGGTGGGACGACTCGCTGCCAAACCGATGGGGTGGATGAGGGTGCGATGGCAAAGTGGGAGGATGTCGAGGTCCAATCGTAGAGGGCGAGAATGGAGCCGCCATCGCGAATGGACAATCCAGAGGGGTCCTTGACGAGTGCTTGGGAAGTATCCGTGGATAGGCCGGGAACCAACCAGCACTCGTAGTCCCCCACAGGCGGGCCTGGGTTGGAGTATGAGAAGGTCGACGTCTGAAAAATGGACCAGTTCCTGGCCGAGGATGATGATATGGTGACGGGCATCCACGAAGCACCGGTCATCAAGCCACTTCCACCATCGATGATCGGATCCTGGCCGGGTATGGTCTGCCAAGTCGTGCCGTCCTTGGTGAGGACCTTGCCGCGAGGCAGAGTAACGAAAAATCCAGGAGTCCAAGCGTAGTATTGTGTCGAGCGGACTATGTAAAGACCTGTTGCAGTTGGCTTGAATGCGAATGAGGTGACGCTGTCCGCACCGGTGGCCACAGTCAAGGAATCCCACGCGATCCCGTCGTGACTGGAATAGATCTCCATGCTGTCGAAACAGGGGTAGGCGATTGAATCTTGGATGGATCCACCTCCGGACCAGACTCGAAAGGTGTCCCGGGATCCGCGTCCCACGACTCTCCAGATCTCACCCTTCCAGAAGGCGGTTGCACCCAGATCGTTCGATGCAGGAATCGTTCTTTGTGTCCAGGTTCCTCCTGTGGAAAGGATCCTTAGCTGCGATCCTTCGAGAGCAACCAGGCCGGTCGAAATGGTGTCAACCACCCAGCCAACGCTGTTCGAGCCCGAAATCGTGTCTTCCGCCCATCCATCAGGAACTTGTAATGGTGGCGCCCACTCCACGCTCCATCTCTTAGCCAGTGCCGGGCTCTTCACGTGGAGCGTCGCCTTGTTCCAGACGGGACCAGTCAGGTAGTTGTTGGATTGGGCGGCCACCCAGTAGGTGAGATCCATCTCCGCCGAGTCGTATCGGCTGGGCGTGGCTCCGAAGCCGCCGAAGACAGTGTCGGAGTAGACCGCCGAAGTGGAGGATCCGATCGCCGTGGGCGTGGGTTGCGAACCCTGTCCCTTGGAGATGACGTATCCGTTCTTCCTCGCGTAGGCCGTGTCCTTCCAGGTCAACGTCACCACTCCCGAAAGGCTGTCGTAGCTGGCGACGATTCCCGTCACCAAGGGGATCCCGTTGTAGACCAGGTCGATGGTGCCCACGTCCAGGGTGCTGTCGGGGATGGGCTTGATGCTCCGGAAGGTGGGGGTGTACTGGGGCAGGAGCGTGGAGGCCACCAAGGTCAGGGCATCGGAAGGGACCCCGGTGATGCGGAAGGCGCCGGTGGAGTCCACGTTCACGTAGATCCCCGTTCGCATCAGGTGGATCCAGGCGATGGCGGGGGAGTCCATGGGCTGGACCTGGACGTGCCCGATCACCGTCGCCGTGGCCCGCACCGTGTCCGGTGGGGCCGGGAGGTTGTCACCGTCGGAGTAGAGGGAGTCCAGGAAGGAAGCGCGACCCTCGGTGTCCTGGACCAGCACGCTGTAGTACCCGTGTGGGAGACCCGTCAGCGAAGCGTTGCCCTGGGCGTCCACGAAAGTCTGGCGCACCGGCTGGGAATCGTTGGCCGCCTGGAAGACGCGGACCCTGGCCCCGGCATCCGGCGCGCCGCTGGGCTGGAAGAAGGTGCCCTTGGTCTGTGTTTCGTTGTTGGTGCCGGCGATCTGCGTGTCGCAGGCCTGGAGCGCGAGGCAGGCCCCCAGGGCCAGGAGAAGTTTGCGGGGATTCATGGCGTGGACTCCTGGGAGGGTTTCTTGAGTGGAATTAGGGAGAGTTGGAAAAGAAGGACTTCGGAGGCCGGAGCCGGATCGCGAGCCACCAGGGCGCGGATCTCCGCGCGCAGCTTCTCCAGCTTGCGTTCGATCTGCCGCGCGGTTTCACGCGAGGTGGAGACGACGTTGGTGGCCACCAGCCGTTCGGGCGCTTCCTTGGACAGGAGGCTCTTCTGGGCCAGTTCCAGATGCTGGAGCTGGAGTTGCAGGACCAGTTCGTCGCGCGTGCCGTCGGGGGTGGAAATGGATGTTTCCGTCGGCTTCCAGAACCCATGTTCGTTTTTCGCGATCAGCGCGAGATCCGCCAGCAGCGCCAGGGATTCGCGCACCTGGCCCGGTGTGAGGCGGGGCACGATCTCGCGACAGATCCTGGCGGGATCGTCGCCGTAGTCGCCGGTGTCCAGGAGCGCGCGGATGGCGCCGTGGCGCCAATCGACGTAGAAGGACATCAGGCGACCTTCCAAGACGGTGCGAGGCGAGCGATCCAGCGACACCACGTGGTCGAAGGCGAGTTCCCGCTCCTCGGCGGAGGTGGCCTGGTCCAGTCGCACCAGGCTTCGGAAAAACTGCGCTTCGGAACGGTCCAGTTCCAGGAGCACCACGAACCGTTCCACGAAGGACGGAGTGACGCGCCGCCCGGCCACGACGTCCGGAAAGAAGCTGCGGGTGTTGGGCAGGCCAAGCCTGCGGTGGACTTCGCCCCCGTTGAAGCGGGGATCCTCCTGCTTCTTGGCCGCGAGCCAAGCGGCCAGGTAGCGCCGGAAATCCTTGAATTCGTAGATGCTGGGAATGCCCATATCCCCGATAATACGCAGGTCCGGCCCGTATGGGAAGACTTTCGATGTGCATGATTTGTAGAAATGATCCGTGTCTCGTCCTTCCCCCGTTCCTACCTTGCCTCGCCGAAGTGGATCGATATCAAGGGGAGGCATCCATGGCAGGGGACTTCGGGAACATGGCTTTGTTGGTGATGGACGTCCAGCCCGGCATCGTCCAGCGGTTGCCCGAGCCGGACGGATACATCGCTAGGAGTCTGCGCGGCAGTACTGTTGGCGGATTTTCGGGTTTCCTGGTTTTGGGGTAGGTCCTGCCGATATTTGGTCTGGTGTGGGTTGGATGCGCCCTTTGGAGGCTTCCCTTACTCTG
>Ga0181534_10000134_pt1 | contig 52178 bp, 63 predicted proteins | sample PEATcosm2014_Bin_37_FD_119758 | JGI IMG/M metagenome (GOLD analysis project Ga0181534, IMG submission 119758) | Peatland microbial communities from MTU Mesocosm Facility, Houghton, MI, USA - PEATcosm2014_Bin17_10_metaG | ecosystem: Environmental > Terrestrial > Soil > Wetlands > Peat | place... | reverse complement strand
TCACTGCCTCCCGCCATGCTTTCTCAGTGGGCCAGGGCATCTCAGGCTCCGGCTCCAGTAGTTGTGCAGCCTCCGACCGCCTGCGAGCGGCATGCAGGGCCGGCGCTGCCGTCTCAGCGGACAGCACGCCCTGCTGAACCAGGCGTTCGAGCTCACGGACCTCACGGTCAATCGGCGCGGGGCGGCGCTGCGGAGTCGCCCGCTCTTTGCGCATCATCCGAATGCCCTCTGCGATCGCCGCCGGCGACAGCAGATCTTCGATCACCGGCTCCAGAATGAGCTTCTCCGCGATCACCCTCGGGAAGCTGGACCGGTTCGAGCAGGCATGCTCGCCCGCGTTATGGAAGGTTCCACAGATGTATCTGCGCGTGCCGCTGCCAAAGGCGATCATTTTTCCGCCGCAGACAGAGCACTCCAAAATGCCGGACAACAAATACTTGAGAGCACCGCCGCGGCCAGGTCGCACGGTGAAGCGAGATTGAACTCGGGCCCATGTGCCGTCATCGATGAGGCGATCACACGCTCTAACGATCCATTCACTCTGTGGCCGCTCTCGTCGCTTGCGGATACCGGAGTCCGGATCTTTCACGAACTGCGATTTATTCCAGATCTGGCGCCCGATGTATCGCTCATTGCGAAGCAGGGCGTGCAGCGTGGAAACCTGCCAGCGACCCCGCGGCCGGGAGCGCTCTTTCCAACTCGCACCCGGAGATGGAATGTCGCGGCGATTCAGATCTGAGGCGATCGACTTCATCGACTCGCCGGCAGCGAAGCGGGCGAAGATCTCACGCACTACTTCGCCGTCTTCGTACGCTTTTCCACCAGTGGCTCGACCGTCCTTCGCGCGCATCTCGAGCGCTGAATGCACACGGCGGCTGATCATCTCGACATACTCGGCTCCCATGATGCTGGCCATTCCTGCCTGCATACGAGCGGTGAGTGAAGACGAATCAAACCCATCTTGCACGCCAATGACGCGCACACGCCTAAATTTCAGCCGCTGAATGAGCTTGGGCAGATCCTCGCTCCGCGCCAGCCTGGTCAACTCCATGACTATGAGAACTTCGAATTCTCCGAGTTCTGCATCGCGGATTGCTCGCAGCGCGCCAGGCCGATTGCCCAGAGCCGTGCCGGAGATTCCTTCGTCTTTGTAGACGCCGGTGACGGACCATCCTTCTCGCGCCGCTCGCTCTCGACCGACGCGCTCCTGGTCCCGGGTGGAGTTCTCATCCTGCATATCCGTGGAAAAACGGGTGTAGATTCGTGCTCTCATGGGCGGGGATTCTCGGCCGGAGGCGGGGCCGGCGGCAACTTTGGTCGCATCGCTGCCTTTGCGAGGATGCGAATGAGTTCCCTTAGTGCCGGGTTTAGCGGTTCCGAACTCATTGGAACAGCACCCACGTCAGTACCCCTAACAAAGCGACGATCGCCGCCGTTCTCATAAATGGCCGAACCGCGACGTGATGCGCACCAGGAACACCGCCAGGACGCCGATCACGAAGTGCCACCAGTGACCATTTAAGGACGCGCAGATGCCCACGACGAGTGCCAGCGCTATCCAAAAAATGACGGTGGGTAACCAGCCTTCTCGACTGCTCTCGTTGAAGTGTTGGTGTTGAGACATGGGTTCGCTCACGATCGCGGAATCCTCAGTGCCCAGAGGCCATCATCGCGCTTGAACCACTCGCCAATTGAGATGCTAGCGCCTGTATGATCCTCGACCTCCACGAAGCGCCCAGATCTTATCTGCGGGGCGCCGTCAAACAAGATGTCGATATAGGGACCGCGAATCTGCTCCAGGTTGTAACTCTCGACCTCCTTTCGCAGTGAACCGGGCTCACTTTTGAACGCGGTTTCGTCCTGCTGGCTCCAGTCCAAACTCAATGCATGCTCGGCCATTGCGTAGGCGACCCATGCGAACCGGGCCGGGGAAATCTCGTCACCCGCGGCGCGCTTTAACTGCCTCACCATCCAGGCTGATAGATAGAGGTACTCGTTCGCGACCAGGCGCTTTAGGGCGTCGACGCTCAAGTTGGGATAGCGGCTGCGCGCATCTTCAATGTGCAGACCAGCCAGGAGCAGCGTTTTGAAGCGGAAGTCCTGCACGTCCCGCTTGGTGCCGTTCGCCGCCGCCTGCATGGCGGCAGTCTGCGCCTCGGTGGGTTCGATCGTTGGCATCGCGGCCGCGATGGCGTCGAGGATCTTTTGGTGATCGGCGCTCATTCCTGCTCCACTCCATTGCGGAGGTCCTCGATGTCCTGGGCGACACCGTCAACGCGATCGAGGAACTCATGGATTTCTCGCTGTTCGGCGATCGGACCGTGGTAGGCCAGTGCATCCTTGATCAGGAAGTCGAGCAAATCCTTATGTGAGATCACGACGACATATCGTTCGTCCTCGTCGTGCTCAGCACCGCGATCCTGGATTTTGAGGTTGGCCGAACTGATGTCTATTTTACGATAGACCCCATCGTTGGCCATGTTGTAATCGAGTCCTCGCTCAATCGCCTTCGTGATGTCCTTGTCGATCTGCTTGCGGGCGCGGGCGCGCAGGAGCTGGTCGAGGGTTGCGATGGCTGCGCTCATGACGGCTGGCCTCCCTGTGGAGTAGCCAGACCGGCTCCTTCCGGTTGGCGAGCCGCCTTGACCTGGCCGTCCTCAATGACCACGTGCGTTCCATCCCCTTCCTCAACGACCTCGAGTACTACTTTGTACTTCCGCTCGGCCGCGCGCTGTTGAATCCGCTGGCGGATGCGCTTTCCGATGTTGGATCCGTTGCGGATCAAGATGACTTTCAACTTTGGCTGCATCGCCATCGCCAGCGACAGCGACGCATCGGTACGGATGGCCTCGCTGGCCTGTGCCCAGGGTACTGTGCCAGCACCGTCTTCTGCCTTTAGAGTCACATAGCCGTCGCCGAAGCCGATACCCTCGACCGGAAGCTTTGCGTCCTCGATGACTTTCAGTCGCTCAGCGTCCAACTCATCGAGACGTTTCGTCAGTTGGTCGTAGTTGAGAGCGTGTCCGTTAGCCTTGTCGACATGCTCCTTTCTTCGATCTCGCTGCTGCGTCCAGGTGACATACCGAGCATTGTTGAGGCGCGCTGCTTGGAGTCGCGCGGTTATTGCGTCGGTGTCGGTCTCCTCGGGGAGCGGGCCAGCTTCGTCGAGCCGCTTCTGAAGGCTGTCGGCTTCGGCGATCGCAGCCGCGGCTTCGGCTCGATGAGACTCGGATTCTGTCTGGATGGCCTGCTCGCAATCCAGACGTGCGCGCTCTATCGCTTCCTGGAGCCGCGCGATTTCTTTGTCTCGAGCCGCTTCCGCCTGGTTCCGGGCGGTCGCGATTCGTTCATCGACCTGGGCGGCGACGTCTCTCAGCCCCGCGATCTTTGTGACGGCCTTCTCACGATTGCTCGCACGAATCGCTCGCTCTGTGTTCTTTTGGCCGGCCTCCTGCAATTCCCTGGTCAGCGCGTCCTCATCGATCAGCTCGCATGGCGGGTCTGTCGGGACCACCATGGCCTCGGCAGCGCTATTCTCACGCTCGTAGTCGCGGCCAACGACCGTGCGCTCGTCGTACACCGTTTTGTGCTTAGCCGCGTGCGCTTTGAAGTCGAAGTTGCCGACGAGTTTCTGCAGCGCTTCGAACTGTTGCTCGGCGTTCATCTCATCGAACGCCATCGGGTCGAATGCATACTCGTTGGTCAGATTCCGCAGGAACGTTTCGATGCTCTTTGGGGGGACATGACCGGGGATCTCAACGTCCACATCGGCCGTGAATTCTGACTCACCCAGGCGCTTGAGCGTGCGGATCACGCTGAGTGTCACCTTTTGGCCGTCACCAAAGTCGCACTGGACGCTGCCTTCCTGCTGGCCATTACGGATCGGGCCCATGGTAATGGGCAGCTTGCCGCCGGCGCCGTTGATGGCCGCCTTGCCGCCCATGCAGAAGCCGTAGCTGTCGAGGAAGCTCGATTTGCCTTGGTCGTTGTCACCGCCGATGACGGTCATCGTCCCATCTTGGAGTGTGATGTCGACGTATTTCACGCGCTTCACGTTGCGCGTAACCATCCGCATCAACGTATGGCCTTCAAACTGCTCAGCGGTTGCGGTCGGGAGTTTGGGTTTAGGCGCCATGACTTAGAACTCCAATTCTTTTTCGGTAGCGGTGGAGAGGGATTCCTTTCGTGTTTGATACGCGGCATCGCATTCGTTGGCGACCTCGCCCTCGAAGAAGGACAAGCACTCCTTCCAGACACGCTCCAACTCCAGCAGGTCAGTTTGAGCGGTCAGGAGTGATACCCAGCCGGGTGTGTCGTTTGGGCCATCGGCGGGCGTCGCATCGGATCTTGGATTTTCGGTCCGTGTTACAGTGGTCGCCGGCGTCGGATCGGGGTTTGGATGAGCAGCCAGGGCTGCGATCCGCTTGGCCGCATTGTCGCTGGCACCTTTGAGCGTGATCTTGTCCGCCGCGGAGGCAGCCTTCCACATCTCAGCACGTTTAGACTCCAACACTTTGAATGCCGCATCGTCCGCACAAGTGACGTACTGGGCAGCGAGATTTTCGGCTGGCGAGAGTACTTCCTCGCCCACAGCCCAACGCGCCAGCGTTTCCCCGATACTCTCATCCAGAGGCTTGCCTGCGGCGCCACTGAACAGACCGCGGAACTGTTCCGGCAGTTTGATCATCATCTTCTCGCCGACCTGGTCGGAGGACCATGTCGGGACGCCGCTGGCACCGGGCAGCAGCAGACTCTTCGCAGTCAGCTCGAAGACGTGCTCCTCGCCGGCGATCGGCATGAAGCCCATTTGCGTCACCTTTCCGCTACCGATCTTGATTTTGTCCTTGGCGCGGAAGCAGAAGATGAAGTTACATTTCACCTGCATGTAGTAATTGATCAGCTCGCGCCGAGCGGCCTTGGGCTTTCCCCACGCCGGAACGTTTGCTTTCTCTTCTGTGCAGCGCCAAGCCGCCATGATCCGTTCGACTTCGCGTTGGTGCCACTCGAGAACGCCCCCAGGACCCTCGTGCTCGTGCGACATGCTGTCGATGACAATGGTCTTTGCACCGCGGCTGACGCAATGTTTGATGGCCGCGAGATAGTCACCAGGAGCGAACGGCGCTGCGAATGGCACGTGACGGAACCGGAACATTCGCGCGTAATGCTTGGCGCGATCGGCCTCGGTGTCGATGACAAAGATCTCGCCGCCAATCACCCGCTGCATTCCGGTGGCCAGGCGCAGCGCCGAGTAGGTTTTGCCAGATCCGGAGGGACCTATGATTCCGAACAGCAACGGCGTCACGCCGCGCTCGGCTATGGAGTCTTCAAATGTGCGTTCACGAACGGCATTCATGTTAGGTACTCTTCAATGAGTGGATGTCAGAGTGAGTCCGGCGCGTTTCCGATCTCGCGCTGGACGACGTAGAGGGGCGCCTGCAGCGTCACCTTGGTGTCGGTGTAGCCGGGCCAGTAGTTCGTCGCCAGGCAGCGCTCCCAGAGTTTGACCGCACGCAGCCACCGCATGAGCCCGATCTCGCGAAAGGCGCCGTCGGGTCCGGCGGGCACGATGGAGTAGGGCGGGACCGACTCCATATACAGGAAGGTGAAGTCGACGCGACCCTGCAACTTCGGATTCAGAGCAGCCAGCGCGCGGGGATAGGCGGCCTGTTGGATGTCATACCCGTAGTCGACGAAGTTTCGCGCGATCTTCTCAGGATGCGCGCTACGAACCTTTTTAATGTCGTAGATGCGACCCTCGGTCATAAAGACGTGGTCCATGCGGCAGCGGCAGACAACGGGGCCGTTCTCCCCACGCTCATACCACTCGATCGCGACTTCTGATTCACCGTTGAGCGGATAGCCGGCCGCAGCGAGCCGATCGCGCAAACGGCCTGCCGCTTTGACCAGAAGATCGTATTTGGCCGCGATCATCGGAACCTTGCCGGCGGCTCTGGCCTCGTCGCGTGCAGCCCGGGCTGTCTTCTTGCGGAAACTGTCTTCGTTGATAACCACGACATCAACGCCTTGGCCGAGCATGAGGCTGTGCAAAACCTTCCCGTCGCTCACGGCGTCCGATGGCGATTCGCTTTCCTCGTCGTCCTCATTTTCCGCTTCATCTTCAACCGGTGCGCCGCCGAGCCTTGGATGCGCGCTCCAGGCATGCAGTGGCGAGTTCGCGAGCAGCAGTTTGGCGATACTCTGAGTCAGAGAGGGTGTTTCGCACGGATCGGCGAAATACTCCTCTTCGGTGACGTGAAGGATCCGCGCCGGCGGAAGTTCTATGTGACTGGCGTTCATCTCAGTCCGCCTGCCGCAACATGATTCCCGGTGCCGTCAAATGACGCTCTAGCCCTGTCGACACCGATGGCAAGCGCGCACTGAAAGCGCGAGGAGCAGATGCCAATGTCACCGGCTGCTGACGGCGTAACGGTCTCACCTTCCGACACTCCCGGGCCCGCCGCTGCTTGTGGGCGTCGATGGCCGCCTGGAACTCAGTCGAGCGCGTAGGGCCGCGGAGGTCTGTGGTCAGGTGCCGAATGATCCGCACCTGAACCGGGCGCTCAAATGCTTTGAGAGCGGTGAGCAATCTCATTTCAGTTCACCCCGATAATGTTTGGCGATCAGCCGCGCACGGCTGTCGCATTTGAATTTGCTGAGCAGGACTGAGACGTGTGCTTTGACGGTTTTCTCGGAGATGCCCAGAACAGCAGCCATCTCCCGGGTATTGCTGCCCTTCAACACCTCTTTGAGCACCTTGCGCTGCGCCTCGGTGAGGGCGGTCCCCACGACCGGCGGTCGGATCTCGTCCGCCATCGCCTCAATCTGAGCGGCCGTGTAATTCACGTCTGAACTCACGCCACGGCCTCCAAGGGTTTCACATCCACCGGCTTCGTGCCGTGCATCTGCACGATGTGGGTGTAGTGATGATTGCCACGCGCTACGCGGGTTTGATTCAACACGGGAGCCGCGCGGGTGGCAGCCTCCTGGTCGCTGTAGCCATACGGGCTGGTGACGAAGCCCGATTCGGTCCACCACGCCAGGCGGACGGCGTTGGTCTGGTCGATCATGACAAGAGCCTCCGGCGTGCCAGTTCGTAGAAGTACTCGACCAGCCTCCCACCCGACCCCCACGTGCCGTCAGGTCTCGGAACGGCATTGGAGGGGGGTGTGGGAGTCGGGCGGAAGAGCGGTGTGTTCATGCCAGCACCTGCTGTGCTTTGAACTGTTGCAATACGTAGATGGCGACGCAGTTCTCGACCCGAGGGTCGGTGTCGATTGGCTCACCGGACTCCAGCATCCCTTCAGTGAGGGCGTCGCGGTTGGCGTCAGCCCAGCGGATGAATGCGCACTGATCAACCAGGCAGTCGATGGACAACTGTAAGATGAACAGCTGCAGTGCCGGGTCCATGTTGGTGTAGTTGAGGCGAGGGCGGTTCATGACTTGTCGCCCTTCTTCGTTTCATCTTCAACATCGATCCCGAGCGAGGACAAGAAACCGGCCAGTGCCGTGAAGTCTTGCTTTCGGGTTTCAAACGAGGTCCGACCGACAGACAGGGTGTCACGCCAGGAGTATCGTGTCAGGTGGCAATCAGACAAGTCCGACAATGAGAAGCTGATGCTGACGGCTGGTTTCGAAGCTGGAATGAATCCCCGGACCTTGCGCGGCTTCGGCGGCGAGATCAGCGCTTCGGCGGAGAGAAACGTCCAACGGTGAACGCCGTCTTTCGTCTCCCCGTGAGTTTTCAACTCCAAACTGACGTCGCAGTCGGCCAGTTTGCACTTGAAAGTGAGCTGTGGAGGACGATCAGGCCGTGGCGTGGTGGTGTTCATGACGGCACTCATGACAGGCTTCGTCCCAAACCCAACTCCTGCGCAACGACCTGGTCATCGGTGAGCGCAGGGTAGTGACTCAACGGAGCCTCAATCGCGTCGATCTGATGGTTGCGATCCCAACGTTCCTGCACATCTTTCAGCAGGAGGGGTCGTACGAAGTCGGAGAGGGCGCCGATGATGGCGTAGCCAACCAACTGGCCGCGCTCAAGGCGGGATGCGGTGCGGTCTGTGAGAAAGTGCAGAACCACCGGCTGGGTGGTGTCGTACTCGGCGAGAGCATCCACGAATGCTTGCGGGAAATGGTGGAGCACGGTTGCCAGCTGATCGTGCTCAAGGCTGGGCAGGTCAGCGGCTGCTTGCGGTCGCGCCTCGACGTCCGCCAGGATCTCGATGAGTCCTGAGTACGTCAGTACCAACTGAAGTGGTTCATCGCGGACGGCGGCGACGGGTGCCGTCTCTTGCGCTGCAGTGTGATTGTCCATCTGTGCCCTCCCCGTTCCGATGGGAAGGCACGTTAACGAACTCTGCGTTAACTGTCAACGCTTATTGCGTTAATTGTTCTACTGGGCCGGTTCCCAGGTATCTACGCGCTTGCTGCGGCATTCCCACCAAGAGCCATCTGGAAGGACCGTCCGACCATCAGGGCTCTGCTTGATTCCGCTGCTGTTGATGTACGCATATCGCTGGCAATCCGCCAGCGTTTGATACGGTACTTCTTCGAGCTGGCCACCATAGCCCAAGTGCGAATCCCCATGAAGCTGACACATGCCGTTCTTGAGGCAGTACGCAAGCGCGTAAATGTGTGAACCGTTTTCGATCTGTGGCGCAGGAGGGGGCGGAGCACCCGAAGGTGGTTCGGATGTCGGCGCGATTTCCTTTGCCATGGCCCGGTTTCTTGCAACGAACCAAGCGTTCGTGAGCTGGGTTGTGGTGAAACTGTTGATATCGCCGTCGTTGATCCCGTTGCGGTAATAGGATGCCCGGCTTCCGTGATTGAACTTGGCTCTGCAGGCTTCGCGCAGAGCGGCCCGTAATTGCTTCATCAACATTCCCGGCGGTAGGTCAGTCGCCTCACGCTCGGCTTGCGCGAAATCAGCTTCAATAGCCTCATAGCGGACCATGGTGTCGCCGTAGGGCGGTGCATCACACTTTTCCGCATGCGCGAAAGAAGCCGCCATCAACATTGACACCGCTGACAGGTGGATGGCGGCTTTTTCCATCGGCTATGCCGCGCTGCTCCGGCGACCGGAGGATTTTTTCGGGGCAACCTCGGACTCCTGCCCTTGCTGCTGCAGCGCCAGTTGACCCGCTCCCACCTTGAGGAAATCGCGGCGGTTCTCGGGCTTCAGTTTGTCCCAGATCGCCAGGAGTTGACCGAGCTCGCTATTGGCGGCGACCGATGTCCGCGGCTCACGCCCCGTCAACAGCCAGTCGACCGTGACGTCCCCTCGGCGTGCGAGCGTAATGAGTTCATCTGCTTGAGGGAATGTCTCCCCACGATACCAACGGCCTGTCGTTCCGTTTCCGGTCCACCCCAGCGCCTTGGCTATCCCATTCTGGGTGGTGGGCAACCCTTTGGCCCCCCATGCCGCCGTCAGGCGTACCCAGAAATCGCAGGCCGGTATTTGAGCGTCCTTTGGCATCCCCGCAGTTTGCGTTACCTCATTAGCGCGGCAGGCGTTGACCGAGTTAACGAAATCTGCGTTAATTGCGGGCATGTCTACATCCGCTCTGACCGTACCGGCGACAGAAGACTCGCCAGTTAAGAAAGCTTGCGACGCCGCGGGAGGCCAGAGCGCCTTGGCCCGCAAGCTCGGTTTGAAGTCACAGGGCTCGGTATCGCGTTGGATCGCCACTGGTCGGATTCCCGCCGAGCGTGTGTTGGCGATTGAAGAGCTCACGGGTGTGTCACGCCACGAGTTGCGACCGGACTTGTATCCAGCACCGGACGGATCCGCGATCTCAGATGCATCGTTGGCAAACACCAATAGTCGGAGTTGAGGCTGATTCTTCTTTCGCATGATGGCGGTCGCTCCTTTTTTTGCCTAGAAACTACATATACAAATGACTTCCAAAAATCGGCAGCAGCTTGAACTCCTACCGGAACGAGATGTTGCCCTGGCCAATCCGCGGGTCATGGAGCTGACCCCGGAGGTCATCAAAATCATCCGCAGTCGCAGCGGATTCGTCGATGCCTGGAACTTCGCTCGAGAAGTCAGCGGACTCGACATCAAACAGGTTTACGGCGCGCTTCGGGTCGATCCTTCTCACGTGACGAAGATCCAGTCGGAGAGAGCGTCTCCGCCCGGCCGAATCTTCAACACGTATCTCAATCTGTTGCAGAACGAGTTTCCGCTCATCTGGTGGGCGGAATCGCGCGGATATGACTGGCTCAGCATCCGTCGGCATCGCACGGCCGAGCAGCGCGAGCTCGATGAGCTGCGAAAAGAGAACGCCGAACTCAAGAGCGCCATGCGGGTGACTGGTCAATACATGTGGTCGGGGAGGGGGACCTGACATGAACGCTGCCTTCGGTTTTATCGGTTCCTTCGATATCAGACGTTAGTCTAGGTTAAACCCGTTACATTTGATGACGGTTTTTTGACATACGGTTATACATAACGCGGGTGAAGATTTGTCAGGGTTGAGTTTGTAGGCATGAAAGTTGACAAACATCAACAGGAGAGATGTCAGCGCGACGGGCGCGGGTAAAAACGAGAGCGATTGGTTTGGCGGTAACCACTGTGTGGTCGTTACTGCCCGAGTCGGGGTCTACAAACATGTTGCATCTGACAGGGTGGGATCCTGAGTCCCAACCCGTGGCCGAAGGCTTTCCGGTTTCGAATAGCGAAACCGGGCGGGCACCGTTGTGAGCGAGCAACCAACTCTGCGGACGCGAGTCATCGAGGCTATTCGAGCGCATCAGCCGCTACCGGCGCGAGAACTGACCCTCTATCTCGCGGATGTCAGTGATACCGCACTGGATTGCGCGGTCACGTCGCTCCTGCGGTCCAAAACAATCACCCGTCTGGGTGGGTACTACGATGTAGCGGGACGCGCGCCCACCGCGATGGAGGAGGCTGAGGCGAGTCTGTCGCCACCGGGGCTGCCGCTGTTTGAGTGTAAGCGCTGTGGCAACGATCGTCCCGACAGCGAGTTCCAACATTCCAAGCTGGGCACGCGCTTCTCCGTTTGCATTCCGTGCGTGAGGGCAGGTCGCAAGGAACCGAGCGATGCCCCCGGCGCGGCTGCAGTTGTCACCGCGCCTTCGACGGACTCGCTGTTGGAGCAGAAGAGGGCGGCTCTGACCGCCAAGCGCGAGCAACTCACGGCCGACTACGAATCCCAGCTGAAGGCGCTCATCGACCGTATTGATGCGATCGATCACGTCTTGGCGGAAATGAAGCGCCTCAGCGAGGAGCCGCTATGAGCGCGCCCCGCTTGCCGCGTGAGCCGGTAGCGCTATTGCGGACGGCGCTGGTGTACGTCGTCTGTCTGCTCGCGATCGGATTTATCGCCTGGCTTTTCTTTTGGTGGAATCTGTTTCACCGGCTCATCGGATGGGTGTTCGAATGAATCGACTACTGTCCGTTCCATTGAACCTTAAAGAGGCGAACACTCTAGTTGAGCGTTGGCATCGGCATCACAAACCTGTGGCGGGGGCAAAGTTTGCGATAGGCGCCAGCCGCGACAGCGAACTCAGCGGCGTCGTAATCGTTGGGCGACCCGTCAGCAGAATGCGCCAGGACGGTTGGACCTTAGAAGTCACACGCCTCGCCACTGACGGTACTCGTAACGTTTGTTCATTTCTGTATGGCGCGGCAGCTCGTGCGGCCTTCGCTCTGGGGTACCTGCGCATTGGCACATACACCCTCGCCAGTGAGCCCGGTACATCGTTGAGAGCATCGGGCTGGCGGCTCTTCGGGGAAGTCCGCGGGCGTTCTTGGCACTGCCCGAGCCGGCCTCGCGTCGACACCCATCCATTGCAGAACAAATTGATGTGGGAGCGAACATCCAGCGAAGGGATTGACGTCTGATGAGTGGATACATCCGTTTCGACAAGGACACTGTCGAGGATCCGCGCCTCCTTGGCCTGGCTGACGACCTCAACGCATATCTGGACATTGCTCTGGGAGAAGCCGCTGAGAAAAGTTTGACCGCTGAGTTTCCTGGCGCGCTGGTCGCATTCTCGGATACGGATGCTCGCAATCTTTTGTGCAATGCGATGCTCGGGGGACTTGTCCACCTGTGGGTCTACGGGGACACACACATACAAACGGGGGACAGTCTTCCGCTGACCGTGGGTGCTCTGGCCGCAGTCATGCGCCTTCCAGAGTGGACAGTCCACCTGTTTCCAAGGGACTGGTTGATCATCGACGAGGAAAACAGGCGCGTCATCCTTCCCGGTTTCATCGCCAAAAACAACATCAACCCACGCGACATTCGCAAGGATGACAAGAACTTGCAGCGTATTGTATGGCGCGAGAAGAAGCGTCGGCAGCGCGCTAAAAAGCGCGGGGACAGTCCCCCTGAGACAGATTCGGGGACACCCCTAGGGACATGTCTACCTGTCCACCCACCTGTCCCCCGTACACCGGTACCGGTCCCGTTACCTCTAACCCGTAACCGGGACCGAGGGACCGAGAGTGCCGAGATTCCACGTCAGCACGACGCGCTCGCGAGTGCCCAGGGGCACCTCGCGCGTCGAACCGACGCCAACAAGAGGGGGGAAGAAGGGCCTAAGCCAAATGGCCATGCCGGTGAGGGGAAGGGAGGTTCGCCAGGTTCCCGCACCGCGACGCACACGCTCGCAGAGCTTGAGGCGTTCGCGCTGCGCTGCGCAGATGCCGGGGAGCAGTCCGACGACATCGCGAAGATGCTCCGCCAACACGGAGTTACCGCCGAGCAGGTGCGGAAATGGATTTCCAATCGTCCGCCGCCGTCGACACCGGAGGGTAGCGCGTGAAGTACCAAGACATGAACCGCGCCATCCAGGCCGATCGCCACGCGAAGGCCTCGGGCCGCAAGGACCGGTCTGACCCGATCCTGGACTCGAGCGACTTCGAGCGGTCTCGCGAATCAACACCAGAACCGGCGCGTCCGCAGCCGCCCCGCGGTGAGCCTGTCTTGGGCGACGCGATGCCCGTGTCGGTCAACCTGACGGCCGAGGACTGGCTTTTGGAGCGGCTGAAGGACCAAGGGGCGGACCCCTACGCTCACGCCGCCGTATTCGGCTGTATGCGCGACCGGCTGCGAACGGCCATCGTGAACAACGGCTTCGCACGCGTCATCGTCGGCCGCCACAACGGGAAGCCCGAAAACTACGCCCAGTGTTTTGAGCGGCTCTACGGGGAGCCGTTGGTCCCAACTTCGCATAGGTCAAAAGACCTAGCTACACGTGAAACTCCCAACACCCACTCCACAGGAGAATCCAACAATGGCAGGTAAGTTCTTCTCGACCCTCCGCGACCTGCGGAACGGCGCCACGCTCGATGACCTGGACAGCGCCGTCGGCGAGGTCGTGAGCGCAGTCAAGGCGACCGGCAAGACCGGCGCGATCACGCTCAAGCTGACCATCCGTCCGCCGAAGAAGGCCGGCAATATCCGCTACCTCACGGTGGAGGACGAGGTCGCCACGAAGGTTCCGAAGTCGGACCGCGGCGATACCGTGTTCTTCCCCACGGCCGACAACTCGCTCACGCGCCAAGACCCCACGCAGATTTCCCTGGAGCTCAGGGCCGTGGAGACGGTTACGCACGATGCCGAGGGCCAGGTCCTGTCGGTACAATCAACTCAACAGCAGGGTGCAAACTAACATGCAGAACGAAAGCAGCTTTCCCGCCGCGGCCACCGACCTGGTGCGAGGCACGGCATTGGCGTCGTCACCGTTCGACGATGCGGCCACGCTCCTGGATCGCGCAGTCGCGCGGCCGCAGACGATCGATCTCGGGCCCGAGCACCGCCTCGCGCTGATGCCGGCTGACTGGGCGGTCCAAGACCTCTCGAAGTTCCTGCCGCCACCGGAGCGCATCCGCCAGCGCGTGGAGTTGCTGACGCTGGAATCGTTCATCGCGTACGCCGCGGCGTTTAAGGATTCCGAGTCAGCTATCCTCGCCGACGAAACCAACGCACAGTACGAAGCTGTGTTGGATTATCACCTAGCCTCCGAGGGCATGCGCGGCACCTGCGAGCACATTGCCAAATACACCTGCCCGAAGTCTGATCCATGGCAGATATGGTCAGCAGCTAGCGGCAAGCGGTTCACGCAAGTTGACTTCGCCCGGTTCCTCGAGGACAACCTACCGGATATCACCAAACCCGTAGCAGCCGACCTCCTGCAGATCGTGCTGAAACTGCAAATCATCAAGTCCGCCGAGTTCGAAAGCGACATCCGCCTCGACAACGGCCAGACGCAACTGACCTACCTCGAGAAGATCCGCAACAGCAGCGACACCAAGCGTGGGGAGATGAAGATCCCGGACAGCTTCACGCTTGCGATCCCGGTGTTTGTCGATGGCGCGAAGTATCCGCTGAAGGCGCGACTGCGGTACCGTCTCGATGAGGCGAAGCTGAGTCTGTGGTACGAACTCGAACGGCCCAACGATGTGTTCCGCGCCGCCGTGAAGGGCGTGAGCGACAGTATCCGCAAGGGACTCGAAGGCGTCGCCTTCTACGCGGGCAAGCGGAGCTGACACCGTGCGTTCTGCGCGCCGCTGGACTCAAGCTGACCTCGAATCGCTCGACCAGCGGCAGCGCGGGCACGTGAGTGTGCCGCCACCTCCGATGAGCCCGGAGTCGCTCGCCATCCACAAGGCGACGACCCGGGCTCTACATCAGAAGCTCGAGATGCTGTTCGCGCAGCATCTCACCTGGACGGGAATGCGGGAGTTGTTCGAAACGCAGTACCGCTTCCACGCCAAGCGAAAATGGCGTCTGGATTTCTACTGCGTGCAGTATCGCGTCGGCATCGAAATTCACGGCGGTACCCACGCGGGTGGCTACCATACACGTGGAGTTGGGTTCCAGAACGACCGTGAGAAAGTAAACGCGGCAGCAGAACAAGGCATCACGGTGTTAGAGTTCACCGCCGAGATGCTCTCAGACGGAACTGCTATCTCACAGACGCAGCGGATGTTGGAATCAAGAGGATGGGCGAAGAATGAGCAGCCAACGGTTTGAGGTGGGCGAGGTCGACCCGGCGGAGGTAGCGTGAGTCGCAAGAAGATTCGCCCCTACTGGGATCACTTCGAATTCGACGGGGTCGTGATGCGACTGCATCCGCCAGACCTTCGAGTCGGAAAGCCTCGGAGCAAGGCCGCATGATCAATCCTGACGATGAAGATGCCCTCCGCCTCGGTGTGTTTGCAGCCTCGCTGCTGGTGATCGCGCACCGGGAGCGCACGAACCTCGCATGCATGGCTCCCACGCCGGAGTTGTCTTTCGCAGGTACGTCAGTTCCGACCAACTGTGCCGTCGCAGAAGCCCGCGCGATCGCTGATGCCGTTGTCGAAGAAGCGCGCCGGTTACACACGGGGTCGAAACGGCCGTGAGCAACCCGCGCCGCTTCATGATGGACCTAGTCGATGCCTGTAAGGATCAACGCTGGTCCGTGCGGCCGAAGGACAACGGGTTTGTGGTATCGCCGCCGAGTAAGATTCGCAGGCCAGGCTTCGAGTCCATTTTCGTTTTCGCGCCCAAAGATAATCACGAGCGCAAGATCCTCGCGGGCCGACTCAAGTCCGCGGGGCTGCCGATCAGCATCGTCGAGCACGAGGTCGTGCCGCGTGAGGAGAGACACAACATGGCTTCGAGTCCCGCACCCGCCGTCCCGGTTAGCACGAACAAAGCGACCGTGACGGTCGAGCCCGACGTGTCCACGATTGAACGGCTTCGACGGAAAGTTCTTCAGATAGCGGACCTCTGCACCGAAGCCGTCATTGAGATCGACAAACTTGAGAAGGAGGGCGAGGACGTGCGCAAGTTGAAACAACTGTTGAAGAATTTGGGGGATTGAGGATTAACATGCACGCATCTGATCTGATCCAACTCGCTTGCGCCCACGGAATCGACTTCATCCACGTCGCCGGCAGCGCCAACAAAGCCGTGGGTGTGGCTGCCAAGCGTCGAAAGCAGTGGGTGGAGATCGCCACCGGCGTCACCGAGGAAAGCCGCAAGAAGGCGCTCGTCGAAGCGCCCGACACTGCCAAGGGCCGCGGCTCGCGCGTGGCAAAGCCTGCTGCTTACTCGCACGCGGAGCTGGGGATAGCCGCAGTCGGCGTGAAGGGTCTGCACTGGGCAGCCGCTCAACACACCATCGCCAACGATCGCACGCCGCTGACCATCCGCACGCTGCTGTGTGGCCTGCGCTATCACGCGAACAAAGAAGCGACCGAGCACAACTGGGAAGCGACGGTGCCGGCGCGGCGAGAACCGGTTCGGCGTGATCCGAAAAGCAACGTGCGCATCGCCCCGGAAACACGGCCCGAGGTGTTGTACCTGGAACCGCTGTGCATGTTGGTTCTGGATGAGGTTAGTTTTCGGCCTGCATTTACCGCCGCGCCGGCGCTCTTCGCGATCTACTTGGGAATTGAGGATGTGACGTGGGAGCAGAAGCTTGAGGAGCGATTCCGGACGCTCCAGGGCAAGTACGCGGTTTGGCACGCCTCGGGGCTACGGATGATTCAGCGGCGGATCAACGGCGATTCGGAGGATTAGCGATGGGCAACGCTGAGTCGAGTTGCGAATCGGGGTTAGCGGCGACCAAAGGCGGGTGCATCCTGGCGCGGGGTCACGAGGGGCCGTGCATCCCGCGGACGCCCCATCCGCATCCACCGTGCGAGAGGTACGATCCGGACAACCATCCCGAGGGATTTGTTATTCACGGGATCAAAGCGCACGGACACAGCGATGGCCTGAAGTATCACGCGTTCGCGACGCAGGAGGAGGCGCTCGCGAAGCAGCACGAGATGCTGACCGCGCACCCGGATACCGTGGTTGGGATCACCGAGCACGGTGCCCATGGGCGCGAGATCCGGCGCGTTGAGTTACATGAGTTGGAGGTGTCCAATGAAAGCGGTGATTAGCTACACCGCTCCGAAATTTGCGGCGCTGCCCACGACCGTCACTGAAGCGGATGTTCGTGATGCCACGCTGCCAGTTAAAATCGAGGCAGCCCGTCGCGCAATCGAGCAGTGCGAGAGTCTGCCGGAATTATTGCGGTATGAAAATCAGGCGCAAGGATTGGCCGCCGCCGTGCGAGTCATCAAACATGTGGCGCCGGAATTGGTTCGGAGCGCCAATGAGATGGTGGCCGACGCGTGGAGGAAAGGCGGTGAACTACTGCGCGGTTACAAGGGCACAGCGAATTTCCGGACGTTTAGTAAGGGAAAATCCATAGTGGAGCAAGGCGCTGGGGGCGCAACTCCTAGTCCAAGGACTCTCGTTGCCAAGGAAGTTGGCCTTACGCGAAGCAAAGTACGCTGCATGGTGAGGATCGCATCTGCTCCGCGCGATGCGGTGTACGACGCGGTACAGAAGACTAAAGCCATCGACTTGGTGGCGGCAAAGTTACCTCCAGTTGACAATCGACCTCAAACTCGCTGGCGTCAAAAATCCGCCGCATACAATTCGATTATGGGGCAAGGGACTCCCTCTTCTGGCCTTGTAAAGGCGCATACACGACTCCACGGAATCCCGCTTGAGGCTTTTGGACAGTTAGCTCCAGATGAGCGCAAGTTGGTAAAGGCGAAGATCGCCGAAATCATAGAAATGCTCGACGAGATGGATCGGTTATGTCGATGAACTTGAAACCGAAAGGGCCCCGTGTCGCGCGACTCGAATGCGGTCGATCGTCGCGGCTGACTTGACAGTACTGTCGGACTTCTCCTACATTCCGCACCGTCCGCACAATCTGACGCCGCGATCCAGAAGACGCCGCTTGTTCCCCACCGCGGCACAAGTGTCTCTGGCGTCAGTGCAGCCCAATCCAACTCGTTGATCTATCAGGAGATACAGACCTCGGCCTCGTCGCCGTGCCTGTACGCACGGTATGCCGTCGTTCTCTGAAACCCCCGTTTACGACCGCCTCAACTGGCGGCACAAGATGTTTGTCGATGCTTGGATAGAAACCGGCATCGCCACAAAGGCCATCCAGAAGGCCGGCTATACGGGCAAACGCCCGGATCTCGCCGGCGGCAAGCTACGACGTAAGCCCAAAGTCGCACAAGCGATTGCGGAGCGCGAGCGGCTGGCCATCAAGGTCGCGGGTGGCACAGCAGCCGAGGTGCTGGACGTGATCTGGGACACGCTCCGACGGTGCCGCCAGGCCGAGCCTGTGATTGACCGATTCGGTCGCCAGGTGGAGATCGAAGTCGAGGGCCCCGACGGCAAAACGAAGATCGTCCCCGCGTACACCTTCGATGCAAAAAATGCCCTGAAGGCGGCGGAGCTGCTCGGCAAGCATCATAAGCTGTTCGTCGAACAGCACGCGCATACCCTGTCGGCGCCTGGCGGTGGGCCGGTGGAGCACGCGCACCGGGCCAGCGAGAAGCTGGCTCAGACGATCGATCCCAACGATGCCATGGCGACGTACAGTGAGCTCGTCGCCGGAGAGCCCGAGAAGAAGGGCTGATGCGCTGTGGCCGCAGAGCCGCAAACAATCCGTGACGAGCTGGCGGCGGCGATTCCGTATGAGGCGGACCTCCCGGTCCGTATCCCGTACGAATTCAACTATCGCCAGCCCGACTATGTTGCTGTTGCGAAGTGGCGGGTCGACTTCCTGCTCCGCATCCGCAAGAAGCCGGGGGCCGTGGATGATCTGTGCCGGTTCTACCAGGACAATCCAGTCCAATTCGTAGCCGATTGGGGTGTCACCTTTGACCCCCGCAACGTCGAGATCCGGCTACCGTCCAAGATTCCGTTTGTGCCGTTTCCGCGGCAGATCGCGTGGATGCGGTGGGTGCTGGCGCGCTGGCGGGCGCGTGAGCGCGGGCTGACGGACAAGTCACGCGGATCCGGCGCGTCTTGGATGGCAGTGTCGCTGTCAGCGACGATGTGTTTGTTCAACCGTGGGCTCACGGTGGGCTTCGGCTCGCGAACGGCACCGTACGTCGACGAACTCGGCAACCCGAAGGCGTTGTTCTTCAAGGCGCGCATGTTCCTCGAGAACCTGCCGCCGGAGTTTCGATTCGGCTGGAACCTGAAGAAGCACTCCCGCGAGATGCGGCTGCTGTTTCCTCAGGACTCCGCCATGACCGGCGAATCCGGTGATGGCATCGGCCGCGGCGATAGGACGTCGTTGTACTTCGTTGACGAGGCCGCTTTCCTCGAGCATCCCGAGCTAGCGGAATCGTCGTTGTCGGACACGACTAACTGTCGTATCGACATCTCGACGCCACCCGTGGTGGTCGACGACAACACTTTTGTCAACAACCGCGAGCGGTTGAACCCGCGGCAGGTCTTCACCTTCCACTTCCGCGATGATCCGCGGCGTGATGCAGAGTGGGAAAAGAAGAAGCGGGCAGAAGTCGCGCCCGAGATCTTCCGCCGCGAGTACGATGTTGACTACAGCAAGGGCGGCGCGTTCTTCACTGAGGAATCGCTGCTCGTCGAAGGCAGGCCTGCAGAGTTCCCGACGATGGGCATTCAGGCGGTGTTTGCCGTCATCGACTCAGCACTGAAGACCGGCCAGGAGCACGACGGGCTCGCGGTCACTTACTTCGCCATCTGCAAGATGGGCACGGCGGCCGAGTTGACGATCCTCGACTGGGATTACACCCAGATTGAGGGTGGCATGCTGGTGACCTGGCTGCCGAACGTGTACCAATACCTCGAAGCGCTGGCGGCCGAGTGTCGTGCTTACATGGGCAGCGCCGGCGCGCACATCGAGGACAAGGTTTCTGGCACCGTTCTGTTGCAGCAGACGCAACACCAGGATTGGGTGACTGCCCATCCCAACTGGGTGGCGACGGCGATTGATTCGAAGCTCACGGCCATGGGAAAGGTCGAGCGCGCTCTCAACATCAGCGGCCACGTCCACCAGGGCAAGGTCAAAATGTCGGAGCGTGCTCACAGCCGCGTCGTCAACTACAAGAGCGTGACGAAAAACCATCTGCTCTCGCAGATCCTGAGTTTTCGGCCAGGTATCAAGGACCAGAAGAAAGACGATCTTCTGGACACCTTCACTTATGGCACCGCGCTCGCCCTCGGTAATTCCGACGGTTTCTGACAGTTGACAAACCCGCGAGAGCGAGAGTAGGTTTCGCTTCACGTTGGTTCCGTAAATTAATTCAACACTACGCCAAAAGTCTGACATCGTGTAACACAGATCAGATCTTCCCCGATCAGGGGACCTTGGCTTAGTTACCTCACAACCCTGCGATACGAACGGCTGACACCCTTCCGGAAGAGATTCCGGAGGGGCGAAGCTGTTTGTGCGTTCCGTTTCCGTTCCAACTCTCCCTCCGAGGACTTTCCATGAAGTCGTTCAAGCGATTTGGGCTGGCATTGCTTGCCGCCTTGGTGATGCTCGCATCCGTTACGCCGCAGTCGGATCTTCACGGCGTGCATACGCAACACCTGACGGTTGCGCAGACAGCCGAACACAACCTCGCTACCAATCTGTTGAATGCAGTCGCGCCTGAGGCTGAAGCCGCCGCGACCAGCAATTACTTCCAAAACAAAGTAATTGACGCCACGTTTCGCGCTCAGACCGCACTGACGCCAGGCACGGTCTACGTTGGCCTCTATACCGGCACGATCAACGCACAGAGTTGTAGTGGCGAGGTGTCTGGTGGGTCGTATGTGCGGCCAGGTATTACGAGTTCCCTCGCTAACTGGGCTGGCACGCAGGGTGCAGGCACGACAGCCGCATCGAGCAACGCGACCGGCTCATCGGGCACCACCTCCAACAACAACGCGATCACCTACGCGGCACCTACTGCCACTTGGGGCTCGATCACCGGGTTTTGTTTGTACGATTCGAGTTCGGGCGGCAACGAGCTCATCTACGCACCCCTCACAACCCCGAAAACCGTAAATTCCGGAGATAGCGCGCCTTCTTTTGCCGCCGGTGCCCTGACGATCACAATCGGCGACAACGGTCAGCCCGACTGGAACCGGTACGTCCGCGAGCTCGGCGAACAGACCGAGTCCACTGAAGCCGTCACCGCCTAACCCGTCTCAACGGAGCACGCCATGAATCTACTCATCCAACAGCCATGGTATGTGCCGGTGGTTTTGGTCTTGCTAATGCTGGCAGCGTTGTTCGGCATCTGGGCAGCGGAGCGGTACACCGGCCTCAGAGCGAGGATGCTGAACTTCGGCTTCGTACTCGTGGGTCTGTCGATTCTCGTCGGTGTCGCGCTGTGCAGTGGCTGCTCGAAGCCGACGCCTCCCCGCAAGGTGCAGCCGATCTCGCGCGAGTATGACGCGGTGACCCTGGCCGGTAACGCAAAAGCCGAGGTCATCGCCATCGGTACCCTGTCCACGTTCGGCTCGTTCGAATGGGGTACAGCACCGCTTGCGACGCTCGCTGCGGCATCGCTGAAGCACATCCCGCAGATGCTTCACGACGGGACGCTCACTCCGGACGAGGCGCAGACGATGATCAACGGGGCCGTGAAGGTTCGAGACCTCGTCAAGGAGGCCAACGCGGAATGCGCTCAGAACGGCCACACCGGCAAATGCACCGGTGACACGGCCACAGCACAGGCAACCGCCGATCAGGCGAAAGCCGAGAGCGTCAAAGCCTGCCTCAACCTCAACGACCAGGAGATCCTCAAGTGCCTCCATCACCTGTGAGCAAAGATCCCACCGCGCCGCTGACAGTTGATCAGCTCGAAGCGCTCGGCGCTGCGTTTACCAACTACGCGGCCGTAGCGAAGAATGCGGGCAAGTCAGGCAGCGACGTCGTCGACCTCACGCAGTTGGCTCTGTCTGACCTGGATGTCTCGATCGAGCAGGCACAGGCAGCCGTGGATGCGGCTCGGGCCAATCAGGGCACGTGAGCCCTGGCGGGCAATGACGCTTCGTGGCCGGCACCAGCGCTGACAGCGGATCGATCACTGCCGACAGTGCTCCCCAGACTGCCGACTCCGGTAACCCGATTGCGACAGTCACCGCAGATAGCGGGACGGTTACAGCCGACAGTGGATTGGTCACCGCCGATGCCGGCAATGCATTTACCGCTGACTCGGGATCTCTGACCGCCGATAGCGGCCTCGTCACGGCGGATGGCGGAACGCCTTCGGGCCTGGCCGGTATCGGTCAGATCGACAGCTCGGCCACGGGCTCGATAGGCCAGGCGAAACCGTACCGCCCCTCCAAAGTGTTCTTTTCCGTGCAGAAGAAGAGTCCCGACGGGCTGTATTGGCCCAACTATCCTCAAGGCAACAGGCCCTCATAAGCCATGATCAAAAAGCTCGTCCTCGCCGCGGTGTTGCTCGCAGCGCCGATCGGCGCATGGGCCCAGCAGCAATCTATCCTCTGCTCTTCGAGCACGGCCTGTAATTCCACGACCGGTCCCACAAACACGGGGACTGGCGACCCACTGTGGAAGGCGTATGGCAAGGTCAACGCCAACGAGGCGCAGCTCTACGGCATGTTCGGTGCCACCGGCCTGCTCAAGGGCGCCGGAAGTGTTCCGAACGCGCTGACTACGGCAGCCGCGGCTGATGTCATTGGACTTTTTTCGGGTACGTCCGACGCCAGCCACTGCCTGAGTGGCGCCGCAACGCTCGTCACCTGCACGAACATCTCCGTGCCGACGAGTGCTGCGGTCCTCGGTTCGAACTCTTCGAATCAACTCATCAGTGCGACCACCACCGGCACCGGTAGTGTCGTGCTAGCCTCGGCGCCCACGCTGGTCGCGCCGACTCTGGGAGCTGCTTCAGCCACGTCCCTGTCGCTCAGTGGTGCGCTGACCAGCAACATCACTGGCTCAACACAGTGCGTCCACGCGAACAGCGCAGGCATTCTGTCCGGGACCGGTTCAGACTGCGGCGCCGGCGGCGGCAGTTCTGCCTTCAGTGCGCTCACGGGTGGCACGAACACGGCGGCTGCCATGGTCGTTGGAACCGGCGCCAGCCTGACGGTCACCGGCAGTGGCACCATCGCGGCCACCAATACGACCGGCGTCAACGGTGGCTCGGTACCGGTGAGTGCTGCAGTGCTCGGCTCGAACTCGTCGGGCCAGCTCATCAGCGCGACGACAACGGGCTCCGGTAGCAATGTGCTGGCAACCTCGCCGACCCTGGTTACGCCGGCGTTGGGTACACCGAGCGCGTTGACGCTGACCAACGCCACCGGCCTCCCGCTGAGCGGTCTCTCGACAATCACCAGCGGTGACTTGCTCGGCAACAGCGGTAGCGGGAATGCTGCGATCCCGATCCTGGGCGGTCTTTCGCTGACGAGTTCGGGTCTGGGTGCGAGCTACAGCATACGGACTGTCTCGGGCACGACCGACACGATCCTGTCGAGCGACTGCGCGAACGGTGTCCAGTACACGAGCTCCAGTGCCGTGGCGGTTACCCTTCCGCAAGCGACGAGCAGTTTTGCTGCTTGCAATGTGGATGTGATCGCGGCCGGAACCGGCACTGTCACCGTCACGCCGACGACGAGCACGATCAACAGTGGATCGACGTTGTCGGTTGCTGGGTCTCGAAGCGCCAATATTACGGCCGCCAGCGGCAACTATGTGGCCACCGGTACGGCGCTGGTATCGGGCAGCGGATCCGGTACGGTCAACTCCGGCACGACCAACCAGGTCGCCGTCTATTCGAGCAGCGGCACGGCGGTCTCAGGCGCCACGACCCTCCCGACAGCAGCCATGCCGGCGCTCACTGGCGATGTCACCAACACTGCCGGCAGCCTCGCCACCACGGTTGGAAAGGTCAACGGCGCTGCTGTTCCTACGAGTGCCTCCGTGTTGGGCTCAAACAGCTCAAACCAGCTGATTGCCGCGACGACCGTCAGCTACCTGATCGATGCCGGCACCACGTTCACGCTCGGCACGGGAACTGGCGCCTGCGCCACGACGAGCACGCTGACAGGAGGCACCGCTGCCGGTGCGTTTACCTGTACCGGCACCACCGGCGCCTCGACGCAGATTGTCAATCTGCCGACAGCGGGCCACGGCTGGTCGTGCTCGTTCAGCGACGAGACCACGGCCAATACCCTGAGGCAGAGTGGGCACGCGACGACAACCGCGACCATGGCCGGTACCGTCAATGCCAACGATGTGGTCAGTTTCAATTGCACTGGCTATAAATGATGCGCAAGGTCTTTGCGAGTCTGTTGCTGCTGGTGCTCGCGGCAACGGCGCACGCTCAGCTCGTTGTCGGATCAGCTGGTCCGGTTGCGGGTAGCGGAGGACTGCTCAAGACGTCGTCGTCAGCGGGCGCCTCGCTCTCGATCGCGGGCGCAATTGATGGGACGACTGTCAACATCACCTCGGTCGGCTCGGTCGACTGGGCGGCTTGGGGCACGGCGACCACCGGTGCCTCGCCTGGCGATCACAAAACCGGGGGTGGCAATATCACCGGTGCCTTTACCGGCAACCTCGGTAACTACACCAACGACAGCCGGACGATCACCTGGAGCGATGGAACGCCGACGGCGAGCGCCTCGAATCAGAACGGCATCTACCAGTCGAACGCCTCCGGCACATTCACGATCACCGCGCCCGCGGGCACTACGACACGCACGCTGAAGCTCTATTTGGGGGTCTTCAACTGCTCCGCGACCAATGTGCATGCGAGTTTGAGTGATGGGTCCGCAACGGCGGTCGATTACAACGGGCTGGTGAACGGCAGTGGCTTTTCCGATGGCGTAGTCACGATCACCTACGCGGCCGGATCAGCGAGCCAGACACTGACCGTCGTTTTCACGCTGACGACCGGTACCGGCAACATCTCCCTTCAGGCAGCCGCGCTTCAGTAAACGTCCATGAAGTCATTCTTTTCCAAAGCGCTCGTACTGCTGCTGATCGTCAGCCTGTTTCCGCAGGCAGACTTTGCTCGCCATGCTCGCGGTGCCGCCGCTTCCAGTGGCGGAGGCGGATCGCTTGCGCCAGTCACCAACCTGCAGATCGCACAGCAGGCGGGTACCAGCAATTCGACGGCGCCCATCACCAATTCGCAGATGCTCACCTGGACGGCGAGCGCGGGCGCCACCGGTGGCTACAACGTCTATCGGAACGGGACGTTCCTCGCCAACACGTCGTCCACCAGTTACACCGACTCCACCGCCACCAATTCGAATCCCTCAGGCGTCACCCAGGTGGCGACCGTGTACGCCTACACCGTCAAAGCGACGGATGGGACGAACGAAAGCGCGGCGGCCACACCGTCGATGTGGATGTACAAGAATGGGTCCAACACCACGGGATCCGATCTTTCGTACAGCGGCGCAACGATCAATTTCAATGCCACCGATCCCGCCGGCGGTGGACAGCCGGTCATGCTCTGGACCTGGCCGGGCGGCGGCGGTGTACAGCCTGGTGTCGGGCCACCCCTGGCGCCGGGCCAGAACGGGTTCCCGAATGATGGCGAGATCGGAGCTTTCAACTATCTCGTCCTCGATATCTATGTTACGAGCACCGAGTACACGACCAATGGATTGGGCGTTGGCGTCACTTCCCGCATTCCGCCGGGTGATGCGTTCTCGCTATTGCAGAACTCTTATCAGCCGGAACTCTTCAGCTACTGCACGCCGGTCGTCGGCCAATGGGTGTCGTGCAAGATCCCGCTCGAGGATCTCCACATCACTTCCAGCGGAAAGAAAACATGCACCGGGTCGATTGCGGGGACCGGAACCGGTACCGGCACTCTGACCGTAACCGCCTGCGCGGGTTCGAACTACATCGACAATGCGGGTTGGATCACCGGAGCGAACATTCCCACGGGCGGGTGGTACACCAACAACGGAAACGCGCAGGGAAGCGGTACTGCGGCGCCGCCGAAGGGAATTGGAACCTGGCCCATTGCCGGCTCGGGGCTCACGTCCTCGACCAGCATCTCCAGCCAGACGATCTTCTTTGAGCGTTACAACTGGTACAAGGACGGACACCAGTGGGATCACAATCCCGCGAATCCGACGACCATCTACGTCCGCAATTACGGTGTGACGACACAGTGAGCGCCGCGGACTAGTGGGGCGGCCATGACGATCGGTCGCCCGCCCGTTGCTTCCCAGGTCGAGATCTCGATATTCAAGACCAGCTTTGACGGCCTCTACTGGGGTCGGTATCCCAATGGCGACAAGCCATCGGGAGACGGTGGAGCCGCGGCGGTCGGCGTCAATGCCTCGGCATCGCTCACGACGAAAGTAAAGCTGAGTGGTGGCGGCTCGGTGGCCTCCGCCGTTGCAGCAACTCTGTCCGGCGGAGGTGGCGGCGCCACTCGCGTTTGGAATCCAGGTATCTACATGGATTCGAACACGGTCATCTTCAAAGGCCAGACTGCGGCATCGCGAATCGCCAGCGAGCTGTCGACGGCGATTTCAACGAACGGCTGCGTCGGTCACTGCGCTTTCATTACGTGGAGTTGCCTAGAACCCTCGCAGGATACGTACAACACTGCGATTCTCGATGAGATCTACAACACGCTGAGCCCCAGCGGCAAGCGGATGATGATCATCATCGAGGTCGGCGCCTTTACATCGACGCATCCGGGCACGAACGACGACTCGATCCTTCCGCTGTATCTCCAGCAGAGCGTCTCAACGTACGGACAGGCGGGATGGCGGATCACGAGTGCGTCGATGACCGCAGCTCCGGCAGCGGGTGCGACCAGCGCGACGTTGTCGAGCTCGTGGCAGGCCAACAGCGGGTCGTACACCTTCAAGTTTGGTGATGGTGAGACGAAGACGGTCACCGCCACAAAGGGGTCAACGGCTATCTCCTGGTCTGGCGGCCTAACCGCTGCCCAGACTTCGACGACCGTCACGTTCTCGGTCATTACGCAGCCCGCGGGTGTCTCAGGCTGGTCAGGCGGGGACGGCAACGGCAACACGTACGCAGCCCAACTGCATCGTACGAGCGTGATGGCTCGCCTGATCAAATGTGTCCAGCAGGTCGCGACGTGGGCGAATAGCAAGCCTCTGTTTGAGGGCATCGTTTACGGCGAGAACTCCTTCTGGATCGGTGCGAACTCTGCGAACGGGTCAACCGGCTCGGGATACACGGATTCGGCCTCCACGGTCACGCAGACATCGTTGATGCAGGCAACCGTGGCAGCGTTGACGACGGCGAACTGTTTCTACGAAAACACGTTCATGCAGACGTCGACGCCTTGCCAGGATCTCGAGACGACCATCGTTCAGAGCCAGGCGACTCCGGGCCAGACGGATCTGTATGGGCACATGTACATTACGTATCGGAACTCGCCTTCCGGGACGTTGTTCGGTTGGGGGCAGCAGGCATACGTTGCACAACGAGCAACGGGATCAACAGCGACACTGACCAACTGGAAAGCCGCCGGTGTTCGGTTTCTGACCGAAATTCAAGCTCCGGATCTGGGCGCCTTCGGTGGAATCGCGGGCGGATCGTTCACGTTCACGCTCGCATCGGCTCCTGCCGCCGGCGCGACGAGCGCTCAGATCTCGCCTTCGTTCAACAACGGAAAGTGGCCCAACGGCGTCGGTTACTCGATTCGATTCTCAAACGGAACGATTCGGTCTTGCACGGTCACTGACGGAAAGACGCTCACCTGGAGTGGTGGTCTCGGCTCAGCCGCGACTGTGACGGCGACGTGTTCGATGGGCGGCTCGAATGGGTTTACGCCACAGGATCTAGCCGATTCCTACAACCTCGACTACGGGGCATCGCACGTGTTGCTGACCTTCATTCCAGACAGTGCGACGTATGTGCCAGCAGATCGGCGCTGGACTCAGGCGTTTGCCGTCCTCAAGGCCAATCCGCCCAATGGGGCGTATCCGACCAACTACTCATGAGTGACGAGGCCTCGCTGCCGCCGTGCCATCACGAGGAATGGCTGGCGATCACCCAACGCTCCATTGAGTGTGACCATCACTTTGGCGATGACGGCTGCAGCGATCGGTGCCAAAAGTGCAGTATCGATCGCGATACCGCGCATGCCATTGGTCGCGCCCACCATCGTCGGATGACTCGCCTACGCGCGATGGCTGAGTCCGCGGCGTGAGCTCGCAGTACACGTTCTTCGCCGCGGGCGGTTCCGGTTACACGCCCGCGCTTGCCGGCGGCAACATGACGGTACCGCTGCCGTCGGGCCTCAACGATGGTGTCAAGCGGCTGCTGCTCCTGCACACCGGTTGCAACAGCATTTCGGTGTCGCCTCCGGATTCCGCGCTGGCTGCGCTTGGCTTTACGAAGCTGAATGTCAACACGAACGCACCGTGCGTGTGTTTGTATGCCTACGTCACGAAGGCGGATGGAACCGATCCGGCGTCGGTCACCTTCCAATGGGACGGTACGACCCAGGCGTACGCGCGAATCTTCGGCTTCGGCGGCAACGTCTACACTGATCTGTCAACGATCGTGGCCGCCTTCAATGACCGCGGCACGAATTCGACGGGCCGGATCTCGGTCAATGCCACATCGGCGCCCAGCGTGCCCAACTGCATGGCCATCCGTTGTGGCCACTGCGTCAAGAGCCCGACCAACAACGGGTCGTCGTTCAACGACTGGTTGGTCGACAACGGGGTCTATTCGCAGATCACGCCGGCTTACGTTCCGAATGGCAATGCAATCGCTGCCGGATTCTGGTGGGACCAGCAGTCGGCCGCGGCAGCAACGGATGCCGACTCGGCCGCGCTAACCAACACCGACACCAGCGCCAACTCGCAGAGCATCACGATTCTGCTGAAGACCGCGTCGGGTGCGGCTCTAGCGGGCCAGGGAGCGGTCGCCGCCAATGCTGCGGCGTCATTGGCCACTGCGATCAGGATGCTCGGGAGCGCCAATGCAGGCGTTGCCGCCTCCAGCGCACTGACGAATTGGTCCACGGTTACGCTGACCGGCACACAGTACACTGGCCCGGGCGGCATTCACGATCCCAATTTCTGGACCGGAGTCGATCCGCCGGTCGGGACGACGCTCTACTACGATGCGTCGAAGGCGACGGTCTACGCGAACGGCGAGATCAGTTCGACCTCGAACGACTGTTCTTTCGTCGTCCAGTTCTTCGATGGCACCGCATGGAATGTGGGCATCGTCGTGATCACGCCGCAGATGGTGTCGTACACCAATGTGGTGGCAGCCGCCGCGGCAACGCTGAGCACGGCGATTCAGATGGCCGGGGCGGCGCTCGCATCGGTATCGACGCTTGGAAGCCTGACGACAGGCATTCACCTGGCCGGTAATGCGCTCGCGATCGCCAACGCGGCTGCATCCATGGTCACCGGCATTCAGCTGAATGCATCGGCGATGGCTAACATCGCGGCTACCGGTGCATTGACCGGCGGCCAAGCCTCTCTCCAGGGCAATGCGCAAGTGCTCTCGCAGGCAGTCGCGCAGCTGACGACGCGCATTGCGCTCGCAGCTCAAGTCGCCGTCAACAGCACGGTGGCGGGTGCGCTGGGCGCTCAGATCGTATTGGATGGCGCCGCGGTCGCCCTGACCCAGGCCAACGCGCAGATTCAGACCGCCATTAATTTGGCCGGAAACGCCAATGTGGTGAGCTCGGCTGCGGGTGCAGCGTTGCTGACGACTGCATTTGCTGGAGCCGCCAATGTCGTGTCTTCGGCCATGGGCTCGTTGCTGACGGGACTGTTGCTCGCCGGCAGTGCGCTGGTGGATGTGGAGGCGACTGGAGATCTCTCGACCGGCATCACCCTGGAAGGTGGTGCGATCGTCGATTCGGCGGCTGCGTTCAAACCGCCGGGTGCGGAGGCGCAGTTCGGGCGCGCCGTCATCCTGATCCTGAGCCCGACCGGTCTTCCGGTGGCGCGGTCTACGTTCATCGCGGGCTCGGCATGCATCGTGACCATCGGCTACTTCAATGCGAACGGCGATCCGTTTGTGCCGACGGCGGTCAACTATTCTGTCCAGGACGAGTCCACTGGCTTCACGTTGGTGCCTGCCACACCCATTTCGACTCCGGAACTGTCGAATGCCATCACGATCACGGGTCAGCAAAACAAGATGATCAACTTGTCGCGTGATTTTGAGCTGCACCAAGTCCTGTTTCAGATTACCGATGGTGTGGGCCAGGTCAGCTATGCGAGCGCGGACTTTGAATTGCTGCGCACCCCGGGGACGGTGAACTGACATGGCAGGCGATGCCGCGACATTGATCACGGCCGGAGGCTCGAATCTCGGGTCGACGCTGACGGATCTGTTGCTGGCGGAAGATATCGAGCCAGGGACGCGCCCGTCGTATCAGTTGTGCAAAACCATCTATGTCTCGCACCCGCTGGGGCAGAAGATGGCGGAGGCGCCGATCACGCAGGCGCAGAGCATGCCGCGGCAGATTACCGTCGGTGAGGATTCGCCGAAGGAACTCGTCGAGGAGTTTGAGACGGAGTGGAAGCGTCGCCAGTGCGATAGCCTCATCCACAATGTTCACAGCCTAAAGCGCGTCTACGGTATCGCCTCCATTGCGATGGGCTGCAAGGACAAGCCGACCGACGAACCGTTGGATATGACACAGCTGTACAAGCTGCCCATCTTCTTCAACGTGCTGGATCCGCTGAACACGGCCGGATCGCTGGTGATGAACCAGGTGGCGACGGCGGCAGACTTCAACAAGCCGTCGCAGATCACGGTGAGCGGTGAGAAGTTTCACAGCTCTCGCTGCCAAGTCGTGATGAACGAGCACCCGGTGTACATCGAGTACACCTCGAGTGCGTTCGGTTTCGTGGGTCGCAGTGTGTACCAGCGGGCACTGTACCCGTTGAAGTCCTTCATCCTGACGATGATCGCGGATGATGTGATTGCGACGAAGAACTCGGTATTGGTGGCCAAGCAAAAGCAGCCCGGATCGGTCCTCGATTACATCATGGACAAGATGGCGGGCATCAAGCGCTCGATCCTGAAGTGGGCGCGTGCCGGACAGGTGCTCTCCATCGGTCCCGACGACTCGATTGAGTGCCTGGACATGAAGAATGTGAAGGAAGCCGGCGAGTACAGTCGTGGCAACATTCTCAAGAACATCTCGACAGCGGCTGACATGCCGGCCGTGATGTTGGAGAACGAGACTCTCACGGAAGGATTCGGCGAGGGTACCGAGGATGCGAAGATCATCGTCCGCTACCTGGGTACGATCCGAACTCAGATGGACCCGACGTACGGATGGTTCGACAACATCATCATGTATTGCGCCTGGAACCCGGTGTTCTTCTTGAGAATTCAGAAGAAGTATCCGGACCAGTACGGCCACCGCGACTACGAGGATGTCTTCAGCGAATGGCGCGCGGCGTTCAAGGCGACATGGCCGTCGCTGCTCGAGGAGCCTGAGAGCGAGCGTGTCAAGGCCGCGGAAGTTCGGCTGCGCAGTATCGTCTCGATCATGCAGACGCTGCTGCCTATCGTAGACGTCGCCAACAAAGTGCGCCTAGTTCAGTGGGCTTGTGACGCTCTGAACGAGGACAAGGATCTGTTCAAGCGTGAGTTGATTCTCGACGACGACACGCTGAAGGGCTTTCTGGAGGAAGAAATGGAGCGGCAGGAAGAGCAGCGACTCCTCGCAAACTCCAGCGCTGGTGCCGAGGGTGGTGAGAAGGAACCCAAGCCGCCCGCAGCGAAGAAGCTGGCGCGTCTGGCCGCGTAGATGCCTGTCGCGAAGTCCTTCTATCAGGTGCTGACCGCGGCCATCGCCGATCTCACCGAGAATGGATTCGATAGTCAGGAGCGCCTCGACCGCTGGTTGGTTGAACTCAGAGCCGCGGCTCGGATCTCGCTGATCCCGGAAGAGGTGCTGCAGAGAGAGTTGCGGACCAACCTGACCCGGGTGTACGAGCGTTTGGTGGAGAGCGGGAAGCTCGCGCGGATCCACAAAGGCGTCGGTCAGTTCACGATCGCCAACATCAAGCCGAGCCTGCGAGCCGAACTAGACCGGCGAATCCTGGCGTCGGCTAACCTGATCAAGCTCAATCGCCAAGCCTCGATTGAACGCACGTTGCAGCGCTTTGCTGGCTGGGCCACATCGATTCCGGCAGGTGGCAGCGATGTGGTGGAGCGTAGGGAGGTCAACGAAACCGTCCGAAAGTCCATTGCTGGACTGCCTTTCGAAGAGCGGCGAGTCGTCATCGACCAAGGGCATAAGCTCAGCTCCACTCTCAGCGACATCGTCGCGCGCGATGGTGGCGCTATCGCGGCGATCTGGAGGCATGTCAGGGAAGGCGGCGGTTACCAAGCGCGCCCAGACCACGAAGCTCGCAACGGCGAGGTGTTTGTGATCCGTGGCAACTGGGCGATGACGGACGGACTCATGAAGTTGGCAGGCGCGCAATACACGGACGAGGTCGAGGCGCCCGGTCAACTGGTGTTTTGTCGATGCACCTATTCGTACCTCTACAACCTCCGAGACCTGCCCCCGGAGATGCTGACCGAGAAAGGACGCGCGGAGCTCGCGCGTGTACGAGCCGCTGGATGAAGCTATGCCACTGAAGCTCGGAGATTCCAACGCGGTTGTGTCCGCCAACATTGACGAGTTGGTCCGGTCCGGCCACGAGCAGAAACAGGCCGTCGCGATCGCCTTGAAGAAGGCGGGCAAGTCCTACAACGACGACGATATTTCGGTCTCGCCCGAGCAGCTCGCGATCGTGCTCGGCGAGTCCCCACCCGTCACTCGCGCTGCGGGCATCCTTTGCTTCGCCGCCACTGGCCACGTTCTGCTCGCCCATCGCACGGACGGCCAGGGGTGGGCTCCGCCCGGGGGGCGAATCGAGGAGGGCGAGACTCCAGAAGAAGCCGCGCGGCGCGAGTTCCTCGAGGAGACTGGGGTTGATGTTCAGGGACCACTGGTGTTGTGGACACGTCGTCTTGCGGATAACGTCGACTTCACCACTTTTCTAGCGAAGATCGACGAAGAGTTCACCCCGACCCTGTGCGATGAGAATGATGGCTTCCAGTGGGTCGACCGTCGTTTCGCGCTCGGTGCTGTGTCGGCGCTGCATCCCGGAGTTCCGATCGCACTCGCGAAGTTCGAACTGGATGAACTCGGGATCGCAAAGGCGATTCGAGACGGGGAGCTGACGAGCCCTCAGCGATATCAGAACCTGTTGTTGATCGCGCTTCGCATAACCGGTACCGGAGCCGCATATCGCAAGGGACACGACGAGTACGTCTGGCGCGATCCGTCGCTGTACCTGACACCGGAGTTTCTGGAGCGGACCAACGGGCTGCCAGTGATCATGGAGCATCCGAAGGATAAGCCCATCCTCAACGGGCAAGAGTTTCGACGCCGAATCATCGGTACCAACTTCGTGCCTTACATCAAAGGCAATGAAGTTTGGGGTATCGCCAAGGTGTATGACGAGCTGGCCGCGGACATGCTCGAGGAAGAGACGATGTCCACATCGCCCGGCGTCCTCTTAGGCATGAGGGATGTCGAACAAGTCCAGATGGAGGACGGTTCGAAACTGCTGATCGAAAACAAGCCGGTCCTGCTCGATCACATTGCCGTCTGTCCGTACGGTGTATGGGACAAAGGCAACGACGCATCGGGAGTTGATTCGATCGACGCCCGTGCCGACAGCGAAGACGATGCCCTCGATTTGATACTCCACGAACTGAAGATGCGTGAGTTGATGAGACTCGCGGATCGACTCTAGCTGTTAAACACACGATTTCCTCACAGGAGCTCATTGGTATGAAGACCGTGGTCAGTCAGGCAGTACATGCCGTTCTCGCCCGAAATGATGCTGAAAAGGATGGCGATGGCGCAAAGCTCGATGCGGTCCTCAGCAAACTCGATTCGGTCCTGAAGCGCCAGGACGACGGCGAGAAGCGTCTCGACAGCGTCTGCGCGAAAATGGACTCGTTTGAAAAGGAACGCGCCGATTCCGCTCGCAAGGACGCAGAGGAGAAGGAGCGCGCCGACAAGGCCCGTAAAGATGCCGAGGACGATGAAGCCAAGGCCAGGAAGGACGCCGAAGAGAAGGAGCGTCAGGACAAAGCCCGGAAGGATGCGGAAGGGCAGGAGGCCAAGGAGCGCGCCGACGCTACCGCTCGCGCCGATGCCGCGGAGAAGGAAAACAAGGAACTGCGGGACCGCCTGGCTGCCGTTGAACGACAGATGCCTGCGATTTTGAAGGATGAGGACCGCCCACGGTTCGTCGCCGCCCAGAGCAAGGCCGATAAGTTGTTTCAGGCATTCGGCGACTCTGCTGGCGCCCCGCGATGGATGAACGGTGAGGTCTTCGCCGACTATCAGCGTCGCCTACTGAGCCGCTTCCAGCGCTATAGCCCCGACTGGAAGGACAAGGACCTAGCCAAGGTGGACGAGAGCGTGCTCGGCATCGCAGAGACTCGGATCTACGCGGATGCAATGGAAGAGGCTCGTCATCCCACGGACCTGCCGCCTAACACCCTGCGTCGGGTCGAGAGCCGTGATCCTCACACGGACCGCAAGACGATCAGCTTCGTGGGTGCCGACGATGCGTTCTGGAATCAGTTCAAGTGTTTCCCGAGCGATGTTCGCGCTGGCCGGTTTATCACCAAACCGCAGACACACTGATCCGACCCGGTATTCCCCTCGAGCAAGCCGCCCACTGAGGCGGCTTTTTATTCGCCCCCTCTTTTTTGGAGAACACTTCAATGGTTGCTGCAGCCGTCACGCTGAATCCCGCTCTACAGACGAACTTCGCAAACACCTTTGCCGTCTCATCTGGCGGCTACGTCCAGGGCGATGCGCTAGATGATTCGGCCATTCGCACGTTGTTGCGCAAGGGAATTCTCGACCCGACCGCGACCCAGGTCATGTTTGGCGGCCAGGCCATCAACGAGCGGAAGGCGGTCGGAACCGGTGGCCCCCTCGGCAGCAACCCCCCGCCCGCGGCCGGCCTCGGCTCAATTCTGACACCGGCTGCGAATATCAACGCAGGCGCCGCCGGCAGCTTTACCGGGTTCTCGGTCCTGAACCAGGCGACCGCCATGATCCAGACGGCGCAAGGTCGGGTCCCCGTTGCGCTGGCTGGTGGCGCGATCAATTTCTACCGCTCGGGATCCGGTGCCCGCATCCCCGTTCAGGCAGCCCAAGGGGCCGTGGCGGCATGGCTCGCCTCGGCTCAGTTGGTCCAGTCTGTGTACTGGGACACCGTCAACCTCCAGGTCACCAACGCCGCGGGCGCCAACATCATTGGGCCGCTGCCCGGAGTGACCCTGGACTCGCTGCCGGTAGTCCCTGACTCGCGTGTCGTCGACATGACCGCATTTCTGGCCTCCGGATTCGCCAATTGGAAAGAGGGCGGCTACGCCGTCGTCCTCAAGATCTGATCGCCACTCGCTCCATCCCAACACTTCAGTCTTTTCATAGAGGTATTCATTCATGGGTTCCGATGCAACGCAGTGGGCAATGACCCACCCTTCGTACATGGAGAGCGAGATTCTCCTCCAGCAGAATCAACGGTCCGACTTCATGAACCTGCTCGCAGGCGGAGCGCCGCGGGTACGTTTGGGGGCCGAGGATAAGGCCGTGTACCTGCGCTCTCTCGGCGTGAAGACTGCGGTGTCGAGCGGTGCGCATGGCGCGAATCAGTTGCCGTCGTGCTCGGTCACGACAGGACTGGCCAGTGCGCCAACATACCTTCAGCAGATCGTGGCCGAGTACGATCACCACCAGATCGCTGCAATGGCTGCGTGGGGTGTGTCATTACCGGACGCCCAGCGTTTGGCCATGGGCCAGGGCCATTATCAGGGCTTGCGCAGCAAGGCGATCTACGGCGAGCAGCCGCAGAACGGCGAGGGCATCCTGAATGCTACCGGCATCACGACGATCACGTTGCCGGCGGATTCGTTCGGCAATCAGAACTTTTCCTCGTACGACAACGGCTCGATGGCGCTGTTCCTGCTCGGCATCTTCCTGGCGCTGAAGACCCGCACGTATCAATTGGGTCGACCGACCCGATTTGAGGTGCTGGGCCCGCAACGGGTGATTGGACTGTGGGAGATGATCGGCATCGTTCAACTCACGTCGTACCAGCGCCCAGGCGGCGGTTCGGCCGTGATTGGCGAGTTGGTCAAGAAGATCCTCGCGGACATGGGCGACTTCGTCGAGTTTGGATACGACGACACGCTCATCGGCCAGGGGGCCGGTGGTACGGACGCGATCATCTTCAACATGCCCGAGATTGCGAAGCCCGACACGCAGGAAGGTTGGGACACCAACAACTTCGCCAAGCTCAATCCCGGCTTCCGGGACTGCACGGTGCAGTATGCGGACCGAATGGCACCGTTGGAGATTCCAGCTCCGATGCCGAACGGCGCCACGCACATCCTCACAGAGATCCGCGCGACCTCGGGGTGGGTGACTCGTCCTGAGACCGTAACTGTCCTCAGCGGCCCGTACTAAGAAAAGCCGGAGAAGAAATGGCGACTCTCTACATAGCCAATACGACGAAGCAGAATCACGTGTTTGTCTATCGTCATCGCGAGATGAGTAATCCGGCGATGCGTGAGATCAAGCGCGGTCAGCAGATCCCGATCTCAGACATCACGATTGAGGAGGCCCGGGCAATCGTCAAACAGCATGAAAAGTACGGGATCATGGATGCGGCAGAGCTGTCTCGGCGACGAGACTTCGCCGGCCTGGTTTACAGCATCGACAAGCCGGTGGACATTGATCAGATGCTGGCTTCGTTCGAGCTCAACGACAAGGATCTGGCGAAAGAGGCGCAGCAGCGTCGCGAGGTTCAGGCGGCCGCCATCAGCGACAATGTCGCCACTCAGTTGCACAACCTGACAGGGATGGACAAGGAAAATGTACGTCCAAAAAGCCTGCAGCTGGAAGTAACTGAGGAAACTGACGGCACTCGAAGCGTTGCTTCGGGCGTTGAGGTACCGGCCGATCCACTGAACGTTGAGCAGCGCAAGCGGTCGCGCTGATAACCCAGCGTGGCTGCGACTCCGACGACGCCGAATCTGACCGACTATGTGTCCTTTCTCTCCGGCGTTGTCGGAATTCCGATTGAGTTTCTGCCGACGCTGCTCGGTACTGCCACGGATGGTACGACTGCGTATCTCGTCGACTCCACCCAGAACTGGAACCCCGATCAATGGGACGGGTACACAGTCACTGACCTCACGCAGGGACTCAGCACCGATGTTGCGACCAGCTCGACCGACACACTGAGTTTTGTCGATAGCCTGAGTGCGCCGGTCATCGCCGGTGATGAGTATCTGATTACCCCGCAAGTCGTTCCGATGAGCCTGTCGATCGCTTTGGAGATCGTGAATCCGGCTCTCGCCTGTGCATCAGCAATGATGTACGGACTGGCGGTCTACAACTTAGCGACTGATCGACTCATCAACTACGCAGTCGACCAGCCCGGTCAGACCTGGTTCATCGATAAGCGCAAGGAGTTCCGACTCGCGGATGCGCGGGTCGGTGTGGTCGCGTCCGCCAGCAATGGCGAGACGTCCATGAGCTACCTGAATCCGGAGCAAATGAAGCTATTCACGCTTCAGGACCTGGAGACGCTCAAGACCGAATGGGGTCGCCGCTATATGGGCATTGCCCAGAAATACGGGCTGTCGATCTGGGGGATCTCCTGAGTGTCACCGGACGACAGTGGCTATGACGCGGGCGGCCGAGCCGACGTCATTGTCACTCGCCGGCTGACGCTGCACCTCGGTGTCCTGGTTCAACCGTATCGAGCAGCCAGCGCAAAAGCGGGTGCAATGACCACCGGCGATGTCGCCGAGATCCTGGAAGCGAAGTACGGCGTCATCGGCGCCTTCGTCATCGTCCACGAGTCCGATATCGCGGCCGCGCTCGAAGTCTCCCTTGGCGGCGCCATGGAGTCGCTGATGATGGGCCGCGCCGTGGATCCGTGGGGCCGCGGGATGCAGATCATTCAGGAGAAGTTCCGGGACTTCATCGCGTCCAAGGAGGCGGAGCAAGTCGGTATCCCCGGCACGCCGACTCAGGCGGCTCTCCGTGGCGTCAATCACCGGCTCAAACATCCGTATCGCAAGAGCAATCCGAGGCGGCCCAGCTTTCGTGACACCGGGCTCTATATGAACAGCTTCCGCGGTTGGGTGGACTAGTGGCGCAGATCTCCGAGACCAGTAACCCGACGATGCTCAAAAGCGCGTTGCGGGACGGCCTCGAGCAAGTTGACCTCAAACAAGTCGTCACGTTCACCCAGTACACGCGCGCAGTGCTGCCGCTCGACAAGTGGGTCTACTGGGTCAAGGCGCATACGATCGATGTAAAAGGATCGCTGCATTACGGCCAGGTCATTCAACAGAACGAAGACGAGACCCAGGGCCTCGCGACCGTGCAGTTCACGGCGGAAGAGCAGGTGCCGGATTTCGTCAGTGCTCCGATTAACACGCTTTTCGTAGCGGAAGCCGACGGGTTCCAGTTTGCGTTCTCCCAGCAGCAGGGCTTCTACACCCAGGCAGGGCTCTGGCACTACTTCGGTCATTCCGTACAACCGGCGCTGAGCACGCAGCTCATCTCCAGCGCAGATCAAATCGACGTCAATCAGGCAGTCGTTTGCAACAGCCTTCCGCTGTGGATGGCGCTCAACGATTACAAGTCGCCGTTTTACGATGGCTTCTCCAACACCGGCGTTCCGTTTCGCGTCAAGCCTCCGGTGCTGTACCCGTCGTTCATTGTCGATGAGAACGAAATCCCGCCGTATGGCTCGGTCCACATCGGCGATAACGACACCACGAGTCAGCAGGCGGCGCCATACCTAGATCGCAACCGCAGTCACTGGCAGCTCTGCCAGGACCACGTGCGCATCACGCTCTACGGGCTGCAGAACAATGTCGCTCTCGACTTCATGGACACGATCAATCAGTACAGCCTGATGTCGAGTAACTTCGGGATCGTCAACATGACACCGCCCCGGGACGCCGTCCGCACACAGTCTGAACTCCGGGCACGGGCAATGAAAAAGGTCATTGAAGTCGATGTCTCCTACAACCAGGCGCGCGTGAATGAGATCGCGCGTCAGCTGATCACCTCCGCGATGCAAACATTTATCTTCCAAGGCTAGGCAAAGTAGATGAGTCAAAATCCCACATCAGTGCCGTTTTTGGGAAAGTTCTCATCACTGGCGGCACTCACGGCCGCCCATCCGCCGGCGCTGGTAGGCAAGATCGCGTTTGCACTGACATCCGATCAAGGGCTCGTCTACGCCAATGGGACGCAATGGGTTACGTCTCCATCTGCGGCCAATTCCGTTCCGAACGCAGGCAGCTTCAATACTATCGCTGCACTTCGTACGGCAAAACCAGCAGCCTCCAACACTGCAGGTTTGCAGGCTTACACGAGTGACCTCGGTGCCGCGGTCAACACCGGTATCGGGTGGGTGCCGCTGGGGCTGACTTACAACGTCCAGGCGTTTGGAGCCGTCGGCGACGGAACCGCGCGCCCGCTGTCAACATTGGGTTTGACACTGGGCGTGATTCAGGGGCTTCTGTATCCGAGCGCCCTGAGTCTGACCGAAGAAATTGACTACAACGCGGTGCGACGGGCGATTGAAGTCGCCACCGCCGCAGGTGGTGGCACGGTGTACATCCCGAAAGGGATCTACATCATGAACAACGCGAGCAGCCAAGGAAACATCCAGCTCCCCGTAAATTTCCTGACCACCGGAACCCCGGGCGGCCAGGTCAACATCAAGGGTGACGGCGCGAATGCCACCATTCTGAAATGGCCGTCGGACTCCGGCGCGAATGGATCGCTGTTCGCCATGTCATGCGGGCCGCAAGCGTCGTCCTTTGCAACGCCCCTCACGGGCGGCCGTTACGGCAATAACCAGTACTTCGGCTACCTCGAAGACTTCGGGATGGTGGGTCCGAACCTCACCATCGTCAAAGGCACCGTCAACGCGAACCTGTCGGGACTCGCCTGGGGTGCGCGGCGGTTCATGAACCGTGTCCATATCATGGGCTTCTATGCGGGCCTGGACATCGTCGGAGACTGGACTTCATTCAAGGACGTGGTGGTCGAGAATTGCTTCTACGACTTGTATTTCCCATGGAAGTCCGCCTCGCTCTACGGCGATCTGCTCTTTTCGAAGTGTTCCTTCGGTAACTCCGCCCGGGCGGCTTGCTGCATCGGCACTCGCGGTTATATGGGCGCCAAGTTTGAGGGGTGCTACTTAGGTACGTCTCCTTACGCCTTCTTGAATGAGGCGGCTACACAGGGGACGACGGCTGACAGCTCGACTCATGTCACCAGCACTCAGTTTGAGAAGTGCTTGTTCGAAAACTTGGGCAACTCGTTCATCGGTGACGACAACGCACAGGCGGCAACCGGCGGCGCTGGAACTCGCAATTTCCGATGGCAGCAGGTGGATATGTCCTCCTGCTACTGGTCATTTAATAGCGGCCAGCGTGACACGACGCAGAGTCGCAACGGTAACTACGCGATCGTCGCCGCGTCTCTGAAGACCTTTACGGTTCGTGGGTTTACCAACTTCATTCCGGCTGATATTGGTTTGTTCCAAACCGACGCGGTGCAGGGCTTCCAGATCTATACGGACATGACCGCGATGTTCTCGGCGCTCCAAGGTGGGAAATATTTCTGCGACCCGACGATTGCACTGAACAATGCGATCACCTTTGAGTGGGAGGATAGCCTCACCGCTCGAAAAGGAAATGCATGGAGAAGCAACACCGCAACGATCAACCAGTGGGACCTATTGGAATTCCTCGGAAACCGCTGCGTCCAAGGGACAACGACGATTTCCAATCCGGTACTGGGTGCAGCGATGCATTCGAGTCTGGTTACGGCAGGGGCTTTTGTACTGGTTTGCCATACCGGCAGCGTCACCATCAACGCCGAGGAAGCTACTCCAACCGGCACAAAATGGGTCAAGAGAAGCACGGTTACAGCGGGGAGAGTGGTTTCCGCCACCGGACCCACGGATACACAGGTAGTTGGATACGCCAACGGCGCCAACGCCGGAGCTACACCCCCTAACTACAACGTGCTGCTGTCGAGAGGACAGATTGTAGGGGCGTAACCTGCGTGGCCCAACGACATTTTGAATAGGAGCAATTTCATGCGCTTGACGATCAGTCATTTTTCTCGCTTTTCGGCGATGGCCCTTGTGGCGCTGGCGTTGGCCACGGCCCCGGCAGTCGAGGCTGGCCAGAATCCCATCGCGACGTTCACGTCGAACCCGGGCGGAAGTCGGATGGCGTTCAACATCACGGCCATCGGTCAGATCAAAGCGGCACCGGGAAAGCTCCGGCGGTTATTTGTGCAGACCGCGGCCAGTGCCGGCACATTGATTCTGAGTGATGTCTGCTCAGGTGGTACGCCGGCCATCGGCAACCAGGTGGCCGCGATCCCCAATACGGCGCTCACGGCCGGCGCAGTGATTACGATTGATGCGCCGTTCGCAGCGTGTATCACGGTGTCGGGCACGTGGCCGACCGCACTGGTCCTGTCAGCTTCGTACGACTGAGCGCCCATGTATCGCCCCGTAACCGGCTTGCCGGCGCAGTTGAATGCGAGTCAGACACTCACGTCTAACCCGGTGGTCACCGGCGGCCTGACGCGCGGCGCCGTCGGCATTCAAAGTGATCACGCCGCCACTCTCAATGTGCAGCGGTACATCGATGCCGCGGGACTGGTCCCGATCGGTGCTGTTATCACTGTCGCGCTGGTGGCCAATGCGCCCAATGCCGTGTCATGGAACGATGGGATTCCCTGTGGTTCGGTGACGGTTCAGGTCGCTAACTCTGCCGGCGCCGTGGCTAATCTGACCAATCTCACACTGCTGCTTGCGCCGTAGCGCGCCTTTGTCTCCAGGAGCTCCGTATCTATGACGATCGTGGTCACCAATGTCTTCGAGACAGTCGCTCCTGCGCCTATCACGCTCCTGCAAACAGGCGCATTGGTGAGTCAGGGCGCGACAACGCTAGCGGCAAATTCGTATTCTCTGTTGACTCAGGAGAGCGATCTCACTCCACTGCTGGCGGCGCCCCTAGCCATCGCTTCCCTGGCATGGAGCAGCGGCACGGTCCTTGCCACAACCTCAGTTGCGATTCCGGGGTTGAGCACGGGCGACAAGTTCGTGACCAGGATCGGGGGCGCAACCCCCAGCGCTTACAATGGTCTCGTGCTCGCCACCGTGACCGGCGCGAGCACGTTCACGTATCCGCTGGCGACCAACCCCGGCGCCGAGACTGTCCCCGGCACCTACACGCCGCCTGGACAGGGCGAACTGCTATCGATGGTGGACAGTTACTTCGCCGAAGGCTTTAACCAAGCCGTCTACGTGCTGGAGTTGGGCGCTGGCGATGCCAGCACCGGCCCGACCGCGCTCGGCGACTGGATCGTGGCCAACCCGATTGGGCCCGGGCAGTTCTCCTTTATCAGCTACCTCGTACCGCGATCTTGGGATGGGGCTTCGAACTATCTAGCGCTGGTCGCGCAGTACGAAGCGCCCACCAAGATGATTAGCTTCTTCACCACGACAACTATCAATACATACAGCAGTGGCTATACCGCGCAGATGTCGGATGTGTTCGCGGCCGTTGAGGCTCCCGGAATCCCGTTGACCGAGTTTTCACTGGCTGCCGATTTTCAGCGCTCGCTGGCCTACAACCCGTCTTCGTCAAACCGGATGTCGCCTTTTGCGAATGCGTTTCTGTTCGGAGCCACACCATACCCGCAGCTCAATAACAACGCGCTTCTGACGACCCTGCGCACCGCCAACATCAACTATGTGGGTACTGGCGCGGAGGGCGGCATCAGCACTGCCCTCATCACGCCTGGCAAAATGTTGGACGGCAATGACTTCACGTACCGGTACTCTGTCAACTGGACACAGTTGAACGGCGCACAAGCTTTGGCGAACGAAGTCATTAACGGCGCACAGGGCGGCCCCAACCCACTCTGGTATGACCAGAACGGCATCGATCGATTACAGGACCGGCTGGTCGGTGTCATGGAGTCCGCGGTTTCGTTCAACCTCGCCCAGGGCGCTGTGCTCCGGACCGCGCTCGACGGGCCCACGTTCCAAGCGAACCTCGATGCCGGGCTCTACGAAAACTCGTGCGTCGTGAATGCGGTGCCGTGGATCACCTATCTGGAGGAGAACCCGAGCCACTACAAGGCCGGCATCTACAACGGCTTGACAGTCGTGCAACTGGTCAAGCGCGGATTCCAACAGATCTTCTTCAACCTCACGGTCACCGACCTGGTCACCCAGTAAGGAGCGCGCACACGTGCCCGGTAATCCACAAGTTTCTCAGGGCGTCCTGAATCGCCTTCGCGCCTCCATCACCTTCCAGGATCATTCGGAGTTGAATGTCACGCCGCCGTTTCTCGCCCGCGGCATGATTCGGTTCGCACGCGAAGGCGCGGCTACCGCGTTCATTCCCACGGCGACAGGCACTGTTACGTCCGGCGAACCGTTCCTCATGGTCACCATTGGCCTGGAGTTGCTCAAAACGCAGTCCCTGGCATCGGCCTTTGAGTCGCAATTGCAGGACAACTCGGTCCTGGGAAAGTGCACTGTGCGCCCGGATGTGAGCACTGGCCTGGCGCCGTTCGATGTCTACAACACCGCCATTGAGACACCGGGCGAGATGACCTTCGACGGCTCCAGTCCCGTGTATCCGTTGACGTTGCGCGGATACATGCTCGCCAACAATTCACTGTGGCCGTAGCGCATGAAAATCGATAAGCGCCTCAATTTTGTGTTGCCAGTAACGCGCGTGGACGGCACCGAGATCTACATCCACTCGACGCCTATTGATTCGAATTGCTTCCGTACCTACTACCGGGTGTTGGCGAAAGCGTTCTCTGTCGTCATGTGGGAGTTGGGTCCGATGTCCGGACCCCGTGTGGCGGATAAAGTCCTTGAGGATGTCGCTACCGAAATGGGACAGTGGGAAACCGAGCCGGGCGGCGCAGCGGGCGTCAAACAAGGACTGATCGCTGACATCCAGCGGCGCACGAGCGTGGTGGCTCCATCCGACCGGGGTTGGGAGCCCATTCCCTATCACGAAGCGGTTCAGCGCCAGATCCTGGAGCCCGATGATGTGGCGGAGGTGGGGTCCGCCCTCGTTTTTTTTACGGCCGGCTCGCATATGTTCCGGGAGCGGGAGCGATCAATGATGTTGTCCGCATTGAAACACTGGAGCGCGCGGATCGAATCCTCGAATGCTACGGAGTTCGCGAATTTTTTGTCGACCTCGACCGCGGTCGCGAGTACTGGCGAGAGGCCACCCACCTCGTCGCCGACACCCTCGAATGGATAGCCGGTGCCGGATTTGACGAGTTCTTCAATCGCGACGACGACTTTCCCTTTCATTCAGCCCACGAATACCGCCAACGGGATCTGATCCGGGCTGCGCGGGGCTCGGCGCCATACCGTTGAGGGCACAGCGTGACCGTCAAGAGCATCATCGACCTCGAGCTGGATGCGGCGAAATTCTCCCGCTTCCTGCAAGAGTTCAACAAATTCCAAACGGCTGCGAGCAAGCTCCCCGCGTTCGGCAAACAGGCGACGAAGGAATTCACGGCCGCGCAGAAGGCGTTCGACGCCATGAAGACCACCCTGCTCGGGTATCCGCGTGTCCTGCATCAAGCGTCTGATGAGACCCGTACGCAGCTCCGGCAGCTTCAGCAGTCCGATCGGGCGTGGGCCTCGATCGCAGGCAAGACTAAAACCGTCGCCGAAAACATCTTCACCGCCACGCGGCACCTGCTGGGCTGGTCTGGGCTGCTCGGCCTGGGCAGCGGCCTATTGGGGGCCGGTAGCCTATTCGGCATCGACCGCATGGCGCGCACGGCTGGTGACGAGCGCAAGAGCGCCATGGGGCTCGGTGTCTCCATCGGCCAGCAGCGTGCCTTCCAGATCAGTTTCTCGCGCCTCGGCGACCCCGACTCGTTTCTGAGTTGGATCAACTCGGCTGAGATGGATCCGACCAAGCGGAGCACGTTGACGAGCGGCTTTACCGGCAACACTGCCTCGGATGCCGTGACGATGATGAAGCGGATCCGATCGCTCGCGCAGTCCACCCCGAAAGAGATGTGGGGGCTGCTGCCGCAGATGTACCGCATGGAGGGCGTGAGCGGCGAGGATATTCGCCGGTACGGGACGATGTCGACGGCGGAGTGGAACAGCCAGCTAGACTCCTACGCCCAACGCAGCAGCAAGCTCGATATCCAGGACCAGACGGCCAAGAAATGGAAGGATCTGACTGACGCGCTCGATGAGGCGAAGTCGAGCATCTTCGCGACGCTGGTGAAAGGACTCGCGCCATTGGCGGATCCGCTCAAGCGGCTGTCGGGCGGCGTAGAGCATTTCGTAGAGGTGCTACTCAAGAGCGACCTCGTCAGAGACGCGGTCAAGGAACTCGCAGACTGGCTGAATAAGTTCTCTGGTCACATTTCCGCGCCCAAGTTCCTGGACGATGTGAAGCGGTTCACCTCTGATGTGGGTGACCTGGCGGACGCTGTCCACGCGGTGACGTATGCGGTGTCGCATCCGGGCGCTGCTGCTGCTAAGGCTGGCGACAACATGTCGAGCTGGCTCGGCAACAAGTTCATGAAGGTCTTCCGGCCGGACGAGTATTACAAGTATGCCGGTGCCGATGAGACCGCGAGCTTCCTGGCCGGGATCGACCAGCAGAACAACTTGCCGGCTGGCACGATGGCGCGACTGTGGCAGGCGGAGTCGAGCTCGAGCTACGACGGCAAGACGTCCGCTGCCGGTGCCGTCGGCCCATTCCAGTTCATGCCGCGCACCGCCGCCGCATTCGGAATCGATCCCAAGAGCTTTTCCTCGTCCGCCAGCGGCGGCGGCTATTACCTGTCGGAGCTGCGTAAGCGCTATGGCGGCGATCTGTCGGCCGCGCTGGCGGCCTACAACGGTGTCGGGAGTAAGGAAGGTAACGACTCCATTTACCGGAAATTCGGCAGCCTCGATCGCGCGATCAAGCTGCATCCCGGCGACTGGCAGACCTATCTGACTCCCGGTGAGCAGAAGTACATCTCTGGCATTGCCGGGGGCTCCAACGTCAACATTACCGTGCACGTTTCCGCTCCTCCCGGAAACAAAGTCGACGTCGCCGCCAATCAGTTGGCGAACTGAGCGATGTCGATTACGCCCGGCTACATCGCGTTCAAACTCGCGACTGAGATTTCGCCGATTATTCTGACGCGCGGCATCGCCGCCAACTTCGGACTCGGGCAACTGCTCCCGATCGTGGCGCTCACCGAGGGCGTCAACTTTCTGCAGAACCTAATCCTGTCGGGCAGTCCCACGGGAGCCGTCGATTTAGATAAATTCTTCGCGCACTTTTACGTGCTGCCGGGCACTCAGTTGCAGAGTCAGCAGGTGGCGATGGTGCCGATGGCTAACCAGGCCGTGGCGGCGAACGCTACCATCCAGCAGCCCCTGCCGATCTCGATGATGATGATCTGCCCGGCGCGCGAAGACGGCGGCTACGCGGCGAAATTCGCCACCATGACGGCTTTGCAGCGCACGCTGTCGCAGCACAACGGAGCCGGTGGCACGTACACGGTTGTCACTCCGTCATACATTTTCACTGACTGCTTGATGTTGTCGATGCGGGATGTCACCGGCGGCGAGGCAGGTCGGCAGCGCCAACAGATGTGGCAGCTTGATTTTGTGCAGCCCCTGGTGTCGATCTCGGCAATCGATAGCGCCGTGAACTCACAGATGTCGAAGCTGCAGAAGTTCCTGCCGCTAGATGGTGGCTCATCGGCGATACCGGCGTCAGGCCTCTCGCTGGGAAGCGCCGTGTCCTCCATCTTCGGCGGCACCGTCGCGGCCGTCGCGGGATCGGTGCAGACAGGCTTCACGACGCTCGTTCCGCCGTGAGCACGTTCGTCGATTTCGTGCCGTCTCTGACGACCGTGTTTCAGTTTCAGCCGACGCTGAACGGCGTGCAATATCTCGTGACCTGTCCTTGGAACGCATTCGGCGAGCGCTGGTACGTGACAGTGAAAGATCTGTCGGGCAACGTGCTCGCGCATCGCCCGATCGTGCAGTCTGGGCCCCGGTACCAGGCGGTGATGACTTGGGCAGATGGCGTGGCAACAGCTTCGCTGAGCGGACCACACAATGTGCCATTGGGCGGTCTCGTCGAGGGGCGCGTCTCTGAGACCGACACGCCATTCGATGGTCAGTATGAAATGCTCGCGGTGGATGCGCAGACGCTGACATTTGGCCTCGCCGCCAATCCGCAGCAGCCAATTGCAGTCACCGGGAAACTCGATTTCCCGTTGGATCTGTTGGCAGCGTATGGAATCGGGTCTCTGTTTTACCACGCTGATCTCGGTCAGTTCGAGTACTGAGGCGTGCGCTTCTACGACCTCATTTTGGCGGATAGCGCAGGCAATGTGTTTAAGCCGACGAACGACGGACTCGGATTTAAAAAGTCTGCCGGTGGCTCGACATTTACGAGTTGGGTGAACGGGAAGAACAATCCGGGCGCGCTGCATATCGATTTCGATGTGCCGGCCGCGCCGTTGAATCAAGCTCAGGGCTCCGCGAAGATCGCTGTTTACGGTGTCGGTCTCGGCATGATTGGGCAGGCTTCTGATCTCAATGGCCAGACGCTGACGTTATCGGCTGGCATGAAGCCGGGCCTGCCGTTGGCAACGGCGGCGGCCGCTCAGTCCGGCCTCATACTTCAGGGCACGATATTCCAAGCCTTCGGCAACTGGCAGGGCACGACGCAGACGCTCGAACTAGTCGTGAGCCCACCAGCATCCCAACAGGATTTAAAGCCGATACCATCGATATTGTGGCCGGCAAAGCAGCCTCTAGCGACAGCCCTGTTCAGCACGTTGCAACAGGCGTTCGCTAAGTTCGGAATGAAGGCTAATGTCAACATCGCCAATATCACGCAACCTGTTGACGGGTCACACCAGTATTCAACTCTCTCGCAGCTTTCCGACTATATCCAGCAGAAGAGTCAGGAACTTGGTAAGCCGAGTTACGATACTCCGGACAAGGAGTACTCCGGAGTGCAGATCAAGATCGTCGGCAACACGATCTACGCCTACGACAACCAGGCGACTGCATCGCCAAAGCAGTTGGCGTTCACAGATCTGATCGGACAACCGACTTGGATATCCCCAGGCACCGTCAGTTTCAAGACGGTCTTGCGCAGTGATATCGCGCTCGGTGACTACATCCAGTTTCCCGCCAAGGGACTCGTGGCGCCGTATGTGCTGACCTCGCAGGCGGCGGCGTATCCGAATACACCGGCCCGAAGCAAGACCGCGTTTCAGGGCCAGTTCTGGGTGACCCGTGTCCAGCACTTTGCGAGCTTCCGACAGCCCGATGCCGATGCCTGGTGCACCAGTTTTGAGGCGGCGGCGTTGAGTCCATGAGCGCGCAGAAACAACCGCTGACGAAATCGCTGTCAGCTTTCGCCTATCGCAAGGCGCTCGATGAGGTGACGAAGCGCGGAACGGCGTTGCCCGGTCATGTCCTCTCGGTCGACGGCCCTTTCGTGACGGTCAACTTTGATTTGGAAGATGCGACGCTACCGCAGTTGACGTTGCCGCTCGCCTGGCCTGAGTACGATCGATTGCCCATTCAACCGGGCAATAAGGGCTTTGCATTCCCCATCGGCGCCTATCTCGGCGGGATTACCGGTCAGGGCGGAGTCGCGAATCTGGCGCCCCTGCAAGGGAATCTTGCAAGCCTGGTGTGGTTTCCGATCAGCAACAAGGGTTGGGACGTCCCGCCCGGGGCCGATGCCGACACGCGCGTGGTCTATGGCAAGACGGCGGTGTTGTTGCTCGACTCGATAGCCGGCAATTCCAGCATCAAACTCACCTCGAGCGCGATCACGCTTACCTGCGGAGGACATACGATCGTGATTGATTCCGCAGGTGTTTACATCGACGGCCGAGTCTTCCTCGCCCACGAGCACAGCAATGTCCAGACCGGTGGCAGCAACTCCGGCGGTGTCGTGTGAGGGCTTGGGGCAGAATCACCAACAGCCAGAACCAGCGGGTGTGGGCGATGTCGGCCACCGACGCGAATGGCAACAACGATATCGTCTACGTGACGGCTTTGTGCCAGGTTCTGAACCTCGGCTTGGGCGAATCACCTTTCTATGGGCAATCGGGAATACCGGCCGCGGAGTCGGTCTCTCAGCAGGTGTTCCCCGATCACTATGTGTCGTTGATTCAACAGGCATACGCGGCGTTCTTTGCGTTTCTCCTGATCAACCGCAGAGCTGATAGTCCTGACATCCCCGTGTATGACGCCAGCGTGATCACCCATCAGGGTGTGGCCCTGAACCCGAGTAACAAGATTCCGCAGTGAGCACTCCAAACCCTTTCGACTTCCCGGTCGTCGTCGCCGCGAATGGGATGCAGCCCCAAGATCCGGCTGACATTCGCGATCAGATAAATGCTGCGGCCGTGGCACTGTCACCGGGTCTCACCAACAATCTCCCGGGATTGCTGCTCGAGGATATCCTGAGCACGGACACACCTGCCGTAGCGTTGTGCGATCAGGCGCGCGTGGAATTGGTCAATTCGCTGACCGCGGACGGTGCCAACGAGGCGCTGTTGCTGAAGATTGGCGCAATTACGGGCGTACCGTATAACCAGCAGAGCAACACCTCTGTTTTGGTCATATTTTACTCGCCAAATCTGGGGTATGTCGTGCCAGACGGCATGACCATCAGTGACGGCAGTAACGTGTATCAGGTTCAGACCGGCGGGGTGATCAACAGTGGCGGCACCACCTCGCTGTTGACTGCGATCGCGGTGCAGCCCGGTACCGTAGTACCGGCGGCCGGCGCAATCAATGAGATATTGACGTCCTACCCGTCAAGTATCACGTTGTCGGTGACCAATCCCAGCGCCGGCATACCTGGCGGGGTTGCTGAGACCTGGTCCTCATATCGTTCCCGGGTGATGCGGTCGCAGCGGGCGGTGGTGACTTCCGGGCCGAGCCTCATTTCGACGCTGGTTGGCGCGGTGGCGGGCGTGCAGAAGGTCTCTGTTCAGGTGGGCACCGGCGGCCTTCGCGTCATCGTCAAGGGCGGAGATGTCTACGAAGTTGCGTATGCCATCTTCAAAGCCGTGGGAGATCCCAGTCGCTTACTGGGGCATGCTGCGGGCGGGACCGACGTCACGGTATCGCTGGTAGATCCCCCGAACACCTACAACATCAAGTTTGTCGCCGCCGCCACTCAGACTGTCGCTGTCACAGAGACCTGGAACACGACGCTGACGAGCTTTACGGGCGGTGGCGCGTTCGCGGGTTTGGTGCAACCGTCGCACGTCGCATACATCAACGCGCTGCCGATTGGTCAGGCGATCAATGAGCTCGAACTCAATGGCCTGTTCCAGAATGCAGTGTCCGGACTTCTGGCGCCTGATTTGCTCACGCGCCTGGTGTACTCGGTCAGCATCAATGGCACCGTAACTCCGCCGGGTACGGGCACTTCCATCGTTTCCGGAGACGCGGAGAGCGACTTTTTCACGGCGCTCGATGGCAGCGGCATCACGGTAACACAGGGATAGCGTCGTGCGGCAGCAGACGCTGAACTCGTACCTGTACACTCAGTACGCGGACGATGATGACCTGCAGGCGTTAGTTGAGGCTTATAACCAGGGGACTCAGTATTTTGTAGACTGGTTCAACAACGTCAACCTCCCTTACTACCCCGGGTTGTCAGGCGGCCTTCTCAACTGGGTCGCCGAGGGCCTCTACGGATTGCAGCGTACGCAACTCGCAAGCCAGCTCTCGTCTGCCAAAGGGGCGCTGAACACAGTCGCTCTGAACACGATGGTGTTGAACGGGTCGATCCCGGCATCACAAACTTTCTACGACCTCACGGACGACATTTTCAAGCGCATCCTGACTTGGAACCTTTATAAGGGCGACGGTCGCCAATTCTCAGTCCGCTGGCTCAAGCGGCGCATCATCCGCTTCCTCGTCGGAACCGACGGCGTAGATCCGAATCCAGCCGATCCCGGTTTCACCATCGGCACTGAAACCACCAGCGCCGTCGGGGTAGTGATATCGAGCGGCAACATTGCGGTCGCGATTGACCAATCGGCGTTGTCGCTCCAAGCAGGCGTCACCCCTGGCGTTCTGCAGCTCTTCAAGGCAGCTCTCGAAGGCGGCAACCTCGAGATGCCGCTCGGCTATTCGATCGCCGTCAGCATCATCACCGGCTTCGTTGCGATCGCGCGGCCGAATGTCCTCACGAGTGACGGGCCGCAGTTCACGCAGACCACTGCTGCGACCGGGGTGGCGGTCCTGGGTGGAACTGGCAATTACTCGTATGTCTGGGCCTTCCGGACCGCCGGTCTTGGCGGGCCCGCTGCGATCCAGAGCAGCGCTGCCGGCGCGTTGACGACCGCCGAGCGGCTGGCTGGCTCCGCACAAGTCGGGACGAACGCGACTGGCGAGCTCGCCGGAACTCCCGGTGGCAAGGCTCACATCGACTCGGCGGCAAGCGGGACGCTCTCCGGTCCAGCTCACCCGGCACTGGCAGGTGCTGCGGCGGTCATCACAGGCGCCACGGCGACGTTTGATCGTGGCTCCCAACTGGTGATCGATTCGCCGCTGTCGCCGAACACGACCTTCACCGGTCGCAACCTGTCCTGGGGACAGACCCTTACGGGAGTCGCCGTCTGTACGGTCACCGACCTGGTCTCCGGTAAAACCGCGCAAGCCACGGTGCTCGTAACCATCACTTGCAGCATGCCGAATCAACTTCTGACCGAGGGTTCGGGCATTCCCATTTTCATCGAGGGCGCCCCCGTGTCTCTCGTCGTGGAGCCGTAAAGAGTGGCACTCAGCTCAAAAATTCTCTTCTCGAACCGCGCCACCACGACACTGGCGGCGCCAATGTCCGCGAACAGCCCCAGTGCGCAGGTGCTAGCTGGCGCCGGCGCACTATTCCCGGTACTGGGGCCTGGGCAGGCGTTCATCGCCACCCTAGAGAAGAATGGCTCGCCCAACATCTGCGAAGCGATCCTGGTCAACGGACACGCCAGTGGAAGCGACAATTTCACTGGACTGCTGCGCGGGCAGGAGGGGACGACAGCGCTTGCGTGGAACGCGGGCGACTCGATCTCGCTGTATCCGACTGGCTTCGGTCTGGATCAGCTTCTGCAGGCTGTCGATGCCCAATCGCAGACTTTCAACTACGCGCAAGATATTGGCAGCGCAAACGCTTACAAGGCGCTCCTTACGCCTGCTATCAACGCG
>Ga0181534_10000133_pt1 | contig 52416 bp, 45 predicted proteins | sample PEATcosm2014_Bin_37_FD_119758 | JGI IMG/M metagenome (GOLD analysis project Ga0181534, IMG submission 119758) | Peatland microbial communities from MTU Mesocosm Facility, Houghton, MI, USA - PEATcosm2014_Bin17_10_metaG | ecosystem: Environmental > Terrestrial > Soil > Wetlands > Peat | place... | reverse complement strand
CTGCGAAGGTCGTCCAGGCCCGGCTTCCCACGCCGCGGCTCCGGGTCTAAACCCCGACCGACGTGGTCGGTTGCGAAGTTGCCGGAGCGACGAAGAACGTCCTCGCCATCGCTGCCGGGGTCTCGGACGGCCTCGGGTTCGGTGACAACACGCGGGCAGCGATCATCACGAGGGGGCTGGCGGAGATGGGGCGGCTGGGCGTCGCGCTCGGCGGGCAGCCGCTCACCTTCGGAGGTCTCGCAGGCGTCGGTGACCTCGTGGCCACGTGCACGTCCGACAAGTCGAGGAACCGCAGGATCGGTGTCGCCCTCGGGACCGGACGCACGCTCGACGAGGCCGTCGCCTCGATCGGCGAGGTCGCAGAGGGGGTTGTCAGCGCGCGTCCCCTGGTGGAGCTTGCACGGTCGCAGGGCGTCGAGGTCCCGATCTGCGAGCAGGTTGCACTCATGATCGAGGGATCCACCACACCCATCGCTGCGCTCCGGACGCTCTCCGAGCGCCCGGCACGCGAGGAGTGGGACGTCGAACTGCTTCGCGAGCTCGGGCGGTGACCGGGCTAGTCCCCTGATCCTGAGAGCCGGATCGTCGCGATGCCTCTCGCTCGAAGCGAGAACGATCCCTCGAACGAGCTCATGGCACGCCCCCGGAGATCGATCTCCCACCCGCGCCGTCCCGGGATCGTGACGAGGACCTCGCGGTCCATCGGATTGAAGACGCGCACCTCGGTCAGGCCGTCGACGATCTGCAGGCTCGACACCTCGGCCCCGTCAACGGTCAGGATCGTGCCGCTGTCGCCCCTCATCCCGCCGCCCGGTGAGGTAGTGACCTCGAGCGGCAGAAGGACGTCGTCGCAGAGCGACCACGGATCCTCTGCGTCGATGGCGACGGCGTAGGTGGCGGTGATTCGGCGTCCCACCAGCTGGAGCCCTTCCACCGGAGTCATCGGCCCCGCGGGCAGCGGTCGGTATGCCATGCCGAGGCGCGACAGCATGCCAGTGGATCGCAGCAGCGTGATCGCGAGCTCGGTCGCGCCCTCGTCGGTCGTGCCGGTCAGCTCATACTCGTGCAGGCCGAGGTGGACCACGGTCGTCCTGCCCGCCCGAACGAAGCGCCTCGACGGGAAGGTCGGGAGTCCGAACTCGTCCGGGCGCCCCTCAGCGGCGAGCCCCCTCGTGACCGTTCCGAAGGCGCACTCCGCCTCCGAGGAGATCGACGGCTCGATCGTGGGCAGGTGGACGCGAAGCCGGTGGTCTCGGGATGGATTCGTGAAGGAGGTCTCGACCCGGACTGCTCGCTCGTCGGCGACGAGCTGGACTGTGGTCTTTATCTCGACTCGATTCGTCCCCACCCGCTTCTGGCTTGAGCCGTCGACGTGATTCGGCCAGTCGTAGTGAGCCGTGATCTCGGCTGCGGCGCGGACCGGCCCTCGCTCGGTGACCTTCACCTGGACTTCGACCGGCGCATCGATGACGACGTCCTGGGCAGGCGGTGAGTAGTTGTAGGAGTCTCCGAGGTCGCCAACGTCGACGAGGCGTCCGAAGCCCGTATGGCCGTCGATGCTGAACGTGCCGGTCTTGGGATCGATCTCCACCGCTACGAGGTCGTTGCCCAGCACAACTCGGCCCCCTTCATCGTCCGCCGTGGCGGGATGCATGAGTGCCGACGGGGAGAACCTGCGCCATCCGAAGCCCTGGACCTGCTCGGTGCGCCCGAGCACCCGCCGGATCGGCACCTGGTCGAGCCGGACGCGAACGGGGACGCCGGGCCTCGCCCCGAGCTTGCCCAGCAGTGCCACGCGAGCCGTCTCGAGCTGCGCGTCGGGACGCTCACTCGGACCGATGGCGACGGTGAGGACGATCTCGTCGTCATCCTCTGTGACGTCGATGGACTCGATCCACGCGTCGTCATCGATCCTCGGACCCTGGATCATCGAGACCAGGGTCCTGGCCGTGTGCGAGTCGAGGACCATCTCACCGGGGAGGGCTCCTCGCTCCGAGATGATCTGGAGCCGATCTGGGTCGAACGAGTCGCCGGCGACCACCACTTCGACGACACCGGCACGTTGGCGGGGCGACGCGTTGGCCACGACGTAGCCGCCGGTGGACATGGAGGCGCCCAGTCGTTGGAGTGCCTGGTTGGCAAGTCCATCGGCGATTGCGCGTGCCTCTTGGAACCGGTGGAGGACCGCGTCGACGACCTCGTCCACGCTGCATGCGCAGATCGAGTCGTGGGCCGAGTTCCGGATGACCTCCCGCCATGCGAGGGCGAGCAAGGACCTCGGCCACTCGACGGTGGGGAGGAACATCGCGGCGAGAGGTTCAGCTCGGCGTTCGAGTGCGCGCTCGGTGACCATCGAGGCGCGCTTCACGTCGACGCGATTCGAGGTCACGCCCATCAGGACGTTCGCCCGAAAGCCGCTGCGAAGCTCTCCGGACCATTCCTGCAGCCCATCGCGAGGTGCCGACTCGAGGTAGTCGGCGAGGCTCGAGATCCTGAACTCGAAGTCGTCCTGGATCGCGTTCGCTTCGGCGAGCACGCGGCCCAGGAACGGCTGCGGCAGCTGATGGTCCGAGCCGTTCATGAGCAGGATGCCACTCTCGAGGAAGGTTGAGAACTCCTCGGCATGGTCTCGAAGTCGGCCGACTACCGCCTTCGCGTCATCGGGCAACGAGGCTCCGTTGCCGTATCCGGAGAGGAGGTACTCAGCACGCACCCCGCTGCCGTCGGGGGCGCGCCACGTGAACGCTGAGCGGGTGACCTCGCTCGGGACGCCCCTCCAGACCGCCGTGTCGGCGAACCCTGCGAGCCGGAGGATCTGGGGCATCTGGGCGATGTGCCCGAACATGTCCGGGAGGTATGCGACGCTCGAGACGCCACCGAAGGCAGCACCACGCTCCATGCCGAGCTGCAGGTTGCGGACGATGGTCTCCCCGGACACCAAGAACTCGTCCATGAGGATGTACCACGGTCCCATCGATACCCGTCCGGACGCGCCAAGCCTCCGCAGCCGTTCCGTGTTCTCGGGACGCACCTCGAGGTAGTCATCGACAACCGCCATCTGCCCGTCCAGGAGGTAGCGCGCATACGACGGGTCCATCTCGAGCAGGTCGAGCAGGGAGTCAAGCAGTTCCACCAGGCGCAGCCGGAATGTCTGAAAGGGCTCGTACCACTCCCTGTCCCAGTGGGTATGCGGAACGACGGATACACGGCGAGGAGTCATCGCACGACTTTATGCCGGGCATCCGCCGCGCAGCAGGGGAGGACCAGCCGGCCCGAAGATCCTGAGCACATGGCGGTGCCGATGTCATGCGAGGTGCCATGCTGACCGAAGGACTCGGGGCAGGCGAGGTGAGATGGCGAAGGCGCGCAGGCAGGGCCAGATGCCCGACCTGGCAGCGGAGCTCGCATTGGCTGCAAGCCGACCGTGCTACGTGGGCGGTCTCGATGAGGTCGGGCGCGGCGCGTGGGCGGGACCTGTGGTCGTGGGAGTCGTCGCGATCGGCCCGGACCTTCCCATCGCGCCTGTCGGCGTCAGGGACTCAAAGCTGATCCCCGAGGCGAGGCGACCAGCCGTCGCTGCCGCGGTTCGAGCATGGTGCGCCACGTGGGCGGTCGGGCAGGCGACAGCCCGTGAGGTGGACGAACTCGGCATGACGCGTGCCCTCGGACTCGCGTCGTGGCGCGCGCTCCGCGCGCTGCCCCTCTCGCTGGACGTCCTCATCGTCGACGGCGGTCTCGATTTCGTCACTGCCTTCGGATCGGAGAGGCCGCAGCCGGGCGGTCCGGGGGCCTCCGGCGGCGGTCCCAGCGTTGTGACGCTCGTGGGCGCTGATCGCACGTCGTCGACGGTCGCCGCGGCCTCCGTCATCGCGAAGGTCTCGCGAGACGCCCAGATGCGAGCCCTGGGGACGAGGGAGCCTCGCTATGGATTCGACCGCAACAAGGGATATGGAACACGGGAGCACGAGATCGCGATTCGCACGCACGGCCTGACCCGGTATCACCGATCGTCTTGGTCCTTCGCCGCCAGGTTGTCGGAATCGCGAAACCCCCCTGAACAGGCCGGTCAGACCACCACCAAAGGGTAGGATCGCCGCCCATGAGTCCGCTGCTGTCGGTCCAGAACCTCCAGGTGCAGTTCAAGATGCGCAAGGGTGCCGTCACCGCGGTCGACGACTTCTCGGTTGATGTCGAGGCCGGCGAGTGCCTGGGCGTGGTGGGCGAGTCTGGATGCGGGAAGAGCACCACCGGATTCGCGATCATGCGCCTGCTGGCAGGCAACGGCTCGATCACCGGAGGGAAGATCGAGTTTGAAGGAACCGACCTCGCGAGCCTGTCCGAGTCCGAGGTCCGAAAGTTCCGGGGCAACCAGGTGGCGCTCATTCCCCAGGACCCGCTCACGTCGCTGAACCCGACCATGAAGATCGGCCGCCAGATCGGGGAGGGATTGCGCCTCCATCGCGGTGCATCGGAGGCGGATGCCGAGAAGCGCGCACTCGAGGTGCTCGAGATGGTTGAGATGCCACGGCCGAAGGAACGGCTCACGCAGTACCCGTTCGAGCTGTCCGGCGGACTGCGCCAGCGCGTGATCATCGCGATGGGCCTCGTGTGCTCGCCGAAGTTGCTCATCGCCGACGAGCCGACGACCGCCCTCGACGTCACCATCCAGGCGCAGATCCTCGACATCTTCGACCACCTTCGATCCGAGCTGGACATGTCCGTCATGCTGATCACCCACGACATGGGCGTGATCGCCGGCCGCACCGATCGCGTGGTCGTGATGTACGCGGGCAAGAAGGCGGAGGAGGCGATGACCGAGTCGCTCTTCAAGACCATGCGCCACCCGTATACCCAGGCGCTGATCGCGTCCGTCCCGAGCATCGAGCACGCATCGAAAGTCGAGTTGAAGTCGATCCCGGGTCTTCCGCCCGACCTCTCGAGGGAGATCGTCGGCTGCCGGTTCGCTCCCCGGTGCACGGAGGCGACCGACCGTTGCCGAGCGGAGGACCCTCCAGAGCTGAACGCCTCGGGCGAGGGCCAGGGGGTCCACACCTACGCTTGCTTCAACCCGATCGATGGGCCGCTGGTCACGCTGGCGGACAGGTCCGGCGAGCAGGGGCCACGGGCGATCAGCTCGAAGGAGCTCGTGCGCGTCGACTCCCTGGTCAAGGAGTTCCCGATCAAGAGGGGACTCCTGCGCAGGCAGGTCGGGAAGATTCACGCCGTGTCCGGGGTGTCCTTCACGGTCCACGAGGGTGAGACTTTCGGATTGGTGGGCGAATCGGGCTGCGGCAAGACGACCATCGGCCGCATGGTCGTCGGCATCGAGGACTCGAACTCCGGGGCGATCGTGTTCGAAAATGAGGATGTCACGCGACTTAAGGCAAAGGGGGCCCGTTCCTCCCGTCGCGATCGCCAGATGATGTTCCAGGACCCCTTCTCCTCGCTCAATCCCAGGATGCGCGTACGCGAGATCGTCCGCGAGCCGCTCGCAATCCAGGGCATCGGCTCGAAGTCACAGCAGAACGCACGTGTCGACGAGCTCCTCCTCGCAGTTGGACTCGATCCGAAGGCTGCAGAGCGCCACCCCCACGAGTTCTCGGGTGGTCAGCGTCAGCGGATCGGGCTCGCTCGCGCGCTCGCCCTCAATCCGAAGCTGATCGTCGCCGACGAACCCGTGTCGGCACTCGACGTCTCGATCCAGGCACAGATCCTGAATCTCATGAAGGACCTGCAGAAGGAGCGCGGACTCTCGTATGTGATGGTCTCGCACGACCTCGCCGTCGTGTACTACATGGCGGACACGATCGCCGTCATGTACCTCGGCAAGATCGTCGAGCTTGGCGATGCCGAATCTGTCTTCCGAAGCCCTGCCCACCCCTACACGCAGGGCCTCCTCGATGCGGTGCCCGTGCCCGACCCGATCGAGGCGCGGCAGCGGCGCGGACGCCAGGTCACCGGGGAGCTCCCGAGCGCGGCGGAGCCGCCGTCGGGCTGCAGGTTCAGGACTCGCTGTCCTCGTGCCCAGGAGGTGTGCTCCGTGGAGGAGCCGCTGCTGTCGCAATTCGGCCCCACACACCAGGCGGCGTGCCACTTCCCGCTGCACGCGCCGGTTGCGATCGGTTCAACTGCGCCGCCATCGGCCGTCTGAGCGCCGGTCGATCAATTCCTGCGAATCGGCAGGTCGGACCTCCACCTAGGTTGCGCTGTACGAGTCCGCGACGGGAGCCACGTGCGGAGCACGTTCGAGCGAGGGTGACGCATGCACGTTCTTGTTACGGGATCCCATGGGCTGATCGGCAGTGCCCTGACGTCAGCACTTCGCGCTCGGGGTGACACGGTCACTGTCCTGATCCGCGATGGGGCGGTGAGAACTTCGGAGGACGTCGCCTGGAGCCCGTCGGATGGAACAATTGACCGCGCGGCCCTCCGTGCGAGGGGTCCCATTGATGGCGTGGTCAATCTTGCCGGCGCAGGCATCGCGGACCGGAGGTGGACCCCCGCACGGAAGACCGAGATCCTGTCGAGTCGGGTGGACTCTACGGATCTCATCGTTCGCGAGATCGGCCAGCTCGAGGTCGTGCCGCGCGTGCTGGTGAACGCGTCGGCGATCGGCTTCTACGGCGACCGTGGCGCGGAGGTCTTGACCGAGCAGTCGGGGCCGGGCTCCGGATTCCTCGCAGACGTCTGCAGGGAATGGGAGCGGTCGGCCGCGGGCGCGCCGTGCCGGACGGTCCTGCTCCGTACCGGCATCGTGCTGTCACGAGAGGGAGGGACGCTCGGCAAGCTCCTTCCCCTGGTCCGTGCCGGCGTCGCTGGGCAGTTCTCAACAGGAGAGCAGTACATGAGCTGGATCACGCTCGACGACGAGATCTCCTGCATCCTCGCCCTCCTCGATGGCGCCGCCGCGGGCGTGGAGGGTCCAGTCAACGCGACGGCTCCCATGCCGGTGACGAACGCAGCGTTCGTCAGGGCGCTCGGTCATGCAGCGCACCGTCCGACGTTCCTCAGGGTTCCTGGAGCCGCGCTCAAGCTCGCGCTTGGCCGCGAGCTGGCCGAGGCAGCGATCCTCTCGAGTCTGCGCGTGGTTCCCGCCGCATTGCTCGAGGTGCCCGGATTCGCGTTCCAACATCCGACTCTCAGCGCGGCGCTTTCCAGCCTTTTCAGGTAGGAAACGAGGCTGCCCTGGGGCAGATCGGGCCAAAAAATGAACATCGGAAGAACAGATCACATTTTTCACTTGCCTGAACGGTCGTCATTCTCAGCCTGCGCTACATTTTCGACACCCGGCGTCGGGAGGCGCGATGGGTCTTTATCAGTGCAGTCGGAAGCGACTGCGGGGAGGAAACCACATGCGAGCAGGAACAAACTTCCGGCGCATAGTGACCACCAGCCTTGTGGCTGGGGCGCTTGTCGTCGGCGGTGTCGCAGCTGCATCCGCTAGCGGTGCAGCTTCAAAGCCAAAGGGGGTGAGCGGCACCATTTCATTCGCGGAAGGACCCGGGGCAAACCCCAACTACATCTTCCCGTACATGGGCTGTTCATACTTCTCGGTTGACAACATCAACCAGTTCCAGGAGTTGATGTACCGACCGCTGTACTGGTTCGGTCTCGGCGCCTCGACCGCGGTGCAGTACCCGCTGTCGCTCGCTGCCGCTCCTGCCTTCAGCGGTGGGAACAAGACCGTCACGATCAACCTCAAGGGTTGGAAGTTCTCCAACGGCCAGACCGTCGACGGTCAGTCCGTCCAGTTCTTCCTGAACCTCTACAAGGCTGACCCGGGCTCCTACTGCGGGTACAACGCAGGCTATGGAATCCCCGACGACCTGACGAGCGCAACCAACTCGGGCAACACCGTCACGCTGCACTTCAGCAAGTCGGTCAACGCGAACTGGTTGCTCTACAACTACCTGTCGGAGATCACTCCGTTCCCGCAGGCATGGGACATCACCAGTGCAGGCGCAGCCGCCGGTTCGGGTGGATGTGCGACCGCCGCCTACGGCAGCTCGGATGCGACGACGAAGTGCAAGGCAGTCGAGGCGTACCTCGACGGCATTGCCACCAACACGTCGACCTACACCTCTGCTCCGTGGAACGTCGTTGACGGCCCCTGGAAGCTCTCGGCGTTCGACACGCTGGGCAACGCGACCTTCGTGCCGAACAACGCCTACTCGGGCCCGCAGCACGCTCAGGTCGCGCAGTTCGAGGAGAAGGCCTACACGTCGGAGACCGCTGAAGAGAGCGACCTCTACGCCGGGAACCTGACCGAGGGCACCGTTGACCCGAACCAGCTCCCGAGCGCGGCTCCCGCGCCCGGCAAGGTCGGTGGTCAGATCGCGGCGCTGAAGGGCAAGTACAACCTGGTCTCAGGTTCGCCTTGGTCCTTCAACTACTCCCCGTTCAACTTCGCCACCGGCAAGAAGGGCGACCCGCAGGCCGCAGTGCTCAAGCAGCTCTACATCCGCCAGGCACTCCAGCTGACGGTGAACCAGCTCGCGATCATCAAGTCTGTGGACAAGGGATACGGCTGGCCGACCTACAGCCCGCTGCCTCCCAACACTCCCAGCTCGATCTCGGGCAAGGTCACCAACCCGTACCCGTACAGCGAGACCAAGGCAGCATCGCTGCTCAAGGCTCACGGCTGGTCCAAGGTTGGCAGCGTCCAGACGTGCGAGAAGCCCGGTACGGCCGCAGGCGACTGCGGAGCGGGCATCGCCAAGGGCGCGAAGCTCAACTTCTCGATCATCTGGGCGAGCGGCTCTCCTGCGCTCGACTCGACGTTCGAGGCTCAGATCTCCTCATGGGACACCCTGGGCATCCACTTCACGCACACGACGAAGTCGTTCAACGACGTCATCAGCCAGTGCAACGGTGGGTCGTTCCAGATCTGCTCGTGGGGTGCTGGCTGGATCTACGCGCCTGACTACTACCCGTCAGGTGAGACGCTGTTCCAGACCTCTGGCAGCTTCGACGTGGGCGACTACAGCGACCCGCAGATGACGAAGCTGATCCTTGCGACCACGCAGGGCACCGCACCGCTGACGCAGTACGCGCAGTACGCAGCGGACCAGCTTCCGGTTCTGTACGAACCCAACCCGACGGGTACCGGCGAGGTTTCGGTCAAGGTCAAGGGCACGCAGCCCCCGAACCCCCTCGCGAACTGGATGCCGGAGTACCTCCACTTCTAGGAAGTGCCACGGCAGGGTTCAACCCTGAAGCGAACGTCCGAGAGCCCCCTCCCGATGGAGGGGGCTCTCGGCGTTTCGCGGCCACCGACCGAGTGCCGTCGCGGGGACAGCGTCCTGCAATTCGAGATGCGGTCGGGGACACGTGCGGGCGCGTGCACGGTGCGCTGCTCCGCACATAGGTGCCGATGGACACGTCCTGAATCGCACGGAGGGGCCTGTGGACGATGCCTTCAATGTTGAGGGGTCGGTTATGCTTCCGCGATGCTGTCGTACGTGGTGCGCAGGCTCCTCCAGGGCGCCTTCGTCATCCTGTTCGTCATCATCTTCTCGTTCTCGCTTTCCTACCTCCAGCCGCACGGGGCGCTGGCACCCGCGTACATCCTGTGCGGCACGCACCAGACGACCGCGTGCCTCAACGAGTACATCAACCAGTTCGGCCTCAACAAGCCGTACTTCGTGCGGTTGTGGGACTACCTGTTCGGCGTTGTGGTGCACTTCAACCTCGGGCACTCGTACAAGCAGAACCAATCTGTGGGGCAGATCCTCAGCATCTTCATTCCCCGCACCTTCTGGATCGCCTTCGTCTCGCTGGTCCTCGCCGTCGTGATCTCACTCCCGATCGGCGTCTACCAGGCGTGGAAGCGCAACTCGGTCTTCGACTACACGGCGACAGGGATCCTCTTCGTCATGTACGCGATGCCCGCGTTCGTGCTCGGGTTCCTCCTGCTCTCCGCGTTCAGCTTCCACACGCTGCACCTGCCGAACTCGCCTCCTGAGGGCCTGCATCCCTGGGCGATGTTCACCGACCCGGTGTCCTTCATCCTGCCGATCGCGACGCTGACCGCGCTGTCGATTGCGGGGCTCAGCAGGTTCATGCGCTCGTCCGTGCTCGACGTCCTCGTCCAGGACTACATCCGGACCGCCCGGGCCAAGGGGTGCAGCCCGCGGAGGGTGCTGTTCCGGCACACGATGCGCAACGCCCTGGCACCGATCGTTATCATCATCGGCCTCTCGATCCCGGCGCTGCTATCCGGCGCGCTGATCGTCGAGGAGGTCTTCAACTACCAGGGCCTCGGCTACGAGACCGTGCAGGCGTCGCTGAACCAGGATGTGCCGATCATCCTCGGGATCACCATCGTCGTGACGATTCTCACGGTGCTCGGCAACCTGCTGGCTGACCTCGGGCTCGTCGTGATCAACCCCCGGGTCCGGATCGAAGGGTCGGTGCGATGAGCCCAGAGGAACGCGACCACGAGAGCGCGAAGGACCGGTACATCGACCAGGCGTCCGAGCGGTTTGAGCAGAGTGAGGAGTACTTCGGTTCCAGCACAGAGCGGTCCGAGGAGATTGGCTACGAGGCGATCGACGAGTACGGCGTCAACGAGCTCCACAAGTTCGGCTCCGTGGCAGATCCGAGAGTGGCGGCGACCGGCATGGTCGGCGTGCGGATGCACGACGTCGACATGCTCTCGACCGACGACTTCGAGGACATCGGCACCAAGGGGATGGATCTGCCGTCCGAGGGCGAGGGCGACAAGCCCATGGCGCTGTGGCGCCAGATGCTCCGCATCTACCTCTCGAACAAGCTGGCCGTCACCTCGACGATCGTGCTGCTCTTGATCGTCCTCGGCTGCTTCATCGGACCGCACTTCTACGTGACCAACCAGACCGACGCCAACGCCGCGCTGTTCCAGCCCCAGAACCTCCCACCATCGGCAGGGCACCCGCTCGGGACCGACTCGCAGGGATGGGACATCCTCGGCCGCATCATGTACGCCGGCCAGTACTCGCTGACCCTCGGGCTGTTCGCCGGGCTGATCACCATCTTCCTCGGCACGGCGTACGGGATGGTCGCAGGCTTCTTCGGCGGCGTCCTGGACGCCGGCATGATGCGCCTGCTGGACGCGCTGCTTTCCATCCCCTACCTGTTCCTGCTCATCGCGCTGATCTCGGTCTTCGGGAACACGACGACCTTTCTGATCCTGGTGATCGGGCTCACCGGCTGGTGGGGGAACGCCAGGATCATCCGGGGTGATGCCCTGCTCATTCGGGACCTGGAGTACTCCCAAGCCGCGAGATCCATGGGAGCGGGCCGACTGCACATCATCCGAAAGCACGTGTTCCCGAACTCGATCAGCAACATCGTGACGGTGGGGACGTTCTCGGTCGCCGATGCCATCCTGGCCCTCTCGGCGCTCGGATTCCTCGGTCTCGGGATCCAGACCCCGGCGACCGACTGGGGAACCATGCTGACCGGCGGGGTGGACCAGCTGATCAACGGCTACTGGTGGGAGGTCTACCCGGTCACCGCGGTCTTCGTCATCGTGATCGTCTGCATCAACTACATCGGTGACGCACTTCGCGACATCTTCGAGGTTCGACTCCGCGAGCGGTAATCCGCATGCGTCGTGCGTCCCACGCAGGCCTGTTGCCGGGCTGCTACAGCAGGCTGAGCTCGGCGATCCGTCGTGCTGCATCGAACGCGACGATCCGGAACGTGCGGTGCTCGCCCTTCTTGAGGACGTCGCGCGCCCGCGTCGGTGCCGGCTGGGCCAGTCGGGCCAGCGGCGCGTAGCACGTGACATGCATGCCTCGGCCGACGGGCACCGAGACCATTGCGCCGTGCGAGGTGAACGACACGACCTCGCCTTCCACTGTCGACTCGAGCGGATGGTCCGAGACGAGGGCCAGGAAGGCCCTCGGCGTGTTCACGGGTTCCGCCTTGGCTTTCGGCGAGCCCGATCCGCGGGAGGCCGACGGCTTCGGCTCGACGACGGGCGCATCGCCCGGCTTGGCTGACCGCGCCTTCGGCGCCGGGGCGGTGGGAGCCTGCTTGGCGGTCGAAGGGCCGGCCTTCTTCGCCGCAGGCGCCTTCTTCGCCGCCTTGGCGGTCGCGGTCGTGCGCCCAGTGGCGGGAGCCGCCTTCTTCGCCGCAGGCGCCTTCTTCGCTGCCTTGGCAGCGGCGCTCGCCTTCGCCGGCTTCTTCTCCGTCGCCTTCGCCGGCTTCTTCTCAGTGCCTCCACGGGCCGGCACGGCCTTCGTTGCACGGGGCTTCTTGGCGGCGACCTGACCGTCCGCGGCCGGCTCGCCCTGGTCGGTCTCCGTGTGCGCCCTCGGCCTGCGCGCCGGCCCGGACTCACCCCCTGCCGCCTTCTGATGCGTGCGGGGTGCCGTGCCGCCCGCTTCGATGACGTCGCCGATCTTCGGGGCCTTGCCGTCGGCCAGCGCCCGCTGGAGCTTGGCCGCGCCAGCCGTGACCGAGCGGCTCCGCGGGCCACGAACCGGGTTGCGGGGGGTGAAGATCCATCCGACGTTGGCGACGGGCTTCCCGCCGAGCAGTCGACCCTCCTCGAAGAGCCACGGGTGCTCGGCGTGGAACTCCTGGAACGAGTCGTTGGAGAGGACGACCGCGTTGGCCCGCTTGGCGATCTTCAGGATGAACGCGTCACCGCGCCCGATCGCCCCTGCCGGCGGGGTGACGATCTCGCCGGCGAGCTCGGCATCCTTGAACCGGTTCCGCTCCTCGGGGGCCGCGCGATGCTCGAACGTCGCGTCTGCGACCACGATCACCTCGGAGTCCGGATACTCCTCCAGAAACGCCTGCACGCACTCGTCCAACTGGACGAGGCTCGGGGTGGTCCTCCCCTCGGTCGCGAGGTTTGACCCGTCGACGACGACGACCGTCCTTCGCTTCGCGGTCATCCGATCGACCTCCTGAGCAGGTCGGCCTGCTCCGCTTGGTGCACGAGCGCGCTGCCCGTCGCCGGGCTCGCGGACTCGGCACGCGCGACGTGGTGCAGGCGGTGCGAGGCGCGCAGCGAGCGATGCAGCTGATGGTGCACGAAGGGCCACGAGCCCATGTTCTCGGGCTCCTCCTGCAGCCAGAGGACGTCCTTCGCCCCCTCGTACCGGTCGAAGACCGCGGAGAGCTCGAGCTCCGGCCACGGGTAGAGCTGCTCGACACGGACGATCGCGACCGTGTCGCGCTCGAGCGAGCCGGAGGACACCAGCGCGTCGCGGTGCGCCAGGGCCTCGTGGATGACCTTGCCCGATCCGAGCACGATCCGGGAGACCGCTGCGGGGTCGTCGATCCTGGTGTCGTCCACGACCTCGCAGAACCGACCATCGGTGAACGCGGCGAGCGGCGAGCGCGTGGCAGCCGCTCGCAGGAGGGACTTGGGGGTGAAGCAGATGAGCGGCGTTGGTCGTGCCCGGCGGACCTGGCTGCGCAGCAGGTGGAAGTACTGCGCTGCGGTCGAGGGGATCGCGACGCGCAGGTTGTTGCGGGCGCAGAGCGACAGGAAGCGCTCGATGCGTCCGCTCGAGTGCTCCGGGCCCTGCCCCTCGTAGCCGTGGGGGAGCAGGAGCGCGACGCTCGCGAGCTGACCCCACTTGTCCTCGGCGGCGACGAGGAAGTTGTCGATGATGATCTCGGCCCCGTTCACGAAGTCGCCGAACTGTGCTTCCCACGCGACCAGCGTCTCGGGGCGCTCGACCGAGTAGCCGTACTCGAAGCCGAGCCCGGCGTACTCGCTCAGCAGCGAGTCGCGGATCGTGAGCCTGCCCGTGGCGCCGTCCAGATGGCAGAGCGGCACGTACTGGTCGCCGGTGGCGTAGTCGACGAGCGCGGCATGGCGCTGGGAGAAGGTCCCGCGGCGGGTGTCCTGCCCGACGAAGCGGACGTCGGTTCCCTCGAGCAGGAGGCTGCCGAGCGCCATCGCCTCGCCGAGCGACCAGTCGACCTCGCCACCCTCGAGCTGCTCGGCCCTGGCCGTGAACTGCCGGGCGAGCTTCGGGTGGATCGTGAATCCCTCGGGAACGGTCATGGTCGCCGTGGCGATGCTCTGCAGCACCCCCTTGGCGACGCCGGTCGCGGGAGAGGGAGGGTCATCGGGGAGCTGGGACACCGGAACGTTCTCGAGGACGGGAACGGGGCGCTCGCGAACCTCGTCGAGGACCGCCTGGAGCTTCGAGTTGAAGTCGTCCAGCGCCTGCTCCGCCTCGTCGAGCGTGAGGTCCCCTCGGCGGACGAGGGCCTCTGTGTAGAGCTTCCGAACGGACCGCTTGGAATCGATCACCTGGTACATCAGGGGCTGGGTGTAGCTCGGGTCGTCGCCCTCGTTGTGGCCATGGCGGCGGTAGCAGACGATGTCGACGACGACGTCCTTGCTGAACGCCTCGCGGAAGTCGAAGGCGAGCCGCATCGCGCGGGCGCACGCCTCGGGGTCGTCGCCGTTGACGTGGAAGATCGGCGACTGGACCATCTTGGCGACGTCGGTGGGGTAGAAGGAGGTCCGTGCGGCCTCTGGGGCCGTCGTGAACCCGACCTGGTTGTTGATGACGAGGTGGACCGCACCGCCGGTCCGGTAGCCGGACAGGCCCGAGAGGTTGAGGGTCTCCGCCACGACGCCCTGGCCGGCGAAGGCAGCGTCGCCGTGGACGAGCACCGCGAACACCGGATGGCTCGCGAGCGGGACGTCGTTCACGACGCCCTCGCTCGGGGCGAGCACGCGGTCCTGCTTGGCCCGGGCGATGCCGAGGACAACCGGGTCGACGGCCTCGAGGTGTGAGGGGTTCGAGGCCATCGAGAGGTGCAGCGTGGCTCCCGATGCGCCCTTGAAGATCCCGCTCGCGCCCTTGTGGTACTTGACGTCACCGGAGCCCTGCACGCTCTCGGGGTCGAGGTTGCCCTCGAACTCGCTGAAGATCTCCCCGTAGCTCTTGCCCACGATGTTCGCCAGCACGTTCAGCCTGCCGCGGTGGGCCATGCCGAGGACGGCCTCCTCGACGCCGCGCTGCGCCGCGAGGTCGAACAGGGTGTCGAGCGCGACGATCGCGGACTCGGCACCCTCGAGGCCGAAGCGCTTCTGACCGACATAGCGGGTGTGCAGGAAGCGCTCGAAGACCTCGGCTGCGTTGAGCCGCTCGAGCAGGTGGTGCTGTTCTTCGACGCTGGGCGAATCCCGCACGCCCTCAACGCGGGCCTGGATCCACTGCTTCTGGGCAGGGTCCTGGATGTGCATGTACTCGATGCCGATCGTGCCGCAGTAGGCGTCGCGCAGGACGGCGAGGATCTCATCGAGCGTCGAGGACTCCCTGCCGACGAGGCCGGCCGTGACGAATGTCCGCTCCAGGTCCCAGATGGTCAGGCCGTAGTGCGCGAGGTCGAGCTCGGGGTGCAGTGCCGGCGGCTCGGCGTCGAGCGGGTCCAGGTGCGCGTTCAGGTGGCCCCGCACGCGGTACATGTTGATGAGCTGCTGGACCTTGATGTGCTTCAGCGTCTCGTCGTGGTTGGCGCTGGGGGACGCGGCAGCGTTCGAGTCGGTGCTCCACCTCGATGGCTCGTAGGGGACGCCCAGGTCCGAGAAGATCTGGTCGTAGAACCCGTGCCCGCCGGTGAGGCACTCAGCCACGTGGCGCAGGAACAGGCCGGACTCGGCACCCTGGATGATCCGGTGGTCGTAGGTCGATGTGAGCGTGAGGACCTTGCCGACGCCGAGCTCGGCGAGGGCCCGCGGATCGGCGGCCTCGAAGCCCGTGGGCCAGCTGAGGGACCCGACGCCGAAGATCGCGCCCTGGCCCGGCATCAGCCGTGGAACGGACTGCACGGTGCCGAGGGTCCCCGGGTTGGTGATCGAGACCGTCGCCCCGGCGAAGTCGTCGGCCGAGGGGTTCCCGCCGAGGACGCGCCGCACCTTGTCCTCGTAGGCGAGGATGAACGAGTGGAAGTCGAGCGTGTCGGCATCCGCGATCACCGGGACCATCAGGGTGCGCGTGCCGTCAGCCTTCTGGACGTCGACGGCGAGGCCGAGGCCGACGTGCTCGTGGTGGACGACGCCCGGTGTCCCCTTGGCGTCGATGGCGTCGACGAACGTGGCGTTCATCGACGGCATGAACGCGAGACCCCGGAGGATCGCGTAGGCGATCACGTGGGTGAAGGAGACCTTGGTTCCGCTGAAGCGCGCAAGGTACTCGTTGAGCGTCACCCGGTTGATCTCCAGGAGCCGCGCCGGCACCGTCCTGACGCTGGTCGCTGTCGGGACGGCCAGGCTGGCCTCCATGTTCGTGACGATCCGCTGGGCTGCGCCGCGCAGGGCGGTCGCGCCCTCGGGCACCTCGGGTGAACCGGCGCCAGCCGCCGGCGCGGCAGCGGGTGCGTGAGCCGGCAGCGCCGGGGCCGCGGCAGCCCTCGGGGTGCGCTGGTAGTCGCTGAAGAAGTCGCGCCAGCTCTCCGAGACGCTCGAGGGGTCCGCGAGGAACCGGTCGTACATGTCATCGACGAGCCAGGCGTTTGGCCCGAAGTGACCGGTTCGCCTCGGCGCAGCCGCGTCCATGGGGGAGCCGCCGGATTGCGGCATCTCGGGGTTCGACATGCACCTGAGCCTACCGGTGGCTGTCGCGGGCTCCTCTGAGCGCAGGGCAGGCACCGCCCGGCGGTATGGTCCTTCACGTGCGATCCGGGGCTCCCGCGCGGAGCGAATCGGCCGAAGCCGCTGAGGATGTGTTCCTCGCGTCTGGCCTGCGCTGCCACCTGCGGCGCGCCACGGTGCCGGCGCTCGGGACCGTGGTCTTCATCCATGGCGGCCTCGACGGGGGAGCGAGCTTCACGCGCGCCGCCCGACGGCTCGCGGAGTTCGACGTCATCACCTACGACCGTCGCGGGTACCGCGGGTCTCGGGGTGTGCCGGTCGAACCGGGACTCGCGATCCAGGTCCAGGATCTGGCCACGGTGCTCGAAGCGGCACGGCTCCAAGGCGTCACCGGACCGCAAGTCGCCGTGGGCCACAGCCACGGCGGGCTCATCGCCCTCGGCGCCGCCGCTACCGGCGTTGCCTTCGACGCCGCAGCTGCCTGGGAGCCCCCGTTCCCGTGGCTGCGCGTCGACCCGTTCTCGCACCACCGCGAGATGTCCCTCGATCCGGCGACGGAGGCCGAGTCGTTCTTCCGTCGGATGGTGGGCGACACCGCGTGGGAAAGGCTGGGAGCCGAGCAGCGAAACGAGCGCCTCGCAGACGGCGAGGCGCTGCTCGCCGACCTCCAGGTACTCCGCGGCGAGCAGCCCTTCGATCCGAGCGACATCTCGATGCCCGTCGTGCTCGGCCTGGGCTCGCGGACGGAGGCACGCCATGCTGAGTCCGTGCTGGCTCTTCACGCGACCATTCCCGGTTCGCACGTCGTCGAGTTCGATGATGTCGGCCATGGAGCGCACCTCTCGAGCCCCGACCGCTTCGCGGAGCTCGCGCGCCGCTCGATCGGGGGCATCTGATGGGCGTGGTGGATCCGGCCTCGATCCTCCCGCATCGGCCGCCGTTCCTGTTCGTGTCCGAGGTGACGTCTGTGACGCCAGGGCAGTCTGCGACGGGCCTGTGGCACCTCACGGGTGACGAGTGGTTCTTCCCGGGGCACTTCCCGGGGCGGCCGACGCTCCCCGGAGTCCTGATGGTCGAGGCGATGGCGCAGCTGGGAGCGGTGGCGGTGCTCCTGGAGGACCGCTTCGCCGGAAAGCTGCCCCTTTTCGGAGGCATCGAGCGCGCCCGGTTCCGGCGTCAGGTCGTGCCGGGCGAGACGCTCGAGCTTGCCGTCGAGCTCGGTCGGCTCTCGGGTCGCGGAGGGCGCGGTTCGGGAACCGCCACGGTCGGCGGCGCGGTCTGCGCGCAGGCCGACCTGCTCTTCATCGTCGTCGATGCGGGGCCTCCCTCGTGAAGGTCGCCACCTGGAATGTCAACTCCCTGACCGCGCGATGGGAGCGGGTCGTTGCCTGGATCGAGGACAACGGCCCCGATGTCCTGTGCCTCCAGGAGACGAAGCAGGACGACTCGAAGTTCCCCTTCGCGGGGTTCGAGGCGCTCGGCTACGAGGCCGTCCACAACGGCGAGGGTCGATGGAACGGCGTCGCGATCGCGAGCCGGGTCGGCATCGACGACGTGCGGCGCGGATTCGGGACGATCGAGGACGACGACGGCGCGAGGATCATCGGGGCGACCTGCAATGGCATCGAGGTCATGAGCTGCTACGTCCCCAACGGGAGGGCGCTCGATGATCCGTTCTACGCGCGCAAGCTCTCGTGGCTCGACCGGCTCGCCTCGCACGTCGGGGCCGTGCCGCCGCAGCGCGCGCTCATCGTCGTTGGCGACTTCAACGTCGCGCCGGAGGACCTCGACGTCTGGGACCCTGCGGCGCTCGAGGGGTCCACGCACGTCACCGGGCCCGAGCGCGACAGGCTTCGGGCGATCGGCGGGCTCGGCCTCGTCGACATTGTGCGGGACCGCCGTCCCGGCGAGCAGGTGTTCACATGGTGGGACTACCGAAACGGGGCCTTCCATCGTGGCTGGGGCATGCGGATCGACCTCGTGTGGTGCTCTCCGCTCGTCGCCGCCGGTGTCACCGATGCGCTCGTCGACAGGGAGGCACGCAAGGGGACGAAGCCGTCGGACCACGCGCCCGTGGTCGTCACCTTCGAGCTGCCCGGCGCGCCGTGACCCTCGAGGTGGCGGCGATGACCGCCGCGTGGGCGCAGGAGGTCGCGGGTTGGCGCTACGAGCCGCCCTTCGACGTCTACGACGGCGACGAGCGGTCGGAGGCGGCGCTCATGGACGGCAACCACCTCGCGATCCTCGACGCTGGCGAGTTCGTCGGCTACGTCGGGTTCGGTCCGGAGTGCCGGGTCCCGGGCGGGCCCGACGACGACGGGGCCGTCGACATCGGCATCGGGATCCGACCGGATCGGCTCTCGGACCGTCTGGGCACGAGGGCGGGGGACCTGATCCTCGAGACGATGCGGGTGGGCGGGGTGCGCCGGCTCCGCGTGAGCGTGCTGGCGTCCAACGAGCGATCGATCAGGTTGGCGCTCCGGCTCGGGTTCCGCCAGTCCTCGACGTTCCTCGACGCGCGCGACGGGCGCCAGTTCGTCGTCCTCGAACGCGAGCTGCTCGACTGAGCGGCCTGTCCGTTTCGTCCCCCTACCGGATGATCGAGGGAACCTTCGCGTCGATCACGGTCGGGCCTGGCGTGGCCAGGCTCTTGTCGAGCGCGACGACCAGCTCATCCGCCGTCGTCACGGTCTCGGCGGGCACCCCGAAGGACCGCGCGGTCGCCGCCAGGTCGAGCGTCGGGCCCGTGAGGTCGAGCATCGCCTTGGAACGCTCGCCGTGGGCCGTGGCCCCGACGCGCGACAGCTCGTAGTTCAGGATCGCGTAGGAGTCGTTGCTGCAGCACAGGACGGTCACGTCGAGCGCCTCGCGAGCCATCGTCCACAGGGCCTGTGGGGTGTAGGCCGCAGACCCGTCAGCCTCGATGCTCAGGATCCGACGTCCACCGCCGCCGATCGCGGCGCCAACCGCTGCGGGGAGCCCGAAGCCGATCGATCCGCCGCAGAGCGTCAACCACTCGTGGGGCGGAGCACCCTGCGTCGCGACCGGGAGCCCGACCCCCGAGGTGTTGGCCTCGTCGACGACGATGCAGCCCTCGGGGAGGACCGACCCGACCGCCGCGGCGAGGCTCGCCGCCGTGAGCGCACCGGACGGACGTGCAGGACGCGACGCGTCCATGGGAGCCGGCGACGCGTCGCTCGCACCGACGGCCTCTCGTAGCGACACAAGTCCGCGGACCACGTCGAGGTGCAGCGGAGCAAGATCGATCACAATGCATCCGGCGGGGACGATGCGCGAGGCAAGGTCCGGGTAGGCGAAGAAGCTCACCGGCTCGGGTGCGCCGACGAGTACGAGCACCTCGAAGCCCTCGAGCTGGGCCATCGCGAACTCCGCGATGTAGTTCAGCCGCTCGGCAGCGTGGATCCCCGCCCCGCGGTCCACCACCGCGGGGAAGGTCTCGGAGAGCACCTTGCATCCCGTCGCCTCGGCGATCGCCGCCGCAGCCGCGAGCCCGTCGCGGCGAAGCGCGGGTCCCCCGAGGAGGAGCGCCGAGCGCTTCGAGCGCAGGAGCGACGCGGCCTCCTCGACCGACTCGTGGGCCACCAGCCCCGCGCGCGCGCGGACGGCGTCGTGAGCGATCGTGAACGCGGGAGCCTCGGACCAGGACGCATCGGCTGGGAGTACCAGGGTCGCGATCCGTCCGGGCGGGCCGCACGCTGCGCTGATGGCGTCCGCGGCGTCCTGCGCCACGTCGTCGGCGCGCGCGGACCTGCGGTACCAGCCCTCGAGTCCCCGGGCGATCGAGGCGATGTCCGTCGTCAGGGGCGCGTCGTAGCGCGAGTGGTAGGTCGCGTGGTCGCCCACGATGTTGAGCACCGGCGAGTGCGCCCGCCTCGCGTTGTGGAGGTTCGCGAACGCATTGCCCAGCCCCGGCCCGAGGTGCAGGAGCGTCGCGGCGGGACGACCCGTGACGCGCGCGAACCCGTCGGCCGCGCCAGAGGCGACACCCTCGAACAGGCAGAGCACGCCGCGAACGCCGGGGACGTCGTCGAGGGCCGCCACGAAGTGCATCTCGGAGGTCCCGGGGTTCATGAAGCACGTCGTGACGTCGTTGTGCTCCATCGTGGTGAGCAGCGAGACGGCTCCGTTCACGCGTTTCTCCTGTCGTCGAGCATGCGCCCGGGGTTGAGCAGGCCCTTGGGATCGAACGCGGCCTTGATCCGATGCTGCAGGTCGAGCACCGCCGGATCTGTGAGTGCGAGGTACGGACGCTGCTTGTCGACGCCGATCCCGTGCTCCCCGGAGACCTTGCCGCCCGCGTCGATACCCGCCGCGAAGAGCTCGTCGAGCATCGCGGTGCGCCGGGGGCGGTCAGGCTGGAAGACGGCGAGGTGGATGTTGCCGTCGCCCACGTGGCCGCATCCCGAGATGAACGCCTCGTGGCGCTGCGCGATTGCCGTCGCAGCCGCGAGGAACGCCGTCACCTCCGCGCGGGGGACGACGATGTCGATGATCTCGTCGGCACCCGCCGCCTTGCTGACGTAGAAGGATCGCTCCCTCGCCTCGATGAGGCCCTTGCCCGCATTGGTGGGCAGGACGAATACGTCGAGCGCGCCCAGGTCGGCGAGGAGCTCGGCCGCGAAGGCGGTGTCATCATCAAGCATGACGGGCGTCCTCGTCTCGAGCACCACGACCAGCCAGGCCGCCGCCTTCTGCGTGATGTCGTCGGGGACCCCGAACTCGAGCGACGCCGCCTTGGTCACCGCTGCCATCGACACGGCGTCGAGGTACTCGAGGATCGACGGGGCCAGTCCGGTCGCGAGGATGCGGGGCACCGCCTCGGTCACCTGGGCGACGTCGCCGAACGGGACGAGCAGGGTCGCGACGTGCTCGAGCGCCGGGGAGAGCTTGACGGTGACCTCCGTGACGAGAGCCAGCGTTCCCTCCGAACCCACGACGAGCTGGGTGAGGTCGTATCCGGACGATGACTTCATCACCTTCCCGCCGGTGCGCACCACCGTGCCGTCGATAAGCACGAGCTCGAGCCCGATGACGTGGTGGCGGGTGACGCCGTGACGGACCGCCCGCATGCCGCCGGCGTTGGTGTTGACGTTGCCACCGAGCGATCCGGAGAGCTCACCCGGATAGACGGGATAGGAGAGCCCCGTGCCCGTCAATGCCGCCTCGAGCTCGCGCAGCGTCACGCCCGGCTCGACGACGGCGACCTGGTTCTCGACGTCGACCTCCTTGACACAGGCCATCGCATCAAAGGCGACCAGGACCGCGCCGGGAAGAGGTGTGCCGGCACCGGACAGCCCCGTGCCCGATCCGCGGGCGACGATCGGCGTGTCGTACCGGTCGCACGTGGCGGCCACGATCACGACCTCCTGCGTCGACTGCGGCCGCACGACGCAGAGGGGCAGGGTCTCGCAGGGATGGAGCGACTCGTCGTGGCAGTCGTCCGGGCTGATCGCGGCACCCGTCGCGACGCGTCCGGCGGGCAGCGCAGCCTCCAGCTCGGTGATCAGCAGGTCGGCGGCTCCCATCGGGGCGAGGCTAGCCCTCCGACCTCGGAGGCAGCACGTCGCGCAGCGACGCGATGCGCCTCGAGAGCGCGGAGCCCTCGAGCGGCTGGCGCTCCTCGTTGAGTCGATCGATCTCGGCAGCGACGGGTGCGAGGAAGCGCGACCTCGTTCGCCTCCCGCCGTCCGAGGACCACGTGCACAGCAGCGTGGATTCCGGCCGGGTCATCGCCACGTACAGGAGGCGCCGTTCCTCGTCGAGCTGCTCGGGGGTCGTCGCCCCGGCGAGCGGGAGGTGGCCCTCAGCGAGTCCGGCGACGGCGACGTGCTCCCACTCGAGGCCCTTCGCCCGGTGGATGGTCGAGAGGACGACGGCATCGACCTGCTCGGGAGGCAGGCCGCGCCTGCCGACCGGCTCGTCGAGGTCCGAGGCGGGGGAGTGCTCGGCGCCGAGGCGCTCGACGGGCACGCCGGCGGAGGCGCAGGCCACCTCGATCGCATCGATCGCGGCATTGGTCCTCGTGAGGACCGCCGTCTGGCTCCATCGGCGGGCTGGACCGTGCATCGAGCGGCACCATGCCGCGATGCCCTGCGCCTCCGCCCGAGCGTCGTCGAAGCCGACGATCCGCGGGACGGCGCCCCCCTCCCTCGCTGGGATCAGATCGAGGGGCCCGTAGTCGAGCGCTGCGGTGGCGACCCTCACGATCGCGTCCGTCGAGCGGTGGTTGCGGGGGAGGTGCAGGATCCTGGTCCCGGGCCACCGTTCGGCCAGCACGTCGAGGAGGTGGGGGTCGGCCCCGTTCCAGCCGTAGATGGACTGGTTCGGGTCGCCCACCCCGAAGAGGTCCGGATCTTCGCCGGCCATCGCACAGAGGAGGTCGAACTGGGCGGGGTTCATATCCTGCAGCTCGTCGACGAACAGGTGGCGCGTCCGCCACCGGAATCCGTCCCGGATGACATCGTCGCGCTCGAGCAGGCTTGTGGCTTCCTCGAGCAGGCCGTCGAAGTCGAGGACCCCCCGGGTGCGGCAGATGCGGTCGTACGCCTCGATGATCCGCTCCATCTGCTCGGCGGACGCCGGCATCCGCCTGCGCGCCGCTTTCGCGCCCTCGACGTAGCTGCTCGCGTCGAGCCGACGTGCCTTGGCCCAGCTGAGTTCGGCCTCGAGCCGGGCGACAGCCGGAGCGGGCAGCGTTATCCCCAGCTCGCTGACGACCATTGTGAAGAGCCGATGCCGGTCGCCGGCGATGACAGGGGGCGGCTGATCGCGGAGGGACCGGGCATCGCGGACGAGCTCGAGCGCCGCGCGGTGGAACGTTCCCGCCCGGACCCCCTCGACACCGGAGGCGTGCAGCCGGGTGCGCAGCTCGCCCGCTGCCTTTCGACTGAACGTCGCGACCAGCACGCGGTCCGGGTCGATGTCCTCCTCTGCGATCCGTCGTACGACGCGCTGCGTCAGCACTCGGGTCTTGCCTGCCCCCGCTCCCGCGCGGACGATCAGCCGACGGTCCGGTGCCTCGATCGCCTCAAGCTGCTCGGGAGTGAATCCCGGTGTCCCGAGTGCGTCGTCACGGTCCTCCACAGCGGCAACCTACCGATTCGCAGTGACGATGACCGGATCCGGGGCTTCGGAGAGGCCGAGGGCGCGAATTGACCGTTGGTAGCCTCACTGGGTGCTCAGTGCCTTCCTCGACGGCGCCCTGTTCGGCGCCTCGACTGGAGAGGGCCCGACGAGGGTGGTCGCGCTGCACGGCTGGCGCCGCACACACGAGGACTTCTCGACGGTGGCGGCAGACCTGGCGGCCCGCGGATGCGCCGTGACCTCGGTCGACCTTCCCGGCTTCGGTGCCACTCCGGCGCCGCCGAAGGCCATGGGGGCGTGGGGCTACGCCGAGGTCCTCGCGCCCCTCATCGAGCAGATCGCCGAGGCAGCGGGCCCCCCCGTCGTCCTCGGCCACTCGTTCGGAGGCCGGATCGCCACCTGCCTCGCTGCGGGGCACCCTGATCTCGTGGGGTCCCTGATCCTGACCGGCGTGCCTCTGGTGCGCAGCGCGCTGCCGTCCGCGAGGCCATCTCGTCAGTACCAGCTGGTCCGCACCGCGGCACGCTGGCACCTCGTGTCCGAGGAGAGACTCGAGGCCTCCCGACGCCGGCACGGGTCCGCCGACTACCGGGCGGCCACGGGCGTGATGCGCGACGTCCTCGTCGCGCAGATCAACGAGTCATACGAGGAGGAGCTGGCGGCCCTGCGCTGCGAGGTCTCGCTCGTGTGGGGAGCCCTGGACACGACGACACCCGTCGTTGTCGCCGAGCGAGCCCGCGACATCTGCGTCGGCGCGACCCTGACGGTGCTCGACGGCGTCGGCCACCTCGTGCCGACGGAGGCGCCCGGCCCCATCGTGACGGCAACCCTCGGCCTCCTCGGTGCACACGGATGAATCCTGCGGGCGACGCGATCGCCGCGGCGGCGCTGGCTGCGGGCGCCACGGCGTCATGGCTCCGGTGGCTGCGGGTCGCCCAGCGCGAGCATTACCTCCCCGGCAGCGTCCTCCGGTTCACGTGGCGCTGGTGGACAGCCACACCGGTGGCCGCGGTGCTCTCCGTGGTGGCGGTCGCCGCGACGGTTGCAGCGTTCTTCATCCCGCTGCTCGCGGTCGTCGTCGGCCTCGCGACCCTCGTCGGGCCACCTCGGCTCGGGATCCGGGGCCGAACGAGCAAGCTGGCCTGGACGAGGCGCCTCAGGACCCTGGCGGCTGTGTCCGCCGGGCTGCTCGCGATCCTGGGCGCCCTCGCCGCATTCACCGCGACCCCGGTCGCCCTGGCCTCCGTCGTCGTGCTGCTCGTCCCCCTGGCGGTCGACGCGTCGTCAGCCCTCCTGGCCCCGATCGAGCTTCGGGCCTCGAGGTCCTGGGTCGAGCGCGCCACGCGGCGGATCGAGCGCGTTCGCCCGCAGATCGTCGCGATCACCGGGAGCTACGGGAAGACTTCCACCAAGCAGCACCTGGCTGATCTCCTGGCTGGCGAGACGGCTGTCGTCCCGACTCCCCGGAGCTTCAACAACCGAGCGGGGCTCGCCAGGGCGATCAACGACAACCTCGCCGACGGCACGCGGGTCTTCATCGCCGAGATGGGTACGTACGGACCAGGCGAGATCCGCTCCATGTGCGCGTGGTGCCCGCCCGACGTGGCCGTCATCACCGCGATCGGACCGGTGCACCTTGAGCGGTTCGGGACCCTCGAGCGGACGCTCGAAGCCAAGTCCGAGATCACCGAGCGAGCCCGATCGGTCGTGCTCAACGTCGATGACCAGCGGCTGGCGGTCCTCGCCGACGAGCTCGCCGGACAGGCGCGCGACGTCGTGCGGGCAGGCTCCTCGTCACCGGAGGCCGACGTTCGCGTCGAGGTCGTCGAGGGAACGTGGCGCGTCACCGTCCGAGGTGAGACCGTCGCGCATGCCACCCAGATACCCGGCATCCAGGCCGTCAACCTCGCCTGCGCCCTCGCAGCCGCGGTGGCCCTCGGCTTCGACCCCGTGGGACTCGCCGCGAGGATCTCCAAGGTGGCCCCGGTGGCGAATCGGCTGGCCGTGTCGACGGCGCCATCGGGGGTCCTGATCGTCGACGACACATACAACTCGAACCCAGCCGGGGCCGCCGCCGCCCTCCAGGTCCTCGCGTCGGCGCCCGTCACTGGGCGCCGAGTCGTCGTGACGCCGGGGATGGTCGAGCTCGGCCGTCGCCAGGCCACGGAGAACGAGGCGTTCGCGGGGGCGTCGGCCCTCCTCGGTGCGACCGTGCTCGTCGTGGGCAGGACGAACGCGAAGGCGCTGGAGGCAGGCGTGCAGGCCCACGGGGGCACATCGATCGGGGTCACGGACCGTGACAGCGCCGTGCAGTGGGTGCGCGCCGAGCTGGGGCCGGGCGACGCCGTGCTCTACGAGAACGACCTGCCCGACCACTACCCTTGAGCCACCCGGTCGACGGTCGGCCGGAGAGAGGCGGGATCGTGGGCCAGGTTGCGGTGCTGTTCGGTGGTCCCGCCCCGGAGCACGATGTCAGCATCCTGACGGGCCTCCAGGCTGGCCGCGAGCTCGTGGCCGCTGGGCGTGATCCTCTCGCGATCTACTGGACCAAGACCGGGGGATTCGTGTCAGTCGATCCGTCGAGCGAGGCGGCGGCGTTCCTCGAGGGTCCGCCCCGCGACGCCGAGGTCCTGACGCTCTCGGTCGGACCCGAGGGGGGATTCAGCGCGGCCGGCCGCCTGGGCAGGCAGCGACGGCTCGATGTGGACGCGGTGGTGCTGTGCACCCACGGCGGTCCCGGCGAGGACGGATCGATCCAGGGGGCGCTTGATCTCGCGGGCATCCGGTACACGGGCCCCACCGTCGCCGGGGCGGCGATCGGCATGGACAAGCTCGCCTTCCACGCGCTGATGGCTGCGAACGCCATCCCGGCGCTCCCGCGAGTCGAGCTCAACGGTGTCACCGACTCGGTCGGCTTCGACGGCCCGTACATCGTCAAGCCCCGCTTCGGCGGATCGTCGATCGGCATCGATGTCGTCGGCGATCTCGCGACGGCGAAGGCCCGGCTCGGAGCGAACCCTCACCTCGGCGCCGGCGCCGTCGTCGAGCCCTACCGGCCCGACCTGGTCGACCTGCAGATCGCCGTCCGCACCTTCCCGACGCTGCAGCTGTCAGCGATCGAGCGGCCCATCCGCCGCGACGCTGGTGCGGAGATCCTCGACTACGCGGACAAGTACGTCGGATCCGAGGGCATGGCGTCGGCCCCCCGGGAGCTCCCGGCCGCAGTCAGCGACGATCGACGCCGCGCGGTGCTGGAAGCCGCGACGCGCGTCGCGTCGCTCTGCTCCGTGCGCGGCGTGACGCGCATCGATTTCCTCGAGGGTGAGGACGGGCTCTTCGTCAATGAGATCAACACGATCCCCGGTTCGCTGTCGCGGTACCTGTTCATCGATCCGCCCGTCACGTTCCTCTCGCTTCTCGACGACCTCGTGTCGGAGGCGATGACCTCGAGCGCGCACCACTACGTCACGACGGGCGCAGACGGCACCGTGCTTCGAGCCGCGGGAGCGATCGCCTCGAAGCTGGCCTGACCGGCGCCGACCGCGTCCTCGGCGACCACCGAGCCACGGGCGTCGCGCGTCTGTGCCTCGAGCGTCCGCCACTGGCCGTTGGCCGTCGCACGCAGCCGCGCCTCGGCGATGTCGGCCGCTGCCATCGACAGGTGCTCGCTCGATGGCTCGATGAGACGGGCCCGCTCGACGGCGAGCGTCGCCAGGGCGACGAGGTCGCGCTCGAGCGCCAGGGAGACGAGCTCGCACGCCGCGTCCTCGCACAGGACTTGGAGCCTCGTGAGGTGCCCTTCGGCCAGGAACCAGTCGTAACCGGAGAGGACGGTCGCGAAGGGCTCTCCCTCGATGAGCTCGAGCGCGCAGCGGAGCCACGCCAGGCGCTCATCGGGGTCCGTCGAGGCACGCGCGCGGCCGAGCCACTCGGCGAGCAGCACGACGTCGCAGGTCACGTCGGCGGTGACCGTGTACTGCCCGAGCCTTCCGGCAGCGGGCAGCCGCGGTCCTTCTGGACCATCGCCGAGGCTCCGCCGCAGGGAGGACGCGACGTTGAACAGGGTCTTGGACGCCGCGTCAGCGTCGGCGCTCCCGAGGACACGCATCCTGAGTCGCTCGCCCGTCACCGGTTCGCCCCCGCGAAGGGCGAGGTAGGCGAGGAGTTCGATGGCGCGCCGCTCCCTGCTCTGATCGAGGGGGACTGCGAGACCGTCGATCCTCGGGACCGCGGTGAGGAGCCGCACGACGACCATGTCGCCCGGGATCTGGATCCGACTCGCCGCCGCGACCACGGCGGGATTCGGCACGGTCCTCGCGTCAGCCGGGTTCGCTCGGTGCCCCGAGGATCCGCGACTTCCCGTGCCGCCAGCGGTGCCGAACGCGAGGTCGTGGGCGCCGTCGAGGAGCTCGCGCACCTCGGGAGAGAGCGCGCTCGCCAGGAGGCACGGGCCGTCATCGAGGACGACGACGTCGCCAGCGCAGTCCACTGCGGGACTCGAGCCCGTGTGTGTGATGAGCGCGCACCTCGCCACGATGGACGGATCCAGCGAACCGGGGTCTCCGATGCAGACCACCAGCTCGCCGTCGTCGCGCAGGGCGAGCGCTCGCAGGAGCCCTTCGGGGAGGACGGCGACGGGGACACCGAGGTCGAGGGACGGGGCCACACGGATCGCGTCTCGGACGAGCTCGGCCGCTTCGGGCCCGGCGATGGAGAACTGCGAGCCCGCGGGGACCACGCCGACGTGGGTGCGACCGTCATGCTCACCGAGGAGGAGCACCAGGACGATAGCTGGCACAGTCGCGGCGGCCGGGTCGTAGCGCCACGAGCCGTCGACCATCGTCACCTCGCCATGCTCCACGACGAGGTGACGGGAGCGGTCGAGGAGACCCGCTGCGGCCAGGGAGCGGACGGCCCGGGTGAGCAGGGATGGTTCAAACGACGCATGCGAGAGCAGCACGGTCTCGAGGTCGACGGCCCGCTCACCGTTCAACAGCACCCGGCTCCGCCTCCTGGACCGGCGGCGAGCCGCTGCGGCGAGTGCGATGAGGACAGCACCTGTACCGATGAGCGCGGGCAACGGCACCGAGCGCGGCGTCCGGCGTTGCCCGCCGTGCCGGCGCGGATGCGTTGGACTCCCAACCGCTCGCTCCGCTGATGCCTCGGCTCCTGGTCGGTGGGCCCCTGCGCGGGGGAGCTGCGCATCCGAGGTCGATGACGAGGCCGAGGGCGGCGCTCCGGTGCGATCTGGCGTCGAGGTCGGGAGGCGCAGACGCCATCCAGGAAGGATGAGGTCCGGGTCCTCGAACGTCCGGCCACCGGTCATCGTGCGGCCGAGGTTGAGGGATGCGAGCTCGGTCCATCGCTCGGCGTCCCCGAGCTGCTGCGATGCGATCGTCCAGAGCGAGTCGCCCGCGACGACCGTGTAGAGGCGGGTGGCTCGCGGAGGCGAATCAACGGCCACGACGGTGGCGACGGCTGGAGAGCGGATAGGCGCTGGTGCCGGTGCTGCCCCGGCGCTCGAGGCGAGGAACGGGGCGATCGCGATGGCGAGCGCCGCGATCCGAATCGCGGCCCAGGCGAGCGGTCCCTGTGCCGAGGCCGCGGCCGCGCCACGCAGCTGCGACGCAACGAGTCGCGTCAGTCGGATGACGACGGCACACCAGGCGAGTGAGCCCGCCGAGACAAGACCCCTGGCCACAGGCTCCATCCGCGGGTCCAACGGGGCGTGCAGGGCGGCGAGCAGCGCCACGGGCACGAGCACCATTGCCGCGACGACAACGGCTCCCTCGACGGCGGCAAGCAGCCGGCGTGCGCTCACGGGGACGCGAGGACCCACGACAAGGGATCCGGAGAGCCCACAGGGATAGAGACGGTCGCCTGGCAGGCTGACGCGTCAGCGGCGAGCTCGACGGTTGCAGTGCCGAGGCCGGTCCCGCTGACCGATCCCGATGCGCACGAGACGGTGATCGAGACCTCCACTTGCGCGCCGACGGTGACCGTGAGGGAACCTTGGGCGTGCACGGCCGTTGTCACGGAGGTGAACCCGCCTTCGAAGTAGCCCGACGGCGCTGGTGACCCGCCTGCCATCGCTGAGACCACCGGCTCGGGAGTGCCGCCGTCCTTCATGATCGTGGTGGTGGTGCTCACGGCCACGCCCACGGCCACGGGCACGACGGTCGCGACACCGGTGTCAGTCGAACGGACGCCAGCTGCCGGCCCTGCGGACTCCCGGTCGACTGCCATCGACCGCGACGACCTCGATGGGCGTCGCGCTGCTCGTGACGACGGCTTGGCGGCAGGTGAGTTGGCATAAGCGATGGCTTTCCGGGTGGAGACCGCACCGCGCGGGGCGGTGATCACGGCGGACCGGCGCACCACGTCCGGTCTCGTGCGCACCGCGGCGGTGCCGACCACGATCGCCAGCGCTGCCAGGAGCACCGCGAGAGCGGCGAGTCCCGTGGTTGGCAGGCGGCGGGTCATCTCGGCGGAAGGCTACGGATGCCTAGGACAAAAGGGGGGTCGCCACTGCGGCCAGGCGGCGCTTGACCGCCCCGCCCGAGATCCCGAGGGCGTCGGCCAACTCAGAGGCGGGCACGCCGAGGATGCATCGGGCGTAGACGAGCTCGGTGTCGGGGATGCCCGCGGCCGCCGCCTCGCGCAGCGTCGCGGCGAGCTCGGCGAGGTGGTCCACCCGCTGCGGACCGAGGCGATCGGGCAGTCCGGTCAGCTCGCTGCGCCGTTGCTTGTCGGACAGCATCCGCCGTCGCATCCTGCACCGCAGGGCGCCGAGCAGATCCGGGCCCGCATAGGGACGGCGCTGTCCCGCCCAGTCGCAGAGGAGCTCGGACGCCTCCGCGAGCCCATCGGCGAGGAAGGTGCCGGGGTCGTCGGCGATCCCCTCGCCGAACCTGAGCTTCCTCGCGACCGAGACGATTCCCGGGATGAGCGTCTGCAGGAGGCAGCGCCGCACCATCGGATCGCCGGCGTGCTCGAGCAGGACCTCGAGGATCCGCGCTCGCTGGAGCTGGCTCAGTCCGCCCATCGGCTCCAGGGCGAGGACGAGGTCCCCGAGGTCCCGGATCCCGGACGGGACTTCCTCGGGAGCTGCAGCGAGAAGGGAGTCGAGGGCGCGCCTCGATGCCGCGGACCGGCCGAGGCGGGTCCATTCGGTTCGAAGCTGGGCGAGCACGTCTGAGTTCGTCGATATCTGCATCGTCGCATCGTGGGAGGAGGACTCCCCGGAACCCTCCCCACGGCTCGGGACCTGCGGCGATGTAGCGTGCAGGTCGTGGACATCGAGGAGTTCTACGACGCAGACGAGCGCCGCCGCGAGAGCCAGGAGATCGAATTCGGGAGTGACTGGCACGATGCCGCAAACAACCGTTTCGAGCTGAGCTACGTCGTCGACACGGGGGAGTTGTACCTGATGGCATCCCCGGAGGCCGAGTCCCTGGAGGACGCCTTCGGGGACATCGCCGTCGACGATGAGCCCGTGGAGGGTCTCACGGTCCGGGTCATCGCAACGGTCCCGACCCTCGCCGACCTCGAGGGACGGCTGGCCGGGTGGGAGGACGAGATGGTGAAGCCGGCCTCGATCGCGTGGCTGGAGGCGCGGTTCGGCGCCTCCGGTGGCGCATGACGGCCTAGCCGCCACGATCTCCCCGCTGGGCCTCCTCGGTAGCATCGCCTCGATGCGCCCGGCCGCCGCGCTCGCTTCCTTTCCAGAGCCACGGTGCCGCGCTACGTGAGCGAGCAGGAGCTGCTCGGACCTGATCCCGACGCCTCGCCGGTGGGGGAGCGCCTTGGGTACGTCCCGGGGCTCGATGGCGTCCGGGCGATCGCAGTCATCGCGGTCATGGCCTTCCACGGTGGCATCTCGCGGGCGTCGGGCGGTTTCCTGGGCGTCGATGTCTTCTTCGTCCTGTCCGGGTTCCTCATCACCTCCCTGCTGCTCGGCGAGGCACGGCACGCTGGCACGATCCGGCTCGGGTCGTTCTGGGCACGCCGCGCCCGGCGCCTGCTGCCGGCGCTCCTGCTGGTCCTGTGCTTCGTCGGCCTGTACGCATGGCTGGCGGTGCCGCAGGGGACCTATCCGGGGCTGCGACTCGATTCGCTGGCCACCCTCTTCTACGTTGCCAACTGGCACTTCATCCTGGAGGGCCAGAGCTACTTCACAGCCGCGCTCGCTCCGTCGCCACTGACGCACACCTGGTCGCTCGCGATCGAGGAGCAGTTCTACCTCGTGTGGCCCCTCGTGGTGCTGGCCCTGGTGAAACTGCGTCGAGGTCCAGCTTCGCTCCTGTGCGTCGCCCTGCTCGGAACCGCGGCGTCCACCATCTGGATGGCCGTCCTCTACCGCCACGGCGTCAACCCGACGAGGCTGTACTACGGGACGGACACCCACGCGATGGGGATCCTCTGCGGCGCGGCACTCGCCGCGGCGTTCGCCCTCCTCTCGCGTGGCGCCGACCCTGCGGGCCTCCGGGCGCGTGGTGCCGCGTCCGTGGGTGTGCAGGCGGGCGGCCTCGCGGGCATGCTCGTGCTGGCGTACCTTTTCGTGGAGGTCACCGGGAAAACCGCATGGCTTTACCAGGGTGGCTTCCTCGTCGCGGGCCTCGCGACGACGGCCGTCCTCACCAGCGTGGTGACCGCTCCCAGGGGACCCCTGGCGGTCGTGCTCGGCTGGCGTCCCGTCCGGTATGTCGGGAGGATCTCCTACGGCCTGTACCTCTGGCACTACCCGCTGTTCCTGTGGTTGAACAGCGAGCGCACGGGGTTAGGCGGCCACAAGCTGCTCGCCGTCCGCGTCGTCGTGACCTTCGCCGTGGCGACAGCCTCGTTCTACCTCGTCGAGCGCCCCATCCGGCATGGCCTCGTCCTCAGGGGCATGACGGCGGTGGTTGCGACCGCGGGCGCGGTCGCCACGACGGTCGCCGTGATCCTCGCCACGACGGCGGCCGCTGCATTGCCCGCGCTCTCGACGCTCCCACCGCAGCCACCATTCCACGACCCCGTCCGCGCCCTGATGCTCGGTGACTCGACGATGTACACCCTCGTCCAGGCGATCCGCCCGTGGAGCCGCGTCAACGATGTGCAGCTGGAGAATGGCGCGATCAAGGGGTGTGGGGTGACGATCACGAACGCGCAGATCGAGCACGGCGTCTCCGTGCCCACCAACTACCCCTGCGCCGACGACCCGCAGGGGCACCGGACGATCTACGAGCTCTGGCGCGACGCAGTCCGGGCATTCAGGCCCGACGTCGTGGACATCCTCGCGGGTCGCTGGGAGGTGCATGACGTGTACGCGAACGGCACGCTGGTCAACATCACTCAGCCGGCCTTCCGCTCCGAAGTGGTCGCCGGGCTGATTCGGGCAGTCCGGATCGCAGGATCGCGAGGCGCTCGCGTTGTGCTCATGACCCAGCCGTGCGCCGACAGCGGCGAGCAGCCCAACGGGCAGCCGTGGCCCGAGGACTCGCCGGCACGCATCGCGACCTACAACGCCATCGTCCGGGCTGTCGCCGCACGGACCGGCGCTGCGGTGCAGGACCTGTTCGCCATGGTGTGCCCGAACCGGACGTTCGAGGAAGAGATCGACGGGATCAGGGTCCGGTCGCCCGATGGCGTGCACTTCGCGCGATCGGGCGGTCCCTACCTCGCTCCGAGAGTGTTCCCTCTGCTCACCGTCGAGGGGCGACTCGCCCAGTCCGCCACCGGATAGCGGCGACACCTCAGTCGAGCCAGGCCTCCGCTCGTTCGAGGAGGAACTCGCTGACGTCGCGGCACCGGTCGAAGACGTCGCACAGCAGCTCCTCTCCCTTCAGGACGCCGGCGAGCGAGACCGGGTGGCGCGCGACGATGGTCACGCGCCGCTCCGATCCGTCGGTCGCCGAGGCGTACGAGTCCGTCGCGGAGACCTCGAGCGGGAGGACGAGCCCACCGACGGGTGCGAGGTCGATCGCCAGCCGGAGCAGGTCCGGGCCGTGGGGGAGCGGGGGCAGGGCCCAGGTGAAGGTGACGGGGAAGTGGAAGTCGTCGGGAGGCTCGTCGTCCTCGGGAAGGCCCAGGACGGCGTCCTCGAAACTCAGGAGGATCCGGGGATCGACGTCGAGCGCCAGATGGAGGTCCAGCGGACCCCCGCACCCGTCCTCAGGGTGCAGATCGACCTCCCAGACCTGCCGGAGCGAGTACGTCTCGACGAAGTGCCGCTCGTCATGGACGTGGAATCCGTGGTCGACTGAATGGTCCTTCAGGTCTGCGACGTAACCCGCGACATCGATGGCTGCCACACGTCGAGACTACCGGGACTGCCTTCGCAGGGCAGAACGGTACGCTTCGGCTGTGCTCGACCCGGAGTTGCTGGAGCTCATGCGGCAGGCAGCCGCAGCCGCAGGTGCGGCGATCGAGGGCCAGCAGGGGCGCGGATTCTCCGGTGAGCGAGACTCCCAGTACTTTCTGGATCTGACCGCCGACAAGGCGGCCGTGGAAATCCTCGTCGGTGGAGGCCTACGGGTCCTCTCCGAAGAGTCAGGACCCTCCGGATCCGGACCCCTCGTCTGCGTCCTCGACCCGATCGACGGATCCACCAACTGCGATCGCGGCATCCCGTTCTTCTCCACGAGCGCCTGCGTGCTCGACGATCAAGGAATGCGGTGCGCCGTCGTGGTCAACCATGCGACCGGAACCCGGTACGAGGCGGTCCGCGGAGGGGGTGCGACGCGTGACGGAGTCCCGATCCGGGCGTCCGGCGTGCACGTCCTGGCCGATGCGATCATCGGGTTCTCCGGGCTGCCCGCCCGGTATGGGGGCTGGGCGCAGTTCCGCGCGCTCGGCTCGGCGTCGCTCGAGATGTGCGCAGTTGCCGATGGATCCCTGGACGGCTACACGGTGGCGGCCCACTCAAGGCTCAGCCCGTGGGACTACCTCGGAGGAATGCTCATCGCACTCGAGGCCGGCGCGACCGTCATCGACCTGGATGGCGCGCCGCTCATCGAGGCGTCGGGCGCGCGCAGGCGTCCATTGGCTGCCGGAACCGCGGCGCTTGCCGAGGAACTCCTTTCCTTTTGTATGTCACCCTGATCAATCGAGCAAGGCGTAGTGTCGGCCGACCGGGCGCTTAGCTCAGTTGGTTAGAGCAGCTGGCTTACAACCAGCAGGTCGGGGGTTCGAGTCCCTCAGCGCCCACTCGTTGTGGCATTTACAACGAATATCCGCCGTTCAGCCGCCATTTCTGACTTCGGTTCGCTAGTCGAGGCAATGTCGTTTATTCGAACCAGGGTGGTTGTGACTCTTAGCTGCCTGCGATCTCGGTTCGAATTAGGCCTCTAAGCCGCGCGGCGACGGACCAGCCACACGGTGACGACGATGAGGAGCACTGACAACCCAAACAGCCAGCCAGCCTCGATCCACTGGAACGCCCAGAACCGGCTGGCAGGTTGGTAGCTCGTCACCTGCGTGTAGCCGTGTTCGACGAGGTACTGCCACGCGGCGAGGGCGTGCAGATTCGGACCCCCACCATCCTTTCCGGCGACCTGTGCGGGTGCGCCTTGAAGAACCTGATAGAGCACTGATTGACTGACTGTCTGGCCGGCTTTGGTCATCCAATTCTGGCTCACAATCCAAACAGCGTTTGGAACATTCAGTGACCTCGTCACGAGTGGCGCTAGGTAGTGCGCTCGCAGCCACGATCCGGTTGCGATGGCGAGTCCCGAGTACACGAACAGGGTGGCGACAATCGCGGGCACGACCTTGCGGATCAGCATGCCGGCGAGGACGCCGATCGAAAAGGCGGCCAGCGTCCATGCAGCGAGTGCGACTCCGCGCAGATCGAAAAGGCTGGGAGCAAGCGAGGCCAGCTCAGAGAGGTTCCGGGCTTCGTTGCCCGCGCTGAAGTACGGCTGGTAGTACCAAGAAAACAGCACGCTGATGGCGCCGGCCGCAGCAGTCACCGCGACCGCGAGCCCCGCCAGCTTGGCGAGGGTCCAACGCCACCGCCCGAAGCCTTGCGTCCAGGCGTAGCGGTAGGTACCAGTTTCCAGCTCTCGGGCCAGCACCGGCGCTCCGACGAATGCGCCGATCAATGCGGGTACTAACTGCAATATCCATCCATTGGTCAGGAAGCCGCCAACGCTGTTGAAACCGCTCGTCAGCTGGAGGCATGCATCCGAACCCGCGGGGCGGCAGGCGAGTTGGGCGGCATAGGCGTGGTGAAGTTGCAGGCCGACCGTCCACGTGTACGCAGCGATCGCGGCCAGCGCCACCAGCAGGCCGATCAGTGCGGCGCGGTGCTGGCGCCAGGTGACCCAGGCCATCCGTCGCCACGGGAGCGGCCGCAGGCTCGCGACCTCCTTGCTACGTGGAGATACGGCGGGCGCCATCATCGCGGTCATCTCCTCGCCTCCGAGGCATCGATGACCGAGCTGCGGAGCGGACCGGGCAGCGCCGAGGCGTCGGGTTCGCGCAGGTAAGCAAGAACGAGCTCTTCGAGACCGACCGGATGCGACTCCCAACCTCGGGGGACACGATCGTCCATGGATGTCCGGACGAGCAGGTGTGTCTGCACCTCGCCTTGACGCGCGTGGACAACTGGGAGTTCGGTGTACGCAGCGGCATCGGCGGCCGGGCCAGAGAGAATGCGGTGGCCCGCGAGCAAGTCGTCGACCTCGCCGGCGACTTGTACCTTGCCCTGCGACATCAAGATGATGTAGTCCGCTGAGCGTTCGAGTTCGGCGAGTACGTGCGAGGACAGCACGACCGACACGCCGTCTTCGGCCGCCGCCACGAGCACGGTTGCCATGAAGTCGTGTCGGGCGATCGGGTCAAGCATCGCCACGGGTTCGTCAAGTACGAGCAGCTTCGGATGTCGGGCCAGCGCCAGGGTCAATGCGAGCTGTGCCTGCTGGCCACCCGACAACTTGCCCGCCTTGCGCTTGAGTGGGATCCCCAACTCACCGAGCCGGGCCTCGGCGTAGGTCCAGTCAAAGTGCCGGTTCAGATTGCGGGTCAGGTGCAGCATGTCGGCAGCTGACACGTTCTTGTAGAGAGGCGTGTCCTGGGCGACGAACGCGATACCGTCCAGGGCGGCGAGGGAGCCGGGTCGACAACTGCCGAGGACACTGAGGCTCCCTTCGGATGGCGCCAAGAGTCCGACTACCAGGTTCAACAGCGTGCTCTTGCCGGCGCCGTTCGGACCGACCAGCGCGGTCACGTGACCGGCGGGGATGGCGAGCGTGCATTCACGAAGCGCCTGCGTGCTGCCGTAGCGCTTGCTCAAGTTGCTCGCCTCGATGACGTTCATGCGGCGCCCTCGACGTCCTCGTCGGCCGAGCCAACGCGGGTACTCGAACCGTCGCGGCGGCCATAGAAGTCCCGGAGTTCACTGGCGACAAGCGCCGCGATCCCGCTCTCGTCGAGCCCCCCCGCGTCGACCTTGGCTAGCCAGTTCCGCAGGGAACGACGAAATCCGGCCAGCTCGGGGAGTGCGACCTGGCTGAGGGTGGCCAAGATGAACGTGCCCTGGCCTGGGCGCCCCACAATGAGGCCCTTGGTCTCCAGTTCGCGGTATGCCTTGGACACCGTGTTCGGGTTGATGGCGAGTGAGGCGACCACATCTCTCACCTTCGGGAGCTGATCGCCCGGCTTGATGTAGCCGAGTCGCAGCGCGTGCTCGACCTGATGGACAAGTTGAAGATAAGTCGGCACTCCTGAGGCGGGGTCGAGCCGGAACTCGATCAGCGACACCGGACTACTGCTCCCAGCCGGGGAGGAACCTGCTCTGACAACACATCCGCCGCCATTGTCCTATTGCCATAGGACAAGATTAGAGCATGTCTCTCACGGGAAGTCAACGGCACTCTTGGCAGAAGAGCCTCCGCTCGAAAGTCGCCAATCGACCTCCAGGTCGTTTTCGCGACAACGATGAAGCCGGTCAGGGCTTACGAGTTAGCCTTTGATCAGGCCAAATACTGGAGATAAGGGGTTCGAACATAGTCCCGTTACCTCCACCACCGTTGTCACTCTTACAACATTGCCGCAGGTCAGGCTGATGTTCCCGCTCTCCATTCCGATCGCTCAACTCAGCAAATGATGCTCGTTCGAACCCCGACAGCGACCGGAGCAGCGCCGAACGAGGCACCTTTGTAGGTGCTGCACCTCGCCGGTAAGGCGCCCGGACTCGGCTAGGGTCGGAGTCGGCTACTCGTCTAGCCTCGCGACGCAACTGATCTCGATCACTGCAGCCGGCAGAATGAGTTCAGTCACTCCCACGGCTGTCCACGCGGGAAAGGGATCTGAAAGGAACTCGCTCGCAACTTCGAGCAGTTTGCTCGCCTGTTTTTGGAGCCCGACGTGGTACGAGTTGATCTCGACAACGCTCTCCCAACTGGAACCCCCTTCAGAGAGCGTCACTGCGATGTTCTGAAAGGTCTGTCGGATTTGAACTTCGGCGTCGTCCGAGAATGCTCCATCGGAAGTTTCGCCGGTGTGTCCCGTCAACCGCAGGAGATTGTCAATCTTGATGGCGGCAGGAACGCGCGTCTCGTTGTAGAACTCTCTCCAAGAATCGGGAATGATGGCTTCGCCGCGCTTCACCTGGTGCGCATTCTCGTGCGTCATGTTGTCCCTTCCTCAGCCAGCATCCACCGTCAGCTCGAGGGCTAGTCAACAAGGGAAGGGTACTTAACAGCAAGTGGTCGTGCCCGACCGGGAAGAGAGGAGCCGATGTTGAAGCGGTTCGAACAGCGTTTCATCGCTACGGGAGTGGACCAGCGACACAGTGAGGTCGCGTCTGAGGTGTGCCCGACTCGAGCGTCAGTCTCGGTTGTTGTCAGGTGAAGCGGGCCTGCCGTACGTGACAGCTTCAACAACTTCATTTGGAAGGCTCTTGACAAGTTGAGGGTCTGGTTGTGCCCCCAGGGCGTCGTTGACGGTCGAGAAGGCCACGCGCAAGGCAACAAAGGTTGTGATTGCGAATATCTGTTCGTCGTTGAGCCCGGAACTTCGCAACGCCTCGACATCGGCCGAAGTCGTCGCGTTGGGATCCCTGACAACTTTGCGCGCCCAGGCAGCCATGGCTCGTTCCTGCTCGTCCAGTTCGTCGTCAGTACCTCGCAGTACGGATGCCGCCAGATCTGGTTCGGTCGCGCCAGCGAGCTTTCCGCCCCATGCCAGAGAGCAATACGAATCACCGAGAGTCGATGCCGCGGCAGTGACCAGAATTCCTCGCTGGCGAAAACTCAATCCGCTTGGCCGGAATGCATCTGACATCAAATCGAAAAGCCGATTGACGGTCTCAGGCTGATGAGCCCATAGCCGCGATACATTCCACACGTAGCCGCTGTCCGCTGTGTCTTCGTCGTAAAGAGCTTGAGCCTGCGGCGTCTCTCTTGCCGGTGAGAGAAAAGTACCGGTCATCACAACTCCAATCCTCAAGGCTTACGGGCGAGATAGCCCACGACATTGACTTCGGCTCTCAGAGGTACGCCTTCGACGACCTGCAGCCGAGCTTGTTCAAGCGCTGCACTTCGAAAAGCGTCCTCACCGACGTTTTGGATGGCCTCGTAGGCCGGACCAGTTGAAGCCAACGCCCGTACGTAGATCTCGGGATCCGGAAATTCCCAGGCAAACGGAACTTCGATTCGCTCGACGTCAATGAAGCCGCACGACTCCAAAAGACTTTCGCCAGCGCCCGGGCGACCCAGGGACACCATGGCCGCCTGATTGTCAACCTTTGCTGGGGCAGCCAGTCGAAACGGTGCGAGTACCCATGCGCCTGACGAAGCTTTGAGGTGCCCCCAGACGGTAAGTCCGATCTGACCTCCAGGTCGCAGAACACGTCCCATCTCGGCGACAGCATCGGGTGTCGTGCCCCAGATGCCGCGAAAGCTCGTCGCGACGTCGAAGGTCTCGTCACTCCAGGGGAGGTCGTGCATATCTCCCACTCGGATATCGCTCTCAGGGCTCCGGTACCGAGCTATAGCGATCAGCCTCGACGAGGCGTCGATGCCCGAGCAAATGGCACCCCGAAGTCGAGCCAACTCGATGGCTAATCCAGACCCGCAGGCAACGTCCAGAAGGCGACAGCCAGCGTCGACGCCAAGCCGGTGATGGAGGGCGACGTATTCCCGACAGTTACCCGGCTCGCTCAATGTCGAGAAATCTACGGCCTTGCGACCCCAGCCTTCGTCAACTCCCAGCCAGCCCGGCGAGTCCGTGCTCGATTCCGACATGACAACTCCTCCTCCTCCGCGCGAAACACTGGGAGGCTCTTGAGCACGCTAATTCCGTCTACCTTCTCCTGCACGGGTCGCCCAGCAGGTGCTTCGGCCGTCAGTCGCGCGAATTGCTATTTGCCGCGCCAGGCCGAAGGTCCTGGTTGTGTTGGGTTTGAACAAAGTCGCATCACCTCCACTCGTTGTCGAAATCACATCGATCTGCCTGATGAGCGGCCCGTCCTGGGCGCACATCGCTCGACTAGCAAATGTGGCTTGTTCAAACCCCGAGCGTGTTTGCGGAACGTCCTCTACCGGCACGGACACACCCGTCAGGCTCGCCTGGTTGTCGCTGAACTTCGTGCCTCCTTCACTGGCTGACCTACCGCAACGTGCCGAAATCGAGCGGATGCAAATGGTGCCCTGGTTCGCCGGGAGAGTGGCTCGAGAAGCTGCGCCGGTCCCCGCCGTGCTCAGTCAATCGAACCTCGGGCAACAATCCATTCGACCGCCTGCCCCGTCACGCTTGAGATGACGTCGAAGTCAACGTCGTAGTGCAGAACTACGAGTCCGCGCTCCTCTGCGGCTGCGGCGATAAGCAGGTCGGGCAACTTGCGTCCTCGCAGGCGCCGTTTCGCGAGCATCCGCTGGACCTGGCGTGCCCGAGAGAAGTGTGTCGACGTCGATTCGATGAGCTCGAGCACGGACAACGCGCCCAAGAGTTCGACCCATTCCTTCGCGTCTCGAGCTGCATAGCCCACCTCCAGGTCGGTGACCCCGGCTCTCGCAACGCAGCCGGCCTCAACGAGGGGCTCGATGACCTCGCGGACCCGCACGGCGCCAAGCCGAGTGAGCACGCTCGTATCGACGACGTGCGTCAGCGCCACGCGTCGTCTCGTTCGAAAGGAGCAGCGGCAGCGAGGCGGCCAAGCGCCTCGTGGACGACTTCTGCTCGCCGTGTTCCTGCGAGTCGAAGGGCCTCATTGACCGTCGCCTTGATCGTCACGGTCCCCAACTCCGCCTGCGCTGCTTCGAGGGTCGCATCATCGATGTCCACCAGACGCTTGCTCATGACGTGAGTATATACAGTTGATATAACGATATATATCCCTAATCTTAGGAGCCCTTCGTCGTGCCTGATGGCCGGGTTGAGGGCAACGCCCACACCGGGCCTCGTCCCGCGGCCGATGTGCTGTTTGGGGCCGAACTCCTCGCGAGTCTCTACGACGTCCTCGATCCAGATCGGTCGGATCTTGAGGTGTGCGCGAAACTCATAGAAGAGTTCGGAGCAACGAGCGTCCTCGACATCGGTTGCGGAACCGGATGCTTGGTGACCCTCTTACCTTCTCGCGGCATCTCGGTCATTGCCCTCGAGCCCGCATTGGCAACGTCGAGTCTTCGAGCAGCAGGTCGACTCTGCTCGGACTGAGCATCGCGATGTGGCCGTCGGGCTGGAAGGTCGTGAACAGCCTGCCGTCGACGACCTCCGACCTCTCAACGCGCGGATCCTCCGGGAGGTTCGACACGTCGAAGAGTCGCTGCCCGTTCGGTTGCAGGCACTCGGGGCACCCGCAGTGGTCGCGCACCCATGTGGCTGTAACGAGGATCGGCACGTGACCACCCGGCGAGACGAACAGTATCGACCCATCGCTGTGGGGCTGCGCACTGAGAATGACAGGAGCCTGCGTAGCCATCCCTTCGACGTTCACGACTGCGGCCTCGGAAGGAACGTAGACGGTCCGATCAGCGGACGCGCCAGGGTCAGCAGCTTCCGCCCGCAGGTGCCGGCCGCCGTATGATCGCGATGCTGTGCACGACGCGATGGTAGGTGAACCGACAATTGCAGGGGACGCCGCGCCTGTCGAGGTTCTGGTCATCGGCGGCGGGTTCGCCGGCCTTCAGGTAGTCCGCAAGCTCGCCGGCACACCAGTGCATGTCACGATCGTCGACCAGCACAACTTCCATACGTTCCTGCCGCTCCTCTACCAGGTGGCCACCGCCGGCCTCGAGCCGGCCGACGTCGCCTACCCGATCCGGACCATCTTCGGAAAGAGCACCAACGTCACTTTCCGGCACGGCCGGGCTGTCGGAGTCGATCACGCGCGACGGACGGTGGCGCTCAGCAATGGCGATGAGCTCGCCTTCGACCATCTGGTCCTCGCGTGCGGAGCCACGGCGGCCTTCTTCGGCGTCCCCGGCGCTGAGCAGAACGCCATGCCCCTGTACACACTCGCCGACGCCAGGGGGCTCCGGAACCATCTGCTTCTCACGCTGGAGGCAGCCGACGTCAAGGGAACCGGTGGCGCTGCGCCGCTGACCTTCGTCGTCGTCGGCGGAGGTCCCACGGGCGTCGAGACCGCTGGCGCGGTCCTCGAGCTGCTCGAGGTCTGCATCCGCCGCGACCGACTCCGGATCGACCCGTCCACGACGAAGGTGATCCTCCTCGATGTCGCCCCGAGGCTCCTCAACGGGTTCCCGAGGTCGGCGAGCACCTACGCGGAGCGCGCGCTCTCGAGGAAGGGCGTCGAGATCCGCCTCGGCGAGTCCGTCGTCGAGGTCGGGCCCGACAGCGTGACGCTCGCGAGTGGCGAGCAGATCGAGACGAGGACGGTTGTCTGGGCCGCCGGAGTGACCGCCACGGGGACCATGGCCGACCACTCCGGCGCGGCTCCCGGACCGGCGGGCCGCGTTTCGGTTGCCAGCGACCTCTCGGTCACGGGGCATCGAAACGTTTGGGCCGTCGGGGACGGTGCAGCGGTGCCCACGGGGAAGGCCGACGGCGTGTGCCCGCAGCTTGCGCCCGTCGCCATCCAGTCAGGTCGCCATTGCGCGGCCCAGATCCTCAATGCCGTCGAAGGCCGCCCAACGACACCGTTCGTCTACAGGAACAAGGGGATCATGGCCACTATCGGACGGCGCTCCGCCGTCGCGAAGCTGCCGTCGGGTCCGGTCATCAAGGGGACGATGGGGTGGCTCGCATGGATGAGCCTCCACCTCTTCTACCTGGTGGGGTTCCGGAACCGGCTGCGCGTCTTCATCAACTGGACATGGCGGTACTTCGACTGGCCATCGGGTCCTCGGCTGATCATGGCCGACGCGGAGACGGCCGACTAGCCCTTCCGAGCCAGCGCAGATGGTCTTTGTGTGACGGTTCGGTGCGCTTCGCACGTGCCCGGGCGTCATCCCTGATCAGGCGTCCGTTTTTCGACTTCACCCCACCGAGTCAACGATGTGAGCTGCAGGCGAATCGCGACACGACGGCGGGTGCCGCCGCGATACTGGAAGAGAGGCTCTGGACCGCACGGCCTTGCGTGATTGCGATCGCGCGAGTGCACAATCCGCCCATGCGGGTGTAGCGGCTGTTCTGCGAACAGCCGGCCGCGAGAAGGAAGTGTCCACCATGCCGCAGTCCAAGGTCTCCCGTTCGCGCTGGACACCGCTGTACGTCGGGGCATTCGCCCTCACTGCCGCGGTCGTGCTCGCCTCGTGCTCGTCCAGCTCCGGGTCGAGCACCCCGACGACGACTCCCCACACGAACTCCCAGCTGGCGGTCGACCTGAAGGCGGCGCCGGCGACGCTCACCGCCGCGGGCTCGACCTTCGTCCAGCCCTTCTTCACCGCCGCCTTTTACGACTACACCGGGAAGAACTCGAAGGTGCAGGTCAACTACCAGGGTGTCGGCAGCGGGACGGGCATCACCGACTTCCAGCAGGGCAGCGTCGACTTCGCGGCATCCGACGTCCCGATGAAGGCTTCTGACCTGGCCGCGGTCCCGGCGTCCAAGGGGACGGTCCTGCAGATACCGGACATCCTGGGAGGGGTTGCGCTCTCGTACAATCTGCCTGGGGTCAAGTCCGGGCTCAAGCTCAACGGGTCGACGCTCGTGGGGATCTTCGACGGGACGATCACGCAGTGGAACGCCCACCAGATCGCGGTGCTCAACCCGGGCGTCTCGCTCCCGGCGCACGCCATCACCGCCGAGGTGCGGGCCGACAGCAGCGGCACGACCTACATCTTCACGGACTATCTGAGCGCGGTGTCGACGTCCTTCGCGTCGTCGATCGGTACGAGCAAGACGCCCGCGTGGCCGGCATCCGCCGTCGCGACACCCAAGAACTCGGGGGTGGCAGCGAGCATCAAGTCCACGCCGTACTCGATCGGCTACGTCGAGCTCGCGTACGCGCTCCAGAACAACTTCACCAACGCCGCGGTCGAGAACTCGGCAGGCAAGTTCGTGCAGCCCTCGCTCGTGACGGTCGCCTCGGACGCCTCCGCTGCGCACCATGTCACGCCGACGGACTTCTCCATCGTGAACGAGGCCGGCGCTGCGAGCTATCCGATCGCGGGGTACAGCTGGGCCATCCTCCTCATGAAGCAGACCAACGCCGCGACCGGCGGCGCGATCGTGAAGGTCCTCGACTGGACGACCCAGTCGGGCGGCGGCCAGCGCCAGGCAAGGGGGCTCGGCTACGTCGCACTGCCCCAAGCGATCCAGGCCTCGGACCGCGCGAGCCTGATGAAGGTGACCGGGCCGTCGGGCACGTCGCTGCTCGCCAGCTGACCGAGGGCTTCGATCGTGCCTGACGAGCGACCAATGGCCATGGCCCCGAGGACCCTGCGGCGCCGCCTCGTCCCGGCAGACCGGACCTACAAGGTGGCGCTCGGGATCCTCGCGGCTGCCTTTGGCGCCGTGACGGCGTGGTTCGTCGTGAGTCTCGCGATCCAGGCGCGGCCCGCGTTCTCGAAGCTCGGCTTCTCGTTCATCGTGGGCAAGACATGGAGCCCTGCCTTCGGCCAGTACGGACTGCTGCCCTTCATCCTCGGAACCCTCGAGACGACCGCCATCGCGATGGTCCTCGCGATCCCGATCGGTCTCGGGACCGCGATCGCGCTGGCGTACCTGGTCCCGCGCAAGGTGCGACCGCCGCTCTCGACCGCCGTCGAGCTGCTCGCGGCGATCCCGAGCGTGGTCTACGGCCTCTGGGGGCTCATCGTCGTCGCGCCGATCGTGCGGGACCGCCTCGAACCCTTCCTTACGGCGGCCTTCGGATGGACCGGGCTCTTCAATGGCCCGAACGAGGGGGTCGGGCTGCTGCTCGCCGGGATCATCCTGTTCATCATGGTGCTCCCCACCATGACGGCGATCTCGCGTGATGTCATCGCCGCGGTCCCCGAGGACCAGGTCGAGGCTGCCCTCGCACTTGGAGCCACGCGGTCCCAGACGCTGCGCCGGGTCGTCGTGCGGGGCTCGAGCAAGGGGATCCTCGGAGCCGCCACGCTGGCGACAGGACGCGCACTTGGAGAGACCGTCGCGGTGGCGCTGGTGATCGGAAACTCGAACTACATCGTGCACTCAGTCAAGTCCGGCTCCGCCACGATCGCCTCGCTCATCGTCAACCAGTTCGGCGAGGCGTCGGGGACCGAGCTGAGCGTCCTGTTCGCCGCGGCTCTCGTGCTCCTCGTGATCGGCATCGTGGTGAACGCGCTCGCGCGGGTGCTCGTGCGATCGACGTCGCGCAGCAGTGCCGCATCCGTGGCAGTGGCATGACCGCCGACCCGTTCGAGGCCATGGTGGACCCCATGGTGGCCCGCCGCCAGCTGGTCCAGTCGACGGCGACGGCGACACTGAAGCGCCGGCTCTTGGCATCGAGGATCCAGGTCGGGCTCTGCTGGGCCTTCCTCGCGATCGCGATCGTGCCGCTGCTGGGTGTCCTCATCTACGTGATCATCAAGGGACTCCCGGCATGGAATGCGGACTTCTTCACGCAGGTGACCGTCCCCGAGGGGATCGAGGGCGGCGGAGTGTGGAACGCGATCGTCGGCACCCTCGTCATCGGAGGTATCGCGACAGCGGTGTCCGTCCCGCTCGGGCTGGGCGCGGGCCTCTTCCTCTCGGGGTCCGGGGGAAGGTTCGCCTACGGCACCAGGTTCACCGCCGACGTGATGACGGGGGTGCCGTCCATCACGATCGGCATCTTCGGGTACATCGCCATCGTGCGCAACGACGGGGAGCAGTACAGCGGCATCGCAGGCGCGTTCGCGATCGGGCTCATCATGCTGCCCGTGATCATTCGCGCGAGCGAGACAGCCTTCCGGAACGTGGATCCGGACCTTCGCGAGGCGGGGCTTGCCCTGGGCGCGCGCGAGGCGACCCTCGACCGGCGCATCACGCTGCCGACGGCGCTGCCCGGGGTGATCACCGGCGTCCTGCTCGCCATCGCCCGCGGCATCGGCGAGACCGCGCCGCTCCTGCTCACGATCTTCGGGAACCAGTACCTGCAGTGGAACCCGACGAAGCCGATGGACGCGCTGCCCCTGGTCATCTACAACGACTCCAGCCAGCCGTCCGCCGAGCTCGTCCAGGTTGCGTGGGGGGCGGCGCTCCTGCTCATGGTGTTCGTCTTCACGCTCAACATCGGGAGCCGCCTGACCGCCGCATTTCTGGCCAGGGAGCGGACGTGAGCCGCCGGTCGCCGGCGTGCCGCCGCAGCGTGGTCGGAGCCCCACCTCGGGTGCCCCTCCGCGGGACGCTGTAGGTTCGACGCCATGAGTGTTCCCAGCGCCTCCTATTCCGTCACCATGCGCGTCGAGCTCGATCACGCCTCGGGCATCGGCGCGGTCACGACCGCGGTCGGCGACGCCGGCGGCGCGGTCACCGCGCTGGACGTCGTCGAGCCGAACGCGAAGCGGATGATCGTGGACCTCACGTGCAACGCGACGGACGACGGCCACTCCGAGCGGCTCCGCACGGCTGTCGAGTCCGTCGATGGCGCGCACGTCGTGGCGATGAGCGACCGGACGTTCCTCCTGCACCTCGGCGGGACGATCTCCGTGGAGCCGAAGGTCTCGCTCAAGACGCGCGACGACCTGTCCATGGCGTACACGCCCGGGGTGGCGCGCATCTCGATGGCCATCGCGAAGGACCCGTCCGTCGCGAGGAACCTGACGATCAAGCGCAACTCGGTCGCGGTCGTCACCGACGGCTCCGCAGTCCTCGGGCTGGGCAATATCGGGCCGGAGGCCGCATTGCCGGTGATGGAGGGCAAAGCCCTGCTGTTCAAGCGCTTCGCGGGCATCGACGCGTGGCCCGTATGCCTGGCGACCCAGGACGTCGACGAGATCGTCCGCATCGTCGAGTGCATCGCCCCGGTCTATGGCGGGATCAACCTCGAGGACATCTCGGCACCCCGGTGCTTCGAGGTGGAGGCGCGCCTCCGCGAGCTGCTCGACATCCCGGTATTCCATGACGACCAGCACGGCACGGCGACGGTGGTGTTCGCAGCCCTGCTCAACCCGCTGCGCGTCGTGGGAAAGCAGATGAAGGATGTCAGGGCAGTCGTGCTCGGCGTCGGCGCTGCCGGAGTGGCGATCAGCAAGCTGCTGCTCGCCGAGGGGATCGGCGACATCGTCGGCGTGAACCGCAACGGGATCATCGACGAGACCGACACCCGCCTCGACGAGGACCGGCGGTGGCTGGCGCAGCACACCAACGTCGAGCGGCGAACCGGCTCGCTCGCCGATGCGATGGCCGGTGCGGACATCCTTATCGGCGTCTCCGGCCCCGACCTCGTCCACGAGGAGCACCTCAAGCTCCTGGCGCCGGACGCCATCGTCTTCGCGCTCGCGAACCCCGACCCCGAGATCGACCCCGTTATCGCCCGGCGCTACGCGGCGATCGTGGCGACCGGTCGGAGTGACGAACCGAACCAGATCAACAACGTGCTTGCCTTCCCCGGCATCTTCCGCGGCCTCCTCGACGCCGGTGCCAAGAAGGTCACTGAGGAGGTGGAGATCGCAGCAGGCAGGGCGATCGCCGACGTCGTCACCGCAACGGAGCTCACCGCCGAGTACATCGTGCCCACCGTCTTCAACCCGAGCGTCGTCACGGCGGTCGCCGCGGCCGTCGAGCAGGTCGTCCTCACCGGGCCGCGGACCTAGCCGCCGAGGTCCTGTTCGACCGCGCTGGCGATGCCTCTCGCGATCACGTGCTGCCCGAGTGCGCTGGCCGCAATCGTGCCCTCGAACGGGTCGGTGAGGTAGAGCGGCTCGATGACCGTGCCGGGCATCTGGCTCGGGGTCGTGAAGAACCCGGGGGCCGCGGGTCCGAGGAGGAGCAAGTGGTCGTAGGCGGCGGCCCCGGCGGCGATTCCCCCCGACGAGGGTGAGCCGACGTAGGAGCCGAGCTGGGTGTCGTCCTGGACGCCGTCGTCGGGGATCTGCCACCCCTGCGCGTCGAGGTCGGCGACCACGTCGTGCTGGACGAGGTCGGCGAGCTGCAGGCTCTGCTGGGAGAAGGGGCGGTCGGCATCGTACGCGGTGAGGCTGCCCGCGTCCGAGGGCGACCCGCCCGCATCGAAGTAGATCCCGACGAGGACATTCGCCCTCGCCAGGTTCGCGCAGACGTCGCGGGCCGCGACGTCGTCGTGCGCGCCGATGAGGGTGAGGAGCCTTCCGTCGACGTCGGCCGGCGTCAGGCGCAGCACCGTCGTCTGGGTGGTCCTCGACACGACCACGCGGTAGCCGTCGGATCGGAGCAGTGCCATTGCGTCGAGCTCCACCGGGAGCGTGAGGGTCGACTCGGCGATCGCCGTCCCCGAGGACGTGCTCCCGACGCCACCGGGGTCGATGCCGCCGTGCCCGGCGTCGAGGAAGACCGTGAGGTGCCGGTTCCCTGCGGTCGGCGCGAACGACTCGCACGAGCCGGCGGCGAAGTACGCGGCATCGAGGGGCTGCCCAGCGTCCCGACGATCGGTGATGGCGCGCTCGGCGACGACCGCAACCGCAGCCGCAGCGAGGACCAGGACCAGGAGCAGGATCACGGCCACCTTCGGCCAGCGCCGCCGACGCGATCGGCCGCTCGATCGCGACCTCGTCACGGCGCCGCGCAGTCTGAGGCGTGATCGGCTCCGCCAGTCTCGCGGGCGCGTGGCACGCTCGACAGGTCCAGAAGCGCCGACACGTCGCGGATGGTAGCCATCGACCGGCGTGCGAGATCCTCGCCAAGGCCCTCACACGTGCACGATCAGGGAACTCGGTGGAGGTTCTTACGGACCCCTTACGCCCAACCGAGCTCCTCGAGTCGCGGGTCGCCGATCCCGAAGTGGTGCGCGACCTCGTGGAGCATCGTCTTGCGCACCTGGGCGCGGACCTCGTCCTCGGTGTCGCAGCGACTGCAGATCGCGTTGCGGTACAGGGTGATCCTGTCGGGCATGACCCCGTTGTAGCTGAGCGGGCCGCGCTTCGTCAGGGGGATGCCCTCGTAGAGCCCGAAGAGGCTGCGGCCGTCGGCGTCGTCCTCCACGAAGAAGGCCACATTCTCGATCTCGTTCGCCAGATGCGGGGGGATGTCGGCAAGCGCCTCGGCCATGAACTCCTCGAACCGCTCGGTTGTGACCAGGTACACGCGACGAGCGTAGTGACGGCGCCTCGATGAGCATCCCGGGGATCGCGTGGCGCACTCGGCAGACTTCACATGTGCACGGGACGCTCACGACGGACGGTCCCCCTGTCGAGCTGACGGCCGAGGCGGCTGCCGCCGCCCTGTCGGGATCGGCCTTCTTCTGGATCGAGGCTGATGCCAGTGAGGAACCCGACGAGATCCAGGGCCTGCTGGCCGACGTGTTCAAGTTCCATCCGCTGGCCGTCGAGGATGCGGATCACTTCGGGCAGCGGCCGAAGATCGACGAGTACGACGGCTACGACTACATGGTCGTCCACGGCGCGCTCGACGGGCTGCAGGGGACTGAGGAGGTCCACATCTTCTTCAGCGACCGGTACGTGGTGATCCTGCACCAGGGCACCTGCGTCTCGCTCGAGCAGGTCCGCCACCGGATCGCCCAGCATCCGCTGTCGGTGACATCGAGCCCCTCGAACGCGCTCGTCTATCTGGTCGTCGATGCCCTGGTCGACTCCTACTTCCCGGTGCTCTCGACGTTCGACGACCGGATCGACGAGCTCGAGGACGAGATCCTGAAGCAGCCGACCGAGGCGCAGCTGGGCGAGCTCTTCCAGATGAAGCGCCAACTGCTCACCGTCCGCAAGGTGGTGACCCCGCAGCGCGACATGTTCGCGACCCTGACCGCGGGGATCATCACGCTGCCGGGGTCGTCGCCTATCGCGGCCACCTACTTCCGCGACCTCTACGACCACCTGATCCGGATCAGCGACCTCGTTGACGGCTACCGGGACCTGCTGTCCGGTGTGATGGACACGCACATCTCGACGGTGTCCAACCGGCTGAACCTGATCATGAAGCAGCTGGCGATCATCGCCACGATCTTCCTGCCGCTCAGCTTCCTCACGGGCTTCTTCGGTCAGAACTTCGCGTATCTGGTGACCAACATCCGGTCGCCCTGGGCCTTCGCCATCTGGGGCATCGGCCTCGAACTCGCGGCGGTCGTGGCCCTCGGGGTCCTCTTCAAGAAGCGCGGCTGGCTCGGCGGGCCGACGAACTAGCAGGCCCCCAGGCAAATCGGACTGCTACAGGCCGAGGTTGGGTGCTGGCAGCGCCCAGAGCGAGCGCATCCACGACTCGATCTCGTCGGGGCCCCTCGGGAGCGCCGCAGACAGGTTCCGGGATCCCCGCTCAGTCACGAGGATGTCGTCCTCGATGCGCACGCCGATGCCCCGGTACCGCTCGGGGACCGACAGGTCGCCGGGCTGGAAGTAGAGGCCCGGCTCGACGGTGAGCACGTAGCCGGCAGCGAGGTGACCGCCCTTGTTCATCTCGCGTCGCGCGTTGGCGCAGTCGTGGACGTCGATGCCGAGCATGTGCGATGTTCCGTGCGGCATGTAGCGGTAGAGGAGCGGGAGCTCTTTGCGCATGGCCTCATCGGGGCCGACCTTGAGGATGCCGAGGTCGAACAGGCCCTGGGCGAGCACCGCGCTGGCAGCCCGGTGCGGATCCTGGAAATGCGCGCCCGGCCGCACGGCGGCGATGCCCGCGTCCGCCGCTGCGAGCACGATCTCGTAGATCTCGCGCTGCTCGGTCGTGAAGGTCCCCGAGATCGGCATCGTCCGGGTCACGTCGGCGGTGTACAGGTCGTGTCCCTCGACGCCGGCGTCGAGGAGGAGGAGCTCGCCGGGCCGGATAGCGCCGTCGTTGCGCATCCAGTGCAAGATCGTCGCGTGGGCGCCGGCGGCGGCGATCGTGTTGTACCCGACATCGTTGCCGCCGGTCCGTGCGCGCAGGTGGAAGATGCCCTCGACGACGCGCTCGCTCTTCCCGACAGCCGTCGGCAGCGCGCGCACCACGTCCTCGAAGCCGAGGATCGTGAGATCCACCGCCTCTCCGAGCCTGGCGATCTCGTAGTCGTCCTTGGTGAGGCGCAGCTCCGCGAGGGCCGCCGCGAGCGCCGCGTCCGTGTCCGTCTCTGGCACCATCTCATCGAGGGCGCCGTCGAAGCCCCGCAGCACGGCCACCGTGTCAAGCCCGGCCGCGAAGAGGTCCTTCTCGAGCGACTCGAGCGGCGCAGTCTCGATCCCCCAGCGGTGGCGTGCCTCGGCAAGGCCGCGGCGAGGTCCGACCCAGAGCTCCCCGTACCGGTCGTCGCTGTAGAACTGGTGGGTGCTGGCGTCCCTGCGGCCCTCGAGGTAGAGGGTCGCGACGCTGACGTGCGAGGTGGGGTGGATGACCAGCACGCCGTCCACGTCGTCGCACGCGGTCAGCCAGAAGAAGTCCGATCCCGGCCGGAATCGGTAGTCGGTATCGTTGGAGCGGACCGTCGGGCCGCCCGTCGGGATCACGAGCACCCGATCGGGGAAGCTCGCCTGGGTGAGTGCCCGGCGCCGCGCGGTGAACGCCGCCGCGGGGTGCTCCGGCTCGTCGATGGACGTCGGCGCGCGATCCCTCGTCATGAGCTCGGCCATCGGCTTCGGCACCGGTGGACGGTGCGTGCCCGCCCAGATCCAGTGGTCGCTCTCGGGGAAGTGCTCCGAGACGTCCGGATCCGGGTATGTCGACTCGTTGTCGCTCATTGGAGAAATGTACCGGCTCATGGGCCCGAAGGCGCGAGCGGGATGCTGTGTCGGCGGCCTAGCCACCACGCAGGGTGATCGCGGCGGCGTGCTTCTCGTCGACCCTGCCTGTGTCGAGGAAGAAGCGAGTCGCGTCCACCAGCGCCTCGACAGCCGGCCGCGAGACGTAACCCAGTTCGTCACGTGCCCTCGCGTCGTCGTAGCGCATCTGGGTGGCGGACATGCGCGCCCCCTCGAGGGGGACGTGCGGCTCGCGTCGCAGCAGGCCGGCCTCGACGAGGTCGCTCGCTCGCGCGGCGAGCAGCGAGACTGAGTTCGGGACCCGGATGGTTGGCGCACGCAGCCCGGTGACCGACGCGAGCAGCTCCACGAACGCACGCATCGTCAGGTTCTCGCCGCCGAGGATGTAGCTCGTGCCCTGGCGCCCGCGCTCCATCGCGAGGAGGTGCCCTGCGGCGAGGTCGTCGACGTGCACGACGTTGAGCGTGGTGTCGACGTACCCGGGGATCCTCCCGTTGAGGAAGTCGAGGACGAGCTTGCCCGTCGGCGTCGGTCGGCGGTCTCCGG
>Ga0181534_10000132_pt1 | contig 52460 bp, 36 predicted proteins | sample PEATcosm2014_Bin_37_FD_119758 | JGI IMG/M metagenome (GOLD analysis project Ga0181534, IMG submission 119758) | Peatland microbial communities from MTU Mesocosm Facility, Houghton, MI, USA - PEATcosm2014_Bin17_10_metaG | ecosystem: Environmental > Terrestrial > Soil > Wetlands > Peat | place... | reverse complement strand
GTCCGGACCGCGCCGAATTATGCGTCGGAAACAGTCCCGACTACGCGGATGCAGACCGGCGATTTTTCTGAATTGCTCACTGCGAATGGCGGTCCCGGCTACATTCTCTACGATCCAACCACCCAGGCTGCTTGCACCGCCAACAGCACAAACGGACCTTGCCGCTACGCTTACGGCCAGACCGGCGGTATCGGCACGGGCCCCAACGGCAATCCGACCGGAACCATTACAAACGTCATTCCCGCGGCGGAAATCTCTCCCATTACTAAGGCCATGCAGCAATGGCTGCCGACTCCCACCGTTGCCGGAATCACGAACAACTATCTTGGCGGATTTCCCAACGGATTTGACAACTGGCTTTACTCCGGGCGCATCGACTACACCATCTCGCCGAAACAGACTTTGTCGGCCACAGTGACGGGCGGAAACCGCCATGCCGTGCCGTATACCGCCATCACCACCTCCACCACGCCTCCCGGCAGTATTCTGCCCTTGCCGTATACGGGGACAACAGCATCGACCGTTGCCGGACATTGGTCCGACATCTCGGACTCCTACACGATCACGCCCGATCTGGTGAATCAATTCAAGTTTGGCTTCAGCAACTTTGGCGGACCGCCGCTCAAAAACGTCACTCAGGGAATCAGCCAATATGAAGCCGCGAACCTGGGCATCGGCTTTCCAGGGGTTCCAGCCACTGGCCAGGCTGTGACCGAGTTCCCCACCAGCATTTTTAACGGCAGCAATGCGCAGGAAGAATGGGGAGAGGGCGCGTCTGGAGTGAGCGCGACGACCGTGACTGAGAATTACACGGGAGTCGACAACCTTCTCTGGATCAAAGGCAAGCACGCGATTACCTTCGGCATACAGGTGCAGTGGCTTGAGGAAAATGCATCTCAGTATGACGGACCCACATCCGCACTGACGCTTAACTGGCAGCCCAATGAAACCTCCGGGATGACAACAGGCGCAAAAGGCACCTCCTTTACCTCCAACACCGGCTACTCCTATGCAAGCTTCCTGTTGGGCGCAGTCGACACCACAGCCATCACGCTCCAGCCGTTCTCCGTTCTCGGAGGCCGCTACAGGCCGATTGCTCCGTATGTCGCGGACGACTACAAGATCACTCCAAAGCTGACCCTGAATCTTGGACTGCGCTGGGATTACATCCCCACCTACAACGAGGTTCAGAACCGCTTCTCCTTCCTCAATCCGAATATCACAAACCCTGTTACAGGCAACAAGGGCGCACTGGAGTTTGCGGGCAATGCGGGGGGCGCGGGAGTGAGCTGCAATTGCGCTTCGCCGGTCAACAATTACATGAAGAACTTTGGACCGCGCATCGGCTTCGCCTACTCGCTGAACTCCAAAACCGACATTCGAGGCGCCTATTCCGTGGTGTACTCTCATGCCGGTGGAACCGGCGGCGCGGGCGGCGCATATCAAGGCCCGGGGCAACTTGGCTTCACCAGCTCGCCCTCCTATTCCCCTGTACCGGCAGGCGCTTCAGCGGCCCCGGCCTTCTACCTCAACAACAGCGCGGCGTTCAACGCCCTGGGCATCGGCAACGCCAACTTCGGTGGTCCGAACTATACCGTGCCTCCAATTACTGCGCCGGGCCCCGCAAGTCAGGCTCTCAACGTGGGCAATTACGTGAACGGTTCGGGCGCAGTTGTCTCGGCCAGTGGAGCGCCGGGGTATGCTGATCCCTACATTTCCGGGCGGGCGCCAGAGTTCGAGTTCTGGAACTTCGGCCTTCAGCGTCAGCTGACCAACAATGTAACAGTTACCCTAAACTACGCCGGTTCACAGAGCCACTTCATCGCTGGCGCAGCCAATATTCGCGGCCTGCAATCCGGCCAAATCAATCCCATCTATTATCAGTTGGGTACAACGCTCAATCAGCCGGCGAATGCCGCGAATCTTACGGCTGCCAACACGCAAGCGGCATCCCTTGGACTGCCGGCCATCAACTTGCCCTATGCCAGTTTCGGACTGGCCGGAGGCAAAGCCACTATCGGTCAGGCGCTTACCTGGATGCCCCAGTTCTCCAGCACCACGGACACCTGGGGAAGTTCAACGGCAAATGCCAGCTACAACGCCATGCAACTCTCCATCATCAAGCGACTGTCCCAGGGGTTGACCCTCAACCTGAACTACACCTACTCCAAGGATCTCGACGATGCAGGTACCCAGCGCAGTGGCTGGGCGATTCCTTCAACAGCGATGGCCAATGGGCACGGGTGGCAGCAAAACAGGATTGACCGGTCCGTGAGCGCCAACAGCGTTCCACATTCTCTAGCGATCTACGGTGTCTACCACGTGCCATTCGGCAGAGGGGGCATCGGCGGGGACCACTTCCTGGTCCGGACCGTGGCAGGCGGTTGGACTGTATCAGGAGTCGGCACCTATGTCTCAGGGACACCTCTCTTTGTGACCTCTTCTTATCCCAGCGGCGGTTCTCCCAGCAGTCCGATTGCGACTGGGACGAGCATGCCGGATATCAACCCTAGCTTCACTGGAAAGACCATCCGTCAAAACGGCCCCTGGGGCAAAGGTACCACCGGAAACAATTTCGGGGCGATCACCTATGTCAACGGTTATATCGGCAATACAACACCGGGTAGCGGGCAGGGAGCGGTAGCCTGCTCCGCCTCCGCCGGTCCTTACTGCAACGCTGGAGTCGCGGGGAACACCGCATTCATGATCGGCGATGCGCCCCGTAGGTCGTTTGATCTGCGCAATCCTGGCGTTCCCAACCTGAACATGAGCGTCCGGCGGAGTTTTGACCTCAAGTCAGATCGGGTGAAATTCGTCTTCGCGGCGGATTGCACCAACATCGCGAACAAGGTAACCTTTGGCGGGATTCAAACCAACGTAGACACCGCCAATTTTGGACAGGTGACCTCGGCTACCAGCAATACCGGCAGCCGCGACTTCCAGTTCTCCGGCAGGCTGAATTTCTAGGCCGAAACAACCTGATCGTTTCCTGAACCTCGGGGTCGCAAAGCGCAATGTTCTGCGTGAGCGGCCCCGATTCATTTGGAATGGACTACTAAAATCAATGCCCCGCGTCGGGCGTTACTGCCAGTCCCTTCGCTGATAGATACTGTCCGAGCGGATTTCCTTTCAGAGCCTTCAAGCCCGCAACCACGCACTCCGCATTTAACTCCGCCCCGGCTCTGCTTGTATGTGTGTGCGGATCCGCAAACAAAGGTTCTACCTGCGCCTCGCCCAGCGCATCGTAGCGGCGCGCGATGATCTCGTTCAGATCAACAAATGCAACCTTCTTCGCCTCGGCAACCTGCCGCGCCCATCCTCCATAGTTATTGAGATTCCGCACCACTTTTCCATCCGCCCATATCTTGCGAGGGATAGGCGAGCAGACAATTGGAATCGCGCCTATGGCGAGAGTATCCGTAACATACTTCCTCATATACCAGCCGTAGGTGTAAACCACCTCGTGCTTTTTCGTAATCGGGTTATCGATCTCCTTGCTCTCCTCACCAACGCCCGGCAGGGTACCGCGCGCCCTGCTCGTGTCGTCCAGCGGACCGGGGTCGTTGTGGCCGAATTGAAACACCACAATGTCCCCCGGCTTCAACATTGCCAGCAGTTCATCCCAGCGGCCTTCGGTAATGTACGTGCGGCTGCTGCGTCCGCCGATGGCGCGATTCACTACGTTGACTTTGCCTGCGTCAAAGTACTCCACCAACGGTTCACCCCATCCCCACTGCCCGCCCGCGCCGTCCGCTTTCCCGTTCCGTACCGTCGAGTCGCCCACAAGATAGAGAGTTGGCAGCTTCGGATTCGCCGGCGTGGGCAGCGGAGGCCGAACCGTCGCTCCCGGATCGGTAAGTTGTCCCGTAGTTTGGGCGGCGCTTGTCGCAGCCTTGGGTGGAACGGGTTGAACCTGCGTGGCTGGCGCTGAGCCAGGACTCTGAGAGGCGGCGCCCACGCAAAGAATCTGCGCTGCCGCAATGCCCAGTGTTACAAGATACGTCTTCATTCGCGGGGCTAGATCAGAGGGGTGAGTATCGGGAGAGACTGCGGCATTCTTTCTGTTCATCATAAGGAAGATCCTTCTCATCTTTGAATGTTGGGTCAGGAAAAACAGGTTCGCTTCCGCCGGCGATTTCGGTGTTACTGTTCTTGATGGTTCATTTCCCGGAATTCAAAATCGCTCCAGAGACAGATGTCTCTGCGGATTGTTTCTGGTTACGAGCTTATTGTAGCGAAATGCAGATTCATCAACTTAACGCTCAAGGCAAAACGGCTCTATGGCAATCAATATGGCGCATTCCCGGCACTGCCCGAGGAGCTGAATCTTCAACCAGTGCCGTCTCGGCTCAGGGCAGAGACAAACAAGGCATTCTCGGCCATGAAGCCGGTGCGCCGCGGCAAAGGGATCAATGCAGGCCTGCTGATGGGCGAAGTCTCAGATCGCATCGGCCGAAGATGTGTTTGTTTTTGATGGCAAGAACAGCGAAGAATCAATCAGGAGTCCGGCTTATTATTTCCCTCATAAGCCGTTGATTCTTTGGAGCGGGAGACCGGGATCGAACCGGCGACATTCAGCTTGGGAAGCTGACGTTCTGCCACTGAACTACTCCCGCAACCTATTTACAATCAGTGAGTTGCGTTGTCAACTAGAGACGATCGGCTACACGGAAAACCATTGCGGCTCTGGTTATCTCCTTGTGATTCCTCCCTGGCCGGGTGGTATGAAGATCACAAAGCGACGCTACCAGACTGAGCGTGTACGATACGTTCCCCACTCCCAAGGGTTTGCCCGGGAGTTCAGGTTCTATATTACGGCTCCGAGTGGGAAACGTAAACTGATAGCCCAAAGATTCGACTTCCTGCGGCTCGCGACAGTCTCGCAATAAAGGCGCGCGGGAAGCTGGCCTAAGAATTCAGCTTCTGCTTAAACCTGTCCGTAAAACTTGCGATCGTCGCCATTACGCCGAAAGACGATGCGCCCGTCGTCTGTTTCAAAATGACATCTGCTGCCTTCTCGCCGATCATGAAGACCGCGCTGAGAATAAATAAACCTGGGATACGGGGAAATACCGAGGCGTCCACCACGCGCAGCCCCTCGGTATCATGGACCTTGAAATCGCTGGTGAGCACTCCGCCTTCCTCTTTCTCGCCAATCGGGCAAGTGCAGGAGGCATGATGCCCCCAGGCATTATTGCGCACAAACTCGCGCAACTGCTCGTCGGTTTGCAACTGGTCTCCGGGTAATTCCTCTTCCGCTATCAAGCCTGCAATCTTGAGATCGCGGGTCATGGTGCGGACAAATTTGATTCCATCCACCACCGCGTTCAGGTCTTCGTCTCCCCCGCCGGTGCCTTCCTCGAAATAGTGGAAATTCACCAGGGGCATGTCGAGCGGGTTGGCGCTGCGCAGCAGCACTTCTCCACGCCGGTTGACTGTATGTCCCTTCAAGACGGCCCAGGTAAGGTAGTCCAGCTTTTTGGCAAACTCGGCCGAGTAGCCGGGCCAGTATCCTCTGAAATAGCCGAGCAACGAAAAGCACAACAGATCGGGAACAGGCTGGACCTTGCTCGATTTCCGGATAACTGCCAGTACCGCGCCATTCGAGCTATAGACACTCTTGGCTAACGGATCGCTGCTCTTTATATCCTCTTCCCATTGTTTGTATTGAGGGTCGTCGTTGGAGAATTTCGCTCCATTGAGCACCTCCCACTGCTTGCTCATCCGATTGACAACACCCACTTCGTACCTGTCCTGGAGATTCTGCCCGACGCCGTCGAGGGCAATGCGTACCGGGATGCCCATCGCTTTCAGGTGAGCTGCAGGACCAATCCCGGAGAGCATGAGCAATTGCGGAGTGTTGAAGGCTCCGCCGGCCAGGATCACTTCTCTCGACGCATAGAGTTCACGAGACTCACCGGGCTGATCAGCGGGAGTTTTGAAGGCGCGGTAGAGACGCGCGCCCTTTTGATACTTAACGCCAATGGCGCGGTTGGTGCCTTCGGCAAAGATAATCTCGGTGGCAAGCGCATCGAGTTCGATGCGCAGGGCGTGCTTCTTGCTTACATCCAACAGCCGTTCCCGGCTCCCGGATCTCTGATGATTGCGGGTCATCAAGGGCGTATACCGGATTCCCGAGGCATTCCTGCGAACGATCCTCCAATCATTGGGATCCAGTTGGCTCTCCAGCAGATTGCTGATGTCGTCAAGCGGGTTACCGGTCTCTTCAAAGGCCTTGATGGCGGAAGTAAGCAGGGTAATCAGCAACCGGCCATCGCCGAGAGCGGTCAGCGGTATGGCCTTCTCCGTTTGCAGCCAGCCGCTCCAGCCGTGGCGCGAGGGGTTGAGAAATGTCAGTTTCGCGAGCCAGCGGTCAAATGGGCGATGATGGCAGTTCTCCAGTAACTTGAAATACCTGCGCATATTGCCGGCGCGCCAGGACTCGTCCTTGGTCAATTTCGCGAGACCATCCCAGTCTTCATCTGCCGGATAGATGAGGATCTGCGCGTTATGCGCCGTGCAGCCGCCCAGAGTGCCGGCGCGGGGATAAAAAACGCCGTCCTTGGCAGGGACAAACTTGGAGTCTTTCTGCTGCTGAGCCAGATTGGCATAGTGGCGGACGAAAAACTCCCAGCTCATCGCCGAGTTTTCCGAGGCAAGGCCGTGAAAGACCGGAACGTCATAGTCCTCGGGAAGGCAGTTGACACCCGGCCTGTTGGGATCGTCCCCCTGCAGTTCTCTCGGATCTCCTCCGGCTTCGAGCACAATCACGCTGTGGCCGGCTTCAGCCAATCGAGCGGCAACTGTGCCGCCTCCCGCTCCCGAACCGATCACCAGATATTCGCAATCGGCTTTCCGCTCACTCGCTTGCTTCATGGTCGCCCCATCGCACAAGAGGTTGCTCAACTCTTAGAGGAGAGCTTGGATGCAATCAGGCTGATTGCATCCAAGCTCTGGATTCGAAATGCCGCGTCTGGCGGCGCCAATAATTTCCGCCGTGATACCGCGCTCAAAAAGTCTTGATGAACTCGATCAGCGCGTACTTGTCCGCGTCGCTGAGTCCGGGTTCGCCCGGAAGTCCGGGCAGGTCGGTGAGCAAATCCGTGCCGAAATAATGTCCTTTGTTAACGATGAAATCCGGGCATTTGCTGAATTCCAACAGCTTCGGCTCAATTTTTGCGAAGGCGGCCGCTAGCTGCTCGTCGGTCGGGTTCTGCAAGCTGCCCACCTCGTGCTGATAGGAAAGAAGCAATTTGATGACCTCCGCATTCCGCGCTGTCCGGTCCCATCCGCTGTCGCTGTCGCCCAACAGATCGATATTCGCCAGCAGATCCACCGGGATGCCCGGGGGGAAAGGCCCGAATTTCGCGCCTTGGTCGTCGAACAACCATGGCAGCAGAGCCTGCTCCGTGCCGGGAATACTCGCCAACGGCCCGGGCAGATAGCCGGTGGGCACGCGCTGATAACTGCGTTCGGTTGTGCGATCAATGAGGCTGGGACCTGGCCCGCTCAAAAGAGGCGTCCCGGCTGGGATCGGCGTGCCCTGGTCGCCGTCCTTCTTGCGCGTCTCCGGCCACAGCAGTTGGTGGATTGAGTCATTGAAGCTGCTCATCCGCGCTTCAACCGACGGACTCGACTCGAAGTGCCCCACGGAGTTATTCAACAACAGCGGGGCGGTGGACCAGACGCTGATCAGGCTGGCAGGCCGTGTGTAGCCGCGACCGCCCGCGGGCATTGGATAGTCCGTGGTTGTACCCGTGTAAGGATCGCGGACAGGCACGGTTCCCACCGAAGGAAGGTTCTTGTAACTCTGCGATGAAAAATTATCCCAGATGTTATTGGCAATTGCGTTTGTCGCCAGCGGGCTGCAGGAGTTGGTGCGCAACAAAGTTACAGGAACCCGCGCGTCGGTCGATAGGTAGTTATCCTTGAGAAAGTCGTCGCTCAGGACAATCTCCCGCATCTTCGCCTTGAACGCTTCCGTCTGCGTCAGCTTCCAATAGCGCTCGAAGCAGTTGAGGTAGTCGCTGCCGGCGCAGTTGGCCAAGCCTTCGCCCTGCGCCATTTCAGGCAGTTTGCTTGAATGACAGCGGGCGCACCGCTCAGCGAAGACAATCTTGCCGCGGTTGAGCTGGGCTTGATTCTTGGTCAGGTAAGCAGAGCCGCCGGGAGCGTCCGCAAGATGATGCGCATCGGTGCTGGCGAGTATGAACCGGGCAAGGTAAGGTGTCTGCGCTTCGGTAGCCTTCCAATAAACGGAGTTCTTTTCCGCGGTCGCAATTTCAATCGGCGTTACCTTCTTGCCGCCGATGAGCGCGTTGAAATGCTCGAGCCACTCCTCGCTGAACAGCCCGATATTTATGTAGACTCGATTCAGCGCCCCGAGCGTGCCCACCGAATCCGAACCATCCTTCAGCACATGCGCGGTGCGCACCGAGTCCGGTGGAGTAAAGTACTGAGCAAGCGGGTCGGTCGGCGGCACATAATCGTTGAATTGCTTGTTGTTGAGTTCCCCGCCGGCAATTTTCTCCTGGCCCCATTTCTGCGCCATCTTCAGCCGTGAATTCAGGTCGTAGATTGCGTTCATGGTCCGGGGATTGTTGATGTTATCGGTGGAGACAAGCGAGGTATCCAGCGCGCCGGGCCGCGCCGTGTGCAGGAGCTGGACGAAATACTTACCTTGGTCGCCATCCCACGAGAAGATTTTGTCTACCCAGAAATACTGGGCGCCGACCATCGAGCTGAGATTCTCCCACTTGGGGCTGTTGGGGTCCGCCGGCGGATTCAGCGGGTTCGGGCCGACATGGCAGAAGCCGCAGGACATGCCGACGCGGTAGGGCTTCACCAGCTTTGCATCGTTGTAATACTTCGGATCGGTGTAGTACCTCTCCGGATCCCAGTGCTTCTGCGCGGCCTCGTCAAAGTCCGGATTGGGAAACAGGCGCAGGCCCACGATGCCGGTGTTATAGCCGTAATACGATCCCACTTCCACTTTCTTGCCGCCGGCAAAGGTCTTGCCGCGAGCGCCAATTTTTACGCCTGGGTACTTGGCCTCATCCTCGAAGGGATCCGGCGCGCACTCCGGCTTGCGCTTGTCGAGCCACAGCCCCCACCGGTTCGGGTCAGGACCGGTGGGCGCCTCATAGCAGGGGTCGTTGACCAGCCCGAGCAGCTCCCAGCGGTTCGCGTGTTTGGCCGGCAGCCCATCATGCGACGAAATCGTCTTCAAAAGATCCAGGATGCCGACGCTGTTCACCGAAATCTTGTCCCAGAACCGATCGTTACCGCCCGACCAGACGATCCAGTTATCCCGTCCCTTCACCTCGTCCGGGGTCAGCTTGAGGGTGCCGTCCGGATTGTGAGAGGTGTCTGGCTGTCCCTTGGGGCCGCGATCCATATCGTGGAAGTAATCCACATCCGAGGGCGGCAGGTCGTTCACGGTGCGGCCGGCGCGCTTTGCCTCATCGTCCACCTTGCCGGCCTTTGAAAGGGGAAAGATTAACAACACGGCGATCAGCAATACAACCGCGATCACCAATGCGACAGCCGCAAAAATCACCGCGCGAATCACGCGGTACCAAATCCCGCGTGTCTTGACCTGCTTGGCCATGATGCCTCCCGGATAAAATCTCCGCCCGGTTGCCTGCACGACAGTGGGCGGCCCGAATTTTTATTGCGCGCATTGGCTCCCCAACGCCGCGGCGAAGATCACGGCTCGTTTTACCGAGGTCCGCGAAGTTACAAAGTCTTATCAATCCAACATGAAAAACTCATTTTCAGGAGATAGCCCGGCATTCCTGGGAGAATGCGAATTTGCATGGCTTCCGGGTGCGGTTGGGCAATTTTGCGCGCACGGCCGGCCGGAGGAGAAGACCCGGAAACTGTATCAATGCATCAAATGCGGGAATGGTGCAATTGCATTACTTTCGGCGCCGCTCCGAGTGAGAAATCAATGCTGTGCTTTGGGCGGACATCGGGCATCGGGGAAACTCGGACGAGAAAAACTCTTCTCGAAAAACAAGACGGATTACATCACTAAAGATTATCCATGTCAAGCCTATTCATTCATAACAATCGGCATATTGGCATTTGCGGCTGCCGGGCCTCTTTTTTCCGCCGCGCGGCGGAATTTCCATTGACCGGGGATTGCGGCGGCCATTGCTAACTCCGGGCCGAGTTACTGCGCATAATTTTCACTTGACAAGGCATAGCGGGTGTGATGACATCTCCGAGTCGGCACATTCGTATCCCAGATCCATCCCAAGGCATGGATCGCTTCCCTCAACGCAAGGCAGAAATCATTTACTGTGTCACCTTGTTTCCGGCATTTTTTTGGATGCTTGCCCGTCGCCCAAGCCAGTTTTCCAGGGTCGCGGAATAGATTGCATCCCCGCGGAACCTTCGCCTCAAGGCAGTGAGCGCTTTTAGTAACTCCATTCGCAATCATGATTTGTTGATTCAGATGCATCCGCTCTTCCATCGCAAAGGTTGCTTCCCGATGCCGATGGATAGCTCCCAATGTTATTTCAAAGTTCCAGGCAAGGGCAATGACTCCGGGCCGTTTTGATCCACATGCAGATGAGACGGTTCAAGCCCTTCCTTGCCGATCGGCAGACTCAGGCTCTGCGCACTTCTGAAAGCGAGGACCAATGGCAGATCATAATGATCCCAATGCAGTGAACCACATTTTTTCGGACATCGATTACACCCCCGCCGATCTGTATGACCTGTTCGGATGGCCGACCAACGAATCCCGCAATGTTGTCCTCGCGCTGACCTTTGCCTCGGCGCCCGCGGCCGGCGTGCTGGACACCGATCTGCTGTATCGGCTTCTCGTCACTTCGCATCCCCGCGTTGCATGGCCGGCTAGCGGCGAAATCAGCGTGGAGTCCGTCCTCGGCTATTTTGACGCCGTCAAGGATAAGTACCTGGGCGAGTTGAAGACCGCCGAAATCCGCGTCACGGTTCAGACGCCGAGCCGCGTTCTGGTCAAGTTCATCGGCTTTCCCTGCGGCGACTTCTCGAAGGAAGTGGACGTGAATACCGTCGTTGAGATTCCCACGCCCGATCGGCAGACGATCAAAGCTTTTATCGGGGGCCGCGACGACGCATTCTTCAACGACCTCACCGGATTCTTCCGGTCCATCAACTATGCCCCGCAGTTTTATCATGTTCCGCACACCATGACCGAAGCGCGCGAGTTGCCCATCCCCAAGACGCTGCTGGAGCTGGAGGGCAACGACCTGTTCAACTACCGCGAAGACATGCCCAAGTGGGGCTTCACACAACCCGATGGCACCACGCCGAAGCTGGACCTGCCGCCCGGTCCATGGACCTGGAACGGAGACAGATTCAAGAAAGACGCCAACGGAAACTTCCGCTTCGTCTACGATGGCAGCGATTGCCGCGCGGGGCAAAATTGCAACGCGATCGTATTCGAGTTGCCGCACTCCTTTATTACCCCGCAAACGGAGCAGAACCGCCTGGTCAATGCCTGGGGCGAGAGCTGGGTTCTCAAGGCGGCCCACAAGATCGAGAGCATTCCCGACGATCCCTCCTGGCTCAACCATCCCTGGAAGGTAATCCGGGAAAAAGAGTTGGACGACGAGCTGCGCAAGTACAAGCTGGTTGACACCGATGGCCAACCCTTTGCCGATGCCGCGTTGAGCGAGCGCGAAGATGATCGCCAGCTCGGCGCGAACAACTTCTGGCTGGGTCCGCACTTTATCAAGCGCCTTGCCCACCTGGGATGGGGCTTCGGCCCTTCGATCAGCGCACTCGGACTGGCTTGCTCCTTCGATCACGATAACTCGCCGGTATCGGTATACAAGACCTATGACCTGGTCGCGACGGCGTTTCCCAAGGTGGCCAAAACCCTCTTTCAACAACTGAACATGCCCGATGACTCATGGAATCCCAAGGGCCTGCCCATTCCGCTGCGCAGGCCGTTTGAGATTTTCATCCCCAACGTCTGCGCCGTGGATATGGATACCAGCGGCACCTGGCCGTTTGGACGCCGCCTGGAGGATCAGGTAGCAACGCGTTTCCTCTCGATGTTTCTGGACATGGAGGCGGAATTTCAAGGCAAGAAATATCACATTGACTTGCTCGGCGATCAGGCCTTGTGGGACAGCGCGCCGATTGTTCCCAAGACTCCGCCCAATCCGCTGCACAATGACAAGGCGTTCCTGGATTCATTCCCATACCTTGCCGAACCCTGGCCGGAGAAATGGTAGAGACAATGGCGACGCAATCCGTATTGCTGGAAGTTCCCGCCGCGGGGTTCAACGGAGACCTCGCGCGGGCCGAGAAGGAAGTCGCTCGGCTCACCGCCCAGTGCAAGGACCATCCCACCGACTTGCAGGGAAAAGTGCGTCTTGCCTACCGGATGTTTCACCGGGCATCCCTGACCGGTAAGCTGGCGGACCTTGAGCCAGTGGAAGCCGCGATCCTGCAGACGATTCTGCAGTTCGGCCCCAAAGAAGATCTGTGCCTGCTGAAAGCAAATCTCGATTTTCGCCTGCATCGGCTGGCTGAGGCGCGCCGCGATCTGGAGATGGCCCCGTTGCTCCCCGGCCGCTTCGATGCCCGCGTGCTCTTCGCCGACCTTGCTTTTCAAGAGGGCCAATACGAAGCAGCCCGGCTGGAGCTTGAGAAGCTGATTGACGAGAATCCAACCTGGGATACCGTCGCCCGGCTGGCGCATTGGCACAGCAAACTCGGCGACCCCGCGCAGGCAGATGCGCTCTACGAGCAGGCCGAAGAGGATCTCTCGGCAAAACAGATGTTGTCGTATGCATGGCTTGAGTTGCAGCGCGGAATGCTGGACTTCAACCACGGCCGCTATCCCGAAGCTTGGGCGCATTACCGCAGGGCGGAAGCCGGCTATCCCGGCCACTGGCACACCGCCGAGCATTTTGCCGAGATGCATGCCGCCGAAGGCAACTTCGCGGAGGCCGAGAGCATTCTCAAAGAGGTCATCGCGCGAACCTCCAAGCCTGAAATTCAGCAGGCCCTTGGCGAACTTTATCTGTTCACTGACCGTGCGGAGCAGGCTCAGCCCTGGTTCGACAGCGCGTTGGCCGCTTATCTGGAATCGGTGCGCCGCGGCGACGTTCACTATCTCCACCATCTCGCCGACTTCTACGCCGAGGCCCGCCTTGAACCCGCCGAAGCGCTGAAATGGGCCGAGCAGGATATGAAGATGCGGCCCAACTTTTCCACGCAATCGGTCATGGCCCTGGCGCTCTTCCGCAATGGCCGCGTTCCGGAAGCTCTGCAATACATCGGTCTGGTGTTGGATGCAGGCAATCGCGATGCCGCCACTTACGCCTTTGCATCCGAACTGCATGAGGCCGCCGGTGAAACCGGAAAAAGCGCGGAGTTCGCGGAGCTGGCCTTGCAAAAAAACCCGAAGTTCAGGAGCTTCCGCATCCATCATTGAGACGCTCTTTATCCTCCGGGCGCGCGTTTCACAGCAGTTGACTGAACTCTTCCCGGAACTGTGTTGGTCTTGAATTCCGCTCTACGCACGGAGGCCGCACTGTGCAATCGCTTCGACGCATTCTTCCCCTGTTTGCATTGGCGCTTCTGATCGACGGATGCGTTGCCAACAGAATCTATCGCCGCGGAGGCGACGCTGTACAAACGGCTCCAGTAGTGGATGGGGCGACCTCTCCGTCCAACTTCAAGCTGGGAATCATCGAGTTCGATGACATGGGGGAGTCCTGGGAGAAATGCACTTCTCTCGCCGATCCCAATAACTGCCAGCTCTCTCGCGTTCTCAATCTGATCCGGGAAGAAAAGAAATCCGGCGATGTTGTCGTGGTCGTCTTTACGCACGGATGGAAGAACAATGCATCCCGCGACAACGAGGAGAAAAAGAATCTTTACAATTTCAAGCTGCTGATGGATCGGTTATCGCGTGAAGAGCCCGCGATGGATCTCCGGATGGAGCAGCGAAGCCCCGGTCAGGCCGCGCCGATTCGTCCACGGTCGTACATCGGCGTCTATCTTGGATGGCGGGGACAGTCGATACCGGGAGATCTGTTTCTCACCTTCTGGAACCGGCGCGATGCGGCGCAGCGCGTCGGCAGTTCGGACTACGCCGAGGCCATTTACCGCCTGATGGCCACAACCAAAGAGAACAGCCGCAACTCCCGGATTGTGATCGTGGGCCACTCGTTTGGCGCGCGCGTGCTGGAAACCGCGATTACCAATACCTTCGTCAGCCTGCTGGTTCCGCCGCCTGGCTCTGCGAACCAGATTGGCGCGGCGCAGCAGATCTCCCCGGCCGACCTGATCCTCTATGTCAATTCGGCAACCGATAGCTTCCGCACCAAAGAATTGATTGAACTGATGAAGCGCACCAATTTTGATGTAACGCGCGGCGCTGTTCCACACGGGCCTTTGTTTCTTTCCGTAACCTCTACCGGAGACGACGCGACCAAGATCGCGTTTCCATTGGGGCAGGAAATCTCCGCGGCCAGCAAGGCCTTTCGCGGCGAATACGCGCCTGCCATTCCCGGCCTTCCGCCCCAGAAGACCTTTTATACCCACACGCCTGGCCACCTTCCATTTCTCTTCAGTCATACGGTAGGGCAGGTCTCCGAGCCGTGCGTAAGCGCGGAGAATTTTCGTTTTGTGGCCGGGGGAAAGTGCTTTGAGATGACGCCGGTTCAAAATCGATGGAACGACTCGCCCTTTTGGGTGGTTACGGTTCCGCCTGCAATCATTCGGGACCACAATGACATTTTCAATCCGGCATTCGTGACCATGATCACCAAGCTCATGGAACGCTATGCGGTGCTTGAAAGCGCCGAGCCGACCACAATGGTCGAGCCGCGATGAATCGGTTGCGGATCGGCGGCAAGTTAACTCTCAGATGGGCTGCCGCCGATGCACAGGCGGTCAACCTTGGTGCTGCGAAAGCCTGAAACCAGACGGAGGTAAAAATGCCAGTAAAGTATCTTGCCCTGACCATTGCCGGAGCTGTTTCCCTGGGAAGCTACGAGGCCGGCGCCATGTACGAAATCCTGGACGCGATTCGCCAGCACAACGACGATCCCACAACAAAGGCGAACGGCGATTTTATCCGCATCGACGTTCTAACCGGAGCTTCGGCTGGCGGAATGACTGCGTCGATCCTGGCGCAGAAGCTGCTCTTCGCGAAAAATGAGTTCGTCGGTGCAGATGGCGGATCTTCTCCCTATAACAACCCGCTCTATAACACGTGGGTGCTGGGAATTGATTTGAAGGGGCTGCTCGCTTCCGTCGATAAACCTCTCCCAGACGGTGATCCGGCCACGCTTTCTCTGTTGTCCTCCAACCTGATCGAGAAAATCGCAAAGGACTCGCTTGCCCAGACCGATGAGAACGGAGAGATTCCGCTGAATGGGGGCAGGCATAACGCTATCGATACAACCCGCCCGCTTCAGCTCGGCTTGGCTCTCACCAACCTGAACGGAATCAACTACCAATACAAGATGTTCGGAGGGCAACCCTTCCTCTATACCGACTTCAGCGACCAGATGCTTTGGTCTTTGCCGCTCACTGACCGCTCCCTGGCCACCTGGAAACCGATCAGTGAGGCCGCGGTCGCATGTGGGGCCTTCCCCATCGCCTTTCGCACCAAAGACCTGAGCCGCTCTCAGAAAGACTTCGCCAGCGATACGCTGGTTACCTTTCCAACCGATCCGTACACCTTCACCTATAGCGACGGAGGCATACTGCAGAATCAGCCGCTCGGCATGGCCAAGAATCTGGTGGATGAAAACGATCAGCACCTGGGAAATGAAAACCGTTTTTATTTCTTCGTCTCGCCGTCGCCGATGGAGGGCATGCAGAACCTGGACCTGCACGAGGCCAACGCGGACATGGTTTCCGTAGGCAAGCGGCTCGTCGATGTCTACATGGGGCAGGCGACTTTTCGCGACTGGATACAGGCCGATACGATCAACGATCAAGTCAAGTTGCTCGATCAGAGGGCCGCCGGGCTAGCAAAAGCCATCAAGCTCGGCGAGGTCGATGCCGCGACCCTGTTCACGGCATCGAAGCAAATTCTCTCCCTGCTCTACGGCACCCAGACAACGGATGAGACCTGGGATGCGGCCATAACGCGCCTGGAGAAGCAATATGCGGAAGAGATCGGCGCTCCCGGCTCGGCAGATAGTCTGGGCGGGCCAAAGTCGGAAAAAGGCCAAGCCTTCACTTCAGCGATTCTGGCTCTGGAGAAAGCTGCCGGCCTGGGCGAGCGAGACCATATGCAGATCTACGGCATGGTGACCGAGCACGCAAAACTGGCGGGCGCGCGCGTCTCCGCATTTCTTGGGTTCTTCGACCAAAGCTATCGCGATCACGACTATGACTGGGGCCGGACGGTTGCTCAGCAACTGCTCGATAACGATGCATTCAAACAACCCGGCCAGCTCGGGCCAATCCGGTATAAGCCGGCTCCGATTCGTCCCATTATTGCGGCGCTGAACGGCCTGCCCCTCAATCAGGTTCCACCCGGTGACGTGAGTGAGCTGAAGAACGGCCTCACTGACCGCGTTAACGAAATCCTGAAGGATGAGCTATCGAATCCGTTCGAACGCTACCCCGCTCAACTGGGCGCGGACCTGCTCCTGAAGCTGCTGATCGATTGGGGGTTCTCGTAGAAGACACAATGACTCCGGTTTCGCTCTGCAATGCAGTGGAGCACAGGCCGCACTGAGGGTGCGTCTATAATCTGCATAGCTTGGCTGGCAGCGCGCCGCTGCATTTTCTCCCCGGCCCTCTATGCAGGAGTTCAACTTGGATCCCCAAAATGGTGTTACGCCCGCCGCGCCTTCCACCTCAGCCGCGGGCATTCCGCTGCACGAGAAGATTCGCGAGTTGGGTTCCATTTTTCTTGCGCGAGTCCGCGGTCTTTTCAAGCCGGACGTCGTCGAAGGCGCGTTTGTGGACATGGCCGAGTATGAACGGACACTTCAGCAGTATTCCGGCCGCGGACTGACCGGCGCAAAGGCATTTGAGATCGGTTATGGAGCGCGCCCCAACCGCCTCTTCGCCATGTCCGGCTGCGGCGTGGATGTAACCGGCACTGATATCGATGTGCCCATCCTGCGCTGTTCGCCGCGCGAAGTTTATCTGATGATTCGCCGCAACGGCTTCGAGCGGGCATTGAAGTCTGTGACCCGCTTCCTGCTCTTCGATCAGATCGAGCGTCGCCGCATGAACCAGTTGCTGCGCCTGCGCGGTTCAAGGCTGCGCATTGAGCCGCACCGGCTGCGCGTCGGCGACGCATCCACCTTTGACATTCCGCCGCAGTCGCTGGACTTCATCTATTCGGAGGATGTCTTTGAGCACGTCCCCGCAGCCACGCTGCAAGCGCTGGTTCCCAAGATGGCCACCTGGCTCAAGCCCGACGGCCTGGCGCTGGTTCGTCCCCATGTTTATACCGGCATCGCCGGCGGCCATTTGTTCGAGTGGTTCCCCAGCACCGTCAACACTCCCAAGCCACGCAAAAGCGAACCCTGGGAACACCTGCGCAAACGGCGCTTCAAGCCCAACACCTATCTCAACGAGCTTTGCCTGGCCGATTATCGCAAGCTCTTTCAAACTCACTTCGAGATTCTGGAAGAGCGCGTCCGCCAACCCAACCTGGGCCGGCAATATCTCACGCCGGAGATTGCCGAGGAACTAAGTCAGTGGAGCGATGAAGAGCTCTTCAGCAATCGGATTTTGTTTGTGCTAAGGCCGTTGCCGCGCTGAACTCAATCCAACCGCCGGGTTAACCGCAAAAAAACAAACCTGCCCCGGCTGGCGTAGAATGAATCCGCCTCTGGGAAACGCTTTCTGCTGATGCAAAATCGATTTGCCGCCGCAGTGGGCTTCCAGACAACTCAAATAGATTCTCAGGGATGGATTGAAATGAAGATTTCCGTTCGCACCGTTTGCCTGCTCGGCCTCGCACTGCCGATGGCCTTCGCCCAGTTCAGCCACGCACAGAATGCACTCACCATCGGCGGCCAAAAGGTCATCACCCTTTCCCGCACCGCAACCAGCACCACCAAGCCGGAGTTCACCTCCATCACCGTCGTGCCTGGCCGCGCGCTGCTGATTCAACAAATCACGGCCAACTTCCCCGGCAAGGGCAGCGTCAACGTGCTCGCCTCACCGGACCTCGCCGGCAGCGAGAAGCTGCTCGATATGGACGACGATCAGTATGGCAATCAGCAGTTCCGGCTGGGCGCGGCCTTTCTTTTTCCGTATCCGAACCGCGTGCGCGGCAAGCTCTCCGCGGACGGCAAAACCATTACCACCGCATGGAATGGCAAAACCCTGAACCTGCCCGCGAGCTGGCACGGCGCCAATCCCGGAGCGGAGATCAACTCCATGCATGGGCTGATCCTCAAGCGCGCCGTCGATGAGGTCTCAGTGAAGGATGTTCCCGGAGGCCAGGAGGTCACAGGCATCATTCACGGCGGCGATTTCGGCGGCCACTGGCTCTCTAAAACCGATCTGGTCATCACCGTCACCCTCCGCGCAGACTCCGTGGACGCCACAATGACCGCACACAACGTGGGCAATGAGACCGAGCCGGTAGCCTTCGCCTGGCACCCGTATTTCAACATCCCCTCGGGCGACCGCACCCAGGCCCGTATCAGCATTCCAGCAGCAAATGTCGCCGAGGTGGATAACTACGACAACGTCTTCCCCTCCGGCAAGCTCGACCCCGTTGCCGGCGGCAAGTACGACTTCTCCTCGCCCGACGGCAAGGCCCTCGGCGACATCTTCCTCGACGACAACTTTGGCGGGATCACGAGGACCAAAGGAGTAGTCGCCGTCAAAGTGATCGATCCGGCTGCCCACTACGGAGTTGCCATCGACGGCCTCACGGAGAACATCCACGCCATTCAGGTTTATGCGCCGCCGGCAAAGAGCTTTGTGGCCATCGAACACCAGACCAACGTCAACGATCCCTTCGGCAAAGAGTGGCCCGCGAAGAGCAACGGCATCATCGCCCTTGAACCCGGCAAGTCCGCCGATTGGCATGTGCGCCTGCATCTCTTTGTGCCGTAAGCTGCGCAAGGCGATCAATTCATGTCCCACCAAAATCGGCGCGCCCAGGTCATCGGATCTAGGCGCGCTGCATTCTTGGGCAAGCTACATCGTATTAGGCACCGAGCACCATCACCACGGCTCCAGCGGTGATGAGTAAGCCGCCGACGAGGGTTGCCGGCGTGAGTTTTTCGCCCAGCAGCAGCCAGGCAAAAATCACAACCAGCGGCACGCTCAGCTTATCGAGCGGCGCAACCCGCGAGGCCGGTCCCAGTTGCAGTGCGCGGAAGTAGCAAAGCCACGATAGTCCCGTCGCCAGGCCCGAGAGCGTGAGAAAAATGCAGGTCCGCCGGTCAAGCGCGGCAATCTCTCCGTGCTTGCCCAGAGCCAGCGCAATTCCCCATGCAAAGACGACCACGACACTGGTGCGCAGCGCCATCGCCAGGTTCGAGTCCACATGCGCCACGCCCACCTTGGCCAACAGCGCCGTGGCGGCGGCAAAAACAGCAGAAAGCAGCGCCCATCCAATCCAGCTCATGCCAGATAGCATACGCGTTTCGCGGGCTGCTTTTTGCATCCATCCCGCCTGCCCGGGAATTGCTCTCCGCAAGAACGCACTGCCAGATATGCCATGCAAACTGTACAATTGCCGCGGCGTAAAATTGCGGAAAAATCAATAACCGGTTGAGTTATATTGCCGTCCAATCAGCGCCAGGGCTTATTTCAAAGGAGCAATCAGATGAAACGGTTGGGATGGATTCTCGTACTCTTGACGATGACTACGCCCGCCTGGGCGGCGAAAAAGATTACTGTTCAACAATTGAAAGAGCTGCTGACCACACTGCAACAGGAGAAGAAAGACGATGACGCTGTTGCTGCCGAACTCAAGCAGATTGAGCCGAGCGAGCAGATGGACCGCGCTACATTAAACGCACTGGTCAGCTACCTGCCTAGCCCCGGCCCGCTTTCTACCGAGCAGATCTATGTGCTGGAGGCCCGCAGCGCGCTGCTTGCCCCGCCTGCCGCCGATCTGCCCGCGACGGCGGCGCCGGACGCAGCCGCGCAGCAGGCGATCCTCTCTAAGGCAGCCGATTACGTCAGCAAGACCTATGCGCAACTGCCCCATTTCACCGCGACCAAGATTACAGCCCGGTTCCAGGACAACATTGAAGTTGTCCCTGAGAGTTCCGGCTTGCATTCGGGCGCAACCGATGTGTCCACCAACTCCGCGTTTACCCCGGCCAATCTCTTCGTCCGCTACATCAACCAGATTTCAGTGCCGGTAGAGAGCAGCAGCGGCGTTGAAAAAAATCCTACCGACAGCAAGACTCGCTGGGGCGCGAATGGACAGATCGCTCTGCTGGGACCAACCCCGGTGCTGACCACTGTTCTCGAAGAGGCGCAGGCGGCCGGCAAAATCTCTTTCCTTCGCTGGGAAAAAGTCACCGGCGTCGATACCGCGGTCTTCACCTTCTCCGTAGACAAGAAAAAATCCCACTACGCAATTCTTGATTGCTGTTTCCCGGACTCGGATCAGACAGGGAGGGTGCAATTCACTTCTGCCGCTTTGGGCGGAAGCGGAAGCGCCAAAGGCAACCTGCAAACTGTCACCAGTTGGAAGCCCTTCAAGACCTCGGCCCCCTACCACGGAGAATTGTTTATCGATCCTGCCTCTGGAACCGTTCTGCGCCTCATCACCCAGGCAGAGTTGAAACCCACGGACGAAGTCCATCAGGAGGACACGCGCATCGATTACGGGCCGGCAACCATTGATGGCAAAACCCTGATCGTGCCGATCAAGACCTTCGTGATCTCAGAAGTGGTTCCCAACGGCGACTCCGGCGCGGGAAAATACACCACCCGCCACACCTTTCTCACCTCGGAATACAAGGACTACAAGTAGGCCGGCGCAGACCAACAGGGATTTCCACGATTGCTACAGTTTTGAGGCAACCGTGAGAATCCCGTCTGTCCATTGCCCGCATTTTTCGTTGTAACCTCCTTGGTTCCGGAAAGATTAATGTATAAAGGCTCTTCACGCTGGATACCTCGCTTTGCTACTCTTGGGCATCATGAAAATCTTGCACTTTCATTGCCTTGTGATAGCCCTGTTGCTCTCCTTTTCCCTGCCCTTGGCCGCGCAAAAGTTTCTGCCCAAGACAATCCAGTTCAAAGGCGACCCCGAGTACACGAACGCGGAGTTGCTGGCCGCGATCGGGCTGAAACCAGGCATCTCGATCACTGGGGACCAGATCAAAGAAAGCGCTAAGCTGCTGACTGATTCCGGCGCCTTCAGCGAAATGACTTTTAAGTTCGATGGTGTCGATCTTGTTTACACGCTGGCTCCGTCGCAGACTGTTTATCCCATTCATCTGGACAATCTGCCCCTTACCGCAGGCCCGGAGCTCGACAATAAGCTCCATCAGCGCTTCCCGCTGTATCACGGCAAGGTTCCCCCTCAAGGAGCGCTGCTCAATCAGGTGCGTGGCGCATTGGAGGAGATGCTGGCCGCCGAGGGAATCAAAGCAACAATCGCCGCGGCGCCCATGGGCAAGCCTGGAACCACGCTTGTGGCTGCAATCAATTTTTCGATAATTGCGCCAAAGGTCCAAGTGGGCGAGATTCAGCTTCAAGGCGTCTCCCCATCGCTCCGCGCCCCGGTGCAAGCCCTCGCCGCGAGCATAATGAAGACACCTTATGACTCTGATCGTTCGGTTGCCGATTTGGTTCACGCTTTTGAGGCGTTCTATATCGAACTCGGTTATGCAAACGTTCAGGTTCATGCGGCGCTGTCAGGCGCTCCGGTCGTCACTGCCGACTCCATCCAGGTTCCCTTCTCTGTTGCCATAAACCAAGGAAAATACTATGAGGTGGGCGCTGTCTACATGCCTTCCGGCGAAAAAATTACAGAGGAAGCAATGAATGTGGCCGCGGGCATCACGCCAGACAATGCGACTGAAAAACTGACGATCAAGGGAGGGGTTACTCTTCAGAATGCGATGCAGTTCGCCGACGGGCAGTACAAGTCGAAAGGGTACATGGAAACTGTTCTCACCCCGCGGGCCCAGTTTGATGAAGCCCACGGCATTGTGAATTACAAACTGGAAGTTCAGACTGGACCTGTCTACAAAATGGGGAAGCTGACGATTGAAGATGTAGCCGATGATGTGCGCGCCAAAATGCTGGCAAACTGGAAAATGCCGGAAGGAGCAGTCTTCAATGAGCGGGAAGTCTTCAATTTCTACTACAAACAGCGCAATGTCCCGCTGGCCTTGATATTTGCAACCACTGCGTGCAAGTACAAACTAGCTCAAAATGCCGATACTCGTACTGTGGATGTGACGCTGCGACTGGAAAAGCGCCCCTGAGGCGGCTTATCCTCTAACTCATGCCTCACCTTGTCTTCGACCCGCATCTGCTGTACGACCACATGTTCCAGCTTCCCCTGCCCATTCTGGAGAAGCTGCTGCGCCCGGTGATTGTCTATCTGGTTCTGGTGCTGCTGCTGCGCCTCTTCGGCAAGCGCGAACTGGCCCAGCTCAACCCCTTCGACCTGGTCGTGCTGCTCTCGCTCTCAAACACCGTGCAGAACGCCATCATCGGCGACGATAATTCGGTTACCGGCGGCGTGGTGGGCGCATTTGCCCTGCTGGCCATCAACTGGCTGGTGGTTCGTGTGCTCTTCCGCTCCAAAAAGCTGACTCACGCACTCGAAGGCAGCTCGACTGTGCTGGTCAAGAACGGCCAGATCGACCAGAAGGCTCTGGAGCGCGAGTCCCTGACCCGCGAGGAACTGCTTTCTGTGATCCACAAGCAGGGCTTCGAGGATTTCGACCAGGTACGCACCTGCCAGTTGGAACCCAACGGCACCTTTTTTATCGAGGCTGTCGAACCCTCTTCCACCGAGAAGCGCCACGCCGAGCTGCTGGAGCGGATCGAGGCGCTGAGCCGGGAGGTCGCCGCGCTGCGGGCACAGGCGTGACGTCTTAACGGCGAATCAACTCCACCGCTACATCAAGTTTGCATTGAGTCCAGAATCGGTCAGCGGTCCACACTGTAGCATTCCTCGCCTTCGCCAAGGCCAGACAGGCCCTGTCGCCAAGCGAGAGCGCCTGATTCACGCGCGCATACCCGGCCGCAAGCTCGGCCTCAACCCTGCCAAAGAGAACCAGATCGGCGCTGGAGAAGGTCGCAGAGAGTTTTTCCGCCGTCATCCCCAGATGATTGCGCTGCGTTCGCGTCAGAATCTCGCACCAGTTCACTGAACTAATCGCGACCTCGACATCTGCCCCGGCTTCCGCGGCATCCAGCAGCGCCTCAACCCTCTCTCCGCCCGGTTCCAACTGCACCATCGCAAGAACGGCAGAGGTATCCAGAACAATCCTATCCACGCGTGGCTTCCTCGAACTCAGACCGAGATTCGGCAAACTCCCGCGCCGCTTCCTCGCGCCGTTCCGCCAGGAACTCATCCAGAACTCCTGCCAGTGTGCCGCGCTGCTTGATGATTCCCGCCCGGATGCTTTCGAGCGCCATCTTCCGGCTCATGATTCGGATTTCGCCGTCGCCGCTGAAGATAGAGAGCCGATCTCCCGCCTTTAGTCCAAATTCCTTGCGGATTGCCGCAGGAAGGACAATTCTGCCACTTTCTCCCAAAACTACCGTTTCAGTCATTTTATGCCACCTTTTATAAAGTATGGCATTATTTTGCATTTATGCCAATAGCGCGAAACCCACTAAGCAGGTCATCTCTCTTTGCGAACCGGAACCTGGCTTTATGCACCGATTTGAATTTCTTGCACAGAAATTCAACGCAGCGCATACTAAAGAAGTGAGAACCAGAGCAAATGTCAACCTCGACAACGACGCATACAGCGTAGCAACCGCGTTTGCCGCCGCAAGGGGCATCGCCCTGGGCGCGGCAATCAGTGAACTCATTCGCCGCAGCGAGCAAGCACCGGAAATACCCCTCGGCGCATCGCCCAAGCTCAAGAGGGATCAGCGCGGCATGCTTGTCGTGAAAGCTGCTGGCCCGGTCATCACTTCTGACATGGTGCGGGAAGAGTCTGAGGACGATCTTGGCTGAAGTCCTTTATCTGGTCGATGTCAATCTGCTCATCGCCCGCCTCTTTGAGGCGCATGAGCATCACGATCTTGCCGCGGAGTGGTTCCAAACTTCCGGCCTGCAATGGGCGCTTTGCCCGTGGGTTGAGGCTGGATTCCTGCGGTTTGCTACCAAGCCCGAGAGGCTCACCATGACCGAAGCCACAGGGCTGCTGGACGAGATGGCGCTCCATCCGGGCTACCGCTACCACACCTGCGCAGCCAACTGGCGCGCGTTGACCAAGCCATTTTTCCGGCGTCTGCATGGCCACAAGCAAGTCACGGATGCGTACCTGTTGGGCATGGCAATTGCAGATGACCTGATTTTCGCCACATTTGACAAACGCATCATTCATCTTGCCGGAGAGCACGCCAAACAGGTTCTGACCCTGGGGGCATAAGCCCTAACAGGCGAGTGGCCTTGGTCTCATACATTGCTTTATTAAGTTGAGGGTACGAACGGCAGGGTGTAGACTGACCTTCGCAAACCCCTGGGGCGCAGAGATGCCGATCTGCTAAAGCGCACACTTGCGGAATTGGCGCGAAGGGAAGCATAAGACAATGAAAACAATCGGCGTATTAATTGGAATTAGCCTGGTAGCAATAGTTTCACCGGCTGCGCTCAAGGCCCAGTGCTATATCCTTGCTCCGCAGTATCGGGTGGGTGGCGGTCCATTTGAAAAATGCTCCGTAGCGGCTTGCACGGAAGGGTATAACCCCACAGCGTTCTCATCAGAACAGAAAAAAATCTGCGCCGAGGAAAACAAAAAGCATCCTGTGCCCCCAAATCACTGGAAAACTTACGAGGCCGACAACGGTGCGCAATTCAAAGTAAATCTGGCGACCATTCGGCGCACGAATCTGGGCGTAATGGTCTGGGGGGGAATACAAGGAGCGGACGTTGTCGCCCAGCCATTCATTTTTGACTGTCATGGGCACGTTATTATGTCCGCAGGTGGCAATGGCGCGAACGGTCCGGTAAGCACTGGCTGGACTCTGGTCCCGCCGCGTTCAGTCTTAGGACAAGTTGCGAGAGACGTTTGTGCCAAGCGGTGACTATTTCTCGGTGGGCATGTCCGCTGAGGTGCGAGAGGGTTGTCGGGGATTCACTGGAGGAAGGCATGTCTTGGCTTCGACGCCTATTGCAGCCGTTTCCCAATTCGGCGGAGGTTAAGCGATTTCATTCTCCGTTCGCTGTTGAATTTGATCCTTCAACAGTGAGCAAGGGTGTCAAAGCAAACCTGCGCAGAAATATCGAGTTGCTTGGCGGTATTGAAAAGAAACACATCCCACAGATTTATGAAGCTGCGCTTAGCTCCGTACTGGCAGGACGGGATCACCGTTCGTTGGTAGCGGCGCTGGTGAGAATCGAGGGAATGCCTCAAGACCGTGCGTGGGAAATCACACGCAACTTGCACAACAAAGCCACGGAGCAAATCAACCGAGAGCGCCAATTTTCCCTTGGAATCGCTCAAGCGATATGGATGTATGCGAACGCCCCCTGCATGAAAGACCCATGGTGTGATTGCCCAACAGCCGAAGATATTCGGCAGGATTCTGCTCATCGCGCAGCCGACGGGAAGAGATACGATCTCAGTAAAGGTTTGCTTGTGGATGGCAAATGGACCCGGCCCGGAGTGGAGGAAGGGTGCAAATGTGTATCAAGAGCAGTCTTGCCATGTACTAAGCCCAGCGACGCCAAGCCAAGCGCCGCTAAGGCGCTCTGGTTCCGCAAATGTGCTGAGCAGGGCGACGCCATAGCGCAGTACAACCTTGGCTTGGATTCCAGCACTGGCAGGGGTGTGCCGCAGGATTATGTGGAAGCCTATTTCTGGTTCGATCTGGCTGCGGCCGGCAAACCGCAAGCGGACCTCACAAAGCTCGCTGTGGAAGCTCGGGAAGAGGTGTCCTCGCAACTATCGCCTGCCGACCTATCCCGCGCACAGGAGCGGGTGCGGAAGTGGGTTGAAGGTCATCCGCCGAAGCTGTACGCGCCGGATGAAGAATAGGGCAGGTGGCTCGGTCATCGGAATTTTGATGAGGCTCTGAAAACTGCAATAATACTCCGAGCAGAAGGCCACTGGCCCCACCGCAGGTGGCTACTCCCACTCAATGGTGCCGGGCGGCTTGCTGGTAATGTCGTAGACCACGCGGTTGATGCCGCGGACTTCGTTCACAATGCGGCTGGAGATGCGCTTGAGCACCTCATACGGCAGCGGCGTCCAGTCGGCGGTCATGCCGTCTTCCGAGTGGACGGCACGCACCGCACAGGTGTAGGCGTAGGTCCGCTGGTCGCCCATTACGCCCACGCTCATCACCGGCAGCAGCACGGCGAAGCTCTGCCAGATCTGCGAATATAACCCAGCGGCCTTGATCTCGGCGACGACAATCTCGTCGGCTTCCTGTAAGAGCGCCACCCGCTCCGGCGTCACCTCGCCGAGGATGCGCACGGCGAGTCCCGGCCCAGGGAACGGCTGCCGGCCCAGCACATCTTCCGGCATCTGCATATCGCGCCCAATGCGCCGCACCTCGTCCTTGAAGAGGTCGCGCAGCGGCTCGATGAGCTTGAGCTTCATTCCCAGCGGCAGCCCGCCCACGTTGTGATGGCTCTTGATGGTCTGGCTTGGGCCCTTGACGCTGCTCGATTCAATCACGTCCGGATACAGCGTTCCCTGCACCAGCCAGTCCACACCGCCCGATTCCTTGGCAATCCGATTCGCCTCGTCGTCAAAGACCGCGATAAACTCAGCGCCGATAATTTTTCTCTTCTTCTCAGGATCGGTGACCCCGGCGAGCTTGGACAAGAATCGCTCGCTGGCATCGACGCCGACAATCTTCAGTCCCAATCTGTCGCGCAGGTTGCGTTGTACGCTTTCGAACTCGTTTTTGCGCAGCACGCCGTTGTTGACAAAGATGCAAGTCAACTGACTGCCGATGGCTTTATGCACCAGCACTGCCGCGACCGAGGAATCCACGCCGCCCGAGAGGCCGCAGATCACGTGGCCCGCGCCCACCTGCGCGCGAATCGCCGTGACCGTGCTTTCGACAAAGTGTGCCGGGGTCCAGTCGCCCGAGGCTTTGCAGATGCCGAAGACAAAATTGCGCAGCAGTTGCGGCCCGAGTGGGGTGTGATGCACCTCCGGGTGAAACTGCACCGCCCAAATCTTCTTCGCTTCGTTGGCAATCCCGGCCAGCGCATTCGCGGTAACCGCGGTCCGGTGAAAGCCCTCGGGCAGTTCCAGAGCCTCATCGCCGTGACTCATCCAAACCTGCAATGTCTCCGGCAGCCCGGCAAACAACTCCGTTGTCTTATCCTCTATCGACACCTCCGCGTGGCCGTATTCGCGCTTGGGCGCAGATTTTACCTTGCCGCCCAGGTGGTGCGCGATGAACTGCAAGCCATAACAGATGCCCAGAATCGGCACAGACAGATCAAGCAATTTGGGGTCGGCAGCCGGCGCGTCGGCGTCATACACCGAAGAAGGCCCGCCGGAGAGGATCACCCCCAGCGGCTGGTGCGTCTGGATCTCGCTCAAAGGCGCGGTACAGGGCAAAACAACGGAAAAAACATTCAGTTCGCGGATACGCCGGGCGATCAACTGCGTATATTGCGAACCGAAATCGAGGATAACAATTGTCTGGGTGTCCACGTTTTAGTTTGGCAGGGTAACGGGCGGGCTGTAAAGAACCCTCCGCTGCCGCCGATATAAAAGAAGGGTTGTGTTGTGCATCACTACGGATGCTCTCTGGGCGGCAAACGTCCGCTTTTGGGTCTCGGCACGATGAGAGTGACTGGGGTAAGATTCGGTGGAAACTCTACCATTGCAATCCTTTTTCCCCGGTCCCTACGATTGCCAGAGACTCGATCAGAGTTGTGTCTGTTTTGATGGCCTTCACCTGGAATGATCAGTTGGGTCACGCGGAGGATGGATCGATGTTCGAAGCATTCAAACGCTGGCTCGACCGGCGCCATCTGCGCTTCGCTGTCGCACTGGTTGTGGTCCTGGCTGCCTTTCAGGCCCGGCAGTTCGCCGTAACCGTATTCGGCGCGGAACTGCCTCCTTTCATTACCTTCTACCCCGCCGTCATGATTGTCGCGTTGCTCGCCGGCCTTTGGCCCGGGTTGTTCGCCACTCTTGTGACGGCTGCCATTTCAGAGTATTGGATTCTGCCGCCGGCGGGATCATTCAAACTCGAGCGCCTCTCCGATGCCATCGCTCTGGCGATCTATTGCGCAATGGGCTGCTTCATGAGCCTGTTCGCCGAGCGCTATCGCCGTTATCAGCAGCGGGTCGCCGTCTTTGATAGCGAAAAGGAACTGCGCGAGATCCGAAAAAAGACCGCGATGGCATTGGCCAGCACCCAGGACGTGGTGTTGATCACGGATGCCCAGGGAAACTTTGTCGAGTTCAATGATGCTTTCCTCAAATACTACCGGTTCAAGAGCCGGGAGGAATGCGTCAAGAGTTTCGCCGAATTGACAGGCGTTATCGACATCTTTCTGAGCAACGGAGAGCCGCTGCCGACCTCTCAGTGGCCGATCGCGCTTGCGCTTAGCGGCCACACCCTCAGCAATGCTGAGCGCATGCTGCGCCGCAAGGACACCGGCGAGATTTGGATCGGCAGTTACAACCTCAATCCCATTCTCAATGAGGATGGCGCGCTCGTCGGGGCGGTGATCGGCGTGCGCGAAATTACCGAGCAGAAACGCGCCGAGAATGCCCTCAGAACCAGCGAAGCCCGCTACCGCATCGCCTTCCAGACCAGCCTGGACGGTATCGCAATCACCCGTTTGAACACCGGCGAGTATCTGGACGCCAACCAGACTCTGTTGGACATGCTGGGATACGGACCTGAGGAAGTCCTGGGAAAAACATCGCTGGAACTGGGCGTATGGACGAATCCTCACGATCGCGAGAACATGACTGCGATTCTGCGCAATCGATCCAGCTATCGGGATTTTCAGACCCAATTCACGCGAAAAAATGGAGATGTTTTCTGGGGTGTTGTATCGGTTGCGACAATTGATATGGATGGAGAGCGCTGCGTGCTCTCCGTCATCCGCGATATCTCCGATGCCAAGCTGGCCGAGCAGGAGATCCGCAATCTGGCCTTCTTCGATCCGCTCACCGGCCTGGCCAACCGCCGGCTGCTGATGGAGCGGCTAAGCAAAGACCTCGTTGCAGGCAGCCGGACTCATCGCAACCACGCCCTGCTCTTCATCGATCTAGACAACTTCAAAACCCTGAACGACACCCTCGGCCATCTGATAGGCGACATGATGTTGCGCGAGGTGGGCCGCCGTCTCGCCAACAGCATCTGCGAGTCCGCAACGGTGGGGCGGCTGGGCGGCGATGAGTTCTACATACTGCTCGAGGAATTGAGCAACGATCGCGACGAAGCGGCGGCTCATGCTCAGCTCGAGGCGGAAAAAATATTACAGCAAGTGGAGCGGCCCTTTCTGCTGGATGGGCGCGAATGCAACAGCTCCTGCAGCATCGGAATCACGCTCTTCGGCAGCGAAGACTGGAAAACCCATGAGCTGCTGCAACGCGCTGACCTCGCGCTCTACCAGGCCAAGGAGGGGGGGCGTAGCGCGGTGCGTTTCTTTTCCCCGGAATTGCAGGCCGCCATCTACTCCCGCGCCGCGATGGAAGACGACCTTCGCAAGGGAATCAAGGCTGGGCAATTTGAACTCTATTATCAGCCGCAGTTCGACCGCGGCCGATTGTTTGGCGCGGAGGCCCTGTTGCGCTGGAAGCATCCCGTGAAGGGTATGATTCCTCCCAACGTATTCATTCCCCTGGCCGAGGCGACGCGGCTGATTCTGCCCCTCGGCGATTGGGTTCTGGAAACTGCATGCAGGCAGATCGCGGCATGGGATTCCACAAACCACGGCGCACCCTGGACAGTTGCCGTCAATATCAGCGCGCTGCAACTACGCCAGCCCGACTTTGTCGAGCACGTGCTGGAGATCGTTCAATCCACCGGAGCGAATCCCCGCCATCTGGAACTGGAACTCACCGAATCCACCTTCGTCGACAATCTGAGCGAGGTGATTGCAAAAATGTCCGCGCTGAAAGCGCAAGGCGTGCGCTTCTCCGTTGATGATTTCGGCACCGGCTACTCCTCGCTCTCGTACCTGAAGCGTTTGCCGCTCGACCAGCTGAAAATCGACCAGTCCTTTGTCCGCGACGTTCTCGTCGACTCCAGCAGCCGGGCCATTGCCCAGACCATCATCACCCTCTGCAGAGCCATGAACCTCTCGGTGATCGCCGAAGGTGTTGAAACCGAGTTGCAGCGTGAGATGCTTGCCGCGCTGGGTTGCGAGAGCTATCAGGGATATCTATTCAGCAAGCCGCTCACGCTCGAAGCATTCAACCGGCTGGCCGCCTCCTATTCTCTGGCCTCTGCTATAGAGTGCAACCCTGTTTAAGAAACGGCAAATTACTGCAGCGGTGGTCCTTATTTCTTATTCCTGCAGCCCCTTCCGCGCCGGAGATTACCGATGGCAGGGTTTCAGCAATTTCGTAACCTGCCATTGCCATTTTTGGTTCGCGTCTTTGCCGGTTTTTCAGGGTATGATGAGGATACCCCCGGCCTGAGCCAAAGTTTGTACTTGACAATTATGGTTCATGCCATTGAAAGTAGCACTAATCGAGGTGCAAAAAATGCACCCCGGAGGCCACGCTCTGGCACTCCGCACTGAGAATATGGAAGTAACCGTGATCAGCGTGGATACGCGTGAGGTTGTGCGCTGCGATTTTTGCAGCCTGGTGCAATATAGGACCAGCAACTCCCTTTGCCGGAAGTGCCACAAGCCTTTGGACATTGAGGAGCCTGTAAAGCTGGCCCCGCAACTGGTTACCGGGGAGCCCAATCAGGGTTCTACCGAAGCCGGATTGCAGGTTGCCGGGCAGGTGCGCGATATTCGCCGCGCCCGCCACCTGAGCCAGCGGCAACTGGCCGGGCGGATGCAGGTGCCCCGAACCTATATCTCCAAAATTGAAAATGGCAAGGCGATTCCGACGCTGGGTTCGCTGGAGCGGCTCGCCGCAGCATTGGAGGTCGATCTCTCCCGTCTGGTGCGCGACTCGCGCAGCCGCCGCGACGAGGAGGTAGCCGTCATCCTGGCCGATCCTTTCCTGGCCGAAATTGCCGCCTTGCTGCCACAGCTCGACTCACTGCAACGGACGCTTTTTGCCGGCGCAGTTCGCGACATGGCCAGTGGCCGCCGCCGCACCGCATAGCGACAGATTCCGTAAACTGCCGCCGCCTACCGGCTCCTTTTTACCGCTGTGCGCGCGGCAATTGCGGCTCTTGGGCGCATGTGCTAGGGTCGATTGTGTTGGGCTTTGCCGGACGCAGTTCGTAACCTGAGCTGGACAGCGTTCCCTGCAACCCACGCAACCGAGAGGCGATTTCTTTGGTTCCTTCTGGCACGCTGCGCATTCATGAGCTGTCTCCTGAGGAGCGCGCTGTCTACGAGTCGCTAAAGCCGGAGCGCATCCCTGAGCATGTGGCCATCATCATGGACGGCAATGGCCGCTGGGCCGGCCATCGCGCCCTCAAACGCTTCCTCGGCCATCAACAGGGCGCAAAAAGCGTTCAGTTAGTTACTGAGACGGCTTCGCGCATCGGCCTTCCCTGGCTCACTCTCTACGCCTTCTCGCTGGAAAACAGCCTGCGCCGTCCTCGCGCCGAGGTCAACTTCCTGATGCGCCTGCTCAAGAGCTATCTCGAAGGCAACGTGCAGCGCATGATGGATAACAACGTCCGCATGAAGTACATTGGCCGCACCCATGACCTGCCCACCGAAGTCCAGGAGAAGATGCACTGGGCCGAGGAGACGACCGCCCGCAATACCGGAACCACGCTCACGCTGGCTCTCAACTACGGCGCGCGCACGGAGCTGGTCGATGCCTTTCGCGGTCTGGCCGCAGAGATGGAGCGTAAAAATATCAACCCGCGGCACATCACCGAAGAGGATATTCACCGCCATCTCTACACGGCGCATATGCCCGACCCCGATCTGCTGATCCGCACCTCGGGCGAGATGCGCATCTCCAACTATCTTCTATGGCAGATTGCCTATACCGAGATCTTTGTTACTGAGCGCCTCTGGCCCGACTTCCGCGGCCTACATCTCCTCGAAGCCATCCGCGAGTTCCAGACCCGCGAACGCCGCTACGGCGGCCTGGGCGAGTGCAACAACGCAACGGATGAAGAAGCCGAAGGCGTCAAAATCGCAGCGGGTTAATTCGACGCTGAGATCTTTGCGACAGGCTGTTGGACACTCGCCGCTTCTTCCACCTCACTGACCACAAAGAAATGGCGTAGGTCCGTGCGGCCAAACGAAGTTGTCATCGCCACATCCGAGGCATCCCGTCCCGTCGCCATCAGCACGCGGCCTATGCGCGGCTGGTTGTTGCGGGCGTCAAAGGTCCACCAGCGGCCGTCGAGATAAGCCTCAAACCAGGCGCTGAAGTCCATGGGTAAACGCAGCGGCACGCCGATGTCGCCCAGGTAGCCGGTTGCATAGCGTGCAGGAATGTTGAGAGCGCGGCAGAAGGTGATGGCCAGATGCTGAAAGTCGCGGCAGACGCCCACGCGCTCTGTAAAAACATCGAGAGCGGTTTTTGTAGGCCGGGCATGTTGATAGTTGAACTGCACATGATTGAAAACCCAGTTGCAGATGCTCTGCACACGGCTCCAGCCCGGCGCGAGATTCCCAAACAGTTCATAGGCAATGTTCGAAAAGCGATCGACCTCGCAGTAGCGGCTGTTGAGCAGATAGCTCAGCGTCTCATGCGGCAGATCGCCGACGGCCGCCTCACGCGCGGAGAGATTCAGTATATCGGGGTAGCCCGAGTCCTGAATCAGCGTAGTGCTGCTCAGGCGGAGCAGCCCTGCCGGCGCGACGAATCGCGCGCAGCGGTTGCCAAAGCCATCGATATAGTGTGTGACCGTGATATTCGGCTCGACCTGCAACTCATCCGGCTCCAGCAGATCCCCGATGCGCGAGGGATGAACGTTCAGCAGCGCGACCATCGCAACGGGGGTCGGAATATCGAATTGAATGTCATAGGCAAGACGGATCAGCATTGGGCGCCTCTTCTCTTGAACGTACCGGACAGGTTGTCTTGAAAGGTCAGGGGCAGAAGACGAGTCCAGAGAAAGGACTCGTGCGACAGGGTGATTCCTATCATACAGAAGACGGTAATCCGGCAAACGCTGTTGTTTGATTCTGCGACTGCCCGCGGTCGTCCGCTGTATAGAACGGAACGTTACAGCTGCGCCGCTTCCGGAAGTGTCACGGTCCTAAAGCAGAGGAGTATTGAACTCGGCAATAAACTGGATTCCAGGAATATCCAATTTCGTAAGCTGCTTATCGCCGGTGAGGAAGAGATCGATTCCCGCCGAGGCCGCACAAGCCAAATGAATCGAGTCGGCAATTTTCAGCCGCTCCTTTGCGCGCAGACGGCTGAAAGGCGCAACCGCCCCCGCGTCGAAAGGCAAGGGAGCAAAGCCCATTTCGTGAATGACTTCGCGTATTTCATGGGCTTTCGCGGGGCCGAAGGACTTTTCCGCGCCGACCATGATTTCGCCGAGAGAGAGATAACTGGTGAAGAGCGAGTCCGCCCGCTGATAGGACCGGTCAAGAAGCTCTTCCGTACGCTGCTTGAAGGCCGGATGACCTTCGAGCAAATAAACAAACAGCATCGTGTCCCAATAGATGCGGCTCATGCCGCGTCCTCGTCTTCTGACCGAACCCAGCGCAGGAATGCTTCTCCGCCGCCGTACGAAGCCAGTTCTTCTTTCAGGAGTCCCGAGAGCCTGCCCGTCAAACGCCGAGCGCGCTCTGAAGGCGTCTCTTCCACAGCCCAGGTTGACTTCTCGACATGCGACGCCCTGACCGCCGCCGTCTGCATAGCCGGATCGACAACGCGATAGCGGACCACCACGCGCGGGCCCTGCTTTTTCGGCGGGCCATCCACGCCCTCGATCTCCAGCCCGTAGGCGCGCAGGAACTTCTCCGCCTGAATCGCCGTGCAGATCTGCGACCAGTTGCCGGCCGGAAAACCGCTGGGCCGCAGCAGATGCATCACATCCCTTGCTGCGACGGAAAACTGCACTTTGCCCGCGCGAATGGCCGGCTGCACGAATTTTTCCACCGCGACGGCGCGAATCTGATCGCTTAATCCGTGGTTCATGTGGGTTCCTTCTGAGGCTTTCGGGGTCGGCTGGGGCCGGCAGCGCAGTTTCATACTACCGATAGATAAACAGTTTGTCTACAGACAGTTTGTTTATAAACAGTTTATTCGGCCCCGCGGAATTGCTTGAAGATGAATATCAACCTGGCTCATGCACCCGTGTAAGCTTCCGTGCATGGGCCATGCTTTGTATCAGGGCATGACTTCAGTCATGCCGCAAATGCAACAAAATAAGCACTGGGCTTTAGCCCCTGCGCGATGATTCTCCTTCCTTAGCACATATTCCACCTGCGCCAGTCCCGTGTGCCGGAGCAAGATTGATAATCATTTACTTGAATTTCAGGCGTTTCATGAGGAGCGCGCTCCCTGGTCCCCAAATGCGAGGGACCAGGGGCGCCCCATACAGTTTGGAACGGCAGAGTTTGACAGAGTCATGCTATACAGCCATACTGTATAGCTGAGGGGTTTGACCATAATATGACTCCCAATACAGCCCGCGCGCGCGTCTTCATGAGCGGACGCAGCCAACACGTCACCATCCCCGTCAACTTCCGCTTCCGCTCCTCCGAGGTCACGATTCGCCGTGATGCTGAGAGCGGGGATGTGATTCTGTCTGAAATCCCTCCTCTGCCGGAGGTCTTCGCCGCGCTCGACGCCGAGCCATTCCCCGAGGGCTTTCTCAGCGACGCGGACCGCGATCATCGCCCGCCGCAGTCCCGGCCTGAGCTGGATGCGCTGCTGGACGAGTGGGGCAAGGAACCGGCATGACGGCACCCTATCTGCTCGACACAAATATGTTCAGCTACATCGCCAAGGGGGTCTCGCCGGCGGCGCGGCGCGAGTTTCTGCGCCTGTCGCAGGACCGGAATGTCACCCTCTGCCTCTCGGTGATGACCGAGGCGGAGGTTCGCTTCGGAATGGTAAAACACAATCTCTCCCGCTCCCGGCGCTCGGCCATCGAGAGCCTCTTTGCGCACTTTCAGATTCTGCCCTGGGGATCGGAAGAGGCCGCGGCCTATGCGCTCACGCGCGCAAAACTCGAATCCAAGAGGATCACGGTCGAGTCGATGGATTTGTTGATTGCCGCACAGAGCATAGCCGCCCGAGCCGTGCTGGTAACAAGGGACAAAATATTCTCATCCATCGAAGGTCTCCACGCCACGGTCAACTGGGCGAACGATCTTTAGCTGGAGCGGAGTGTAATCGAAAATGGCCGGGGCGCCCGTGCCACCTGGGCTATTTTCGACGCTTCCGGTTGAGAGGCACGTTTCTCTTGCCCGCAGTTTATCTTGGGGTGAGTATGTGGGAAGGAAGGGTAATTTTGTGCGAGAGACAGTGGGGATTGGGCGGCTCACTCCCTGGTCCCCAAATGCTAGGGACCGGGGGCACCCGGCAGACCGATGTATTATTACGATCTATGAGACTTCTGGCCTTGACATGCTCCTGCTTTTGCCTCTGGCTACCAATGTTTGCGCAAGTCAATTCGCCATCACCGCCGATGCCGACAGAGCTGGTAATCGGAAGACATTCGTTCATAGACGTGGGTCCGCCATTCAACTTCTACGAGATACTTTTAGTTCGACCGGAGGCGAGCGGAGCCACTGTTGAGAAGATTACCCTAACTCCGCCGGGCGATGCTTGTTTCCAGCCCGCGACAATCGAAGACGTAAATGCTCATCTCAGCGAATCAGTTCCTGACTTGCTCGGAAAAACAAATCCTTGTTCAATTTCAGTGAAGCAGCTACGCAAAGAGCTGGATCGGCGTAAAAAAGGACTGGTGTTCAGCGGCGTTGACGTGTTCATGCAGGTTCAATGTCAGGGACAGGAAAGGGTGATTCGTGCCGATATCCTGGACAGGGATATGTTTGACCCCACACCAAATACGCCGGAATACACGTCGTGGACCATCGGTCTACTCAATAAAATTGATAACGCTGCCGGCCCTGGCGTTTGGGAGAAGCCCATCTTTGAAAACATTGGGGCGCAGAATCCTACTAATCAGGGTCCGGAATCGCCTGCTCTGCTGGACATGGCATCAGGTAAGTACGATTCTCTCTTTAGCGGCACTCCAGACCGTCCGTCGGACTTGTATCACGAAGCCCACAAGCCACCTGTTGTTCATAGTGTCCAATTAATCAACAGCTCGCCGTTTCAGCCGGACGTGTTTGTAGCACCGAAATATCCGCCAATCGCAAGAGCGGCACGCGTGGAGGGCACAGTAACGTTTCAATTCAAAGTCGATGAAAATGGCAAGGCCACGGGGCTTTCAATCGACAGCGGAGCGAAGCTGCTGCAAATGGCCATACCTGATGCTGTTGGCAACTGGAAATTTAGTAAGGCGCCGGTGGGCCAGGGAATCGAAGCAGCAATCGCTTTCAAGCTGAATTGCCCACCAAGCAAGTAATTCGTCCAAGCAACGTTGCGAACACCACGGGCGCGGCTGATTGGCCGCGCCCGTGGTGTTTTCGCGTATTTCTGAAAAGTAACTTCAAACGCCCGAATGGCGAAGAAACTACTTGTTGGTGTGGACCAGGCCGCCTTGCTTCTCTTCGAGCGCTGCCTGCGCCGCAGCGAGGCGGGCAGTGAGCAGGCGGAAGGGGGAGCAGGAGACGTAGTTGAGGCCGATTTTGTGGCAGAACTTGACGGACTCGGGATCGCCGCCGTGTTCGCCGCAGATGCCCACCTTGAGCGTAGGCCGCGTGTTGCGTCCCTTGGCCGTGGCCATCTTCACCAGGGTTCCAACGCCGGATTGATCGAGGGTGGCGAAGGGATCCTGCTTGAAGATGCCGGCCTTCAAGTACGCCGGCAGGAACTTGTTGATGTCGTCGCGGCTGATGCCGTAGGTGGTTTGGGTGAGATCGTTGGTGCCGAAGCTGAAGAACTCAGCCTCTTCGGCGATCTGATCGGCAGTGAGGGCGGCGCGCGGCAGCTCGATCATGGTGCCCACCATGTAATCGACCGTGACGCCTTTTTCTTTGAAGACCTGATCGGCGACGCGGCGAATGATGCTGGCCTGGTTGCGCATTTCGTCAATGGAGCCGATGAGCGGAACCATGACTTCGACATGCGGCTCGCCGCCATGATTTTTGACGTTGACCGCGGCCTCGAAGATGGCACGGGCATGCATCTCGGTGATCTCAGGGAATGCAATGCCCAGGCGGCAGCCGCGCAGGCCGAGCATGGGGTTGGTCTCGTGCAGGTCTTCAACGCGAGCGAGCAGCGTGCGCAGCTCCTTGAGTTTGGGTGAGCGGGGTTTGGTTTCTTCGAGCCGCGCGATCTGAACGAGCAAATCATCGCGCTGGGGCAGGAACTCATGCAGCGGCGGATCGAGGAGGCGGATGGTTACGGGCAGGGACTCCATGGATTTGAAGAGGCCGACAAAGTCGGCGCGCTGCATGGGCAGCAGCTTCTTCAGCGCGTCGCGGCGGTCTTTTTCGTTTTCGGCAAGGATCATCGTACGCATGTGCTCGATGCGGTCTTCTGCAAAGAACATGTGCTCGGTGCGGCAGAGGCCGATGCCTTCGGCGCCGAACAAGCGCGCCTGTTTTGCATCGCGCGGGATGTCGGCATTGGCGCGGACCTTGAGGCGGCGCAGCGGATCGACCCAGCTCATGAACTTGACCAGGTCGGCATCGTCAGGCTGAGCCGGAATGGTCTTGAGCTTGCCTTCGATGACGCGGCCGGTGGTGCCGTCGAGGGAGATCCAATCGCCCTGCTTGTAGATTTTGCCCTTGACGCGGAGTTCTTTCTTGGCTTCGTCCACGACGCAATCGCCCGCGCCGGCGACGCAGCACTTGCCCATGCCGCGGGTAACGACGGCCGCGTGGGATGTCATGCCGCCGCGCGAGGTGAGGATGCCGGCGGCGACTTCCATGCCGGCGATGTCTTCCGGCGTGGTTTCGCCGCGGACGAGGATGATGACCGGATAGCTGCCGTTGGTGTGATGCTTCACCGCGTCTTCGGCAGAGAAGACGATTTGGCCGACAGCCGCGCCGGGCGAGGCAGGCAGGCCGGTGGCGAGGACTTCAACATTCGCGCCTTTTTCGTCGAGGCGGGGAACGAGGAAGTCGTAGAGCTGGTTCGGCTCGACGCGGAAGACGGCTTCTTCCTGCGAGATGAGGCCTTCACGCACCATGTCGATGGCGACGCGGACGGCGGCGAGTCCGGTGCGTTTGCCGTTGCGGGTTTGCAGCATGTAGAGCTTGCCATCCTGAATGGTGAACTCGAAATCCTGCATATCGCGATAGTGTTTTTCCATCTTCCAGGTGATCGCGCGCAGGTGATCATAGACCGTGGGCATGACGCGCTCGAGTTCGCTGATGGGCAGCGGGGTGCGCACGCCGCTGACGACGTCTTCGCCCTGGGCGTTCATCAGGTACTCGCCGAAGAAGACACGCTCACCGGTTGCAGGGTTGCGGGTGAAGCCGACGCCGGTGCCGGAGTTTTCTCCGAGGTTGCCGAAGACCATGGCCTGCACGTTCACCGCTGTACCCAGCCAGTCATCAATGTGGTTGATGCGGCGATAGGTCTTGGCGCGGTCATTTTGCCAGCTCCGGAAGACTGCATCGCGGGCCTGAACCAGTTGGTCCAGAGGGTCCTGCGGAAAGTCCTTCTTGGTTTCTTTCTTCACTAGTTTCTTGTACTCGACGATGATCTCCTGCAACGCCTCGGGCTTGAGTTCGTAATCGAACTTGACGCCTTCGCGATGCTTGATCGCGTCAAAGATGTGCTCGAATTTCTTCTTCGGCACGTCCAGCACCACATCGCCAAACATCTGGATCAGACGGCGGTAAGAATCATACGCAAAGCGAGGATTATTGCTGCGCTTGGCCAGCGCTTCAACGGCCTTGTCATTCAGGCCGAGGTTCAAAATCGTGTCCATCATGCCAGGCATTGAGAACTTCGCGCCCGAGCGCACTGAAACCAGCAGCGGGTTCTCGCCCGCGCCCAGCTTCTGCCCCTGCAACTTCTCCAGGCGGTGCAGAGCCGAGAGCATCTCGGTGTCTACGCCCGCATCAACCGCGCCGCGCATGTACTCGCGACAGGCTTCTGTCTGAATCGTGAATCCCGGAGGAACCGGCAAGCCCGCATTGGTCATCTCGGCCAACCCGGCGCCTTTGCCGCCCAAAACTTCCTTCATCTTGCCATTGCCATCGGCCGAGCCGCCGCCGAAGAAGTAAACATACTTGGTTGAGGTTTTCGTCGAGCTTGCTTGGTCGGCAAGCTGCTGTTCCACAGCGCCCTGCGTCATGGGATAACTCCTTCGTATGTAGGTTCCGGGAGTGGGGCTCCAATCAGGGGGGGCGGGCAGACAAGGCTCAGGTCTTCAACGGGTAGAGCAATCCAATCTCTGAGCGTCTGCGAGTCCTCGAAGTTTTTCAGCTCCGCTTCGCGGCAATTCATAATGCGCAATTACAAATAACCCTTCGAGCGCGCCTTTGCTTGTGCCCAACGTCACAGACATTTCGCTTGCTAAAAGCGTCCCGTAGGATTCATGGTGGAGAATTCTCGCAACTTGATACAAGAACTGTCAAATAAAGGATTTTGTGAGACGGTGCAATGAATTTTCGGCAACTGCCGGCACACCAGTAGATTCAAGATGTGATTTTCAAACCGCATAATGAGACAATAGAATTCCGTGGAACGACGCGATTTCGATCGCCGCTTCCCGCGCTGACTTGGCCGATCGGGAACCCAATTTCGTTGAAGGTTTCAATGCAAGTCACGGACTTGCACGGGACGTTGCGCGAGCGCTGGCGCTCGCGGCAGGCTTTGCCGAAGCAGGCCTCGTTGCCCTGCCGCGCGCCAACCAATCGCGCGATGCAGAGCGCTTCGAACAATGGGTACGGGCAGGCCGCAACGGCTCCATGGGTTACCTGGAGCGCGCCAATGAACAGGGAGAATTGCTGCGCGCCCGCGTCTCGGTTCCCTTCCCCTGGGCGCGCTCGGCGATTGTCTGCTTTGCCAGCTACCACGCGGACCATCCGCTCTCTACGGCGCCCGCAGCGGCCGAAGCCGGATGGATTGCGCGCTATGCCTGGAGCGGACGCAAAGAAACCGAAGCAGAGCAGTCGCATCGCCAAAAGGGAGCTGGCAGCGACGCAAACCGCGCAGTTTCACCGGCAACACTGCGTCCCAGCGATTATCACAAGATTCTTCTCAAACGGCTGCGCGGGCTTGAAACACGGCTGCGGGAAGAGGTGCAAGAGCAGTCTGGCGAAGAGGTAGCCCGGTTTGAGGCGCGGGGCTATGTGGATACCGGGCCAGTCGTCGAGCGGTCACTCGCTGCGGCCGCCAGCCTCGGCTGGACAGGAAAGAACACCTGCCTGATTCATCCCAAGCTCGGTTCGTATGGATTTCTGGCGGTGCTCTTAACTTCACTGGAAGTAAAAGAAGAGTCTGCCCCGCCGCAGGTGGCGGGAGGGTGCGGAACGTGCCGCCGCTGCATTGACGCCTGCCCGACAGGTGCGCTCGACACGCCGTATCAGATGGACGCAACCCGCTGCATTGCTTATCTGACGATTGAACATCGCGGAGCGATTGCGCCGGAGTTGATGGAAGGGATGGGCAGGCAGGTTTTTGGCTGCGACATCTGCCAGGATGTCTGCCCGTGGAACCGCAAAGCTCCGATCAGCGCAGACCCCGAACTGCAACCACGCCCGGAGCTGGTCAATCCCTCGCTCGACTGGCTTGCCGCGCTGACGGAAGCGAATTGGGAGCAATGGTTTAACGGTTCGCCGGTACGCCGCGCGGGCTACGCCGGGCTGCGCCGCAACATCGCCATTGCGATGGGCAACAGCGGCGTACGGCGCTTTCTTCCCTGGCTGGAAAAACTCGGCGGGGAGGCAGGTGTTGCGGCAGAAAATGAGAGCCTGCGCGCAGCGGCCGGGTGGGCGTTGACAAAGCTGAGCAGCGTGGCCGAAGCAGGCGTGGATACTATTTCGGGGCGAGACTGAGCCGGCGCTTGCGCGTCATTGGAGTATCCTTGAAGCAGGGCCTCGCGCGACCGCGCAGAATGTCCGTCTCAATCGCACAATTTTGCAATCGAACAGGGAGAAACTCTTGCCTGAACTCACGGAAGCCGCCTCCATAGCCAGTCAAACCATCCTGAACACCACCGAAGCCCCATTGGGCGGCAATGGCCATTCTGTGATCGTCTCCGATTCCGCGCCCACGGTCGTCGCACAATCCAAGTGGTATCGCTGGCGCAGGGGCGGTGTAGCGCTGGTCAAGTACCTGCTGGACAGCGAGGTGCATACCTTCGCCTTCAGCGTAGCCGCCAACGCCATTCTCTCCTTTATTCCGTTTATTGTGCTGCTCTACACGCTTTCCTGGGATGTTTTGCACTCGCAGAGGATGGTGGGCGTGGTGAATGACATGGTGAACACCTATCTGCCAACCACCGCTACGGTGGATTGGGTGGCAGGCAGCCTGTACAAAGCCGCGGCGCACCAGGGCGTGCAGACCTTCTCGCTGCTGATGATTCTGGTCGCATGCACTGGGATATTCCTGCCCCTCGAAGTGGCTCTCAATCAGGCCTGGGGCGTAACCAAGAGCCGCAACTACCTGATGAATCAGTTGGTCGCCCTTGGGTTGGCGATACTGATGGTGGTGCTGGCCATGGGCAGCGTACTGCTCAATGCCGGCGCGCGCGGTATGCTGACAGTCGTCACCTTTCACCATACCGACAACTTCGTCTTCCGCTCCGCCAGCGCATTGCTGCTGGCCGCAACTACCGGCATCGCTTCCATTCTCTTCTTCTTTTCCATCTACTGGCTTCTGCCCAACCGCAAGGTTCCTCCGGGTCCGGTATTTCGCACCGCTGTCATCACCGGCATCGTCTGGCTGGCGGCCAAGTATCTTTTTGTTCTTGCATTGCCGCATCTCGATCTGGGTGCTCTCTATGGCCCCTTCTTCGTCTCCGTCGGACTGCTTTTCTGGGCGTATATCTCTGGCTTGATTCTCTTTGCCGGAGCGCAGTTCAGCGTCGCCCGGATGGGCGGCAGGCACGCTTAAGCCTTTCCGGTCCGGCGCTCTTAGAATTCTCTTTTGTCAGATGTAAATAATTTCATCTTTCTGCCGATAAGCGCATGGAAGGAGCCAAAACCTCCGGCCCCGGCTGCGTTTACCCTGAGATGAAACGTATTTGCGCATTGGCGGCGGTAGTGATTCAAGGATTAGCGGCAGTGGCGTTGGCCGCTACACCTGCGCCAATAACCTCATTGCGCGCCATCCGCGCGCTCAGCAATGCTGAGGCCAGTCAAAAGCTGCCGGTAGCTTTTGAGGCCACTGTTACCTACTACCGCGACTATGAAAAGACGATGTTTGTGCAAGATGGCGACATCGCCATCTTTGTTTTAGTGGGGTCCTCAACGAACGAAAATTTCGGCCCTGGGGATCGCATTCTGGTGCGGGGAACGACGCGGGCGGCCTTCAGCGCCTTTGTAGATTCCGATAGCATTACGCTGCTGCGCCATGGACCCTTGCCGAAATCCCTGCCGGCAGACTTTGACGAATTAATGTCCAACCGGTATGACTGCAAGCTGGTCACTGTTCATGGCATCCTCCGCACCGCGGATTGGACCCGTCTAACCGATGCGCGCGGGGACAGCCGCCCGATGCAGGTAAGCATTCGATTGCAGATTCTGCTTGAAGGCGGCTACATCGAGGCCTTTGTTGATAACACCGATGCGGATTCGCTCAAAAACATGCTGGATGCCGAAGTGGAGATCACCGGGGTTGCCGGGGGGATTTTCGACGGTAAGTATCAAATGCATGGCATTGGACTCCACGTAGCCTCGCCCGCGCAGATAAAGATTCTTAAGCGCGCCAACACCAGCCCCTGGTCGCTGCCTCTGACTCCGATGGACCAAGTCATGTCCGTCTATCATGTAACCGAGCGCACGCAGAGAGTGCGTGTCCATGGAACCATTACGTACTACCAGCCGGGCGATTCGGTGGTGCTGCAAGACGGATCCAAAAGCATCTGGATCACCACCCAGGCCCGCGACCCGATGCTGGTTGGCGATATTGCCGATGCAACCGGTTTTCCGAAACCCCACAATGGATTTTTGTCCCTGGGGCACAGCGAAATCAATGACAGTCATGTTCATGCCAATGTCATCCCGGTGGAAACAACCCACAAGGAATTGACGACCAGCCACCATATTATCGATCTGGTCTCTGTCGAAGGCCAGGTTGTCATGGAGTCGCGAGGAGCTACGGAGGACCAGTACGAGCTGACCGCCGACGGCCAGCTCTTCAGCGCTGTCTACCGTCATCCGCTTGTAGGCCACTCCTCCCTTCCGCCCATGACGCAGGTTCCTCTTGGCTCCAAGGTGCGGGTCACCGGCATCTGCATTACAGAAGACTCCAACCCATTCAACAACAATGTCTCCTTCGACATTCTGATGCGTTCCTTCGACGACATCACTGTGGTTGCCGAGCCATCGTTGCTGAACGTGACCAACCTGGCAATTATTGCACTGGTTTTGCTGCTGCTGGCAACCGCCGCCGGCGCCTGGGGCTGGACACTCAGACGCAAGGTGCACGAGCAGACCACGGCAATGGCCAAACGTATTGAAGCCGAGGCCGCCATCGAGCGCCGCGCCGCAAAACTCGAACAGCGCCGCAGCCGCATCCTCGAAGACATCAATACTTCCCGCCCGTTGGCGGAGATCATCGAACAGATCACCGGCATGGTCTCCTTCTGGCTGGATGGCGCGCCCTGCTGGTGCGAGATTGCCGACAGCGCCACGCTCGGAGTTTTCGTCCCGCGGGGAAGCGACCTGCGCCTCGCCCGCGAGCCCATCCCCAGCCGCTCCGGAGAGACGCTGGGAACCCTCTTTGCGGGATTGAATGACGCGGCGCAGACAGACACCAGCGCTAGAGAAGCTCTGATCATGGGAGTCCGCCTGGCAGCGCTGGCCATGGAGACCCGCCGCCTCTACTCCGACCTCACTCATCGCTCCGAGTTCGACCTGCTCACCGATATTCGCAACCGTTTCTCGCTCGACCGCCAGTTGGAAGCTCAGATTGTTGAGTCCCGGCAGAAAAAATCTGTTTTCGGCATCATTTACATTGACCTGGACAAGTTCAAGCAGATCAACGACCGTTACGGCCATCACATTGGCGACCTTTATTTGCAGGAGTCCGTACTGCGCATGAAGCGTCAGTTGCGCGGCGGGGATATGCTGGCCCGTCTCGGCGGCGATGAGTTCGCGGCGCTGCTCACCAGCATCCGCGGCCGCGCGGACATTGACGAGATCGCCCACCGCCTGGAGCGTTGCTTCGATCCGCCCTTTCATCTTGAAGGCTACGAGCTGCGGGGCGCGGCCAGCATTGGGACGGCGCTCTTTCCCGACGACGGCTACACCAAGGACAGCCTCCTCAACGCCGCCGACGCCTCCATGTATGCCGTCAAAAACAGCAGAAGGGCCGCCGAGGAAATGCAACAGCATCTCTCCGCGCCCGAAGCCGCAACTACCCGCCGCTGAGAGCCCCGCGCGTTTCCCATGACGTCGTGCCCGTACAATGGAATCAGGGAACCCTCAGCCCCCACCCATGGCGGATAAAGAGCAGAACAAATCAGACGACAAAGCGCGCGACTCCTCCCAGCCAAAGGATGACTCCGCCGCCAAGGTCTATGACGCGCAGCTTGCACGGCGTCTTGCCCACTACCTCAAGCCCTACTGGCTTCAGGCCTCCATCTCCGCGATCGCGGTCTCGCTCAAGGCGCTTTGCGATGTCGCCGGCCCGTATCTGGTCATGCTCGGCATTGACCGCTATCTCGCGCCCAGCGGACATGCCGCCACAAACTGGCTGGGCCGCTCGCTGCCTGCCGACCCATCCGCGGGCATTACGCATCTCGCTGCGCTCTACCTCGCGGTCCTGCTACTGGCCTACTTTTTTGAGTTTCTTCAGACCTACCTGATGCAGTGGACCGGCCAGAAGATCATGTTCGATCTCCGCCGCGATCTCTTCCGCCACATGCAGCGCATGCACATCGGCTTCTTTGACGCGCATCCCGTGGGCCGCCTCGTCACCCGCCTCACCTCCGATGTCGATGCAATCAATGAGATGTTCACCGCCGGCGCGCTGGCCATCGTCGATGACGTGCTCAACCTCTCCATCATGGCCGTTCTCATGCTCACCATCAATTGGTGGCTGGCCTTGCTGGCCTTCGCGGTCCTGCCGCTGATCCTTATCGTCACGCGCATCTTCCGCGATCATGTGCGCGAGAGCTACCGCCGCGTCCGTACCGCCATCGCCCGCATCAACAGCTTTGTTCAGGAACATGTCAGCGGCATGAGCATTGTTCAGCTCTTTAATCGCGAACAGCGCGCCTTCGACGATTTTGAAGTGGTCAACCGCCAGCACATGATCGCCTTCAAAGACACTATCTTCGCCTATGCCCTCTACTATCCTGCTGTCGATCTGCTCTCCACCGTGGCCATTGCTTTGGTCCTATGGCGCGGAGGCTTCGGCATCATCGCCGGCGTGGTCACCATCGGCACCCTGAATATCTTCATTCAATATTCCATGCGTTTCTGGCGGCCCATCCAGGACCTCAGCGATAAGTTCAACATCCTGCAGTCGGCGATGGCCGCCTGCGAACGCATCTTCAAGCTGCTGGATACTGCGCCTCTGATCCTCAGCCCCGCGCAGCCAATCGAGGGTGACGGATCAAACCGCATTGAGTTCCGCCATGTCTGGTTCACCTATCAGCAACTGAGCGAGACACAGCAGGCCGCCGTTGAAAAAGCAACAAGCCTGAATGCATCCGGGGCGGAGTTATCCGCGCTCGATAACATCGAATGGATTTTGAAGGATGTCTCCTTTACCGTCGAGCCTGGCCAGACTGTCGCCATCGTCGGCCACACCGGCGCGGGAAAAACCACACTGACCAGCCTGATGATGCGCTTTTACGATGTCACTGCTGGCCAGATTCTCCTCGACGGCGTAGACCTGCGATGTCACGACCTCAACATGTTGCGCCGCCACTTCGCAGTCGTGCTCCAGGATCCATTTTTATTTACAGGCACGCTGGCTGAGAATATCCGTCTCGGCAACCAGGAGATCACCGACGCGGCCCTTCGCCAGGCCGCGCGCGACGTCAATGTGCTGGACTTCATCGAAACCCTTCCCAACGGTTTCGACGAACCCGTCAAAGAACGCGGCAGTTCCCTCTCAACCGGCCAGAAGCAGCTCATCAATTTTGCGCGCGCGCTGGCTTACAATCCCCGCATTCTTATTCTCGATGAAGCCACATCCAGCGTGGACACCGAGACCGAGCTACTCATTCGCGGCGCTCTGGAACGGATGCTCGAAGGGCGCACCAATGTGCTGATCGCCCATCGGCTCTCGACCGTGCAGCGCGCGGATTCCATCCTTGTAATGCACAAAGGCCAGTTGCGCGAAATGGGAAGCCACCAGCAGTTGCTTGGGATGCGCGGCCTCTATTGGAAGCTCTACCAGTTGCAATACAAGGATCAAGAAGTGACGCTTGCGCATGCCCGGCCAGCCTTCGAGCCGGGAATATAGCTTGTATTGCGAAGCACTCACGTTACCGGTATAAATCCATGGGCGAGGCGAGTATAGAAACCGCCTCGCCCATGGATTATCTATCTATCATCTCCGCACTAATCTATCTAGCCGCGGGTCTATCTATTGGACAATCTATCTAGAAGTCTATTTACAAGTCGTCCCGTTCACCGCGAACGAGGCGGGAACAGCATTGGTCGTTCCATTCCAGGTTCCATTGAAGCCCATGCCGGTGAGTGTGGCCCCGCCCGCAATGGTTCCGTTGTAGGGTTCGTTGGTTACCGTGACATTCGCGCCGCTCTGGCTTTCAATTCCGTTCCAGAGTTGCGATACAGTCTGGCCATTCGCAAACGTCCAGGTCAGCGTCCAACTGCCGATCGCCGCGCTGCCGGTGTTCTGAATCGAAATCGTCGCACCGAATGCAGTCGTATTCTGCGGCGAGATCGCATAGACTACGTGGCAGCCAAATCCCGTACTCCCGCCGGTCACCGTCAACGCAATCGTGGTGCTTGCAGTTATAGCGCCCGAGGTTCCGGTGATGGTGATTGTCGAAGTTCCTGCAGCGGCCGTCGCGCTCACCGTAAATGTAACTACGCTGGTTGATGTTGCCGGGTTGGTGCCGAAGGCCGCTGTAACTCCCGCCGGCAACCCGGAAGCCGCCAGAGTTACACTGCCAGCGAACGGACTTATATCGGCAACAGTAATTGTATCGGTGCCCGTTGCACCCTCGGCAATCGACAAAGTGGATGCGGCGGGCGCAAGTGTAAAGCCGCCCGTCGAGGATACGACTGTCAGAGAGATGGTTGTCGTCGCGGTGGTTGATCCCGATGTTCCGGTGATTGTTACTGCCGAGGTTCCAACTGTGGCCGTCGCACTGGCGGTAAAGGTCAGCCCGCTGGCGCCTGTGGTTGGGTTGGTTGCGAAAGCAACAGTTACGCCGCTGGGCAGGCCTGTTGCCGACAAAGTTACGCTGCCGGTAAATCCGCCCGTGTCAGTTACCGTAATGGTGTCTGTTGCCGTATTGCCCTGCGTTACAGACAGCGTTGTCGGGGACGCAGACAGCTTGAATCCCGCAGGCGTGCCCGCTGTAATGGTAAGAGCAATGGTAGTCGACGCAACGGGTAAAGCCCCTGAGGTTCCTGTGATCGTGACCGTGGCGCTTCCTTGCGGCGCCGACGAACTCGCCGTCAACGTCAGTACACTGGTACCGGTCGTCGGGTTGGTACCAAACGAAGCAGTCACTCCACTTGGCAATCCGGAGACGGCCAGTGTCACGCTGCCCGTGAAGCCGCCTGCATCTGCCACTGTAATCGTGTCGGCGCCGCTTGCACCCTGGGCAATCGACAGAGTCAATGCGGAAGGAGAAATCGAGAAACTAGGTACTGCCGTAGTTCCCAGCGGAAACTGAATGCTGGCCAGCAGAGACTGCTTGAGAGCGCTGACCGGCGTGGCATCGTAATTATTATCGAGCAGCGCATATGTATCTTCGCCATTCAACGCCCAGTTGGTCCAATTGATTTTTGAATTGTTGCCAAGAAATGAGACCAGGCTCTGGAACCACTGTCCCTGGCTCCCAGCGGCCGTGTTTTCAATATCGGTGCTGGTATTATCCGTGCCAAACTCTCCCAGCCATACAGGAGCGGTTCCCGCGGCGCTAATATAGCCCCAATACTTGTTCCAGATAGTGTCCAAACTGGCGGGCGTGGTGCTGCTATTGAACCAAGCCTGCTGAAAAAGATTCGGACCGTAATCATGCGCGGAATACACTAACTGGTTGGCTACGTTCAGCGTAATCGGATTGCTCGCTACTCCGATCAGATTGCCTCCCTGCCATCCACAAACGCCGCTGTAGCAGTCGTTGCCTTCAACAAAGATAAGTGCTTTCGGGTTAATGGCCAGAATTGCATTTCCCGCCAATGTTGCAGCCACCGGCCAGTTCTGAGTGGTCAGAGTCGTAGGGCAACCGCCGGTCGCCGTATCGCCGGTCCAGCAGGAGCCGGTTGTCGCGCCAGATCCGCTCAGGTGCGGCTCATTGCGCAGATCAAAGCCAATCACCGTCGGATTTCCGTTAAAAGTAAACTGGCTGGCGCTATAGCGTGTCGCCAGCGTCTGCCAATCGGCGATCCAGTTAGACTGCGGATACGCGCTGGTATACCAAAGGCCGCTGGCTTCGTTGGTCTCACCGGCCTCCGAACGATGGTTATCGAGAATTACCCGCAGCCCAATAGAACCTGCATAACCGACGATTAGGTCCAAATCCTGCAATGCGGTTTGCCCTACTAACTGTGTATTGGCCGGTCCGCCATTCGCAAAGGAAGTAAAGTTTGTAGGAACAGGATCGCTCTCCACCATCTGATTCGAGAATGGGATGCGAATCACGTTGTAACCCAGGCTCTTGATCGTGTTCAATACCGTGTGATAGTCCTGCGCCCACAGGCCGTGTGCTAGATAATCGGGGGTCTCAAATCCATACCAGTTGATTCCGGCGATGCGTACTTCCGTTCCGTTTGCATCCAATATCTGATTTCCGCTGGTGTGCCAATAGCCTGCTCCTTGAGCTACAGCGCACGGCGTCATAAGATTCATCAGAATGACACACAGCATCAATGCGGCTGGCACTAAGTAATAGCGCGCGCTTGAGCGGCTCATAATCGTGTTTATTCCCGTCAACATCACTACTCCTCCATTAATTCTCGTCCTCATCGGTTACGTTACATTTTTCTGCCATTGCACTTTTATTACTGTGCCCATCTGCATCGTTAATTGACCGTGCAAGCCGCGCCGTTAACTGAGAATGCCGAGGGAATCGCATTTGTCAAGCCATTCCATGTTCCGTTGAATCCGATTCCAGTCAGACTGCCGCCGGCTGGAATGCAGCCGTTGTAGCTTTCGTTTTTCACCGTCACATTCGCGCCGCTCTGGGTCTCAATTCCATTCCAGAGTTGCGACACTGTCTGTCCATTCGCGAAGGCCCAGGCCAACGTCCAATTGCATATTGCAGTTGTGCCGTTGTTCACGATGGTGATCGCCGCTCCAAATGCGCTGGAGTTCTGCGGAGAGATTGTGTAGTCAACGGTGCAGGCAGAGCCACCGCCAGCCGCCGATGTGGTTGCATTGGTCTGCGCTGATGCAGCGGATGTACCGTCAGTGTCAACCGCCTCAATTAGGTAGTAATACGTAGTCGAAGCAGACAACCCAGTGCTCGAATAACTGGTTGCTGTAACTCCACTTGCAACCTGATTGCTCGACGACGGCGTAAAGCCGCTGCTCGTGCTGCGGTATACGTTGTACCCGGTAATCGTGCAATTTGCCGGCGCAGTATCTGCCGTCCAGCTAAGATTGATAACGCTTGAAGAAGCTGCCGTTGCGGTCAAGCCGCTCGGAGCGGAAGGCGCTGCGGAGCATGTGCCTCCGCTTGAACCCGCTGCGGCGCTAACTGAAAATCCACTCATCGCCAACCCGTCGCCGCCCGTCCAGATCTCAAACCCGTATTCGACGTCAATCAGGTACCACGCGCTTTCGAGGCTGCCCCTGGACACAGCATCTGCGAAGAACGGAAGTAGATTCAGGTTAGTCACAGAGGTTACCGGCGTCGTTGCTACATACGAAACAATGTTCCAGGATGTCTGACGGCCGGTCCACACTTGGTAACTTGCGCCGTCGATTGTCGCCGTGGCCACATCGGATCCGAAAGGCTGTGGTGCGCCTTGATGATTAATCCAGATCATGATCTCAGTGCCGTTGGGCTGTCCCGAGGTGGTCGAAGTCTGGTTAAACCAGATGTCATATGCGGCATCGTTCTGTGAACCAGATGGCTGTGTGATGCTTACGCTACTCGTTGCCGAAGCTATGTTGCTTACTTGTATCGGGAATGGGTTAGACGAAGTGCACACTCCCCAGTGGCACCCTCTGTAAAGAGAAGTATATTCGGCAGGAGAACCGTCTGTAGAGTTTGAGAAGCTGGCAGTTGTTACGGTAAATCCGAGGCCACTTATATCTACACACTCATTCAGAGACGAGTCGTATTCGTTCATCTGGAAGTTGTAAATACCGCTGTCGAGTGCATCCACGAACGTCGTTCCAACAGTCGTTGAGCATTCAGACTGCGCTGACGCTTTGGTCAATGTTCCTAGAAACGATAGGCAAACTGCAATAAAAATCCCACAAGCCTTCAATACATGAATATTTGTCACTTGCGTCATCCTTTCCCTAACTTTGCGCGCTTTCGTATCACGACCTGTTCAGCCGGTTTTCAATATTCCGGTAAGCCGGAGCTGGCCTGTACGGCCAGCCCCGGTTCACGCAGCTATTCTTCGCTAGTTCACCGTGCAAGCCACCCCGTTGAGCGAGAAGGCAGTTGGTATTGCATTGGTGGTGCCATTCCAGGTTCCGTTGAAGCCGAATCCGGTATAGCTTCCGCCGGCAGGAATGTTCTGCCATGTTTGGCCGGCTTGTTGGCTCACCGTCACGTTGGCGCCAGTCTGCGACACGGTCCCATTCCACGAGTTGGCGATGGTCTGTCCATTGGCGAAGGTCCAGGTCAGCGACCAGTTACTCAGGGTAGTGGTTCCATTGTTAACGATGCCGATCGTCGCACCGAACTGGCTGGTGTTTTGCGGCGAGATTGTGTAGTTAACCGTGCACTTACCCCCGCCCGTCGCAGTCACCGTGAGTGCGATAGTGGTGGATGCGGTCAGGGTTCCCGAGGTGCCGGTGATGGTGATCGTCGATGTTGCAGCAGCGGCGGTCGCAGCCACCGTAAATGTAACTACGCTGGTGCTAGTGGTCGGGTTAGTTGCAAAGGCCGCGGTAACTCCGGTAGGCAATCCAGTTGCTGCCAGAGTTACACTGCCCGCGAACGGACTTATATCGGTTACGGTAATCGTGTCCGTCCCGGTTGCTCCCTGAGCAATCGACAAGGTAGCTGGCGATGACGACAGCGTGTAGCTGCCGGTGGACGGGACTACTGTCAGCGCGATGGTTGTCGTCGCCGTAGTTGTGCCCGAAGTGCCGGTGATTGTCACTGTAGAGTTTCCAACCGTAGCCGTGGCGCTGGCGGTAAATGTAACTACACTGGTGGTGGTGGTTGGATTAGTCGCGAATGCGGCAGTAACTCCCGTAGGCAATCCAGAGGCCGCCAGAGTTACGCTTCCGGTAAAGCCGCCAGTGTCAGTTACCGTGATGGTATCTGTCGCTGTCTTGCCCTGCGTTACGGACAGTGTTGCCGGAGATGCCGCAAGCGTAAAGCCCGCTTTGGCAGTTACTGTCAGTGCAATGGTCGTGCTTGCAGTCAGCGTTCCCGAGGTTCCGGTGATGGTGACTGTCGATGTGCCAACCGTCGCCGTCGCGCTGGCCGTGAATGTAACTACGCTCGTGCCCGTCGCCGGATTAGTTCCAAACGTAGCAGTTACGCCAGCAGGCAACCCGGAAGCCGCCAGAGTTACGCTGCCCGCAAACGGACTTACATCGGTCACGGTCACCGTATCGGTCGCGCTCGCGCCTTGAGCAACCGACAGGGTCGAGGCCGATGGCGCAAGCGTAAAGCTGCCTCCCCCTGTG
>Ga0181534_10000131_pt1 | contig 52729 bp, 49 predicted proteins | sample PEATcosm2014_Bin_37_FD_119758 | JGI IMG/M metagenome (GOLD analysis project Ga0181534, IMG submission 119758) | Peatland microbial communities from MTU Mesocosm Facility, Houghton, MI, USA - PEATcosm2014_Bin17_10_metaG | ecosystem: Environmental > Terrestrial > Soil > Wetlands > Peat | place... | reverse complement strand
GGCGGTAGGTCTTGGTGCTCGCGCCGCCTTTCGCATCGTTGATGCAGGTCACGCGATCAGTGAGATTGGCGCAGAAACCACGCCCATATCCGGCAATCTCGGTCTGGGTAGAGTCGCCAATCAGCGCAATCCGCACCTGTCCTGCTGGATGCGAGTCCTCCACTTTCGGGTGTTGCGCGTAGCCGATACAACCGGCAGCCACAATTCCACAAATAACGGCGAGCGAAGCTTGCTTCATGGTTCATTCCCTCTTCAAAGTAAATTCACGCACAAGTAGTTTAAACGATTCTGCCGCCTTAGTGGTCAGACCACAAAACTCACTTTCCTCCGATAGCCGGGAGAACAAGACTCGCAGGCAACTCTTAAAAAGACGCATATGCTTCAACAAAATCAGGTAAATCCGCATATACGCTCAATTAGATCTCCGCATATCCCCTGGCCTTCTTGACTACACACAGCCGCTCTCTTGTAAAGTAGATACTAAATGAGGTCAGTCCTCTACGACGCACTGCCCGTCACGACAGGCGCCATCTTCCGATGATTGGATCCACGATGCGTTTACTCCCGTTCTCGCCTTCTCTTGGCCTTCTTCTGTTCGCCGCTTCAACTCTTCACGCACAAGATACCCGCACTGTAACCGAACCGAAGATCCCGCCCGCCTGCGTAACGCTTGATTCCGCTATTGTGGCCAACCAGGGTGTGATCGCGCCCAAAGACGAGCAAAAACTGGATACCGCGCGCATTCAGCAGGCGATGGACACCTGCGCAGCCGGAAAGGCAGTCGTGTTGCGCGCCAAGGGGAAACAAACTGTATTCCTGACTGGCCCGCTTACCCTGCGTTCCGGCGTGACTCTGGTAGTCGATGCGAATACCTCCTTGGTCGCTTCACGCGATCCGCGACTCTTCGATCTGACGCCGGGAAGCTGCGGCATCGTCGCCGAGAAAGGCCACGGCTGCAAACCGCTCATCACCGGCGACGGCAGCGAAGACAGCGGCATTATGGGCGATGGCTCCATTGATGGCCGCGGCGGCGCAAAGCTGCTCGGGCAGGACGTAAGCTGGTGGGATCTTGCCCATCAAGCAAAGATTACCGACAAGCAGCAGAGTGTTCCCTGGCTCATGGTCCTGCGTCATGCGAATCGTTTTATTCTTTACAAGATCACGCTGCGCAACTCGCCGGGCTTTCATGTCGGGGTCAATGAAACGGATGGATTCACCGCATGGGGCGTGAAGATCATGACCCCGAAGACCGCCCGCAATACAGACGGCATCGATCCCGGCTCTTCGCGCAATATCACCATTGCGTATAGCTCAATCCACACCGGGGACGACGATGTCGCCGTCAAATCCAGCAAGGCAGGGCCGTCCTCGAACATCTCGATTCTGCACAATCATTTCTATAGCGGCCACGGCATGTCCATCGGCAGCGGAACCAATGGCGGAGTCGATCACATGCTGGTCGACGATTTGACCATCGACGGCGCTGACAACGGCATCCGCATCAAGTCAGACCGCAGCCGCGGCGGCCTTGTGCATGATCTGATCTATCGCAATGTCTGCATTCGCGATACCAAGAATCCTCTTGTATTCACGCCGCTCTACACCACATTCGGCGGAGACCAACTGCCTATATACAAGGATATTCTGCTGGAAAACATTCACATTTTGACCGCGGGCAACTACACCTTTCTTGGACTCGATGCCCAACATAAACTGGGATTGAAGCTGGACAACGTCTTTGCCGACGATCAGCAGCATTCAACCTGGGTCTCCAAGGATGCGGACATCGCAGTAGGAAGCCATAGCGGCAATCTGCAACCAAGCGGCGACGACGTTGCCGTGCAGCAGACGCCTGATTCATCCGCAGGCACGCCGTTGGCCTGCGAGGCGCGCTTTGTTCCCTTCCCTGCCCTGTCTACCGCGCCAGAGATGGCCGGCACGGTTCCACCCGAGGACGAAACGCTCTATGTCGCAGCCGATGGCACAGGCGACTTTTACTCCATCCAGCGCGCGTTGGACGTTGCACCGGCAACTGGCGCTTTGGTGCTAGTGGCTCCGGGGACCTACCGTGAAGTGCTGACCATCGACAAGCCCAACATCCGCCTACGCAGCGCCAATCCAGATGCAAGCAAGACCGTGGTCATCAACGATCGCAGCTCCGGCGCCAATGGCGGAACGCTCCACTCCGCCACCGTAAATATAACTGCGGATAACTTCTTCGCGGAGAACATTACCTTTCAGAATGACTTCAATGCCACGCATCCACAACTTCCGGCAGGCTCACAGGCTCTGGCTCTTCTGGTCAAAGGCGACCGCGCTGTCTTCCATAACGTGCGCCTGCTGGGCAATCAGGACACGCTTTATGCGGGCAGCCATAACTGCGCTCCGGATGGACCAAACTGCATTCCCGCGCGTCAGTATTTTTCTGACTGTTACATCGCAGGCAATGTAGATTTCATCTTCGGCGATGGCAAAGCGGTCTTCGATCATTGCGAGATTCACAGCACGGCGCACGAAGGCGGCTTCCTCACCGCGCAGTCCAAACACTATCCAGATCAGGATTCAGGATTCGTTTTCAATCATTGCAAGCTGGTAGCCGATGACGGCCTGATCGGCAAAGTCTTTCTGGGCCGTCCCTGGCGTCCCTATGCTACTGTAGTTTTCCTCAATACGGAGATGGGCGCGCATATCGACCCTGCCGGCTGGCGCGAGTGGCATCCAGGAGAGACCCATTCCATTGAGACGGTCTTCTACGCTGAATACAACTCGACAGGACCCGGCGCGCAGCATGAGCAGCGCGATCCGCACACCCACTTCCTCACTGCAGAAGAGGCCGCGAAGTATAGCGCTTCTATATTTCTGCGCGGCAGCGACAACTGGAATCCGTTGGCCCCTGCTCCAGAAGTAAAATAACCGTATGAACTCCGGAGGAACAATGAAGACCGTTCAGATGGCAGACCAAGTGCGGTTCCCGCGTATGACGACAGCCGAGATACGAGAAACATTCCTGTTGCAAACGCTTCATGAGCCGGGTAGGATTCATCTGCGCTATGCGGATCTTGATCGGGCGGTGATTGGCATCGCAGCTCCGTTGGATGCTCTTATCGCACTCCCGACTTATCCGGAGTTACGAGCATCGTACTTTGCCGAGCGCCGTGAGGTTGGTGTGTTAAACATTGGCGGCAGCGGCGTTGTTCGCGTTGCTGAAAGTAGCTATGAGCTTGAGAATCTGGATGTGCTCTATATTGGCCGTGGCAATCCGGAGATAACTTTTGAATCCGCTGATAAGTTTGCGCCTGCGGTCTTCTATCTATTGAGTTATCCAGCTCACGCCACCTACCCGGTAACTCTCGTCCGTAGGGCCGAGGCCAGCCCTACCCAGTTGGGTACTGCAGAAACCTGTAATCTACGAACAATTTGCAAATACATTCATCTGGGAGGCGCGAAAAGCTGCCAACTGGTAATGGGTGTAACTCATCTGCACGAAGGAAGCGCATGGAATACGATGCCCCCACATACCCACATGCGCCGATCCGAGGTTTACATGTACTTCAATGTTGCCGAGAATGCGCGTGTTTTTCACCTCATGGGGCCACCTGAAGAGACTCGCCATATTGTAATGGCTGATCGCGAAGCAGTTATCTCTCCCGGATGGTCAATTCATGCCGGAGTAGGTACTCGTGCATATAGTTTCTGCTGGGGGATGGGCGGAGAAAATCAGGACTACTCGGATATGGACCCGGCTCCGATTGAAAGTCTGCGCTGATGGAGAGGAGCTCGCGATGAGCAGTGTGAACGCAATGTTTGTTCTGCTGGCGCTGGCTGTGCCAGTGATGACCCTGAGCGGAGACAAAGCGCTGGTTATCCAGGCGCATGATCTTCAGGCGCAACTGGCCGAGTTAGTGCCACAGGCAAAGACTAATGGAAGCAGCGGTTCTACGCTGGCCAGCTATGGCAATCTTGCTCTCAAGCTATCCGTGCGCACCTCAAGCGGTGGTGCCGAAATTCACGCGCACTATGACGACCTGATGATCGTCGAGCAAGGCAGTGCTACATTGATCACCGGCGGAACGGTAATCGATGCAAAGCAGGAGAGCGATGGAGAGACCAAGGGTTCCGGCATCCGTGATGGAAAGCAGCAGGCCATTTCAGTTGGAGATGTTGTAATTGTGCCGGCAGGCCTGCCACATCAATTATTGATACCGCCCGGCACGCTTTATAGCGCAATGGTAGCAAAGATAAAGGAGTAGCAGCCAAGCTACTCAATGTTATCGAGCCATCCATCCGCCATCGACAACAAGAATCTCACCATTGACATAATTGCTGGCAGGGGATGCGAGAAAAACTGCGGCACCGGTCAGATCTTCCGGATCTCCCCAACGGCCTGCCGGAATTCTCTCCAGAATTTGCCGATTGCGCGTCTCATCCTTCTGAAGCGCCGAGGTGTTTTCAGTACGGAAATAACCGGGTGCAATGGCATTTACCTGCACATTGCGTCCCGCCCATTCATTGGCCAAAGCCTTAGTCAACTGCGCTACTCCACCCTTCGACGCCGCATACGATGGTACGCGAATGCCGCCTTGAAAGGAGAGCAGCGAAGCAATATTGATGATCTTTCCCTGCTCGCGTCGCAGCATCTCGCGCCCGGCTAACTGACTAAGCTGAAACACGCTGTTCAGATTTACCTGAAGCACCTGCATCCAGCTATCGAAGTTATGTTCCTCCGCAGCTTCCCTGTGGATAGTTCCCGCATTGTTCACCAGAATCTGCGGAGAGCCCATCGCTGTAGCTACGGCATCGAAAAGTCGGGTCGCGCCATCTGGATCGCTCAGGTCCGCGGTAAAGCTTTCCGCATATCGTCCGAGTTCACGGATACGCGCACAGGTCTGCTCGGCTGGCCGGCGGTTTCCGTGACAGGCAACCGTCGCGCCAGCCTCTGCCAACGCAAACGCAATCGCCGCGCCCAGGCCACTTGCTGCTCCAGTTACCAGTGCGGTCTTTCCATCCAGGCGAAAACGGTCGAGAACGTTCATGCTGCATGCTCCGGGTAGTTAGAATGCGGTTCTTACGCGTTATAAGTCGTCGACGAAACCCTACCCCCGTGTCCGGTCCAGTTGGTGTGGAAGAACTGGCCGCGCGGCTGATCGATGCGCTCGTAAGTATGCGCGCCGAAGTAATCGCGCTGGGCCTGCAGCAAGTTCGCCGGCAGCCTGCCCGTGCGGTAGCCGTCAAAGAAGGCCAGCGCCGTTGAAAAGGCCGGCGTGGGCACGCCTAACTCGATCGCATGAGCCAGCCCCTTGCGCCACGAAGCCTGATACTGATTCACCGCTCCGTAAAAGAAGCTATCAAGCAGCAGGTTCTCCAGTTGCGGATTCTTATCGAAAGCTTCTTTGATCTTACCCAGGAAGCGCGAGCGGATGATGCAGCCGCCGCGCCACATCAGCGCGATGCCGCCCATGTTCAGGTTCCAGCCATTCTCTTTGGCCGCGGCCTTCAGCAGCATGTAACCCTGCGTGTAACTCACGATCTTCGAGCAATACAGCGCGCGGCGCACGTCTTCGATATATTCTTCGCGGCTGGTTGTAACTTTCGCAGCCGTTGGCCCAACCAGCACCTTGGCCGCCTCGACGCGCTCGTCCTTGAGCGCCGACAGGCAGCGCGCAAAGACCGACTCGCCGATCAAAGTTACCGGCTGGCCGGTATCGAGCGCGCTGATCACGGTCCACTTACCGGTGCCCTTCTGCCCGGCGGTGTCCAGTATCTTATCGACTAACGGCTGGCCGTCCTCGTCCTTCTTGGCGAAGATATGGCTCGATATCTCGATGAGATAACTATCCAGCTCGCCCTGATTCCAGTCGGTAAATATTCCGGATAACTCGTCGGCGGTAACACCGAGGCCGCGCTGCAATAAGTCATATGCTTCGCAGATCAGCTGCATGTCGCCGTACTCGATGCCGTTGTGCACCATCTTGACATAGTGCCCGGCGCCGTTCTCGCCCACCCAGTCGCAGCACGGAGTTCCGTCTTCGACCTTGGCGGCGATAGACTGAAAAATCTCTTTCACGTGCGGCCAGGCAGCGGGGTTGCCTCCAGGCATGATCGAAGGGCCGCGGCGCGCGCCCTCCTCGCCGCCGGAGACGCCGGTGCCGATAAATAAGATACCTTTCGCGGCTAAGTCCTTGGTGCGGCGGTTAGAGTCGGTAAATAGCGAGTTACCACCGTCGATAACTATGTCGCCGGCATCGAGATAGGGCAGCACCTCGTCGATAACCTGATCGACAGTGGAGCCGGCCTTGACCATCAGCATCACGCGGCGCGGGCGCTTAAGCAGCCCGGCCAACTCGGCCAGCGAGTGCGAACCGACCACCTCGGTCCCCTTGGCCTCATGGGCCAGAAACTCATCGACCTTCGAGGTGGTGCGGTTGAAAACCGCGACCTTGAAGCCGTGGTCGTTCATGTTGAGGACGAGGTTCTGTCCCATCACCGCGAGGCCAATCAAACCAATATCACACACCGCTTCCGACATTTCCGCTCCTGGGTTGCTCTTTGAAGATTTTACCTCTGAATCCGCGCCGATCCGCCTTTGGCAAAGGCGCGCACCTCTTCCACTGTCGCCATGGTTGTATCACCGGGATAGGTGGTCAGCAGCGCACCATGCGCCCATCCCAGCTTGATCGCGTCCTCGGGCGCTTCACCTGCCAGCAGGCCATAAATGAAACCGGCTGCAAATCCATCCCCGCCGCCCACGCGATCCACCACCTCCAGCTCAGCCGTCGGCGCGGTGTATGTCTTGCCGCCAATCCACGCCACCGCGCTCCAGCTATGACGGTTCGTGGAGTGTACCTCGCGCAGCGTGGTCGCCACCGCTTTCACCTTCGGATGCTTCTTGACAACATTATCGATCATACCGAAGAACACGGTGGGATCGAGCTTTGATTTCGCCGCAACCTCTGGCCCTGGGATTCCCAGCCCCTTCTGCAGATCTTCTTCGTTGCCTACCAGCACATCGACGTTCTCAACAATCGTGGCAATCGTTTCAACCGCGCGCTCGTTTCCGCCGTGAATTTTCCATAGCTTCTCGCGGAAATTAAGATCGAAGGATGTAACAGCTCCAGCTGCTTTGGCGGCCTTCATCATCTCGGCAACCAGGGGAGCCGTGGTGGGAGAGAGAGCTGCAAAGATGCCACCGGAGTGAACCCAGCGTACGTCGCCGGAGAAGATCGCATTCCAGTCAAAATCTCCGGGCTTGAGTTGCGCGGCCGCTTCATTGGACCGGTTGTAAAAAACTACAGGCGGGCGAACGCCGTGTCCACGGTCGCTGTAGACCGCAGCCATATTCGGCCCAGTGACCCCGTCATGCTTGAAATGTTTGTAGATCGGCTTTACGCCCATGGCGCGTACACGCTCGGCGATCAGATCGCCGATTGGGTAATCGGACATCGCCGAAGCAACCGCCGTCTTCAGCCGGAAACAATCCGCAAGATTGGCGGCTACATTAAACTCGCCGCCGCTGACGTGAATCTGGCACCCTGTAGCCTTACGGAACGGGATGATTCCCGGATCGAGCCTGTGAACCAGCGCCCCCAGCGATAGAAAATCCAACTCCGCATCCGCGCGGATATTCAAACCGTGACTCATCGGTCGTTCACTCCTGGTTCTCAAAGAGAAATCTGTACTTCATTGATTCAAACAGACACGCCCCATTCGATCCAAGCATACGCTGGCGGAGCTGCTCCCGCTTCCTCGCGGCGAGGTACCGCCTCTGCTGCCACACCTCCGGTCTGCTTTTCTTTCTACGCTAGCGGATCGAGGTGCAAGAATGAGGTCTGACCACAAGCATACACCAGTGCTCTCCAGTGCGGCCACCGCCCAGAGGAAAAATTTATGTTCCCAGTCTTGACGCATACCTGTTATAGTGCGGGTTTCATGCATTATGATTGGAGATTTGTCGTATATGGAAAGACGCGGGCAGGATGCGCCGGAGATCGACAGAACCAGAAAAGTGGTCAACCACATACGCCTGCTCCTCGAAAAAGGCGTCCTGCGGCCCGGCGACAGAATCCCTCCTGAGCGTGATTTGGCAAATACGCTCAAAATCAGCCGCGCCAGCCTCCGCACCGGCATCGGCTACCTGACAGCAATGGGAGTTATGAAGGTGCGGCACGGAGTGGGAACCTTCATTGAGGACGGCCCGGCCGAATTCAGCAAGGCGTCTTTGGGGCTGATGGGAGCGCTCTACGGCTTTCAGTTCTGGCAGATGTTCGAGGCCCGCCTAATTATTGAGAGCAGTCTGGCTGCCCTGGCTGCCGAGCGCGGAAAGGAGGTTCACTATGCGGCAATGGCCGAAGAGGTTGCGGAAATGTTTGCCATCGCCAACAACCCCGCTCAGTTCCTGATCCATGATGTGCAGTTTCACCGCATCATCGCGCAGGCCTCCGGCAATCCAATTCTCGCTGCGCTGATTGAGACCCTGACTTCGGCGATGTATGAAAAACGGCGCAAAACCGTGGCGCACGCAAACTATTTGCGCGGCATGGCTGAGATGCATCGTGAGATATTCCGAGCTATCCGTTCGCGAGATTCCAGTGAGGCGCGACGTCTGATGGTGGAACATCTTCACAATGCCGAGAATGCTCAAAACACGGAACTGCCCGGTGTCTCGAAAAGGAATCCTGCCCAAAAGACGAGTAGGAAATTGAACGTAGCCCACCGGAAACAATGACGTTCTTTAGGGATCATCAACAGCCGGCATTTATTCGAGTGCCTTGCGCAGTGCTGCTTCCATGACCCACTTGAGGTTTGTTTCAAAGCTGGGCCTGCGCCAGATTTCTCCATTCCACAATGCTGGATTCGCATTCACCTCAATGACGGCGATACGCCCTTCCTGATCCATCCGCATGTCAACTTTTGCATAACCCCTTAGTTGCAAAAGATTCGCGGCCGTCGCCGCGATCTCAGACAACTCGGTCAACTGCCGGCGCGTCAGCGTTGCCCGGCGATGACGAACTTTATAGGTGCGCCGGTCCTTGCCCTTGACAATATTCACCTGTGTTGAGAATCCTTTGCCCGGCTCGGTTCGCGCAAAATGCAGCTCGACGATCCCAGCAGTTTTGAAAACCCCGCGTTTCCGCTCGATTAAACTAACGTGAAACTCGCGGCCAACAATAAATTCGTCGCAGACGGAGGGCTGCTCAAGCTCACGCCAGATTCGATCCGCTTGTTTGAGCGCGCGAGCATAGGAATCCGCCATGCTTTTAGCATGGATACCTACAGAATTTCCTGATATTGCAGGCTTGACGAAGTAAGGCGGAGGGAAATCAATCTTTGCCGGACGGTGAGTTGGCGAAAGCTCGACGAACTGCGGCACACGAATTCCGGCTGCGGCCAAGAGACGGCGGGACCGGACTTTGTCGTTCGCCAGTGCAATACCCAGAGGACCGGAACCGGTATATGGAATTCCGAGTATCTCCAACGCCCCAACAAAGGCCGCTTCCGACGGGAGCGCAGAAAAAGCGAGATTGAAAACAATGCCCGGCTTGAGACGCACCAACTCATCAATGGTTTGGCTTTCCCGCTCAACAGCAGCGACCAGCTTCACATTGGGATATAACCGGCGAAGCGTGCGGACCACAAAGAGGTCCGAGAACGCGCGCCCTGCCTTTTTGCCGCTGCTGACGGCTGCGATCATGTCGTTGTCGATTACGCAGGCGACCAAGCCTTCTTTCACTTTAGATTCCCCAGAATTACCGTCGTACTGGAATGATCCACGCTCTCTGTGATGAAGTGGAGCGCGGTTGCAATCCAGCGGTTGCATTTGTTGATGAGTTTAATAATTTCAGTGCTACGGGGGACGCCCCCTCTCGCCTACCGGAGATTCGGACTCCGCTTGCGAACAACCTCGCGGACAGGATTGAAATTAATGGTGATAAAGCTGGCCGCAACCGGCTGACTGATATTGGCGACAGCCCCCGCTTCTGAACCAACCAATGTAACTATTTTCAGCCGGTTTTCCGCAATTGCCTCTCTGAGTTGTTTTATATACAGAGGCATGTGGTGCAATGGGGACATGACCAGCAGTGCCGCGATAAGCAGGATGGCCGCGCTGAGCTGGACTCCGTTTGGCGCGGGCGCGCGGGCCAACCACACCAGCAGATAGCTGGCTGCGATGCCCGCAAGCAGGCTGGAGCAGGCGAATAGAGGCATGCAAAAGGTGTTTTCACGCCGGTCGAGATATAAGAACGAAAGAAAAATCCCCAGCGCCGCATAACAAAGGCCGATGGCCCATCCGAACGGAGCAAAGGAACTGTCGAAGAGATGAGCAAAGCCGAAGCGAAGCTGACCTGCCAAGTCGCCTGGGCCTAGGAATGCGAGCACAGCCAGCGCCAGCACAATCGCCGGCATGGCGACAACCTGTTCTTCGACAAAGTAATTGAAGGCGACCTCGCGATCGCCGGTCTTTGCAATTTTCGTCATACTGGGAATACGCATCGTATGACCGGCTAGATAGGCTCCCAGGTTGAGCAGTGCCGCGAGACTGAGATGATAGCCCTGAACATTGCTGAGCGAGATCAGGATAGCCGTCAAACTAAGTATGAGTCCGGCCCAGGAAAACCAGCGCACCCGGCGCTGGAATACCCAGTCAATTACCGGGGACATCGTCAATACACCAGAGCGCATCAAGACGAGCGCCAGAATGATCGAAACCCCGCTGAAGCTATAAGCAAGGGTGGTAGTAAGAATAATGGTTGCAAATCCAATCCCGGAAACAAATGCCTGAACCCTTGGGAAGGGAAGATTCAAACCGAGGACCCAGCGCTTTCGCCCGTATTTCCACCACCCTTTGACGGTTATGAATAGCAGAACTGCAAGCGCAGTGGAGATTGCGGCGGCAGGGAGAATGACAGTCCCGGGAATGGAACGGCCGCCCGTGAGCAGACCGGAAGTGACCGCCTTGCTGAGCCCGCTATATGGTGTATAGGAAATAAAATATCCGAGCGCGAGCGCCCAGATTCCTAGTCCATACTGGCGTTTTGTAGTTGCGACAATGGCCATTGCACCCTTGAGTCAACCGTTCTTGATATTTTTTGCACGGGGCGGGGCGGTCACGGTTGCCGTGGCCGCCCCGTTCTTTCTAGTGATGGTGCGGGATGTTGCCTTGGCAAGCATTCGGATAGAGCTGCGCCGGCACAATGCGAACCAGTTGCATCATCCCCCGGTCTTCGTGAGGGAGGATATGACAATGGAGCACGAATGTCCCGATGAAGTCCGGATACCTCTGCCGGATGACAACTTTCCCCGGCGTGATGTTTCCGTAGTTGTCGATATACGCCGTCGGTATGGCGATGACATCCCACCAGATATAGTTATCCGCTGGAATAATCTTCGTGTAGGTATTCGGTCCAGTCGGGGTATCGACCTCAATCACCTGGAATGGGTTGACGTGGATATGGAATGGATGAGCGGCGCTCTGCGTGTAATTCTCCAGCACCCAGTCCTGCAATCCGTTGAGGGGCATGCACTGGTCAACAATCGGCCCGGTCTCTTCGAACTGCTTGTTATTGATCATGAAGTGCGGCAACCCGCTGATAGGATCATTCACAGGCCACTGCTGGAACTTGACCGGAGAGCCTGGATTGGTAATATCGTTGGGTCCGGGCTTGGGCAAATCCAGAAGATACTTCGGCATCTCCGCCCAGGTTGTTGGGAAGGGGCCGTTTGGCTGCGTCACTGGAGTGCCTGTAACATTCACGAAGAAGACTGGGGTTGGGTCCTCGCCTCTGTTGAACGGAACCACGCCCACCGCTGTTGGAGGCGCTTGAACCAGAAAGTCAGAACGATTTCCGCTCGATAAAATTAATCCACCGATGAGAGGCTGGCTCTGATAATTTGCCGGGCTGAACTGAACGCCGTCCTGGGCTGTCTGCTTGATCGTAAAGCCCTTCGCTTGCAGGGCCTGGAAGAGCGGCGTAAGCGTGTCTCCCAACGTAGCATTCAGCATACGCCAGAGCTGGACCTCGCCAGGTTGCATGGTAATTGTCGGGGACAGCAGGCCGTTGACCAGCATCTGTTCCTTGCCACCCGTTTGCGGCGCACCCGGCCGCTCGGCGTTCAGCGTGGAGTCGTACTCTTGGGTGACAATGACCTTCTCATGATCGCCGTAGTTATCTCCCCAACCGTAGAATTGGCGGATAACCTGGTCGTAACCGCCTGCCCCGGTCGATTCAATGATAAAAGCTCCCGACATTCCATTCACGCTTTGCAGTGAGGTCGAGCCATGCTTGTGCGCGTGGTACCAATGCAGGCCCGGCGCCTGGCCCGCTCCGTAATCGCCAGTATTGTAGTCGGGGAGCAGGAAGAAGTTTGGAAACGCGCCCATCAGATACTGCGGCCACTGCCCCGCGGCAATTGCCTGCAGATCCGCTTTCAACAAGGAGTCCGGCGGCCGTAAGCCGTTCTTTTTTGCCGCCTCCGCAGCGGTCACATCGTACTCACCGATCATTTTCAACTGCTTGGTTTTGTAATCCTCCGGCATTTCAGACCATGTCTGGGGAATCTTTCCCGAGTCATAAATCTTGTTAAACGTGCCCGACCAATCGGGTTGCTTTACCTGCGGCAAAATCTGCACGAGTACATTGTCGCCCAGCCCATCCGGACTGGTGTGGGTGCCGTGGAAATGGAGATTGGCAGTGCTTGAACCGTGGAAGCAGTTGGGGAATTTGTCGTTGCCGGGATAGTACGGCTTGGAGACCAGTTGCGGCGGAGGATTTGGGTTGGTGACGGACTCATCAACCTTGTCACATCCGAAGCCGGAATAACCCGGAGGGCTGTTGGTGTCGAAGGAATAGGGGAATATGCTGTCGTCCACCATATTCAGGAACGAAATCTCAATCAGGTCGCCGATGTGAGCCCGCAGGGTCGGCCCCGGCGCAATCGCCGTGGTGCTGAAATTCGGCTTCGGAAAAGCTGGATCCCAGCCCCGGAACTGACGAATCGGTTCCACGCCTACATTTGGAATTTGGTACTGCCCACTGGTCAGCTCGATCACGCCGCGCAGCTTTTTTTCGGCGGGACGGTCGCGGATTTCGCTTGGATTTGCGAAAGCTGGACTGCCCAGGTTTTGCGCCTGCGTCAACGGAGTGGCCAGGAATGAGAACCCAAGCAGCACTGCAACAGTTATTGCGAAAGCCAATCCTGCTCTTTCTCTGTTTACGCCCTGCTTGCTGGGCAGAACCGATGCGCCAGGGAGCAGGTTTTTCGGTCCAAGGCAACTGTGTCTGTGTGCCCGATTACTGTTATTCATCACACTTCTCTCTACTTTCCTCACAGGTATCTCCTCACCGGATCAATCATGATCGTTCACGTTCATCACGCAGCGACGACGCTCATTGAATACTGAACCTGCTGCAGGTTCCGTGCCTCTGAATCGTTTACCGTGAACGTGAAGTTGTAAGTTCCCACCACTGTCGGCGTGCCGCTTGCCCAGATTCCGTTCTCGCCAGGCGTCAGGCTCATCCCCGGTCCAATGCTGTTCGACCCTTGCTGGATGATGTTGTTGCCGCTATCGACAATCTGAAATTGCTGACCGCTGATTTGATACGGCGCAACTCCGCCTACTACAACCTGCGCAGGAGCAATGGCGGAATTGACAGTGGCTTGGGGCAGGGTTGTAGTTCCAGCCGCAAGCTGCAAGAACACATTTATGGTCCCGGATTCATTCTCATGGCCCGCGATTTTGCAGCCGTATTGGTATGGGCCGGCAGCCGTGGGGACAGAACACTGACTCGAGTTTGCAGAGGGTGCGGGGCCAAGCTGATTGGAGGTGATGGTTGGCCAATGGGCCGCTTGCGGATCATCGTTCGTAAAGAACACCGTTTCAGTGTTATCGACACTGACAGTTTCAAAGGTCACAATGTTGTTGCTGCGCGTGATATGTATCTGTTTCATGAACCTTTCCTTCGCACATCCGGGCACACCGGTAGCTGGCACGGCAATCGGGAGGAAAGTCCAGACAGAGACTCCCACGCACGATGCATGCAATCAGATTTCGGATTTCATAGACGACGGCCTAAGAAAGATCCTCCCAAAGGAACATCCTTAGGTCGATACATGACTGAGCAGTAAGATGGTCTGAACACCGGCCTGCACGGCCGTTGCCATCCTTGCACACACTGATACCTTGAACCCTGAACGGGCGCCGCTCAGCCTGCAACGAATTGATTTCTCATCTCATCGATGAAGCTTTTGGCGCGCTGGGGAAGTTTCAAGGGAAGCCAAAAGAAGCACGAACAAAACGTAACATATCACTTTCAGCCGTGCAAGAAAATTATCCAGAGGAATATTGGCGCCCATTCGATGGCCTAAAACGAAGGGATAGGATCGGGCGAAGCAAGGTATTCCAGGGACTGGCAGGTTTGCCGGATGAAATGTTGGGCGTCCTTCCGTTTCACTCCCTGGACTTCGATTTCTACAAATAATTCATTCGCCGTAATTCCGCTGAAATAAATCGCGACTAACCAAAGTTGTGCTATATTCATCTTCGACCATTGTGGCGAACCTCTTCCCAGGCTGAATTGCGGATGAATTTAGGCATCCGCGCCCCCAATGCTTGCGAGGAAAATCAGACGAGGCAGGTCCCCAACGACTGATGACCGACCCCATTCGAGTGCTCATCTGCGGCGCAGGAAGCAGTGCCCATGTCCTAGCCGGAGTCATTTCCGCAAAACCCGACGTTGAAGTTCATACGCTTACCCTGAGCGCCGTTAAAGCGCATCAGTGGCAGCAATTGCTAGATACCGCGCCCGTGAAAATTATTTCGCGCGACGGCGATATTGCCCTGGGTACGCTAACCGACAATTCTGTTTTGGTCACAAACAATCCAGCGGAAGCCGCGCGCGGCTGCGACATCATCCTCTTTGCTGTTCCTGCCTTCCTGCACTGGCAGTACCTCACCGCTCTTGAACCTTATATTGCGGATGGGTGCGTTATTGTTGGCTTGCCCGGCCAGAGCGGCTTTGAATTTGAAGTAAGGAAAGTTCTAGGCCGAAAAATCGATAACTGCATCCTGATGAATTTTGACTCGCTTCCCTGGGTATGCCGAATTATAGAATTTGGCAGGATCGTGCAGATATGCGGCACCAAAGATAAGCTCGTCGGCGCGGTGCAAGGCGATCCATCGCGGGCCCGTATCAGGAACCCATTGGCAACCTTGCAGCGGCTTCTAGGAGAACAACCAAGACTGGTTTTATCAGGCCATCTGCTCGGCATTACATTGCGATCTCCAAATGCCTATAGCCATCCGCCAATCATGTACGGGCGCTGGAAAAACTGGGATGGAGAACCCCTGGAAGACCCTCCGTTGTTTTACCACGAGATAGACGAAGCAACCGCGGACCTCCTTGGCAAGATCAGCGAAGAGGTTGTTGAAACAAGCAAGCGGCTGATGGAACAATACCCTCAAGCGAACCTCTCCCAGGTTATCCCGATGTATGAATGGGATCTATGCTGCTATGGAAATGACATCTCGGACAAAACAAATCTGTGGACTGCGCTGAGAACAAACTCTGGATACGCAGACATCAGGCATCCCATGATCCAGACCGAAGACGGCCGCTATCTCCCCGATTTCAATCATCGATTTCTTACGGAAGATGTTCCGTTTGGCCTGGTTGTTGTTCGCAGCATCGCAGAAATCGCCGATGTGCCCACTCCCCATATAGATACCGTCCTGAACTGGTGCCAGGAAAAGATGGGCAAAGAGTATCTGGTTGGATCGAGACTGACGGGCCGGGATTTAATTGAGACCCGTTGCGCGCAGAGGTATGGATTTACCACGACAGACGACATCCTCGGATATGAATCGGCGCTTACCGAGGCGCTAGCGCGATAAGTGCGCCAATTTCAAGAGCTATCGCGGCTCCGAGCAGCGCTGTAATCTCCGAGTGGTCGTAGGCGGGGGCGATCTCAACCACATCGCCGCCCACAAACCGAAGTCCTCGCAATGAGCGCATCATATCCAGCGCCTCGAAGCTGGTTAGCCCGCCGACTATCGGTGTACCCGTCCCTGGCGCGAAGGCTGGATCGACACCGTCAATATCGAAAGTGAGATAACAGGGACCGGAACCAACGCTGTTGCGCAGCTCTTCGAAAAAAGCATCTCGCGCGCTGGAGTTATGGACTCCCTGCATATCGAGAACATGAATTCCGGCTTGCTTTGAGAAGTCGTTGTAACTGACGCTCTCGATGAAACCGCGAATGCCGATCTGAAATACGCGCACTCCCTCCACCAGGCCTTCTGCAATTGCTCTTCGCACGGTTGTGCCGTGGTGATATTGCTGTCCCCAAGATCCAACATCGGATGTATCTGAATGCGCATCGAATTGGATCAGCGCGAGATCTGGATACTTCTTACCGGTTGCGCGCAGGATAGGAAGAAGGATGGAATGATCTCCGCCGAGTGATACTACAGCGGCCCCGCGGCGCTGCAATTGACTCATGCACTCTTCAATTTGCTTAAATGCTTCTACATAATCAAACGGATTCAGATTCAGGTCACCGGCATCGAATGCCCGCAATCGCTCGAAGATACCCACTTCCATCTGCTGGCTATAGCTGCGGCAGAGTCCAGAGGCCTGACGAATGGCATTCGGACCGAAGCGGGCGCCAGGCCTGTATGTTACGAGGCTGTCGAAGGGAATGCCCAGAAAGGCCAGATCGATCTCGTCATCGCCGTTCTCAGCTAAATTCGGAAGCCGGCTAAAAGTCCTGAACCCACCGCTGGGAGTAAGCGACGGTTTATTTGGAGGAGAATCATTCTGGTCGATGGTCAAAATTTGTACTCCAATTTATCCGAACAAACAGTTCTCGCCCACGCCCAGAAAACTTGGCGTCTTTCATTGTGGATGGTAACATTGCTGGACCGTGATAAGGAATGAAGTAGTGGATTTTGGAACTCCAGCGAGTGAGAGTAGGCAAGCTCATGCCGTCGCCATCATCGGCATGGGCCCCAAAGGGTTCTATTGCCTGGAAAGGCTGCTGGCTGAGTTCAACGCCCACCCGCTGGACCATCCTCTTCATATTCATGTATTCAACCGGTCCGGCAAATTCGGCGTCAGCCCCGTCTACGACCCCGAGCAGCCTGAATATATTCTGGTCAATATCAGCGTAGGCGAAATCGACTTGTGGACCGCGGAAAACCCGCCCGCCGCCGGTGGGCGCGGCCCCAACTTTCTCAGGTGGTATCAGCAGGAATTCCAGCCGATGACACCCTTGACAGGAGATGAATACCTGCCCAGAGCGGTCGTAGGTCTCTATCTCATGGAAGGGTTTCAGCGCCTTTGCAATCACCTTCCAAAGGATGTGACCTTATCGTGTCATGTTGGAGAGGTAGTAGATATTCGACCTCAGCAGCCAGGTTATCAATTGGAGTTTGTCGCGAACAATAGCCTATCAAAGCAGATTTATGCCGACAAGATCATGCTTTCCACGGGGCATTCACAACTCATCCACGGAAATAGGGAGAATCAATACCACGATTTTTCTATCCGGCACCCAAAAGCGAAGTTTATCCCCTTTGTCTACCCCGTGGCTGAGACGATGCGCCAAATCCCTTCTGGTTCCAGGGTCGCGATGAAAGGCATTGGGCTTACTTTCATCGATGCAGTCCTAGAACTCACCGAAGGGCGTGGAGGATGCTTCGAACGAACGGCGCAGCAGAACCTTCTCTATCGCGCCAGCGGCCGGGAGCCGCAGTCGATTCTTCCATTCAGTCGCACGGGCCTTCCGATGACGCCCAAGGCGTCGGACCTTCCCCAATTCGACCGCCCTCTTCGGTTTCTGAATGACAGCGCATTGGCCAAACTTCGGCAGAGCGCAGCACGGCGAAAACTCGATCTGGAGACCGACTTGTGGCCCCTCTTCGAGCCGGAAATGGAGCTTCAATACTATTCAGTTATCGGAGATAGAAACCTCAAAAAACAGTTAGAGATTTGCGGAGACAATGCAGCGGAAATGCGCGGACAAATTGAGTCTTATCTGCGAGAGCACCCAAACATAGCGCGTTTCGATTATCGGTCGATTCTGGATCCGGTGGACGCACACAGCATTGGCGGCGGCGTAGAGTTTTCATCCTTCGTCGAGCAATATATGGATCAAGAAATCGCCCGCGCCCGGCTCGGACAGAGAGGTTCTGGAATCAAAGCGGCCATCGATACCTGGTACGAATTCAGGAAGGTATTCGGTTCCTTCTTACAATTCGGCGGACTGAATCCGGCATCCCACCAGAAGCTTGTCGAATACTGGTTCCCGCGCTTCAAGCGGGTTGTCTTCGGCCCTCCGATCATCAACATCGAAAAACTTCTTGCCCTTCACAGGGCGGGGATACTTGACTTCTCAGTGGCGCGCAATCCTGTTGTCTCGATGGACGAGGCAAATGGCTGCTTCAAACTCCAGTGCGAAGAATTTTCCGGCGCAACCGCTTTGGCCGAGATTCTCGTGGATGCCCGGTATCCTTCCGTTGATATCCCGCGAGATGCCTCGCCGCTTTATCGTAATCTATGCAGACGCGGAATAGTCAGGGCATATGAGAACCGTGAGAATGCTGGAGACTCCTGCGCGTATCGTCCGGGAGCCATCGACATGGCCGAAGATTCGCAGTTCGTAATTGACGCAACAGGCGCCAGCAATGAGGACATCGCAGTCATCGGGATTCCGACGGAGGGAAATCTCGTCGGCAATTTGACAGTCGCGCGAGACAACCGCGCAGGCGCTTGGGCTGCCCAGGTCATAGGGCAACTCAGATCGCGCGAAAGGTCATCGATCCGCCGGGGAGCGCACTCCACCGCATTGAGTTGACTTGTGCAACTTTGCTGAGCACCGCCGGGATAATTTTCTGTTCAGAGATCCTCAGGCCGCTTCAGATTCTTATTATCGACATCCCACAAATGCTGGGCAAATTTCCAGCGATGCCCTTCCAGATCGATACATTCATAGACACGGTCGCCCCAGAATTGATCGGCGGGCGGACGGATGATCTTAGCGCCATTGGCAACCGCGCGTTCGTAGTGGGCGTCCAGGTTATCAATAAAGATATAGAGCCTGTGGCTAACCTGCCCATCGTGCTTGAGTGGACTCTCCCAGGCCTCGTTCTCGCCGGCGAGGCCCAGCATCACCAGGCTGTCCGCCACCTCCAGCTCGCCATGCACCACCAGCCCTTGCTTGTCCGTCATTCTGAGGCGAATTTCGAAGTCAAAGGCCTTTACCAGCCAGTCCATGGCTGCTGCTACATCATTGTAAAAAAGATGCGGGGTGATGCGGGGCATGTCCTTCGGGGGATTCGCGATCATTGGGACTTCGATCTCCTTGAGATTCAAATTGTGATTCAGGGTATTGCAATGAACTGTTCCGGTTCGAGCGTGTTGAGTGGGGTAGGACGCGGGCGATGAAGAGTAGGCGCTAGCGGATTTATAGCGGAATCAGGTCCGGTTGTCCAGTGCGGGTTACCAGCATCGATTTCGCGGAGATTCGCACGCGCCGTTCCCCTGACAGGCCAAAGACGATATAACTAAGGACGGGCCATTTATTCCCCGTGGCTCCCCTGCAATTTGGAGATTGAATGAGCGCAACACTGGCGGTGACGGCGAAGGCTGTCAACTCGCCGCGTCAGGTCTTGTTTGCAAGCCTGGCCGGCACAACAATTGAATTCTTCGATTTTTATATTTATGCGACAGCCGCGGTCCTGGTCTTTCCCAAGCTGTTCTTTCCGTCGTCAGATCCTGCAACAGCAACGCTGGCCTCACTGGCAACATTCGGAATTGCCTTTCTCGCCCGGCCCATCGGGTCGGCGCTCTTTGGGCACTTTGGCGACCGCATCGGCCGCAAAACTACGCTGGTAGTCGCATTGGCTACAATGGGCCTCTCCACGATGACGATTGGAGTCTTGCCCACCTACCATTCAATCGGCTTGATTGCTCCGTTACTGCTGGCGATCTGCCGGTTTGGCCAGGGACTGGGGCTGGGAGGAGAATGGGGCGGCGCGGTTCTGCTTGCAGTAGAGAATGCGCCACCCAACAAGCGCGCCTGGTACGGGATGTTTCCGCAGCTCGGCGCCCCAGTGGGATTCATTCTTTCAGGCGGCGTCTTTCTGCTGTTGTCGCGCTTGCTTACCGATAAGCAGTTCTTCGAATTCGGGTGGCGGCTTCCGTTTCTGGCCAGCTCGGTGCTGGTGCTGTTGGGCCTCTATGTCCGCTTGACGATTACCGAGACGCCGGTATTTCAGAAAGCGCTGGAACGGAGAGAGCAGGTAAGGCTGCCCTCGTGGGTGGTCTTCCGCGATCACAAAAAAGAGTTGTCCGCAGGGATTCTGCTCTGTCTGGCAACCTTTGTGCTGTTTTACCTGATGGTTGTCTTTGCACTGTCATGGGGCACCAGCGCATTGGGTTTCAGCCGGGAAAAGTTTCTTCTCATGCAGTTGTTCGCCACGGCGTTCTTCGCGCTTACGATTCCTGTTTCAGCTCTGCTGGCAGAGCACGGCAGGCGGCGCACCATGCTGTGGATCACCGCGGCAATCTTTGTCTTCGGCCTGGTGCTAGCTCCCATGTTCATGGCAGGCGTGACCGGAGCTTTAGGAATGCTGATTGTGGGCCTCGCCCTGATGGGGCTGACTTACGGACCGTTGGGCACCATCGTCACCGAGCTGTTTCCTACCTCCGTTCGCTACTCGGGCAGCTCTCTCGCATTCAACTTCGCCGGCATCTTCGGTGCTTCGCTGGCGCCGTATCTGGCCACCTGGCTGGCTACGCGCTATGGCCTGCAATCTGTCGGATATTATCTGTCGGCCTCCGCCTTACTCAGCTTTCTAGGATTGTTGATGATTCGAGAAACTGCAAGCGACGACATCAGTACAGAACGAAAGCGAGAGACTCAACTCAAAAAATGAGGGATTCTATTTCAACGATCTGAAGATAGAATTCTTGAAAATCTCCCAAAAACTCCCTCAGGCCCGCGCTAGAAACACGAGCACTGTGATTCTAGCGCGCGTTCAACTACGTCCCCAGGTCGCCCGCGCGGGTCGAGCAGGCAGGAGCGCTGGAGGTCAGCGTTCAATGAGCGTTCGCTACCGGCCCGCCGCAGGCCTCACTGCGATTCGTCAAGCACTTCTATCCCCGAGACCGTGGCATAGTTCACCACCGGTTCGAAGGTGATATTCAGTTTCCCCTGCGCTGTCGGTTTCAGGTGATAGAAGGTCTTGGTAAGCGCGTGCAGGCTGCCCGCTTCCTTGAAGATGTCAAAGTTATCCAGCAGCGTGATGCCATTGCACAGGACGCGAAAGACACGGTCTCCCACACCGCCTCCTCCGGGAGCAGTAGGCCCAAAGTAAAACTCGGCAAAGTGAAGCACCAGTGTGTAGCGGTCGCGTGTATCCACCGGTATGGCGTAGGAGAAATGTCCGTATCGCTCCGCGGCATACAGGCCCGGATCAGGCGACCCATCCGCCACGTGCTGCTGAAAGTAGGCTTCTCCGTTCATCGCATACGTGTCTGGACGCCACAGGTTGCCATCGTGGTCGGTGTAGGGGGCTGGTTGAGTCAGAAGGCGGACAGGAAGTTGCCTGTGCGGAATCCCGGGCAGCAAGGCGAGCGCATTCAGCACGGGCACGCCACGTTCGCTGACAAAGTTAATGTGCACCATGCCGTCTTTCGCGGGAGATACATCGCGGAAGACGCGCTCGTCGGCGATATTTTCTCCCAGGGCGTCGGTCTTTACATCGAAGCCCGGCAATACCTTGTCTCCATTGATCAAGACGGAGTAGGTGGCGAATTCATCCCCCGCCCATTCTGTAGCGACAAAGTAGAGGTGCAGTTCATAGACGCCCGGCGGCAAGGGAATATCGTAGCTGAATTCCCCCGTCCGCCATTGCCGGAAGAGCATCTGATCGCTGGTACCGAGAACCGGGCTGGCAGGCCGCAGCCGGGACTTGCCGCCATGAACGAATTGGTCAGGACCCCAGGCGACTCCCGCGCTGTCAACCTGGGGACTGCCCGCGTATCCGGCAAGCAGGCGAATCGGCATTGAAACCGAGTTGGAAAAGCCAGGCGGCGGTTCAGCGGCCGGCTGAACCGGGCCGGTGCTGGCGTAGATGCCTTTGGACACGGCAGGCGCATAAAAGAATCGATAGCCTCCGTAGAGCGCAACCACCAAAACAACCAAACCCAGCGCATAAAGCCAGCCCCAGCCTGGAATCTTCTTTATATCGCTGCGCGGCGTCTCTTCAGAGATGAGGCTGCCTCCCGATTCAAGAGGAGGAACGGCTAATTCCGGAGTTGCGCACAATATGCTGTTGGGAGGCTCTTCCGCCGCGTGGACGAAAACCGGAATATAGCTGCCGACGGGAATCGAAAGCCGTACCGTGTGGTCTTTGCCGTCGGCTTCGTAATACTCTCTTAGCCGCTTGCGCAGCCGGTGCACCTCGACCCGCGCGATTGCGTCCTGGCTGGCATCGAAGGAGGTCTTGGACCTTCCCATCACCTCGGTCGCGATGTTGTATTCGTTTATTTCACTACTCTTGCCGGCAAGATACATCTCCCCGAGATAGAGCGCAAGGTGAGAGAGCCTTGAGTACCGAGCCAGAGCCTTTGCAACCGCATCTAGTTCAGCGCGCTCCGCGTCCTGTGCCGCGGCGCCAGAAATAAGCGTGAGGGTATCCTGCATTTTCTTTCGCTCCTGTAATGTGACCATATTGATAACTTTTGTTCATATTTTTGATCATAAGTCACCATGTACGCATTTGCAACATACAGTCTCCGATGCCGTCAACTGCAAAATTATCTTCTTAAAAATCAACTAGATATACAGTGTACCAGGCCTGTGAAACATAAACGTACAAGATTAACCTTTCGCGCCGCTCGCGTTTAGACATACGGTTACGCGGGAGTCTCATGCAGGGTGCGCCTTGCCGGTGGCTTCGTTTGCGTTGGCCGGTTTCTCTGGAAGAACCGGCTGAAATGCACAGACCCTCCCCTGTGCATGGAGCCAACGCGTATAAAAAGCGGGAGATTGACCGGGCAGTTAATAGGCCATTGCGCCCTCTAACGCTGTTAAGGAGAGAAATGAAGAACATATTTTCCCATCACGCAATTCTGCGATTTACCCTGAGCCTTATTGTGCTGCTGACGCCGTTCGCGTCGCTTCACGCTCAAGTGACCACCGGCACCCCGTTCAACATCGTCAACGAAAACAGCGGATTGTGCATTGGCGCATCCGGCCAGGGGACGGCAAATGGAACCGTCCTGCAGATGTATACCTGCGCGAACGGCACTTACAGCAGCCAACTGAGCCAGCAGTGGATATTCACGGCAGAGAGCGGCGGCTATTATGAAGTCTCTGACGCCAATGCCACCACCGAATCCTGGAATGTCGTCAGCAAGGGCACCACGAGCGGCAGCCTCATGCAGATATGGGCATTCGCCGGCGCGACCAACGAGGAATTCGAGCCGGTGTCGCTGGGCAACGGATACTACGAGTTTGTTGGCCAGGGAAGCGGCCTTTGCCTGGATGTTCCTAGCAACTCAACGGCAAACAGCGTACAGTTGGATATCTACACATGCAATGGCACGACAGCCCAGGCGTTCAAACTCGTCTCGCCCACGGCTTCTTCCGGGTCTGGCGAAGAGCCTTACGGCGGAGTTGCCGCAGCGATCCCCGGCACGGTAATGGCCGAGAACTACGACACTGGCGGCCAAGGGCTTGGCTATAACGTTACTGCGACCAATGGATCGGATAACGGCTATCGTTCCGACGGCATCGATCTGGAAACAGCGACTGCCCCCGCAACCGGGAACGATATCGGCTGGACGGCTTCCGGACAGTGGTTCCGCTACACGGTCAACGTGGCCAAGGCCGGAACCTACACGGTCAGCTTCCTGGTTGCCGCCGAGAGCGCAGTCTCCGATGCCTTCCACATCTCTAACTCAGCGGGAAGCAACCTCAGCGGCTCAGTCGCAGTTCCCAATACAGGCGCATGGCAAACATGGGCGACGGTAACGGCCACGGTTACGCTGCCCGCGGGTACGCAGACCTTGACCCTCAACCAGGACAACGGCGGATGGAACATCGACTCGATGGTATTTACGTCAGGCAGCGTAAGCACGCCTCCTGCCAGACTCTTTGCCCCATTCGAATATGTGGGCGACTTGAACGACGCCAATCAAATTCCGGGCATCATATCGGCTTCCGGGACAAAGGCCGTGATACTGGCCTTCCTGACTCCAAACAACAATGGCTGCAACTTGATCTGGCCGGGCGCAAACGGGCAACTGCCCAACGACACAGTCGGCAGCACCAGCATGGCCACTGTGATTGCAGAGCTGCAAGCGCAGGGTATAACCGTCGGCCTCTCCCAGGGTGGCGCAGGCGGCCAGGAGGCTGCTGCATATTGCGGCACAGCAGCGGAGACGCAGGCCGTCTATCAATCCTTGATCACCAAGTACAACATCAAGTGGCTCGACTTTGACATCGAATATGGCGAAACTTCTGGTCAGTCTACCCGCCGCGCTCAGGCGTTGCTTGCATTGCAGAAGGCCAATCCGGGGCTGATCATCTCCTACACGCTGCCGGCGGATACACCGGCCGATGGTACTCCGAACGGACTTGACGACGGCGGCAACGGAGGCACCACTGACGTCACGGACTCCACATCGATCGGCGTTAGCGTTGCGTATGTCAATGGCATGGCCATGGACTTCGGCAACGAAACCGCGGACCAAGCGACTTTGGCCGAAGAGACAGGCGCCGCGATCGAATCCTGGATTCAATCCCAGGGATTAAGCGCGAAGGTTGGACTCACAGTTTTGCCGGGAACCACGGATGATACGGGCGCTGTGTTTTTCTCGCTCGCCGATGCCACTACGCTCACTAACTGGGCCAATGCGAACAGTTATGTCACGATGCTGTCCTTTTGGGAACTCAATCGCGATAACGGAGGTTGCCCTGGTTCTAAAACAGACCAGGATACGTGCAGCGGCGAAAGCCAATCCAACTACGAATTCTCCTCGATCTTCGAGGCGTTCTAAACCACGCTCGTCAACTTGCAGAAAAGCGCCCAGGCCTCGATTCCGAGACCTGGGCGGGCTTCCTTGTTTGGCCAGTGCCCACCAACCCCTCACCCGCAGTTTAGAGAAATAGAAAAGGAGAACAACATGAAGAACAGATTCCTCCAAGGTGCAATCCTCCGATTCACCCTCTGTTCGGTTCTATTACTGATGCCGCTCAAGTCACTGCACGCGCAAGATACCCTGACCGCCGGCACCCCCTACAACATCGTCAACGAGAATAGCGGTTCATGCATTGGCGCGTCCGGCCAGAACACTGCGAATGGAACCGCCGTGCAGCAATACGTTTGCGCCAACGGCGCCTACAGCACCCAACTCAGCCAGCAGTGGATTTTTACCTCCGCCGGCAATGGCTATTACGAAGTCTCCGACGCCAACGATACGGCCGAAACCTGGAATGTGGTCAACGACGGCGCCACCAGCGGCAGCCTCGTGCAGATATGGACCTATGCGGGAAACTCCAATGAGGAGTGGGAGCCGGTCTCTCTGGGCAACGGGTACTACAAATTCGTTGGCCAGGGCAGCGGCCTTTGCCTCGATACGCCAAGCAATTCTACGGCAAACAGTTTGCAGTACCAAATCTATACCTGCAATGGCACAACGGCTCAGGCCTTCAAGCTTGTCACGCCCTCCGCGCCCACGGGCGAAGGTCCATACGGCGGCACAGCGGCCGCGATCCCCGGCACGGTGCTGGCCGAGAACTACGACACCGGCGGCCAGGGGTTTGGTTATAACGCAACTTCGACCAATGGGTCGGATAACGGCTATCGTTCCGACGGCATCGATCTGGAAACAGCGACGGCTCCTGCTACCGGCAACGATCTCGGCTGGACAGCTTCCGGGCAGTGGTTCCGCTACACGGTCAACGTGTCTACGGCCGGGACCTACACGGTCAGCTTCCTGGTTGCTGCCGAGAGCGCGGTTGCCGATGCCTTCCACATCTCCAACTCGTCAGGAACCAACCTCAGCGGCTCGGTCGCGGTTCCCAATACCGGCGCGTGGCAAACATGGACAACAGTGACGGCCACGGTCACGCTGCCAGCGGGTGTGCAGACACTAACGCTGAACCAGGACAATGCCGGATGGAACATCGACTCGATGGTATTTGCTTTGAACAGCGGCGGCGGCACAGGCGCGTGCAGCGGCGTCTCCAACATCTCGGTCGGAGGGGTAACCTACACGCCGACATGGTGCCAGGAGTTTCCCGGCGCAGCAGGCCCCCCATCCACAACGGCATGGAACTTCGATCTCGGCAATAACGGCGGCTGGGGCAACAACGAGGTGGAAGTTTACTGCGGACCTCCCGGATACGCGGGCAATCCCTCGCAGTGCCCTACGACATTCAGTACCTCCACTGCTCCGGTCTACATCGATGGCAACGGCCATCTCGTGATTCAACCCAGAAACGTGAGTGGAACCTGGATCTCAGGCCGCATGAATACAGAAGGGATTCAGAACTTCCAGTACGGCATCCTGGAAGCCAGCATCGAGCTTCCCAATACGACGAGCCAAGGCTTATGGCCCGCCTTCTGGACGTTGGGCAGCGACATCACCACGGTTCAGTGGCCCATCTGCGGCGAAGCCGACATCATGGAGAATTGGTCTCCGCAAGTGGATGGCGGCGCGGGCACGGCTGGCAACAATTCCACGGTTCACACCGCGCTAACCGGCGGGGATGGCTATGGAGGGCGCTTTAACTTCCCTAGCGGAGAAGCAACCAACACAGCCTTCCACACCTATGGAATCGTTTGGACGCCGAATGAGATGCAGTTCTTCGTCGACAACGCATCCGCGCCGTTCTTCACCGTGGCGCCCAGCAATCTTCCTTCGGGAGATACGTGGCCTTTCAACGCCGATCTCTTCGCGCTCTTGAATGTCGCGGTCGGCGGCACGTTGGGTGGATCGACCAGCGGCCTCACCAATCCGGGGGCAATGACGGTGGACTACGTGCGGTATTACACGGCTCAATAGCGGGCTGTCACGCCGCTATACAGTAACCCTGGTTTCGGTTTAAGGAGACGAGCGGAGAAGCAACCGGCGGCGCGCCGGGCAGCAAGTCCTGCTGCAGCGCGCCGCCTCCGTCCGGAGACAACAATTTTGTAAAACGGGGAACAAATTTGTAAGTGGAGAAATTCAGATGAACCTCTCAGTACCAATAAACTTCGCAACTTGCCGCATGGGCCGGATGGCCCTTCGCTTTGCGGCATCTTTGATCGTCATTGCTGCCTGCTCGCACGCCGCATTTGCGCAGCTCAGCATGTTGCATGCAAGCGGTCGCAACATCGTCAACGCCAGCGGTTCAACCGTTCTGTTAAAAGGTGTCAATCTCGGCGGATTCATGGTCATGGAGCCTTGGATGTGCCCGGCCGATTCCGGCGGCCTTCCCGACACCTACAGCATCATCGCCGAACTCGACAGCCGCTTCGGCGTCGCAGAGGAGCAGGCCCTCATCCGCGACTACCAGCAGAGCTGGATCACCACCCAGGATTTTGTCAACATCAAGAACGCGGGCTTCAATGTGGTGCGCGTTCCAGTCTGGTGGGGAAATTTCTACCCCATCGCCAATGTCTCCAACTCCGGCTGGCGTTCGGATGCCTTCACCGAGCTTGATTGGGTTGTCAACCAGGCCGCAGCGCAAGGGCTTTACGTGATCATCGACATGCACGGCGTCGTCGGCAGCCAGAGCACCTCTGACGACACAGGCCAGCAGCAAGCCGTTGCTGCCTATTGGACCAACGACAACGATCAGGGCAACACCGCGTACATGTGGTGGCAGATCGCCAACCATTACAACGGCAATCCCACCATCGCCGGCTACGACCTCATCAACGAACCCACCGGCGCGCCCAGCAACGCCGCCGTCATCAGCGCCTTCGCCAGCCTCTACACCACTGTCCGCTCCGCCGACCCCGCGCACATGATCATCATCGAGGGAACCTGGGGCAGCTGGGACTGGAGCATGTTGCCCAACCCGTCTTCCGAAGACTGGACCAACGTCGCCTACGAGATGCATGAGTACCAGTGGAATGCCGCGGAGTCCGTCGTCACGCAGGGCTCTGTCAATCAGGTCTCTGACTTCAATAACCACGCGAGCTACAACGTGCCGGGTTACGTTGGCGAGTGGAACGACTTCCAGTACGGCTCCGGCGCGTGGCAGTCTTCTGTCAACACCTACGACAACGGCGGCGAGAGCTGGACATTCTGGGCTTACAAAGCCACCAGCGGACTGACGCCGAATGCCTGGGGCCTCTACGATCCGAGCTACTGGCCAACCACGCCGAACGTCTCCACCGATTCAGCGGCCACCATCGCCGCCGACTGGGCCGAGTGGACGACCGCCAACAGCTTCGTCTTCAATACCTCGCTCGGTTTCACCGAAAACAGCGGAGGGGGCGCGACCCTGGCCACCGGCACACCTTACAATCTCGTCAACCAGAACAGCGGTTCCTGCATCGACGCAACCAACGAAGGCACGGCCAATGGAACCACCCTACAGCAGTGGGCTTGCGGCAACGGAACCTACAGCACGCAAACCAACCAGCAGTGGGTGTTTACCTCCGCGGGCAGCGGTTATTACGAAGTCACCAGCGTGAATGCCCCCAGCGAGGCTTGGAATGTGGTCAGCAACGGAACGGCCAGCGGCAGCCTGATGCAGCTGTGGACCTACGCCGGAGCATCCAACGAGGAATGGGAGCCGGTCTCTCTGGGCAACGGCTACTATAACTTCATCGGCAAGGGCAGCGGCCTGTGCCTCGACACACCGGGTGCATCCACCGCAAACGGCGTGCAATTGCAGATCTACACGTGCAACGGAACCGCGGCGCAGGCCTTTAAGCTTGTTACCCCGTAACAGAAGATGGGATGCAAGGTGGCTTTTTCTTCAAGAAGAAGCCGCCTTGCAGGATCTTCAAACGTCAGCATGTAAATCGAAAATACTCTCAGACCACCGCCTGAGACGATAAGTGAAAACATTCTTTGGTTTCAATAGAGGCTTCCAGCGTCACTCAATCGGTATGGCTTTTCAGACGGCCGGGCTTTGCGAACTTCGCTGTCTGTCAATGGCATATCTACCCCAAATACCCCCTGTTTGGGAAAGTACCCCGCCGGTAGGAAATCCCCCCCAGGACTTGGCCTTCATAGTACAACTTTAGGCGTAAACGCACGAAATCCCCAATTTTTGCTGGGGATTTCGTGCGTTTCCTAGAATGTCTTTGGAGGTCTTCAAACTAGTCTATGGTGGCAGTGAGGGACTCACATTTGAAGCTAAACGATTGATGATACGTTAGATACTTTTGGCTCGAAGAAAAATACCCCCAAATGTACCCCCGGAGCGAGGCGGTGTCGGCTCAATTCGGCGGCGCACAACCATTTGTGATTTTATTTCAAATATTTTGACCCAATTTGCCGTTACATATCTTTGAAAGAGCAGTTTATCCGGGTACTATATTCCTTCAAAAACTGCCACTCGAAATTCGTCAGATGAACTTGAGCTATTATAGGACGCCCCTCAGGAATCTAAAGGTCCAGCAACATGACGCCGGACGATGAAGGCGGGACGTATCCATACCTGCTTCACTGGTGGTGGCTTTGACCACCAGTTTCAAATTGCATTCAGCATTGATAAGGGTTGAGACTCCTATGCGCAGAAGCGGATGTCGGCCTAGTATTCACGCTGGGTGTGTGCGGAGGAATTTGCGCCATGAGCACCGATGGGATCATTTTCGTAGTTGATGATGATAAGGTTGCGAGTAGAACCTCTGTCCGCCGCGAGCGGCTCACAACGACACAAATTATCACAGCAAGGCCGCTCGCGAAGGCGAAATCCGCCGGGACAATCCCTCCCGTGTAGTACAGGAACAATCCGCCGGCAAATCCCGCGAAAGCCCCGGCCGCGACAAACATCGTGTTTTGAATACGTATGTTATAGATGCCGCTTGATATAGCAGCAATTGCGTTATCCCGTGCAGCCTCCAGGCGCAGCCCGAATCTAGATCTTCGGACGACGCCAAGCAAAAGCCAGAGTCCAAGATTGACTGTAGCCACCAACGACAGTACTACGAGGCTCCATGCTGTAGGGCGCGTATTGCGAAGAGCCATTGGTGAGGTTGGTAACTCGAACCCCAGAGCCCCGCCGAGGCTGTCGAGGTTGGCCGCAAATAGTACAAAAGCTTGCGAAAGGATGAGGGTTGCTGCAGCGAAGTAATCGCCGCGCAGTTTACTCAACGGAATGCATAATGACCATCCCACGAGAGTGCCGCAGAGTGCCCCAGCAACTGGAAGCAACAGCAGGTTTAGCGATGGCAGGCAACCTCCAGGCATCGACCAGGCCGCCTATGCTGATGGCGCTGGGGCTTATTGCGGGGCCAAGAATTACGTTGACATGGTCCGCTTCAACAAGGTCTCTAGCCACTTTGACAGCGTCTGTCTTATCACTCTTGTCGTCCTCGGAAATGTAGTGAACCTTAAAACTCTTCTCGGAGCGGTTGAAGTCGTCAAAGGCCATTCGTGCACCTTTGTCAGCATCCGTTCCCATTCTTCTGTCGCGATCTGGGCACGGGACCGTCTCGAATGATCCATCCAGTACGAAATTGCTTGGCAGTACTTGACGTGAGCTACAGTATCTCCCATGTTCACGATGGAGATTTCAATCTTCCAACCAGTGTCAGTGCCCCGATCAAACTCCTCAACGGAAGGCGGATCGAACCGGATACTTCGAACAACGACTTTCGGCCGGAATTGAGCAACCAAAGCCTTGCGAGATATTTCAACCTGATCCCGCAGGCGAGAGGCCAACTCTTCAAAATGCTCAGAGTGTCGGTGTAGTGCCCTCGTCTGCATTCCTGCGACAATGACAGTCCCGACCAGAGCGAGCGCTTGGATCACGCCAACAATGACAAGTTCCCACGTGAATCGGGCCATTTGCCGCTGTATCTGCATGTCCTCGTCGGACTGGTTTGTCTTGTTATCGCCGGATACGGGCGGTGGATTCTTCTCCGGGTTCTGAATGGCAGGCGCATTCGGTGGCGCGATTGCGGGATTCTGTGCCTGCTGATTTGGGGTGTCGCTCTTGCGAGCATTCGCTGCGCTGCCCTTCTTGGCGATCCCCGCGCTCTTTGGCGCTTGCGAGGAACCCAGGGCTATGGCCCAAATGATGAGAATCGCAAATACGAGCAAATGTCTTTTCACGATGGCGGTAATCCTCGCCCATGATCGAGTCGTCGAACGTGACTGTGGCGTTCGTCGGGGCGAATTGGGTATGGATCTGGTGTATCGCTCTTTCGAAGCGCCTCCATTTCGGCTCTGGTTTTTCATCCGAGGCCATGTTCTATTTTCGCATCGACTGCCGCCGGGCGTACTAACGGCACAGTGCGGGTGGGGATAACGGCGATTCCGACCGTGAGGGCGAAGATAAGCACCACCAGGTATTTCTGGCAGTACCGCCGAAACGCTGTAATGGTTGATTCCAACTTAATGTGGGGCATCGAGGCACTCGAGGAACCGGCCATTTAAGCTCGGATCAATTCGGTCAGCTTCCGCTAGGGCCCAAGCGGCCCAGGCGTCGAGACGATCGGCGGGAACTTCGAGAGATCCCGCCATGGCGCAGCGGATGCTTTCGATGTACTGCCGAATGGTGCGGGCCTGCTCGAATGCTGCGGCCTGACCAAGGAGCTTCTCGCGCTCAAGGATGCGCAAGGGGCATTGCGTCACGCGAGCATCCAGACCACGGGTGATGTCTATATGCAGGCCATCGACAAGAGCGTCCTCAACGCAATGAACTCAAGGACCGTGCAGATCCTCACGGACTGGGAACCCACCATTCTTTCTGGGACAGATGTGACGCCTCTGGATCCTGGGATTCCAAAGCGGAGATCACTCAGGGTCGTGAAGCAATTGACCCAACTTGGACCAAGCGAGGAAGAGAGGGAGGCTGTAAGTGCTTGATTTTATGGTGGACGTGGTAGGACTCGAACCTACAACCCTTCGGTTAACAGCCGAAGAGTAAAGGCTGGAGCACCTGTGTTTTCAATGGAGTAGAGAGGAGAACGGAGGCAAATTCGGAGCCCTTTCGGCGCGCAACTGGACCAAATTCTGGACCACGTTTCTTAACCCGGCCCGGCTCTCAAAACCTGATCGTGGAGGAGCCGTAACGAAGGTGAAAATCGTTTGCAAGTGATTCGAGCGCTCTGTTAAGGCTCCGCAGACATGGGGGACTTGCACACACTCAACCCATTGCCAGATCGGACGCGGTTCCGGTCTGAGGTTCCTGGTATACCTAAATTCTTCCCTTCCCTCCTGATCGTCAATTGGTCAACCGTGGAGGAAGGCGGAAATCCAATCCCTTGCGTTGAGAGATGAGTTCTAGGGCTGCTTTGCAAACCGGCGGAGAGGCGGCATCCGCACCTGCATCCTCTGCCGCGACAATTCAGGAAACCGGTACATTCAGCCATGGGGTTCTGATAACCACTCACGCCAGCTTCTCACGCATAGAATCCGCAAACTGATGGCTGGAGCCGTAAAGCAAATTGAGCTTCATCGAGCCCTTGGGGCAGGCGCATACGCTGAGCCTTTGTGCGTCTTTCTGGTTGTTCTTCCCTTCCAATAGAAAGAGGAGAATCACGGATGGAAAAGCGAAAGCTGGGATTTGCTGGGCCTGAGGTGCCAGTGCTGTGTTTGGGCGGGAACGTCTATGGGTGGACACTTCAGGAGGCGGACGCGTTTCGGCAGTTGGACGCGGCTCTCGATGCGGGAATGAACTTCGTTGATACTGCTGATGTGTATTCGCGGTGGGTTCCGGGACATAAAGGCGGCGAGTCGGAGACGATTCTTGGCAAGTGGTTTGCGAAGACCGGGAAGCGCAAGGATGTGATTCTGGCGACGAAGGTCGGCATGGAGATGGGCGAAGGCAAAAAGGGATTGAAACCTGCGTATATTCGGCAGGCGGTTGAGGATTCGCTCGAACGGTTGCAGACCGACTATATCGATGTTTATCAGGCGCACAAGGACGATTCGGACACTCCACTGGAAGAGACTCTTGGCGCCTTCGACGAACTGGTGAAGGAGGGGAAGGTCCGCTATATCGGCGCGTCGAATTACAGCGGAGCGCGCCTGGCGGAAGCGCTGGAGACAAGCCGCAAGCTTGGATTCACAAGCTATATCTCCCTGCAGCCGCACTACAACCTGGTGGAACGTCCGGATTTCGAATCGGATCTTCTACCGGTGGTGGAGAAATACCAGTTGGGTGTGATTCCGTACTTTTCGCTGGCTGCCGGCTTTTTGACCGGCAAGTATCGCAGCAAGCAGGACTCGGAGAAGGCCACTCGGGGAGCGATGGTTCAGAAGTACCTGAACGACTGGGGATTCGCGGTGGTTGCGGCGCTTGATGAAGTGGCGAATGCGAGCGGGTCGACGCCGGCGCGCGTGGCGCTTGCGTGGCTGCTTGCGCAACCCGGAATTACGGCTCCGATTGCCAGCGCAACGAATGAGAAGCAGCTAGTGGATCTAGTTGAGGCGACGAAACTGAAGCTGGGAGCGGAGTCGATTCAAAAGCTGAATGGAGTGAGTGTTCGGAAGGTTCCGGCAGAGACTGTGACTGGATAAAGAAGGCCAAACCAGTGCACCGGGAAATCAGACCGATTTCCCGGCTTGACGCGTAATTACGCGATGCCCCGGGGCCCCGAGCCTACACCAACTGCGCCAACACGTCTCGCTGGTATGGCAGCAACGCATCCAGGGCACCGCGCTGAACCAGGGCCGGCCAGGAAGGATTCACTATTAACGAACGCCCAATTGCAACCAGGTCGAACTCTTCGCGCTCCAGGCGAGCAAGCAGTTCGTTGATTCCGGTGACCGCGGCGGTGTCCGCACTTCGAAACGTTTGCGTGAACTCCTCATTGAGCGTAATCGATCCCACGGTGATGGTAGGCTTGCCAGTCAGCTTCTTGGTCCATCCAGCCAGATTCAGCGAACTGCCTTCAAACTCGGGTTCCCAGAAGCGCCGCTGCGAGCAATGGAACAGGTCCACGCCAGCGGCCGCTAGAGGAGCGAGAAACCGTTCCAGCTCGGCGGGACTCTGCGCCAATCTGGCGTTGTAATCTTGCAGCTTCCACTGCGAGAAGCGGAGGCAGACGGGAAAATCCGGACTGACCTGGCTGCGAACTTCACGAATCACTTCTACTGCGAACCGAGTGCGAGCTCCGAGATCACCGCCATAGCCGTCAGTGCGCTGGTTGGTTCCATTCCAAAAGAACTGGTCGAGAAGATAGCCGTGGGCGCCGTGAATCTCCAGGCCGTCGAAGCCGAGAAGCTCGGCCGATCGGGCGGCCTCCCCGAACGCGCGGACCACGTCGTCAATATCCCGCTGCGTCATCGGCTCGGCGATTTTGACTCCGGGCTTGGCGAGTCCGGAGGGACCCATGGCGCCAGGTGCGAAGGTTCCACCCGAACCCGGTGCCAAACCAACATGCCAGAGTTGGGGGTAGATTTTGCCGCCTGCAAGATGAACTTCTTCGACCACACGCTTCCATCCGACCATGGACTGCTCTCCGTAGAAATGCGGCACATCCGGATAAACGCCGGCTGCCGGATGCGGAACGTAGGTGCCCTCGGTGATAATCAGGCCTACACCGCCTTCGGCCCGGCGGCGGTAATAGGCTGCCACATCAGGGCCTGGAATACCACCAGGCGACTTGGAGCGCGTCATGGGCGCCATCACGATTCGGTTGGATAAAACCAGGTTCTTGAAGCTGAAGGGTCGAAACAAAGGCGCGACGTCGCTCTCGGAGAGATTGCTCATTGCGAGTCTGATGTTCCAGCATTGACTAAAGTCGCAGGGCGAGACACGAAGAGGACATAAATCGGACAAGCAGCGACCTGAAACCAGCTGTTTTAGCGGAACAAGAAATTAAAGACGGGAAGAATTGATGCACGACCTTGGGATGCTATCGGCCGCCTCACAGTATGCCGTCAAATGACTGAACGGCAATGTGCACATATGGAACCGAGATCGGCGCGTTCCCTTCGCGCACCACCAACCGCGTATCAAAGCCAGCTTCGCGAGCTGGATCCAATTCCCGCACCACGTCGGAGAGGAACAGAACTTCATACGGTTGAAGATTCATGGCCGCAGCAATCGCCGTATAGCTTTCTCGCGCCGTCTTCGCCCCAATGCGCGTGTCAAAGTAAGCCGCAATCCGGCCTGTCAGGTCGCCGAAGATTGAGTGACGGAAGAGCAACCGCTGGGCATCCACTGATCCTGATGAGTAGATAGCTACTTGTGCACTCGCTGTCCAGCGGTTCAAAGCCTCAGGCACGTCGGCATACAGGATTCCCTTCAATTCCCCGGATTCGAAACCACTCTTCCATATCCGGCCCTGCAGACTCTTCAATGCCGTTGATTTCCGGTCCCGGTCCATAAGCCAGTGCAGATATGCGATCGTCTGATTCGAATGACCGGAGTTAACGATCAGCGGAGCCTCTGGATCGGCGCGGTTTTCCTCAGTAAGAAGCCGCAAGTCAGCTTGGACGGCAGGCTCTGCGCTATGCGCTTCCAGAAACTCCGCAAAATGTCTGCGGGCGTAGGGAAAGAGCTGCCCATAGGCGAGCGAGATGGGCGCGACAGTGCCTTCCACATCCAGCAGGTAAAGTCGAGGTAGAGCTGTCGTCATGCGCTCAGCGTTGAGGCCACGCGTGGGCCGAGATATGCGGGCCCGAAGCAGAGCGGCTGGTACTGTTGATCAATACCTGAGCTGGTGTAGTGCGGCGTCCAGCCGCTCGTGTCCTGGAACCAGCGAATGGCGCGGATGCGTCTATCCTCGCATAAGGTGAACCAGTGGGTCGTGCCGCGAGGTACGCGCAGCAAATCACCTGGGTGGACTTCGACTGAGACGACTCTGTCCTTACCAGAATCCTGGAGACGCAGGAAGAAAACGCCTCGGCCGACGAGGATAAAACGAACCTCGTCTTCTGAGTGGGTGTGCTCCTTGTCGAAGCGGGCGAGCATCGCGTCGAGGCCGGGCGTTTCGGGATGGACGTCGATAACATCGGCCGTCCGATAGCCGCCACGCCGCTTGAGCTCATCGATCTCCTCGGCATAGGACGCGAGCACGGCCTCGGCCGTAGCGTCGGCGGCCACGCGCGAAAGGTCCCAGTGCTCATAGTCGATGCGAAGCCCAGCAAGGGTGCTTCGCACTTCGGATTCATTCTCGACGATTTGATCGTCTGGGGGAAAACGAAGGATGGCCACGAATGCTCCTCCAGTTATGCACGGTCTCGGACTGAATCCTAGCTCTCACAGTTGCCCGCCCAGCCGGCGCCGCCCCTCGACCTCGAAGAGAAACTCCAGTGCCTCCAGATGGCGTCGGGCCTCGGCCACGGATTCTCCCCAAGTATAGAGCCCATGGCGACTGAGCAGAACCCCGTGTGCGTTCGGATATTTCCTCAGCGCGTCCGCCAACCGATCGGAAAGGTCTGCATAGTCCTGCGAGTTCTCGAGGATAGGTACCTGCTCCAGATGGGCGTGAGTGGTGACACCAGCAAGCCCTTTCAACAACTCGTAACCCTCGATGGGCAGGCAGCCCGCAGCCTCGTAGTGCGCAGAAAGCAGCGTATTCCAGATGGTATGCACATGCAGGATGGCACCGGCTGCAGGACGGTCGCGATAGAGGACCAGGTGCAGCCCGGTTTCGGCGGAAGGCTTTCCCGTGCCAGCCAACACACGGCCATCGAGGTCAACCTCAATCAAACCGGAGGGCGCGAGCGTGCCTTTATCCAGGCCACTGGCTGTGACCAGCACGCGCCCACTCGCGCGGACGCTGAAGTTGCCGCTGGTAGCCGGAACCCAGCCGCGTCTGTAGCACCAGCGAGCCGTCGTGCAAAGCGATTCGGCGGCAGATTGAAGAACATCCGTATCGGGAATCATACGTACACCCCAGTGTTGCAATCCGTTGAGGAGACAGAAGCTCTATAAATCTGGGCGCGAAGGGGGGGTGATCCTCCATCACTAGGCAACAACCGGCGAGCGAAAATCTGCGGCGAGGGATTGGTTGCTGGAGAGCGGCCTCATCAGATAAAACAGCCGAAACTGTCTCCGAACCCTTGTTCAACTCGACCGTCCGGCCACACAACGATAGGCACCAGTTTGCCGTACTGCCGCGCTTCATCCAATGTTGCCTGGCTAAGTTCCACGCGGCGCTCGTCATAGACAACCTTCTCGGCGTCCCACTTTGCCAGAAGCTTGACGCAGGAGTCGCAGCCGCGAATGGTATACACGATGGGAATTTCGCCTCGGTCCGCCACAGTTCTATCCTTGGTCATTATGCAGCATCCGATAAGTGCAGGGCCGAAGCGAGAAGTTGACGGATTTCCTTGACAGCGTCACGTCGCCATTGGTCTGCAAGCGGCTCAATCCGCGAGATAACGTCCAGAAGAAACTCTCGCCTCGCTGGATCGGGGAGGTTGCCGAAGGTGGCCGACGCGGGCAGATTCAACCTCGCTCTCGCTTGTTCCATGGCAAGCGCAAGTCCAGCGTGAGCGCTCGCGGAGCGTTCGGTGAAATGTGTAATGTACTTTGTGTCGGTTGTATAGAAGACAAATACAGGAATGGCGCGCGATTTCCCGTTGTTGCTCAGGAACTCGTCCATGATGTCGGGATTCTCGTCGCGAAGAAAAATACGCAAGTCGATTCCAGCGGACTCCGCTATGCGAACTGCGGTGGGCAACTCCCGGTATACATCGCCGCACCAGGCTTCAGCGATCACCAGCAGCTTTCGCGGCCCATCGGGATGCTGGCTGGCCTTTTGGAAGAAGATCCGATCTTCCGCCGTGAGCACCGGGTTGTTGTAGTTTTGCTCGAATCTATCCCGATTGACGGTCGCAGCGGCTAGGAAACCTCCATAGGTGAGGCCTTGCTCAAATCGATTGGAAGTAACGACTGTGGTCGCAGTTGCCATGCTTGACTCTCCGGTGAGCGGATTTTCTTTCTACGTGCCACGCTATAGTACAGAGACGACACCCAGTCATTTCGCCACACGACTTCCGCGATTCAATTCAGCAGTCAGTAGTTCCTGCGGAGAATAGCCTGAAGGAGCATGTTTAGAGCCGTATGAGCATGAGCGCAGCTTCGCCCTCACTCCGCCTCATCGCTGACCTCGCGCCGAATAGCTACCCCTGCGACGGAGGTGCCTTTATTCCGCACGTTCGCGGATTTACACCGACTGCGGTTGCGCTGTTGTGCGCAGGTACGGTTTCACCGTTTTATAGCCCGGAAAGATCTTGTCGGCCTCCTCATTCGAGACGGCGCCGGTGATGATGACGTCGTCACCCTGGCGCCAGTTTGCCGGCGTTGCTACCCGGTGCTTGGCGGTGAGCTGAATCGAGTCAAGCACGCGGATGATCTCATCGAAATTGCGGCCAGTTGTCATGGGATAGGCCAGTGTGAGCTTGATGCGCTTGTCAGGTCCAATGACGAACACCGTGCGCACAGGTGCATTATTGGCGGGTGTGCGGCCTTCCGAGGACTCGCCGGAATCGGCCGCGAGCATGTCGTAGAGTTTGGCGATTTTCAACTCGGGGTCGCCGATCAATGGATAGTTGACGGCGTGCCCGCTGACATCCTGAATGTCCGTAGTCCATTTACTGTGACTGGAGACCGGATCGACGCTAAGGCCGATAACCTTTGCGCCCCGCTCTGCAAACTGCTTTTCAAGGCCCGCGACCGCGCCTAACTCAGTGGTGCAGACGGGCGTGAAATCTTTGGGGTGTGAGAAGAGCACAGCCCAGCCGTCGCCGATCCACTCATGAAAGTGGATTGGACCTTGGGTAGTTTCGGCGGTGAAGTCCGGAGCAATATCATTGATGCGAAGTGACATTTGGCATTTCCTCCTGGGGAGATTCATTGTCTTGTTTTTCGATTGGGGCAGAAAAATAAAAGCCCACCCGGCCGGCAGATGGCGGGTGGGTCCTGGGCGACTATCGAAGCCTGGCTCGATTCCCCTAGACACACCCCCGCAAGGCGCGGAACCGACAGCAGCGCAGACACATGCGGGTTGGAGAGAATCTGTTCATTCGTTTGGCACGATGCGCGGTCGCGCATCTGTTGCAACGGAATCAGGCTAGAGCTTTCCACAAAGGCATGTCAACTACGGAATCCTCGTGGTACTTGCAACGAACGACCTGTTTTGGTCTCTCAAGGCTTGCGGTCCTGCCCAACGCGAAACCGAAAGTCGCAGAAGGCCGCTCCCTGCATGATGGTTTGAGTCCGCTCGAGTGCGATGCTCGCATTAAACCCTTCGATAAACGCCGCGTCACGACTGCACGAAAAGACACCCCCAAGTTCCGGGATGCCAAGGCTGCGATAGAGTTCCGCATACTTGCACTCGGTGACATCGAAACTCAGAGTCTTGTCGTCTTGATTCAGGATACGAAGTTGCAGAGCACCGCTACGGCTCCAGGGCTCAATGGATTTGCCGTAAGATTCAAGATCATTACTTCCCATTTGATCGGCCAGTTCCCTGCCCTGCTGGCGCGCGATCTCAGTGATCGTCCTGCGGGTAATCTCAATGACATCCTCACGCCCGAATTCATTCCCGAGAGCTTCCAGAATGGGAGAGAGGATTCGCGCTTCAATTTCGCGGCGCTTCAATACGCCAATCTCGTTCAGTTCGATGTCGCTGCTCATTGGCCGCTCCTCCTGCTGGGATCTCTCGGCTTGCCTAGTCACATTGTAGGTCGAGGGCGGAGTTGCCGTAGCCGTCATTTTGTCCGGCGCCGACGGGCAGAGATTGGCGCATCCTCGACAATCAATACTTGCGATCGCCGCTCGAACCGTGCGAACGCAAATGGACAAGATGTTTGTAATCCGGATGGGAAGGGTCGGCAGCAATCGCTTCGCGTTCGTTCAGGTAGACACGGACATTGGTGCTGCCATAGAGCTTGCGATCCTCTCCCACGGCACAGACCTTTGAACAGACGCCACACGGCCAGCGGCACTCCGCCACAAGCTCTTGATGGAAATGCGTGCACTTAACAGCATCCAACTCGGCAATGTCGCTGCCTGCGACTGGTCGCATGGCCTGCGCCGGGCACAGCCTTCCGCACAAGCGGCATCCCTTGCAGAGATTCTTCTCAATCACCGGATCGCCGGATATCGCAACGGATGACAGCACGGAAACGTAACGCGCGCGCGGGCCGTACTTAGGATTCAGCAGGTTGTGGCTGTAGCCGATGGTTCCCAATCCAGCATACTTGCCCGCATATACGTGGCTGAAACAAGCCGGCATTTTCTTCAGCAGAATCTCCAGGCTGCCGTATCCGTCCCGCGGCATAAAGATGGACGCGTGCCCGAGATTGTTGAGAAAGACCGCCAGTCTATATGCCATTTGGTCGAGAAGCGTGTTGGTCGTGTCGTATAAGACGGTGTGGTTGATCGATGGCGTGCTCTCGACAATCGGCAAAAGCATTGGCACACCCAGCACGATCACCGTCTGGGCCTTGTTCCAAATTGTTTCAGGCCAATACTCGGGTTTGAGTTCGTTGTATTCCCGCCAGCGCGATACAGGCGCAAACCCGATCAGGTCAGCCCCTAGTCTCCGCGCTTCCCTGACGATCCTTTGCTTCACAACAGGTGGGCTCATTTTCTTTTGACCTCAACTAACTCAAGCGATCGTCGCACTGGCGACCATGGCAAACAGACCAGCGGAGGACCCAATGCCAGTGCGGCATTCGCAGGAATCTCGAATTGAGGGCCTCGATGGCATTATCGACCTCAATTTGAGACAAACAATGTAATCTAAATCACCGCCGTTGCTCCGTCCATCGACATGCCTGGTTCGTATTTGGTTCAATGCGGCAATCTTGGCCGAAGGAATCCATACACCCAGGTCCCTATCAGAGCGCTCAAGACCGCTACAGCCATGACGGACACGCCGTTTCCGACCAGTGCGAAGAGAGGCCCTGGGCACGCTCCTGTAAGGGCCCATCCCAACCCGAATATCGTCCCGCCGACTGCGTATCGCGCACCAGTGCCAAGCGTCTTCTTTGGAATCGCAATCATCTCCGCTGAACCGGACTTCAACCTCGACTTCTTGATGAGTGCGATCGATAGTGCAGCCGTTGCGATGGCGGAGCCGATAATCCCGTACATACGAAACGACTGGAATCGGAACATCTCCTGGATGCGGAACCAGGACAAGACTTCGGCGCGTGTGAGTACGATGCCAAAAGCTATGCCGAGCAACAGGTAAACCAGAAGAAACACCGGCCTGCCTTCCGCTTTGCCGGAGCCCTCTTTCTCGATTTGTAGTTTTGTCGTCATGGCTTTCAGAGCAGGTGCGGCAGAATGAAAAACGTTGCGGCCAGGCCTCCTGCAAAGAAGCCGAGGACGGCGATCAGCGAGGGTAACTCGAAGTTAGCGAGGCCGGAGATTGCATGGCCCGACGTGCATCCTCCAGCATAGGCGGTGCCGAAGCCGACCAGGAATCCTCCCACAATTACGGACACAAACCCACGCAGTGTGAACAGGGCCTGCCAGGTGAAGATTTGATGCGGTGCTACGCCGGAGAGGTCGTGAATGCCTAGTTGGGCTAGTGCAGCTTTTGTCGCAAGCGAAATGGCGATGTCGTGCGGCGGTGCCCAATGAGAAGCGAGAAAGCCGCCGATAAAGACTCCCGCCAAGAAGACGAGATTCCAGAGTCCGGCGCTCTTCCAGTTATAGCGAAAATACTCCAGCTTAGTCGGGACCAATGCCGAACAGATATGGCGCAGGTTGCTGGAGATTCCGAATACCTTGTTACCGACGAGCAGCAGCGCCGGAACAAAGAGTCCAATGACCGGACCCGCTACATACCACGGCCACTCGCTGAAAAACCATGCTGCCATAGAAATTACCTCTTCTTGCGCACACTACTTCTTGTTCTTGCTCCAACCAAAGCTTACCTGAACGGCGTTCTGATACATGCTCAGGTTTGCGTTTCCCCCGCCGGCACTCGGCGGTATCGAATTGACTCCATTCACTTGGCCCTGGAAAGCATGAATATAGGCAACGTTGATTTCCTTTCCGCTCTTCAGCGTCAAAGTGGCGCCGGCATGGAGGTGGTCCCGGGTGACGGCGGGAGCCAGCAGATCGAAGAAGGTCTGCGTGCCGTCAAAGGGAAGCCCAGCATGGTTGTAGCCCCCGCGAATGGTCAAGGCCGAATTCAATTTGTAGTCGAGGCCGGTCTTGATCACCGTGCTGTCGTGCCACCCAAAGCCCGGGCCATTGGCGGCGCCAAGAGGAGCCTGGTTTGTGTCGGAGTTTGCCACCGACTTTACCTGGCCGTAGAGAATTCGCTCGGCGTCGAATTGCACCGTAGCCTTGGGATGGATCTTGACTGCAACACCTCCGGCAAAGTTTGCCGGGATGTCGAATTTGCCGCCTTCGGCAAACAATCCGCTGTAGCGGGAGAACCTGCTGGCGTAAGTCCGGCTTTGATAGGTTGCACCCACATTGAGCCACCGGCTCAACTCGCCGATCCACCCTACACGTACGCCACCTCCGAACGAATTGGAGTAACCGGAATTGGTGACATGGGAGGGGGCGCTCGATTCGTTGGCATTGGCGAAATTCTGCAATCCCTCGGCTGAAAACCTTTGATAGGCAATGTTCGCTGCAACGCCGAAGGAGTTGTGCGCGCCCGCCTTGTAGGCCAAAGTGGGTGAGATAAACAACTGCTCCAGGTCAACGCCTCCGCGGGTGCTGCCAAGCAGAGGAATCGGCTTGGTGTACGAGGTATTCAACCCGCCGTTGCCATAGAGCGCCACGCCCACTGCGACGTTGGGCCGAAGCTGATGGCTGTACCCCAGCTCAGGCAGGAAGAAATCCTTCACGCGGCTGGCATCGTACGTTCCATTCACGTCGGGATATCCTGGCGGCAGTTGGTTGCCAACGATCGTCCCGGAGCGGATTGGACGAAACAGCGTCAGTCCCAAATCGATGCGGTCACCGACGAAGATCAGCCCGGCGGGATTGGTAGCACCGGCGAGACTATCGCCCGGCAACGCAACTCCGGCTCCACCGCGCCCCTGTTGCTTGGCTCCATAGCCGGTCAAGAAATACCCGTCCGTAGCAAAGGACGAATCCACCACCACAAGCGAGGCAACCAGTACTACCAGAATTCTTTTTGCAATGTTCTTCATCAAGGCGATCTCCCTAGAGTTGAGTTGCGTTTTTCCCGCCAGCGATTTTCTGAATCATGGCTCGACACAAGCAATCAATCACTCGGCTGAACAGTGCAGGGTTTTCGAAAGTCCTGCGCCACTACTTCTCCAGCCGAAGCCGTGTTGGGGCTATCTGATGTTGGCTGTATTGAGGATTCATCTGCCTCGGAGCGAAGCAAACATGAGTTGGTCTTCGTCTTTAAGTGCGTAAAACGGAAAACCCACCAGCCGGATGAACTTCCAGCGGTGGGCTAAATGGCTTCTTTAGCTAAACTAAGGCCTCAATCGATTCGGCCTAGCCTCCCCATGCCAGAACACATCCTGCCGCGCGTACAAGCGCCGCAACAGGCCGGACACACTCTTGTGTTCTGTTGGGTCATCGACATAGTTTGTAGCGTACAAAAGGGCCTCCCCGATGTCAAGGTCTTGAGTCCATTATGTCTTGAGTCCTTTAATGTTTCGGTTGCAGGCAGTGTTTGATCCTAGGGCTGCCCTTCAAGATTGATCGTTATCGTCGAGGCAACAACAAGCTGGGATAGCGTCAGTCAAGAAGCTTGCCAGTTCTCTGCTTAGAGATAACTTCCCGTCATGCAATTCCTGGATTTCGGCCCTGGCGCAGATCCCAAAGTGCCGCAACGAGAGTATCGATCTCCTCACAGGTGTTATAGAGTGCCAGCGTGGCGCGCAGCGTGCTTTCCACGCCGAAGCGGCGGAGGATCGGTTGTGCGCAGTGGTGGCCGCCGCGCACCGCGATGCCCTTGCGGTTCAGGTAGTCGCCGATCTCTTCGGTACGGAAGCCATCCATCACAAAAGACAGAACGCCAGCCTTCTCCTTTGCCGTGCCAATGATGTGAAGGCCCGGGATGCGTTGAAGCGCCTCGGTTGCATAGACCAGCAGCGTGTGTTCATGGCGCGCTACGTTCGCGATCCCAACTCGATCAAGGTAATCGATTGCCGCGCCCAATCCGACGGCGTCGGCAATGTTTCCAGTGCCGGCCTCAAATCGCTGCGGAGGCGGCTGATACAGTGTCTTCTCAAAGGTCACGTCCTGGATCATGTTTCCGCCGCCTTGCCACGGGGGCATGTTGTCCAGCACCTCGGACTTCCCGTACACGACGCCGATGCCGGTGGGCGCAAATACCTTGTGCCCCGAGAAGACATAAAAGTCGCAGTTGATGGCCTGCACATCGACGCGCATGTGCGAGACCGCTTGCGCGCCATCTACCAGGACACGCGCACCGTGCCGATGTGCGGCTTCAACCATCTCCTTCACGGGGACTACGGTGCCGAGAGCGTTCGAGACGTGTGTGATGGAAACCAGACGTGTCTTCGGCCCGAGCAGCTTTTCATACTCATCGAGAAGTACCTGCCCGGAATCGTCCACTGGAGCAACGCGAAGCCGCGCTCCCTTTTCCGCACACAGCATCTGCCACGGCACGATGTTGGCGTGATGCTCGAGCCAGGTGATGACGATCTCGTCGTCCTTTTGGATATTGCGCCACCCCCAGCTTTGCGCCACCAGGTTAATAGCCTCTGTAGCTCCGCGGACAAAGACAATCTCACGCGGAGCATCGGCGTTGAGGAAGCGACGCGTTTTTTCACGTGCAGATTCGTAAGCGTCCGTGGCGCGGGCGGCCAGCTCGTGCGCTGCGCGATGCACATTCGAGTTTTCGTGCTCGTAAAAGTAAGTGATACGGTCGATGACCGACTGAGGCTTCTGCGTGGTTGCACCGTTATCGAGCCAGATCAGCGGACGGCCATTGACGACTTCGCGAAGGATAGGAAAGTCGCGGCGAATCGCTTCCACATCGAACGCATAGGAAGAGAGGCCGAGATCCTGGGGCAACTCGGGCTGTCCGCCAATGGGCGCCACGACGGGAACGCCGTCGAATGCATAGCGCGAGCGCGGCGAACCTGCGCCATCGTGAGACGGCTGCGCGCTGAAATCTGTGTTTTGGGCAAAGGCCCCAGGCGCATGAGCTACCGTGCCGGGGAGTTGCGGCGCATTCTGATCAAGAGGCGTTGCGAAGGGGTTGCCAACGCTCGAGGCGGAATCGGCTGGCACCGGTCCGGGGAGGGTTGCCGGATTCGAAAACAGCGGACGCGCGTCTTCAAGAAAACTGAACGCGGGAATCGCAGAGGAGTCAACCACACCGAAGGCACCAGGGACGGCTGGAGCGGGCGGTTGCGGTGTGCCAGCAATTGGCGATTGTCGAACGTCCGTGAACAACGAGGATGCAATCGAGGCGAAGCCCTCTTCGCTCGGTACCGCCCTGCCGAATGCGGAAGCGGGTGTGTTTTGAGGCGCAGGCTCAGCGGCTGGTGGAACAAAGAGCGGACGCGCATCGGTGAGGAGTCCAAAGGGCGAATTGGCCGGGAGAGCCGGCCCAGCACCAAGGCCGGCCCGTGAACTTACCGGCGCGGCAGGAGCAGAGGCGCTGGATCGCACGTCTGGCTGCACGCTCCGGTCCGGTATGGGATTTAATCCGTTCGATGGCAACTCCGCGAACCCGGCGAGAATCCCAGGTGCGGCAGGTACGGTGGGGCCGGGCACAGCCGCATAGGGGTTTCCGCTGAATGCAGAGTTTGCCGGCAGCACGATGCCTGCCGCTGCGATCGCCGGCTGCTGGACCTCATCCGGCAGCGCATTGAACATTTCGTTGGCCATCCGTGCCAGCTCCGCTGGGGAGAGAACACCGGGAGTTATGCCCGCGCTCGCCGGTAATCCTTGAGCCGCGCTGTTCGCGTTTGGAATCGCACCCGTAGAAAGCGCCGGCTCACTTGTACTCATAGTATTGACCTACATCCACGTCTTCGAGCAGGGCAATCGCATCGTCAGTCAACACGGCCGCCGAGCAGTAAAGCGACACCAGGTAGGAAGCTAACGCTCGTTCGTCGATACCCATGAAACGCACCGACAGGCCGGGGCTTTGCTCCCCGGGAAGTCCCGGCTGGAAGAGACCAACCACTCCTTGCTTCTTTTCCCCGACACGCAAAAGCAGGATCTTCGACTTCTGATCCTTGGTTCTTACGGCGATCTTGTCCGAAGGAATCAGAGGAATCCCTCGCCAGGTCAGGAAAGGCGTGCCGAAGAGAGTTACCGTCGGCGGTGGCACGCCGCGGCGTGTGCATTCCCGTCCAAAGGCTGCGATGGCACGAGGATGCGCCAAAAACAGGGAAGGCTCTTTCCAGACCTTTGTTAAAAGCTCGTCCAGATCGTCCGGTGTCGGCGCGCCCTTCCGTGTCTTGAGCTTTTGCGAGGCGGCCACGTTATTCAGAAGGCCGTAATCGGCGTTGTTCAGTAGCTCGCTCTCCTGCTTTTCCTTGACGCTCTCAATCAGCAGTCTTAACTGCTCGCGAACCTGATCGTAAGGATTGCTGAACAGGTCTGAGATGCGAGTATGAACATTGAGCACTGCATTGATGCTGCTCAGGACGTATTCCCGCGGCTCTTCTTCGTATTCGACGTAGGTGGAGGCCAGAATCGACTCGTCTTCATGGCCGCACGTCGATTCAATAATTTTCTTCTCGTCGACTCGGTTTCGCCTGAAAATTCCGGCCTCGAGCGGCTTCCAGTCCAGCAGGCGAACCAGCCAGCGCGGTGTAATGGCCCCGAATTGCGGAGCAGTCTTGGTGACATTTGCAAGTTGCGATGCCGCTTTCTCGCTCAATGAGGCGCGGACGACTTCTTCGGCCACAGGTTGCCTCCTTCTATTTTGATGGCATGGGAATTCTAGAACCTGCGGGTGGACTCTGCAAGCAGACCGTTTCCATCGCGAGAATAGAGTTCCGCTGGCAAGATTCAGCCAGTGCAACGCAAAAGGGTCTCTGCTGAGACTTGAGGCAATGAGCTCTTAATCGACTGCTAGTACTTCCGAACCCCGTGATCGACGCGGTCGGACCAGGCGTGAATGCCTCCGGTGAGGTTCCACACATGGCTGAAGCCAGCCTTGTGCAGAAACTGCACCGCCTTGGCGCCACGCGGACCCATCTTGCAAACGGCAACGATCTTCTGGTTTGTATCCAGTTCATTCACACGGTCTGGCAATTCGGCCAGCGGGATAAGATGCCCGCCTATGTTGGAAGTCTCGAACTCGAACTCATCGCGCACATCGAGCAGAAAGAGATTCTCGCCAGCATCCAGCCGCCGCTTCAGGTCTTCAGCTCCAATTTCAGGAACTCCCATTGTCTTCTCCATTAAGAACAATCTGTTTGGCGAATGCCTTCTGGCTGTCTTCGCCTCGATTTCAGCCCCAAAATAGAAAACCCACCTGCCAGTTCAGTTTCTGGCGGTGGGTCCAATTGAAATGCCGGCTGCGAACTTACTCTAGCCCTGCCATTTCCTCACGCCAGAAGTCATATGTGCGCAACACAGCATTGCGCAACAGCAGGCTCCGGCGTTGATGGAGGCGAAGTCGATCACAAGATAAGAGTAGCACCTGGGTCCGCGAACCGCAATTGCCCATCCGGAAACCCGCGCCATCGCCTGACGCATGGCGCGATAAATGGAAGCAATAAAGTATGGGACTGGCTCCGCGTTCGTACGCTGTTGCAGCTTCAGCTGGCAGCACCAACTTGGGTCGCCGCCTCTACTTCAATCAGCTTGCCGGTCTTTACGTCGTAGACGAATCCGTAAATCGGAACGGAACGCGGCACCAATGGGTGATTCCGGATACGCAGCACGTCATCAACCACAGCCTGTTTCTGGTCCGGAATGGCAAGCCTCTCGATGAATTCTCCGGCGCGCGAGCCCGGCCCTTTTCCGATGTCGCGAAAACCACCGGAGGTAAGCTCCGCTGTCTCCAAGCTATTGTTGAGCAATCCGCGAATCACGTCGTTGGTAAAGAACTCCATTCCTCAATCGGTGTGATGGACGACGAAGAACTCACGCGTGCCGAGCAGTTTGTAACTAATGACCAGCGAACGGATCGCATCATCGCTCGCCCTGCCTCCCGCGTTGCGGATAACATGCGCGTCGCCTTCCGACAGACCCGCGTATTTGGCAGGATCGAGCCGGGCATCCATGCAGGTCAGCACTGCAAATCTGCGGGCAGGGGGTAGGGCAAGATTGGCTTTCTCTCCGAACGATTCGCTGTATTTCTGGTTGGCGGCTAAGACCTCACTGAGTACAGTACTCATCTGCTTCTCCTGGTTACGTGGTTTAGGGTTGGCGGACCACGAACAAATCACTCCGTCGAGTCGGTTTTCACCACGTGGATGGGGAGATCCCAGTGGTTTGCCGTCAGTTCCCAGCGGCGGTTCTCTTCCCTTTTGAATGTCTCCTGATCCGGGAACAACTGCTTTGCAACCTCTCCTTCCGACTGTCCAGGAGGCGCGTCGTACGAAGCCCGAACAATAATCACGCGATAGTCCCAGCGCGAGCTCTCATCGGTATGAAGCCCCGGCCCCCAAACCGTGAAATCCTTCACATAGCCCAACTGCTTCTGCCGTTCCAGAATCGCAATCTGATATTTCTTGAAAATCTTCCACCATTCGTCCTTGTGCCCATATTGAACGCGATAGACCCACTCTTCCGTGAAATCCTTCTTTGCCTCATCAGGTGCTTTTTGACTCGGCACTGTCTGGGTCTGTTGAGCCATCGCGAGCCCGGGCATCGCAGCGGCAAGGGCAAAACCGAGGGTAAAGAGCAGAAGTGCTCTGTTGGGGGCGCGGCCATGTTCTAAGGTATTGAGCTTCATCGAAAATCTCCTTGGGCATCGGGGTAACGCAATCTGAACTGGAAGTTCAGACCATCGAAGATGTGCCTCTTGTACGTCGCGGTCAAGCGACGTACAAAGGGAGCCAGATCGAGAGAATCGCTGGATTGAGGAAGAGGCTGTGCGGAAATCTCATCGCAAGCAGGAAACAGAGTTGATCGCTCACCCAGCTACGCGCGGGAGCAACAACAGCGGCGAAGAGGAACAGCACTCATGCGATGAGCGTACCCGGAGATGGGCTGCCAAGTCAACGCTGTTTCTCTTGATACGCGAATTCACCCTCAGATCGAGCGAGGACGGCACAAGCCAGGCAATTGCCAACCACGTTCATTAGCGTCCGCCCCATGTCCATCAACGCATCAACCCCCAGAATGAGTAGGATGGGTGCGGCTGAGATGTGGATCACGCTGGCCGTGGCCATCAGAACGACCAAAACTGCGCGCGGCACTCCGGCCACTCCTTTGCTCGCAAGGGCCAGTGTAAACAGCATCGCAACCTCTTGCGCAAAGCTAAGGTGAAGTCCGCTCGCTTGAGCCGCGAAGATAGACGCCATGGCCAGGTAGATGCTCGATCCCGTCATGTTGAAGCTGTAGGCCGCCGGCATCACAAAGGCAACGATCCATCTCGGCACCCCGAAGACTTCCATGCGCTCCATTGCCAGCGGCAGTGCTGCCTCCGAAGTTGTCGTCGCAAATCCGATCGCTGCCGGCTCACTCACGGCGCTTACAAATCCCCGCAGTGGAATGCGGAAGAACAAAAGAATAGGGAGCAGAACCAGTACGCAAAAAGCAGCCAGCGCAGCGTAACAGGTGAATACAAGTCTGCCGAGAGGAAGCAGCATCGCCAATCCCTGACTGCCGACGGTGTAGGCCAGCGCGGCCCCGGCAGCCGCAGGGGCAAGATACATGACGATCCGCGTGACCTGAAACATGGTGTCCGCGAGAGATTGCAGAATCGCCAGTATTGGGGCGCGCTTCCCTTCGGCAAGCAGTGCGAGGCCCGTTCCGAAAAAGATCGAAAAAACGGCGACCTGCAGAATCTGGTTCTGCGCTACCGCCTGTGCGATGTTTTCCGGGAAAAAATTCAGGACAGTCTGTTGCCAATCGAGTGCGCTCTGTTGCGGAAGAATTGGCTCGCCGTTGTTCGGCAACGCAACTCCCCATCCTGCGCCGGACAAATTCATCGCCACAGCACCCGCAATCAGCCCCAGAGTGGTGACCAGTTCGAAATAGATGAGCGCCTTCAGCGCGACGCGACCAATACTGCGGAGTTGGCCATGGGATGCAATTCCCGTCGTGATCGTGGCAAATAAAAGTGGCGCAATAATCATCCGAATCAGGCGCAGAAACAGGTCGCCCAGGAATCGGCCGTGCGTGGCAAGATGCGGCGCATCGATCCCCAGTTCGACTCCAGCCAGCATGCAAAGGAATGTCCACCTAAGCAGTGAAGGACGTCGCGCGGCAACCAAAAACAATATCAGGATGGCGAAGGAGCGCACCAGCACGCCAGCCGATGGACTGCCATACGCGCCGATTGCTGCTCCTCCGAGCCACAGCAAAGTCGCTGTCACCGCGAGAATCTGCAGTAAGCCCTTCTCCCCGCGCGTTCTTCTGCCAATGAATTGAAGCATCCCTGGCTATCCAGATATTGAATGTGTTTATCCTACCGCTTGTCACTACGAAGGACAGGTCGCGTCATCGTGAAACAGATCACAGCAGCGCACGAGGTTAAACTTTCGCCGGGTCTCAGACGACCTCTTCAACCTCATCGCATCAGCGGTCACATCGGTATACTTCAATCCCGCGCCAGTATTGAAGATCACGACGCGGTCGGACGCTTTCAGCGTTCCATCCGCCAACCGCTTATCGTATGCTGTCGTTCCCGATGCGCCCTCGGGAGACAGGAGGTTGCCTTCATTCCGAGCCCAGGCCCCCCTCCGGCGATGGAAGGAATGATGGACAACGTGTCATTCGGGGAAATGGCCGTCTCTTCCTTTGCCGGCAGATAGCGCACGTCTTCGTCGTTCAGATAAAGGTTCACAAAGGCGCGCACTTTTCCCTCGCTGGTGAACAGATGCTTGCGCAGGTCAGGGTGTTCCTGTGTCAGCGCATCGAGCGCGCCGGCAACAGTGGTGGCCGTCACTTCCACAGCATCCTTGCCCATCGCGAAGGGGCGCAGCGGTGTCGGTATGTAGATCGTCATTCTCTTTCACTCCTGTCTTACATCTTCTCGGATCTGCGTATGGCACATCCGCCCTGCACGGAGTCGTCTACTCGCTCACCACGATGGACTCCAGTTCGAATCGCTTGTTCTCTTCGGTTTCTCCCGCCAGCAGGAACGAGTTGGTAAGAACGGCCTTGCCTTGAGCCACCGCCGTGATGACATACGAGCAACCCAGCCAATGCGCTTCTGCAAGATCAGTCGGCGACCATTGCGCGGGATGGTCCGGATGCGAGTGATAGAACCCCCCGATACTCAACCCCTGCTTACGCGCTTCCCGTTCGATTCTGACCAATTCGCCGGGAGAAATCTGATAGCGATTATGCGCCGAGTCCGTGCGTGCATTACCCGCCTTGACCGATGAGTTGATCGACCAGCCCTCAGCCGCCGATCGCCCCAGCAGCGCGCCGCAGCACTCATGCGGATAAGTCTCCTCGCCGTGGGCGCGGATCGCATCGTAGACGGCCTTGCTCAGACGCAGTACGCTCATGCTTGCTCCCAAAACCGCTCGCTAAGATACTTGTCGGCCGAATCCGGCAACACCGTGACGATAACCGCACGACGTCCGTTCGCGGCTTCTTCGCGGGCTATGTCCAGGCTGGCGGCAACCGCTGCCGCAGCCGAGATACCGACGAGCAACCCCTGCTCCCGGCCAAGCTGTTTGGCCATTGCGTACGCTGCTTCGGTTTCCACCGTCACTTGGGCGTCGGCAAGCTGCGGATCATAAATGGCGGGCACGATCGAGGTGGCCATATACTTCAGTCCCTCAAGGCCATGAAAGGGCGAATCGGGCTGCATGCTGATGGCCTGCACAGCAGGATTCAGTTCCTTGAGTCTGCGCGTTGTACCCATGAACGTTCCGCTAGTGCCTAGTCCCGCGACAAAATGAGTCACGCGGCCTTCGGTCTGCCGCCAGATTTCTGGGCCTGTGCCCTCGTAGTGGGCCCTCCAGTTCTCGTCGTTCGAGTATTGATCGACATAGCAAAAGCGATCAGGCTCGTTCCCCGCTAATTCACGCGCGCGGCGAATAGCTCCGTCCGAGCCCTTGTCCGGGTCGGTCCAGTCCACTTGCGCCCCATACGCCTTGAGAATGTGCTTCCGCTCTGGCGAAACATTAGAGGGCATTGCCAGCCGCACCGGAAAGCCGTGTGCGGCGCCCAGCATGGCAAGCGCAATTCCGGTGTTGCCACTGGTTGCGTCCAGCAGAATCTTGCCAGGTCCAAGATTTCCTTCCTCCCGTGCCTTCTGGACCATGGCCGCCGCGGCGCGATCCTTCACGCTGCCGCCTGGGTTAAGCCATTCGGCCTTGGCGAGCAATGTAACCCCCTCAAGCCCGTGAACCGATTTGTCCAGTCGAATGAGCGGAGTTCCGCCGATCCGCGCAGGCAGCGATATGCCAAGTTCAACATCTGAGCATTCTGTATGCATTGATGATTGCCACCGCACTTGATACTGGGTTGATGGTTATGGAGCTTAACTCGCCGAGGCTCATGCACAAGG